>Ga0209986_10000762_pt1 | contig 31604 bp, 37 predicted proteins | sample BlataG_FD_183168 | JGI IMG/M metagenome (GOLD analysis project Ga0209986, IMG submission 183168) | Deep subsurface microbial communities from Black Sea to uncover new lineages of life (NeLLi) - Black_00105 metaG (SPAdes) (version 2) | ecosystem: Environmental > Aquatic > Marine > Oceanic >...
ACTTGAATACGAGCGCACATGCGCATGTGGACCCCGCACCTGCACCAATAGGCAGCGTAGCAGGGTCAATCAATGGTTTTGTTATCCCACATTCCTTGCCTATCGCCAGTATACCCTTTTCAACGCCTTTTATCCTAATTGTGCCGACTCCCGTCTCCATTAAATCCGCTCTACCCGCTACTGTCGCATCTTTTGGATTGAAAGACAATAGAATAGCAGATTCTAATTTGCAATCCTTAATTACATCGTATTCATCGTCGGTTATAGACATGTTTATCGAATTGTAGATTGCCTTATCTGACAGTCCCACTTCATCGCAATATTTAGCACCTGCCATCTTCGCCTCCGCAACCGTAGAGTCAATCAAAAAAGGGCTGTCGCTTACTTTTGTGCAGAACTCTATCTCTTTTATCATCGCCTCTTCTGATTCCGAGAATATCTGCATCCAGCACGGGTTCCCGGTTGTATCGGACATCTCATCCTGCTTGTTTATCACATCTTCCGCCGCTTTCTTGTCAAATATACCTTTATCCGCGTCCTCAACGATATCGTGTTTCGCATAGAATATTGTGCCTGCAAGAGCAGTTGCGCACTCGCCAGGCTGCCCCCCTACCTTCGTCTTCCCTATTTCATATATATCCTGTTTCCTATCAAATACAAACATTTTTTCCTATCCTCCTTTTTCTTATCCTCTCTCTTTTATGCTGTTTAGATTAGGAACATCACAAATATCAGTATCCCTACCACCGCACCGTACAATATGCCAAGTGCTGTGCCAATCTTCTCGCCCTGCTTTTGCGCCAGTTCACCAGCTACGAACTCGACCTTCTCATCCATTGCATCCAACCTATCCAGCAATTTCGTATGTTCTGGTGGTGTTATTGCAATTGGTATGGGGACACTTAACTCCCTCTCCAGTTCCTCTTCTAACTTTTCCAGTTCCTCTTCTCTCTCTTTTTCACTTTTTCCTTCTTCTGCCATCGCTACCTACTTCACCCCCATTAACACTATCTTCAAGCCGACAAGCACGAGGCTTACAAAGATGCCCAGTGCAAATCCTTTAACAAAACCGACCCAAAGCCCTGCTGCGAATCTCGAATCTTTTCCTATGACCGTTATCAGCTTCCTTAAATCGTCTATCTTCGCCGTTATCACCGCCGTCTCTGGCGTCTGTTGTGTAACTTTCTGTGCTCCCATTTTAAATCACCCCCGTTAATGCCAAATAAGCAATGAAAGGTATGGCGACAACTAAAGCGAGCAAAAATCCCGCGGCTAACCCGAGAATGGTATTCTTTGATATTGCCATTGATAACTTGTAGTCCCTTGCCATCACCTGTGACTTATATCTCGCACTTTCTACTGCACCGGTGATTGTGCCCATGAACGGATCGGCGGTCATAGCTAACGGCATTTCCAGTTCCGCTGCTTCTTCTTCTTCTGCTCCCACCTTCACGACCATCGGGTCTTCAGGAAATGCACCCGGGTCTTTTGACTTACATTCCGCTACTTTCGCTTTTATCGCTCCTATGTCTTCTGAACCAATCATCTCAATTATTTCTACCTGCTGTCTGAATCGCTCAACCGCTTCATGTGGCACGTTCTCGATGAACGGTATTGCTCCGGGTGCATCTATGATCTTATGCGATTCCGTGTCTACACCTTTCTCATGCATTTTAACCAGTGACCCGGCACATATATGTCCAGGAACTTCTGGTCCTGCAAGGACGTAGAACCTTATGTTTGGATTAGCAATGATATTCGCTACCTGCTTCTCTAATCCAATGTTCTCTGTCTTGCATGAGCCTACCATTGCAGCCCCGGCATCTAATAATGCCTTTACCCCATCGTCAGAAAAATGACCACCCGATGATGATACCACTACTGGATTATTTGGATCCCCCGCTTCATAATCACCCGTCGCTACGGGCCATCCCTCTGCTGGTTCTTTTTTCTCCACCATTATTATGCACCTCCAAATCCTATTCCATACAGCACAAGTGCTACTGCCAGGATACCGAACGTCAGTCCCACCATCAGCATCGTGATAAAACCTGCTATGTTTGTTATTCCCTCTCTGTTAGGCTGTGCCATCGAATACGTAGTCGCTGGGTCAAGAATGTTGAACAGGTCATCAACGGCATCTTCTAAGATGCCCAACTGCTCGTCTATCGGCGCTAAACTCACCTTGTAAAAACCTGGTCTGGCTACACCTACAGTCAGCGTTGACTCCTCTAAAACAACGTTGTTTTTTTCATTTATTAGTATTACCATCTCTTTTCTTAGCCCCCTAATGTCTTTATCAGTCCAGTGCCCGGAGTCGCATATGCTTCCTCCATACACGCTTTCATGTATGCTCTGTAAAAGACCACCCAGACAACAGCACCAAGCACAATCAACGGTACACCCTGAACTGCGGATAAAATCAGTGTTGTCGCTATCCCCAGGATGATACTTGCTATTCCACCTATCTCGATAGACATAAGCAGCGTTCTCCCCCTTCTCTCGTCTGCACCAAGGCACGTGTTATAGGGCTGAAGCATACCAAAAGCCGATATAATGAAAATCGCTGCGATTACTCCATTGTTCATTACATTTGGCAGTACTACCGTAATATCATACGTTCCCGCTACAATGGCTGTTTCAATTAGCACTACCAGTGTTCCTGCTATACCTAATTCTGTCATCCCTCGTTCTAAGCCCGGTATCTTCATATTGATGAACTTATCACCGTTTGCCAAATTGCCTGATACGAAACCCAGCAGTGCGAGAAGCGCAACACCCGCTAATACGCCGAATGCTATTTCCACTCCGCCCACTATTAACGTTCCAAAGCTCAATGAAGCTACAGCAATTCCTGTTATTCCTCCTACGATACCTAATCCCATTGCTAACACGCCTATTGATGGAACACCGGTTCCTAATCCGTATCTGGCGGTTTTCCTCACTGAATCGGCGCCCCACACAAAGACTATCATCATACCTATCCCCTTGATGATTGCCGGTAGCCCCGGGAATATCGCCATTAATGCACCGATGGTTAGCGCAAAAATCCCCAGCCTCGACTCGTTGAAATAGTCAAAGGATAGTTTAAACTCCTCTTTGGGCTTCGCTTTTTCCTCTTTCTCTTCTTGCTTCGCTTCTTCTTCTTCCATCTCGCTACATTACACCCCCTACTAACGTGCCGGTAAGCATTGCTATCACTACGATGACCCCACAAAGCACAGACACGATTAAGGAACAGGTAAGTCCTGTTCGTATCCGAGCCTTGAACTTCGGGTCATGGAATCCCTCTATCGTCCCTCCGATGTTATAGGCTGCGATGATCGCGTTGGCAATAAAAATACCCATTGCCACTATCCCTGCGGTTGCCACGGAGAAGTGTGCATAGCTGTCTGAAACGAGCACGACATAAATAAGTGCACCGCCAAATCCGCCTGAAAAACCGCCCAGTATTCCCGAGACGTAACTCACTGTCGGAACTCCGTGTCCATCTGTCCGTGGTGTCTTGTATTCCGTCTGCGATTCCTTGGTTATCGGGTCCACTGCCACTCTGCCTGAACATGGCACTATACCCGCACCAAAGATGTATATCAGGTTTCCAACAAACATGGTGAACCCCATCATCAACATCGAGCCCACGGCACCTGACAGAGCGACGAGGATTACATTTGGTTTTGTCACCCAAAAACTCGCCACTGTTGACGCTGTGAATAAGCCCGTAACTGCTGCCCCGGTCATCAGCATCACACATCCAGTTGCAATTCCCGTGGCAGTAGCCATTGCCGCTGGTGCACCACCTACTGGCATTAAATGAACCGCAAGAGACGATAATATTCCTCCGATTATTATGCATACTAATACCAACAAAAGTGTTTCTATCATCTCTTTTTACTCCTTATAATCTTTTCTTTCTCTTTTCTCTTACTCATTTTTTCTTACTCCCCCACGAAAGGTCCGTATTTATTCCTCGCCCACTTCTCTAACGTCCTGGCTAGTATTACTAGTACTGCTGCAATCCCTATCCCTATTCCAATGCCCCATGCTGCTGCTATACTAGGGTTCCAAGCTGGCCCAGCCAAATCACCAAGTAACATTCCTATCACCGTTCTCCAGTTCTCGAACAACACGATGAGCCCGAACGCCAAACCCGTTGCAGGACCGCCGTATTTCGCGCAGAAAGCTGCTACATCCTTTGACGTCCTTATACCGCAATCACCGTATCTGCATATTTGCCCGTGGTAAACTACTCGTCTACCCTCACCAAAAGGTTTATCCTGAAACTCCCTCTCTGTTCCATAGTGTATATCACCGGTTGACGATCCGATTGCACCCACTGTTAGCCCCCAGATGAGGCACAGTAAAGGAAGTGGGAACGGATTGCTTGCCCCTGTAACCCCTGAAAGAATCCCCAAATTGCTCTGTATGTACGCGATAGCCGTGATGCATATCACTGCCATGAAGTTATGGGTTGCTATTGGCAACAGATGCCCGTAGAAGACATCGAGATAAATAGGCTGCTCAAATCGTTTATGCGCTGCCTCTCTTCCCACATGGCATGTAGACGCCCGAACCATGTGCACGAGCGACCCCACCGCTGCACCCACAGGTATTGCTAATATCGCTGCTTTTGGTCCAACAGACCCTAACTGCAGTAATATCAGCATTGCTATGGTCCCTGAGATAGTGCAAGAAAGCGCATAAGACAACCCTTCTCCCGAAATCGCCTTGTTGAAGTACCTGTGTATGTACCCCATCTCGGGTGCCAGTTGCACTTGCGAATTCGGATTGCTCTGCGACCCTATGTCTGACTCCAAGTCCTCGAACATACACGCAATGAATGCCAAGAACGCTATCACCAACATCCATGCAAACAAACTTATTACTGGCATGAGGAGAAGTTGGTAAATAACTCTTTATAAAGTTTTCTATTTTTTCGTGCGGGGAACATTATAAGCAGAAAGAGGAAACATAAATAACTTTCGTTTTGGATGACAACTATAACCCGAACAGATAACAAAACGGCGAACAGGGAGATAGGCAGTTTTCTGCAAAAATAGACAAAGCTATTATTTATTTCGATGGCATTTTTATAACATACGCACTTTAGAAGAACAATGGGCATATTTGGGAAAAAGCATCATCCACGAATACTTAAAACCGAGAAGATTAGTTATGCGGATTTGTTTTTTATCCTGCGTCTTTCAAGAGGCGACCTCACGTTAAGACCCATTTTTATTGCCGCAAGTGTTGAACTTGGAAACAGCACCACCAAATCTATATTGACCGCTACGGATTTAAAGAGTGGGAAAACATATATTCTCGATAAGGCGGTTAAGATGACAAGGGAAGCTCTTTCCCCCCATGATTCTTTCTGTCATACGATAAGTTTGGTGGACCTTTCCGAAGAATCCATTGCGGATTTGGTGAAAAGGACGCTGCAGGAATGTGCGAAATCCGCGGGGATAACTCCCCCTGATTTGCATTTCGTTGTCCGCTCCACGGGTGTAACGGCATGCTTCTCAAAAATTGAGGAGGTTGAAGGTGTAATAAAGGCGTTAGCAAAAGGATGCATGCTCGCTGGCGTGCCACCAAGGAAGATGATTTCGCCCATGATGATAGAAAACATCGCACCAGAGCTGAGGAAGTATTCAAGAATGGAAAGGACTTATTTTGACGGTGCTGTGACCGGGAATATCCCCCCGGCAGGTGAGTCAATATTGGGGAACGAGATGGAAGGTGAGCTTGTAACTGCGGGACTTAAGGAAGCAGCTAAATGGCTTGATGTTGATTACCGTAACCCTGTTCTGTCCCTGGATTTCGGCACCACGCTCGCAGGTCGAATAACTGATGATGGATTACCGTATGCACGTGTCATAGGTAGCTTTTGCGGCTTGGCTGGCGCAATCCCTGACGCAGTGGTATCAAAAGTTGTGAAGATTGATTTCCCGTCTGTACTTGATTTACAGAGAAAGAAGGGGCGGGTAAAAAAGGAGGTAGTGAAAGAATATACAGAGAATATTTTCGGGCATATACAGATAGAAAAGATAAAAAGTGGCACCAGGGTGGGCGGTGTCCCCGTGAATGTAGAAGCAGCGGAGAAAAATGACGTTGTGTTAATTGGAGTGGATGCTGGGAATAACCTTTCAAATCTGCCTGAAATAGCGGATATCGGCGCTGAGCTCGTAAGAGAGGAGGGGAAACAGTATATTATACCAGTAATAGATGAGTTATCGGCGTGTGTGGTGGAGGGATTAGTAGGGGTAGCAAAAGAGGAAGGTTTATTACTGCCCAACACAAAAATAGGAATGACGGGTAGAGCAGGGATAACGGGTAGGAAGCCCGAGATAATATTGGAAAAGTTGAGCGGATTATTTGGGAGGAATATGGATAAAGAAGTGATATTTGCGGATGACGCACTGGCGCGGGGTGCTGCGGTTCTTGGCAGGTGCATGCACCAGTTTGGAACGCCTGAGAATCCAATAGGCGGAGCCCAGGGTCATGGATGCGTGTATGGCAAGCGGGTAAAGAGGCAGAAAGGAGGGTTTTGAGGTTGAAAGGGAGGGGGAAGGGAGAGGAATGCGCACTCAAAATCGGTTACATTACGCTTTATGCTAAATTTTTTATGGACAAGGAGTGTGCACATCAAAAATGAGATATTTGGAAAGAAATACGTATAAGAAAAAATAAGCAAAGCGCTTGATGACCACATGGAGTGGCAAGAGCTTCATGAAAGGCACATTAAAAATGAAAAATTTCAAAAGGTTTATATATGAGGTGAGACTAATCTTAAATATGGCGAGGTGATTGAGATAGATGATAGATGTTGCAATAACAAAACTAAGTTCAAAAGGGCAAATAGTGATTCCATCGGAAATGAGAGATATTTTTAGTAAAGGGGAAAAACTTGTCATAATCAAGAATGGAGAACGATTAATCTTGAAAAAAGTAAGCGATTTAGGTAAGAATTTTGAAGAGGATCTTGCTTTTGCCAAAAAAACAGAAGAAGCTTGGCAGAGTTATGAAAGAGGAGAATTTGTTTCTCGACCTGCTGACAAATTTCTTGAAGAACTGGAAAAATGTTAGAGGTAGAGCATAAACCCAATTTTTTAAAAAAGACACATAGAATAAAAGATAGTTCTGTTAAAGAACGAGTTAAAAATCAAATCAAAAAAATATTAAAAAATCCGGAAATCGGAAAACCAATGAGATATGCAAGAAAAGGAACAAGAGAACTTTATATGGGTTCTTTTAGACTATCGTATGCGTATTTAAAGAGTGAAAACAAAATAATCTTTTTAGATCTGTACCATAAAGATGAGCAATAATTTTTTGGCCAACGATTCTTTTAAGAATAGAATTATCAAGAATGCTGGTTTGACGCAGGATGAATTTTTACGATTGCCGTAGCCTGATTAGAAAGTAAATAACGCAAACTTTTTATAGTCCGGTTATATTCTTAAATACAATAAACTCAATAGAGATTACTAATAGAGGGCATTAAGATGGAGATAAAAGTAGAAGGAGGGGATGAATTTGCAAACGCAAGTTATACGAACGTTTGCAATAATGTGTTCAGGGATGTAGGGCTACGGAGTAACATAGATTCGGTATATATGTATTGCAACGCTGCGGAACATGTTTTTATTATTTCTATTAAAATCGGCAGAGCGCCAAGTCCTGTGAAGGTATGGGATATAACGCTACGCGAAGGGAATAAGTTAAGGATTACAAAGGAGGAATATGCGCCCAAACTGCTTGCCCTGTTGTGGGACAGATATAGCGGGCGAGTGCAGCAGGAGAGCAGAGTGATAATAAGGTTTGAACTGGAGGAAGAGGAAGTAGCGAAACTTAACGAGTTGGTTGTCTACGACCCGAAGGAAGATTTAACCGCCAGGATGTTAGATGGAATAGACAGGATATTACCCGAGGGCGCACGCGTGCGGTACCCAATCCCTTCTGCACAGGGAAAGGGAATAACCATTATCGCTTCAGAGAATCCTATATCGGAAGAATGGAAGGTAAAAGCGAAGGAGCTGGTAGGTGGGATAGCTTCGAGTGGAGGAGGTGCATAATGTATAAAATAATGATGTTTTCGGGTGGTGTATACAAATTCAACGAATTACAAGAGATAGTCGAAGATATCGGCGGTTTTATATTGCAGTCAATGGTGATGCAGACCGAGACGATGATGCATCTGGCGTTCCCGGCGGAGGAGGAGCCACGTATCAAAGCCAAAGTGAAGGAATTAGGAGGTAAACTAAAAGACTTGCCGCTGGGTGGTGCAGAGATAATGGTGGTCGTTCCTTCGCTGGGTAAGCATCACGCTGTTTATCCTATGTGTGACATAGCGGAGTTTTTACGCAGAAATGGTGCGATTACGGATATGATGGGGTTGGCGAGAGGCGTGGGGAAGAGGATAGCACAGATGACCGTAGAGGAGAAGGCGATAATAAATGAATGCGATGCCGCAGTATTTGTGTTTGGGAATTTTAAGGAGTGTATTGAGGAGAAGGTAAAGCTATGCGAAATGATAGACGTGCCATACATCATCGTTGGAGGGCCGTTGGCGTCGGGCGTTGACTTACCACATTATGTTGGCGGAGTGGGAAGAAGGACAAGCAGGATGAATCGAAAAGAAGATATAGAAAAATTAAATGAAATGGCAATGGCGTTGGCGGACGTACTGGAAGAGAAAAGGACAGAACTGGAAGAGGACCCCTTAGCCGCTTCTCCTTTGTTCATTAAAGAGATGATAGAGATGATTCTACCACCAAGAGTTGCAGAGGAATTACCTGTTGTGATTCACATGGATGGTTTGCGGGTGAAAGTAGAGGCAGAGGACGAAGAGAAGATAAGAGACATAGAAATAGGAAAAAGGAAGCTTTCTGAGATTTGCGAGATAAAAAAATCGTTATACGAGGGGTATCTGCTGGAAATATTACCAGAAGCAGTGGCAGGAGAGATATTCTAAAGTCTTATGACGGGCACACCCCCCCCATCATTTCCACTGGAAGGCGTCTCTTCCACTACTCAGGGTAATGAAATCGACAAAAAAAATAAATTATAGACACAGATTAACGCAGATTAACACAGATAGACGATAATTAAATAAGTCCGTGTAAATCTATGGTAAATCTAGCCGATTTTATGGAGCAATTAAAAACGAATGAAACAGCGTATATCACAGCACCAACATTTTCTCGACTTCTTAACGAATTTTTGCAAGAGAATGGCATCATAAAATACCGAGAATCTGAGTTGCAAACCATACTACAAAGGACCATTCGAGAAGCAATTAGCAAAGGGATTTATGGACGGGATGATCTTAGAAAATACATAACCGATTTTTTAAGAACCCGCCAGATATATTCCCCTTCCCCTCTGGTACTCGATCGTCTTATTGGGAATATCGCCAAAGATGCGTTGCGCATTTCTGAAGCAGAGAATATTCATCTTATCTCGGATACTATCGGCATGGAGTTCACTTCTTTAGAATTTGTGAAAGAATTTATAATTGAGTTTTCGGGAGTACTTCAATTGCCCGGCATCCATTTTTCAAAGGAACTCGTTGAAAAACTTCATCCGTCAGAAGCGGTGCGGTCTTCAAAAGAACTTTTCGCCGTTCATCTCCAGAAATACTACGCTGCACGCTACCAGGATTCAATTGATGCGATGGTCCAGTGCTGCATCAAGACTGCGAGATTGATGCGTTTCCGTGCAAATAAATCCTATAACGAGAACTCAGGGAAAGATAGTCGGGAATTTATCGAAGAGATTAATGACCAATTCCAGGAGATTCATGATGCAATGAAATCAGACACTATCTTCGTTCTTGAAGATTACAAAGAGTTCTTTGAAATATTTGAGCCGTTAGTTTTGGTGACACTTGCAGATTTTATCGCTAGCGGGAGGATAATCGTAGAACATTCCTTCCGATACAGAAATAAATGGATTGATGTTCCTGGTATAGACAGCGCAGATGTCGATTCAGACGAATATGTTGGTAAGATGAAGTCTGATTTAAGTAATATCTGGAGGGAATTTATCGCATACACTCAAACACATCCAGAGATATGCCTTAAAGGAAGGATCAACGAAAAAAGGCTACCATCATCCACAGGAAAAGATGAAGAACTCCGCAGAAAGGCGAAGATTGATGCATTCATAGAATCACTGGAAGTAAAGGACATAACCAAGCTACTTTGGACTGTCCACGAATTGACCGGGTTTTTGGATAGTTTCAAACTCGTAAATTCGTAAACAACCTGCTCTCACGCTTTCATTACAGGAAGGGGCGAACGGGCGTCACAATCTACTGGTTTGTGCGAAATGACTGGATAGCGAATTATGTGCAGGTAATAGGAAACGACGAATGGGAATCGTGGTATGTCATTGACGGATTACTGAATTCATATTGTGATAAAGAAATTCGGCAATCTTGCGGGGATACACAGGGTCAATTGCTCTCGCTTTGGGGATTGGGGGCACTACTTAGGCTGGATATTAGAGCTCGGTTCCGGGATCTCAAGAATGTGAAGCTTTATACGAGTAGTGGGGATTTCATGGTGGAACCACTGATGGATGTGGATCCTATTGACTGGGAGGTAATAAGGAAGTGTACCCCTTCGGTATTGAAACTGGTTAATGCAACAAAATCGAGGAAAATTCGTTCAAAAGATTTCTTGAGTACCTGGAATATCTATAACGGGAAAGGCATTAATGTTGCTGAGGGGCTGAGAGAAATCGGGAAGGTATACCGGACGAAATTTATATTGAGATTTCTGATGAATAAAGAGCTGCAACAGGATATCCGAGAAGGGTGTAATAGAGCAGAGTTCTGGAATAAATTTCAGGATGCTGTTTTTTGGGGTAAAGGTGGTGTAATATCCTCTAATAATCCAAATCAGCAGCGTGCATCCGCACTATTTTTGATGTTGGTTATGAATGCTCTGCGAAGCGTTTTTGATCAAACTTTTTTTAAAAGTTTGGTGTTCTACAATAAAGCCGTTTTCGGAGAAAGGATCGAGAAGGAGTTGAGTGACGTGAATACGCATCCCGCTTTCTGGCAATATATTAACTTTATTGGACAATATTATATTGACCATGCATGACAGGGATGAATGTGTAGATGGTGGATATCGCATTGGAAATGAAAGAAAATGCAGTTGGTCGACACTGCAACCTATAATGCTACCATGACAAAACTACAAATCCCCTACGGCTCCAAGCTGATAGATGCGGACATAGCAGGTAAACTGTTAGAGCATGAGGGCAGTATTGACGAAAATAAAACCAAACCCAAAGGCCTTGATGTGGAACGAATAAGGCACGCCCTGCAAAATCCCATCGGCACAAAAAAGCTGCGAGAAATAGTGGACAGGAAAAAAGACGCAAAAATAGTGATTGTCGTTGATGACCACACACGAGATGCACCTACTGTGAGAATGCTCGATGCTATAATAGAAGAAATAGGGGAAGAGCATAAAGATAAATTACCATGGCAGGTTACTCTGCTCGTTGCTTGCGGTACGCACACTGCGCCAACTGAAGAGGACTTAAAAAGAATTCTTGGTAAACATTATCAACAATTTAACCTTGAGATTCACGATTGCGATGCAAAAGACCAGATATTTGTCGGCACGACAAGCAGAGGGACACCCGTAATGCTGAATAGAAGCTACGTAGAAGCAGATGTAAAAATCTTAACAGGCGACATAACACTGCATTATTACGCGGGGTTCGGCGGCGGAAGGAAGAGCATCGTTCCAGGGATTTCATCACGAGAGACGATACAGAGAAACCATGCACTTCTACTGGATGAGCGCGCAAAAACAGCGAACATCAAAGACAACCCCGTGCATCTGGATATGACAGAAGCAGCATCTTTCGCACCCCCGGATTTCGTAATAAACACGGTTGCCGACAGTTCGGGCAATCTGGTAGATGCATACGCAGGAGAGATGAATTCTGTATTGCTTAGGGGAGCGGAAGTTATGAAGAAACTGTCTTCTCTTGAAACCGATTTGTTTGACATTTTGGTGGTAAGTGCAGGTGGTTTTCCGAAGGACAGAAACCTGTATCAGGCAACAAAAGCGATTGATAACTGTTATCGTGCAGTGGTTCCCGGTGGCACGCTAATTCTTGTCGCTGAATGTCGCGAAGGAATTGGCGACCCCTATTTTGAGGAATGGATGAATAAATATGCAACATACGAAGATGCCGCAGACGCAATCAGAACGAACTTTGTGCTTGGCGGGCATAAAGCGTTTTATATGAGGAAAACAATGAAAAGAGTCAATCTCGCTATTGTTTCTGAACTGGACACGCAAATGTTGAATAGATGGGATGTGGTGGGCTATAAGTCCCTTCATGAAGCACTAAAAAAGGAAATAAATTTCAATGAGCAGCTTAAAATAGGTATAGTTAAAAAAGGTTTAGATACATTACTTATTATACAAAAATAAAGTCTGTATAGATAGGTAGATAGACGGAGTAGGAATCTAAAACTAAAGGAGGAAGAGAGGATAAAATAAGTGGCAATGGCAAATCTTGCAAAGCAGAAGAGGATAGCCGCAGACGTGATGAAGGTTGGCGAAGGGAAAGTATGGATAGACCCTGACCCAGAAGCTACAGCGGATATAGCAGAAGCGATAACGAGAGAGGACATCCGTGGGTTGATAGAAGAAGGAATTATAAAAAAGAAGCAGAAGAAAGGCGTAAGTAGAGGAAGAGCAAGACAAAGAGCGGCGAAAAAAGCCGTTGGACGTAGAAGAGGGCACGGGTCCCGAAAGGGTGCAAAAGGTGCAAGAAGGGGCAAGAAAAGGCAGTGGATAACCAAAATCCGAAGCTTACGCAGAAGATTAAAAGAGCTGCGGGATGAGGAAGACCTCGATAAAACTACATATCGTAAATTATATACTAAAGCGAAAGCAGGAGAACTAAGGAATGTTGCTCATTTGAATGAGGTTGCAAAATCCGATAATAAAAATAAATTATAGACACAGATTAACGCAGATTAACACAGATAGATGATAAAAATCAACAATGTTAAACTTAAAATAAGTCCGCGTAAATCAGTGTAAATCTGTGTCTTAAATAGAAGGAAGTTATACTTTATATACAAAAATAAAGAGGAAGCAAGAAATGGCAAAAAGTCCAACATATCATGTTCCGTTCAGAAGGAGAAGAGAAGGCAAGACTGACTACCGAAAACGGCTAAAGTTGCTGCTCGGCGAAAAGCCACGGGTGGTGGTACGCGAAAGTAATAAATACATTGGAATACAACTTGTCCTGGGTGATAATCTTAGTGATAGAACGGTTATCTCTACTATATCTTCTGAACTTGAAGGATACGGATATGAAGGGGGAAAATGCAACATATCTGCTGCGTATCTCACGGGATTATTATTCGGTAGAAAATCGAAGGAAGCAGGGTTTGACGAAGGTATCCTCGATATTGGGCTGTGCACACCTACGCATGGTTCTAAAGTGTACGCTGCATTAAAAGGGGTTATTGATTCAGGGATGGATATTCCTTACGACTCCTCTGTTTTACCCTCTGATGAGCGCCTTAGCGGACACCACATCGCCGAATTCTTACAAAATCCTGCTATTATTGATAATTTTAATGTGGTAAGAGAAAAGATATTAGTTATAACTTCAATACAGGAGGAGAAAACGAAAGCATCGTAAATGAGCGGAAGAAGGAAGAGAAGGAGAGAGGATGAAGAAGAATGGGTACCATTAACGAGGTTAGGTACGCTGGTCCAAAGCGGTGAAATAAAGACCATAGAAGAAGCTCTTCGGTCGAGATACCCGTTAAAAGAGCACCAAATTGTAGAAACGCTCCTCCCTGATATTTCTGATGAAGTCTTGGACATAAACATGGTGCAAAGAATGACTGATTCAGGAAGAAGAATAAAGTTCAGAGTTTGCGTAATCGTGGGGAATAGGGATGGTTATCTCGGTATAGGACTGGGTAAAGACGCTCTTGTTCGTAATAGCATCACAAAAGCGATACGAGATGCGGAATTAAACTTGACATATATTGAGCGGGGTTGTGGGTCGTGGGAATGCGATTGTAACGAGAAGCATTCGCTACCTTTTAAGGTGCGTGGGAAATCTGGAGCGGTCGAAATAACCTTGAAACCCGCACCAAAGGGGCTGGGTCTCGCCGCGGGAGACATCCCCAAAAAGGTTCTGGAGTTCGCAGGCGTGCAGGATGTATGGGAAAAAACAAAAGGTTCTACACGAACCACCTTTAACCTTGCACTAGCAACCTACGATGCGTTAAGAAAAACAGCTACAATAAAAACCATTCTTTAAAAAATGAAGGCGATAATAAAATTGAGAGGAAGCGTAGGAATAAGGCCCGACATAAAGTATACGTTAGGGCTTCTTCGGCTACACCGGGCGAACCACTGCGTCGTAGTGGGAAATGACGACTATTACAAAGGAATGATAAATAAAGTGAAGGATTACATTGCATGGGGTGAAATATCAGAGGATATGCTTGAGGAATTACTAAAAAATAGGGGTAGATTAGCGGGGGGTAAAAGATTAACTGAGTCGTATTTACAGAACAATACGCCTTTTAAATCGTTTAAAGAACTTGCTCATGGTTTGCATTCAGGAGAAGTAAAGATGAAGGATTTAACAGAATACCAAATCAAACCTGTTTTCAGGTTGCACCCACCAAGAAAAGGGCATAGAGGAATAAAAAAGACGGTTCCGCAGGGTGGTGAACTCGGCTATCACGGTGATAAGATAAATGAGTTGTTGCATAAGATGCGATGAGATGATTTTAAAAACAACTTTGAGATATTACTTTTCTCTCTGTGATTTCTGAGCTATAAAACAATTTTTATAAAGTCGGATTTGCGTTAATTATATTTAATTACATACAGATGCCGATTCAGATTGTATGTAGTTTAACCTACAAGTTTAGAATTTCTTTGACTCTACCGATTTCGCCGGATTTAAGGCGGACTTTTATGCCATGTGGATGGTGTTGGGCTTTTGTAAGAATGTCTTTAACTATACCTTCCGTTAGCTTTCCTGAGCGTTGATCCTCTTTAAGTACAATTGCTACTCGTATTCCCGGTTTAATATTCAATCGTTTAGTTCCAGCCATAAAACAATATTCTCCATTTTTCAGCATTAATTAATGGTATATACACTATAACCCCGCGTTCGCTCCGCATCAATTATTATCTCCTCCCAACTATAGATATAACTGGTGCATCCAGACATCTTCACCTCAGGAACATACCACCTCATATTTCTCCTCTGTTTTACTACCGACGCCCCTCTCACGGTCAAACACATATTCGAGGACAATCTCAACTGGGCTGCATTTCGCCTTGCGGAAAAAGATAACCTCCGCGATGTCGAAATCAACGAAGTCAACAAGATGCTGTCCTGCAAGGACGAGAGTCGCGGCTTCTTCACTTATGAGTGCGAACACTGTGGGATCACAAAAACAGTCTATTTCGGATGCAACAGTCGCATCTGCACGAATTGTGGCAAGAATCACACAGATAAATGGGCGAAATCTCTCCAAAACGCATTATTCAATGTGCCCCATCGGCATGCAGTATTCACAATCCCAGATGCTCTGTGGCCCCTTGTGAGGAGAAAACGTTTTCTACAGAAGGTTTTGATGGATGCGGCAATCGCAGCAATCAACGACACAATTTCATACAAGCACAGAAACGGAAGATTGACGACAGGTGCTGTCGTTGTGCTGCATCCATTTTCCAGGAGTCTGGGCTTTAATCCACATATCCATATACTCGTGCCCGAAGGAGGGTTCGACAGTCATGGCAGGTTCATACACCAAAAATTCATTCCTTTCAACGCTATGCGAAAAACATGGCAATATCAGGTACTTACCCGGTTCAAAGCGGCACTTCCAAAGAATAGGCTATTCTCGATGCTCATAGACCACCTTTTCAAGAAATATCGCGAGGGATTCTATGTTCATCTCCCAAAAGAATCCAGAATCACAAACAAACGGAGGATAGCACGATATATAGCCAGATACATCCGGCATCCCGCGGTCGCAAACACACGATTGCACCGATATGACGAAAAAACGGTCACATTCTGGTACAAGGATCGTGAGGGCGAGCGGCATTTCGTGACGATGGAGGTGCGAGAGTTCATTAAAGCATTGATTCAGCACATCCCTGATCGGAATTTCAAGATGATACGGTATTACGGTGCTTACAGCCGTAGAACCAAAAGGAGATACGCCAGATATTTACAGAGAAGTATAAGGCAGGCGACATTCGAGGACTTTATTACGAAAGTGAATAAATGGGCTCCAACATGTCCAATTTGTGGAAGAAAAATGACATTCGTGTGCTATGAGAAGGGACCTCCGATAGAAAACGAAGTTTTTGGATGCAAATTATCTGATTGGAACCACCCATGGCTTAGCCATAGCTAACAATTGATTTGCACCCGAAGGGTGCTTTCTTGGTTAATTCAAACTATGCCTATTTTTTGAGTCATCGTTTCCTTACTTTTTTCCTTCCGACACATAAACCGCAACCAAAACGGCGATACAAACCTTTCCGTTTTTTCTCTATCTCGTTTTTGCGATGCAGACCCTTCACATCCACAAAAAGTTTAGCATAAAGAGTTTTATCCCTCAAAAGTTTACTACTCCTTCCCTTTATCCACTTCGCTATCCAGCGAACGGAATATTTTGGAGGATATTTGATAATCAAATGAACTTTTTCACCCTCTTCTTTTTACTCATACACCACTCTTTTTATGCACAGCGTTTAATCTTAAAAACGATGAACGTGAAAGAAACCCCTTGGAAACATTGGAACCACATCACAAAGCTCGACCCGGACAAACAAATCTCAAAGGCGGATTTGAAAACCGTCGTGGGAAGTGGAACAGACGCAATAATGATTTCAGGCACACAGAATATCACCAACAGGAACGTCACTAAGTTAATAGCAATGGTAAACGATTACGATATACCTAAAATATTAGAGCCGGCAACTCCTGAAGCCGTTATGTATGAAGGCATAGATTACGTTTTTGTGCCGCTGGTTCTCAATTCCCGCGATTTGGAATGGATTGTGGGTAAGCACGTGGACTGGATAAAAAGACAACCAATTGAATGGGATATGGTTACATCTGAGGCGTATATCGTCTTGAACCCCAAATCCGCAGTCGCTAAACTGACAAAATCCGATACGGACTTAACCGATAACGAAGTTGTCGCTTACGCAGGGTATGCCGAGAAATATCTTCATCTTCCTATTACTTACATTGAATACAGCGGGACGTATGGAGACCCGCATAAGGTAAAGAAAGTAAAACAATCGCTAACCGAAACGTCTTTGTTCTACGGTGGTGGAATAGACTCAAAGGAGAAAGCAGCCGAGATGGCGGCGTGTACTGACGTCATTGTGGTTGGTAATGTAGTGTACACCGATATGGAAAAGTTTTTGACGACGATTATTTAGTATTTGTTTGGGTTTGTGGTTTGATGCTTGTAATTCTAAAATTCTCAATCTCCACTGGAAATGGTGGGGTGTCTGGGTACACGGCACAAACTTTTTTTTTTAAAAAAAAAGCAATCTAAAATTAAAATAAAAACAAGGCAAAATGAAATGACCAAAACAGCAGTGTGTGTGTGCTCAGGAGGGATAGATTCCACCGTAGCAGCGGCAATCGCATCGCAGGAAGGCTATGAATTACATTTCCTTCACGCTTCCTACGGGCAGCGAGCGGAAGGAAAGGAAAAAGCGGTAGTGAAACAAATAGCTGCTTACTTAGGTGCAAAAGAGTTGAAGTTCGCGGAAATACCGTTTTTGAAAGAGCTTGGCGGGTCTTCCTTAACCGACATCAAGAGAGCAATCCCTGCGGGTGGAGAAGTAGATTTGGATAACCAGGGGGAGACGCCATCTACATGGGTGCCCTGCCGAAATTTAATCTTATTGGCGACTGCAAGCGCATATGCAGAAGTTATTTCCGCAGATGCTATTTTTGTGGGCTTCAATGCCGAAGAGGCGAGGTCGTATCCCGACAACGAGAAGGAATTTGTCGAGCGATATAATGCGGTGCTGGAAAAAGCAGTTGCTTCTTTCTCGCAGCCGCCAACGGTAAAAGCGCCTTTAGTGGATTTGTTGAAACCAGAGATAATAAAAAAAGGGGTAGAGGTCAAAGCACCCTTACACTTGACTTATTCATGTTATCTGGGTGACGATAAACATTGCGGTGTTTGTGAGTCGTGCTTGCATCGGCGAAGAGGGTTCAAAGAAGCGGGTGTGGATGACCCAACGGAGTACAGCCAATAGTGAGAAAATCCCAAAAACACAAGCATCAAAATCTAAATCAGCTATGCATAACCAAAAGATTTATAGTTCTGGCACTCATTTATTTTTGAAACTGCAAAATGAACATGAACATTGAAGAGATAAGAAAAGACTTCCCGATTTTGAATAGCGGGATAATATATATGGACAGTGCAGCAACGAGTTTGACGCCTGAGCCCGTTTTGGATGCCGTTCTGGATTATTACAGGAATTATAATGCGAATGTAGGTCGTGGCGTGTATAAACTAACGCAGATAGCTTCGCAGAACTATGAGGACGCACACAGAAACGTAGCGAAATTTATTGGAACCACAGCAAACGAACTCATTTTTACAAAGAACACAACCGAGGGGATAAACATGGTAGCCTCAGGAATTGGGCTGAAGAAGGGAGATAAAGTTGTGGTCAGCGTATGGGAACACCATTCCAATCTCCTGCCCTGGATACGTGCGAAAAAGACGTTAGGAATAGATCTGGAAGTAGTAAAACCCAATGCGATTTCAGAAGGCGAGGCGAAAACCCAATGTGCTCTTGAAACATCGGATTTTGTGGATGCGATAGACAAAAAGGCGAAGATAGTGGCGATAACGCACGTCTCTAATGCACTGGGCTCAATTCTTCCAGTAAAAGAAATATCGAAGTTGTGCGCGGAGAACAATGCTCTTTTGCTTGTTGATGCAGCGCAATCCGCCCCCCATCTGAAAATAGACGTCAGGGACATGGGCTGCGATTTCCTCGCCTTCTCAGGGCATAAGATGCTCGGACCTACGGGAATCGGCGGTTTGGTTATCAAAGAGGAACTCATGGAAGAGATTGAACCGCTGACGGTTGGTGGAGGCGCAGTGGAGGATGCTTCGTTTGCTGATTATCGCTTAAAACAGACGTATGAGAAATTTGAAAGCGGTACGCCAAACATAGCAGGGGCAATGGGTCTCAGTGCAGCAGTGGAGTACTTGGAGGGGATTGGAATGGAAAAGGTAAAAGCATGGGAGGAGAAACAGGGAAAAAGAATCATTGAAGAGCTACGGGAACTGGATAAGGTCGAGATTTATGGCTACGGGAGCGAAGCTTTTGAGCGTGGGCAGAGGATAGGTGTTGTATCTTTCAATGTAAAGGGCGTGAATCCAACCGAAGTTGCGTCACGGTTGGACACCGAAGCGAGCATAACTGTACGGTCCGGGCATCATTGCTGCATACCTTTAATGAACTACCTCGGGTTGGGTGCAGAGGGAACGGTCAGGAGTTCGGTGTATTTGTACAATACTGAGGCGGAAGTGGAAAAGTTTTTAGAACTTATTAGGAAGATAAGTAATTCATAATTTACAACGCATAAAGAATGTTTATATGGACATAGAGAAGCTCTGGGAACTTTTGCATAAGGAGAGAAACACGGCATCACTGCAAGTGTTACCTGAGACATTCCATGAGGACGTAAGAGAATATCTGAAGAAGTTAGAGGATGAGAAAATAGAAGCGGGTGGCGAGAGAGGGAGAAGCGAACTCGTGGAAGACGAGATACGAAACGCAAGAATGAAAGCAGAGGATATAATCCAGAGACGCATAGGGAAAATAGTAAAACTTGCCAGTTCGGGTATGGGAACGCAGCCTAAGCAAATGTTAGATGAAGAAGCGAAGATATTTGAAGGCGTGAAAAACTATGTGGAGCAAGGCAAAGAAAGATTGTTTGCGTTGTTGTCGAGCGAGAATGAGGGCGCAATCAAAAGCGAAAGTATAGGGGAAGACGAAAGGGAAGAGCAAAATGCGCAGGACGATGCTGAAACGGTGGAGCATAGTTTTGAACAGGTTGAACAGCAGGATTCCGCAGAAAGCAGCAATCAGAATGAAGAAATGCATATCGTTAGAATATTAGAAGACATACCTACTTTTATGGGTATAGATGGAGAAATATATAACGTGGGAAAAGAAGATGTTATTATGCTACCAAAAACCAATGCAGAGATATTGTGCAAGCGCGGGGTTGCGGTAAGGATTAAAAAGGAGAAAGTAGATAATAAGTAAATAAGTAGGAGTAGGTGCAAGCCATAAACAGAAAAATGAAGATGCCAAAACGTATACGGATTTATTGCCCCTTTTGTGACCGGCATACCATACACGAAGTGGAAAAGGTAAAAAAGGGAAGAGCTTCTTCCTTACACTGGATCGTAAGACAGAAGAAACGCAGGTCGGGAATCGGGAATAGCGGTAAATTCTCTAAAGTTCCAGGTGGCGATAAGCCGACAAAAAAAGTTTTCCTTCGATACAAGTGCACGGAATGTAAAAAATCATATCAAAAACCGGGTTTCAGGGTATCAAAACTTGAGCTTGTGGAGTGAAATAAAACTATCCTTTTGCGGTTTGAGCATATGTAGGAATTAAGCTTGGCAAAATCACTGTTCACCCTAACCAATACAAGTCCTTACCAGTAACTCAAGTTCTTTATTTTGGTAATCGAACTCAGCCACAACCCTTTTCAGGTTATCGGGTAACTTCCTGTATCCCCACAAGCATCGCTCCTTTGTCTCTTCTACACCATTCCGGAGAAAGTAATAGGGCAGATTTACATGGAAAAACGAGATGCTGTCGGCATCTCTTAAAATATCAACGCGTCTCGTGCCTCCCGTTTCATGATGGCACACCAGAAAAAAGATGTCATCAGCTAATTTTGTACTTATGCTGCACTCTCTCATTATTTCTGCCAGGATCTTAGCACTGTTTGAAGCATGGGCTTCTTTAAACTCATCGTAATTTTTATAATCTTCACGCCTTACTTTCCGTTCCTCAATGGCTCTTTCTATATCATGACCTAAAGCAGCTATTTTTAAAGCATCATCCGCATCAGGTTTTAATTTAAGCAGCCACTCCAGAGTATTTTTCGAGTGTATCGGGTCTTCAGAAACCGCCGATTTTTTAATAATCTCATCAATCTTCTTCTTTACACAATCAATATTATCCATTTTTATATAGAACCACGATCCTCCTGACATTTTCTGCATTCATCAAAAGAGCGATTAAAACAAGGATTAAAAGAGGTTGATTTACTAAAGCCCCAAGAAATATGATAAATATCCTAACGTCACGTCCCATTCTGAAATAGTACTTTCCCGGCCTAAGTTTTCTCTTCATCAAACCGTCATATTTGTCGGCTGTGTAACTATTCATGAAAGTGCCTATGATTGCCAAAAAACCGATGAAAAGGACAAGAAAATTCATATCTGTAAAATAAACATAATAAGTCAGACCAAAAAGAAGAAAAGCATCAGCATAGCGGTCTAAGACAGCGTCAAACCATCCACCAAATTCTGTGGCTTGGAATTTCAACCTTGCTATTTCTCCGTCACAGCCATCAATAACAGATGCTACCTGTGCCAGAATTGCTCCAATAACTAAATTAATATACCCCCCTGAAAAGAACAAAAAAGCGCCCAGCATAGCAAGGATAAAGGAAAAGAACGAAACATGGTTTGGAGTAATATCAGTTCTTAAAAGATACCTTGTAATCCTGGTTGATATGGGTCTGTTTAAGTACCTTGATATAGGCCCATCTGAGGCTTTTTTTAAAGTATCTAAAAGCGTGTTTTCCGCTTTTTTATATGTCTTCTCATCATCCACATCAATCCAGTATTCATCTTTAATATCAAAGATCTTAGCCTTTCCCTTGCCAGCCAGCACCCTTATCCCCCCTGATAGGGAGCTGTCGTCATCATGTAAACTTTCTTCGATGGCACTGAATATTGCAGGCGAACAAAGAAAAATTCCTGTATCATAAGCGTTATATTTCTTGATATTCTTTCCTATATCTGAAATCCTGCCCTCTTCGACAAGAACTCTGGTAACGTCATCAACATCAACAAGCTTATTGGTTTCAATGTTATAGTCTACAGCCAGCATAACTTCGTCATCGGCTATTCTTTCATTCTTCAGTCTTACCAGTATAGATTCGTCAAAGATATGATCCCCCATCAACAGAATGAAATTTTCATTCAGTAGCTTTTTTGCCTTGAGGGCAGATATGCCGTTTCCCTTTTCCCATTCTTCATTTGTGATATGGGTTATATTTATATCCCTGTTCTGGCTGAATCCGTCCAGAAAACGTTTTACCTTCTCACCGTTGTATCCGGTTACTACATAGAAATCAGTAAGACCTGCCTTATTTGCGGTTAATATCACTCGTTCGATAAGGGCTAATCCCAGAAGTGGAATAAGGGGCTTTGAATCGCCCTTACTGGACAATCTAGTCCCTTTACCAGCAGCAATGATAAGGCATTTCATAGCCTACAATACTCCAATAAATAATTTAGGATGCTGTCAAGTTTGCAACTCAAAAGAATTGTATACTTATCACCGGCTCCGGCGTAAAGAAGCATTTTGTTTTGTCGAATCATAGTACCTACGGGGGAAACAACAGCAGGCACATCAATAGGATATTCCTTGTTGCCATATAATTCGTAGGGAGCAGAGGGGATGTATATTGGACTTCTGGATCTGCAAATTACCCGCCGAGGATCCTCTAAATCCAAAATAGCGGCACAGATGGAATATCCCCTTTCGATTTTCTTTGACAATCCATAGGCTTTGCAGATGTTAATATCTATCTCGCCAACAGCATGGTAGATAAGGAGCCAACCTTTATCTGTCTTGATGAGCTGTGACCCAGGGCCAATTTTTTCTTTCTCGTGTGGATAGAGGCCAGATTTCAGAAGTAGATTCTGGCTCCGTTGCTCATATAATTTCTTCCAACACTCTCTATGTTTAGCAGGATTTAGCAGTTGATCAATACCCGCTTCAAGCAGGCCTATATGTATGTTGGGATGAAATCGTAACAATATAAAGAGGTCCCCGTTCGTTCGCTCAGGAAATGGGACGGCATTGCGCGAGTCAAAGGATTCCACCATACCCTGATAGCGGATGTCCGCAAAATCTTTGGTTGTGTAAATGGCAATTCGATCGGCATTGCCACCCTTAAACGGGGCTTTTATCTTACCACACCCGACCAGCAGGTACCTATGACCGTACTTTATAATCCGAATGTCCTCTATCCCATAAGCGAAGTCTTGATGGTCAGTGCCATCAGCACGGATCAGCGCGTTCTGGAATCGGGTAAAGTGGACGCCATCTTCACTCACCAAGGGCCAGATCTCGGAAATGTAGTTTTCGAGGTAGGACCTCTCAATGCCAAGCGCATCGTCAAAGAATCTCCCTTTTTGATAATTGCGGTGACACCGTGGCATGAGGACGACCTTGTTCTCAAACAATTCGGCTCCAGCATTAAAGACCGCCCCAATTTTTAACTGGTCTTTTTCATACCATGTAAGACCAATGTCTTGAGGTCTTATGATGGGATTTTCGGGATAAGAGTCCAACTTAAAGATATAATCTCCTGATGCCATTTGAATGACCTTACCATCGCCTAGCTCTTTAACCGTGCTATTCAAAGAAGATGACATTTTTTATTTATTTTATACCTCTTGATACAGTTGTAAATGCTGAGATGCTATGGCTTGCCATGAGGTATAATTTCTATATTCTTCAGTGCGACTGACCACATACTGCCGAAATTTGGAGTCTTCAAAAAGACGAATGGCTATACCAGCGATACCAGAGGAGTTGTATGGAAGCACAAGTAACTCATCGCATATATTTTTCAGTTCTTCAAACTTTGGTGTCCTTGAGGCAATGATAGGTTTTTTCGCACCTATGGCCAGATGAAATGAGCCAGAGGCAGATCGGTCTTCCTCATAGTACGGAAAAAGGACGATGTCCGCAGAGCTAAGCAGATAGGGAACATCTTCGTTTGGGAAGAATTTATTTGGATAAATGACATTCTTTTGAAGCCCTAGTTCCTCTATCCTTCTACCTATATATTCTGCGTACTCTATATCACTCTTTGAAGCGGTTGGTGCAAGACCACCAGCCACAAATAAATACACGTCTTCGAATTTTTCTTGTATCTCAACAAGGGTATCAAGGACGATGTGTAGACACTTGTGCCTCTTGATAAATCCGATCATGAGGAGTATCTTTGCATCCACGGGCAGCCCAAGCCTTTTGCGTGAAACTTCTTTGTCTTCATCGTTGAGTTCTGTCCCATGAGGGATAATATGGATCTTTTTTGATGGTACACCCAGCCGAGTGAGTATTGCTTCCTGGGTTGGAAGATGCACGATGACCGCATCTGCAAGTGTAGCAATTCGTGCGGCGAAATTCTCATCTACACTCCCTCTTTCAGAGAATTGAGCAGGTCTTACACAGTGGATGGTTATTATCTTTTTAGCTTTTTCATCCAATCCCTGGAGCAGAGTGGGTAATCTATCATCAAAGTTGTAAATACTATATTCGTGTTGAATATGAATGACATCGAAACCCTTTGTGTGTGAAATGATAGGGTCTACATAATTCGCATTTCTATCCCAACAGGGGATCACTTCAAGATTATCATCCTTTATGGGAGATGCTCCCTGCTCGGCAACGATCTTAACTTCTGATGCAGGGTCTGCTTTTCTTATACCATGAATGAGATAACCAGTATAGGTAGCTATCCCACATTGTGTGGGAAGATGAGTAGATACATAGGCGATTTTCATTGGTCCAATCCTTCGCTTTTCGTTAATCTTCTCTTCTTCCTTTGATGAAATCCTCTGTTAATTGATATGCCTCATCATCGGTAAACTGCTTTGGGGGGTGTTTCATAAAATAGGCTGAAGGAGAATACAGTATCCCTCCTTTACCTCTTTCAAGTGCCAGTTTGCAGCATCTTATAGCATCTATTACCACTCCCGCAGAGTTTGGAGAATCTTCCACAGAAAGCCGCAACTCAAGGTTCATTGGGACGCCGCCGAAAAGTTTGCCCTCCATCCGTATGAAACAGACCTTGTTATCTTTCTGCCATGCCACCCAATCGCTGGGACCGATGTGAACGTTTTCATCAGCCAAACGGTCTTTGGTTTGAGATTGTACAGCTTCGGTCTTGGACTCTTTTTTGGAAGCCAGACGGTTTCTGTCGAGCATGTTTAAAAAATCTGTGTTTCCCCCGGTATTGAGCTGATAGGTCCGCTCAAGTTTCACACCCCTAATTTTAAAAAGGTTGGTCAAGACTCGGTGCACTATGGTAGCGCCGAGCTGGGATTTTATATCGTCTCCTATGATGGGTACCCCCTCTTTTTCAAAACGCAGGCTCCATTCGGGATCACTGGCAATGAAGACGGGCATGTTGTTTATGAATCCCACACCCGCATCCATGGCGCATTCGGCATAAAATTTAATGGCATCTTCAGATCCAACAGGGAGGTAATTCAAGAGCATTTCGGCACCTGATCTTTTGAGTTCTCCTACCACCTCTTCTTTACTTGCCTCTCTCTGATCAGAAAGAAGGTAGGTGTATCTTTCATTGTAATTACTCATGTGCTCGGCAATGCCATCAAAAACCCCGCCCATCTTGACTATGGTTCCTCTCTTCGGAATATCCTCACAAAAGATTGTAGTGCAGTTGGGGAGTTGAAAAATGGCTTCCGATACGTCCTTTCCCACCTTCCTTCTATCTATGTCAAAGGCAGCTACCACTTCAATACCATAAGGCTTGTAACCACCGATGTCCCAGTGCATCAAGCCGATAGCCTCTTTGCTATCTTTATTTCTATAGTACTCAATACCTTGAAGTAAGGAACTTGCGCAGTTACCAATTCCTACAATCCCTATTTTGATTTTGTCCATAAGCAATCATCTCCTGTTTATTCTAACGCCATAGTTAATGTAAAGTTATATATTCAAACTTACTTCGCATATCCCGCCTATTCAGTGTTATATCCGAATCTGGTCCATCTACATCCTTCCAGACGAACTTCAATCATCACCTACGCTCTTCATTCTTCTCCTGTATTAAGCCTAAGTCACATACCACATACTTAAGTACGGGACTTGTGAGCGTGAAAAAGTTTTGTATATAGTGTTATGTATCCTGTTTTGAAAGATGCATCTTTCTCCTCATCTATGATTTCTTCCGCTGCATCTCCCTCTTCGCCCATCTCTCTTTAAGGTAATCACTATCTTTTAAACCTTCTTAAAGTTATAAGGAACATTTTCTTATTAAAGAAAACAAGATATCTTCAATAGAAGGAGAAGGCGGGCATAAAATGAAAACCGAGAAGAAAACGAGAAGCAGGTTTATAATGGTGAAGTGTGACGATTGCGAAAATGAGCAGGTCGTTTTTGACCATGCATCCACGAGTGTAAAATGTAATGTCTGCGGGAGAACTCTGGTTGTGCCGAAAGGAGGAAAAGCAGAGATAAAAAGCAGGATAATAAACGTCTTTGAATAGTCACATATAATATATCATACGGAACCATCATGGATATAATAAGGGAAGAATGGCCTGAGAAGGATGAGTTTGTAGTTTGCACGGTAAAAGAGCTTAAGACCTTTGGGGTGTTCGTCGGGCTTGAGGAATACGGAGGGAAGGAAGGGCTGATCCATATATCTGCGGTATCTTCTGGCTGGGTGAAACATCTCAGGGATTATGTCAGGGAAGGGCAGAAGATAGTATGTAAAGTGCTGCACGTGGATGCTCAAAGAGGGCATATAGACCTGTCACTAAAGGCGGTAAAGGAAAGTCAAAAAAAGGAGAGGATAAAAGAGTGGAAACGAGAAAACAAAGTAAAGAATCTGCTCTCGCTTGCTCTTTCGTCATCTACCTCCGTCAAAATCGGCAGTGAGGAACTCGATGAGGTTGAGCGAAAATTAGTGGATACCTACGGCAGTTTATACGATGCGTTTGTAGAGGTTGTAAAGGTAGGCAAAGAAGCACTGACTCCGCTTGGTATAAATCCTGAACATGTAGAAGCCATACACGAAGTGGCAGTTACGAACGTTAAAATCCCGTCAGTGCAAATAACGGGGTATGTAGAGCTGACCTGTCCCTTGTCCGACGGTGTGGAAACAATAAAAAAGGTGCTGAAGAAGGCAGAAAAGGTGGCTGGTGCAAATACAGATACAGACACAAAAGCCGTCAAGGTGGAATGTTCCTATATAGCGGCGCCGAGGTATAAGATACGTGTTACCGCACCCGATTATAAAAAGGCAGAGAACGTATTAAGTGACGCTGCTAATGCAGCCATTGAAGAGATAAAGAGTAAAGAAGGGACCGGAAAGTTTTACAGAAATCTTTCTTAAACTAAATCTGCGTAAATCAGTGTAAATCTGTGTCTTAAATAGAAGGAAGTTATCTTTATATACAATAAAAAATATTTGTGTCAAAGATAAGAAAATGTGAGGCGTGCGGGGAATACACACTGAAAGAGATATGTGGGCGGTGTGGGCGAAGGACGAAGGAAACAACGCCTCCAAGGTTTTCCCCTAAAGACCCGTATGGGAAATACAGAAGGATGATGAAATATGGACGAGATAGAAGTGCATGAGCTAAAGAAGGTGAAACTGAACAAGCCCGTAATGATAGAGGGGCTTCCAGGCGTAGGAAACGTGGGTAAATTAGTAGCTGAGCATATAATACAAGAACTTGGCGCCGAGAAGATAGTGGAGATTTATTCGTGGCATTTCCCTCCTCTGGTATTGGTAAACGACGATGGGACCGTCAGTTTATGCAAAAACGAGGTATATGCGTGGAAATCAAAGAATCTGGATTTGTTAATCGTCAGTGGTGACCAGCAGAGCGTTACAAACGAGGGGCATTATATTATAACCGAGACGCTTCTTGACATTGCGCAGCAATACGGCGTTTCTCGTATATACACGCTTGGTGGTTATGGAATAGGTCAGCTCGTGGAAAAACAAATGGTGCTTGGGGCTGTGAATGATGCTAAACTTGTAGAGGAGATGAAGAAATACGGCGTAGAATTCAGGGAGGAAGAGCCAGGGGGCAGTATCGTGGGTGCATCGGGACTTCTATTAGGTCTTGGCGGGCAGAGAGGTATCCCTGCAGTTTGTTTGCTCGGTCTCACCTCGGGGTATCTGGTAGACCCCAAAAGTGCGCAAGCCGTGCTCAAAATCCTTGGTCGTGCATTGAATCTTGAAATACCTATGCAGGCGTTGGAAGACCGCGCAGAAGAGATGGAAAAGGTGGTCGAACGACTGAAGGAGATGGAGCAAGCACAGATTCCAAGGATTCGCGAAGAGGAATTGGGATACATCCGATAAGTTCAAGAAATCCTAAATCCCAAACACCAAAATTTCACCGCAGAGCACACGGAGAACACAAAGGATAGAGGGTTAGCGGTTTGGCGGGTTAGAGCGTTAGGACGGCTACTAATACCTAATTCCCTCTATGTACTCTGCGCTCTCCGCGGTGATAAATCCACAGGATTTTTAGATAGTGCCATTACATTAGGCGGAGTCGGCGGTTAGTATCTTCAGCGAGGTGGGCACTTTAGTCACGTCCCCCATTTTTATTCCTACGACATAGTCCAAATCCTTATCCTTTGCAAGGTCTACGATTCGCTGTGTTATCACACCGTCAAACACCACACTTTTCGCGTTTTCGGTCGTTTCTTTTAGTTCGTTCGCCAGCTCCCTCACGGTGGTCTCCTTTACTATTTTCTTCTCTTTGTCTAATAGCCGTGCCTTAAACGTGCCTCCAAGCTCTAGCAGATGTGTTTTGAAGAGACTTGTTTTCTTCTCCTCCTCCTCTCCTCCCTCCTCCTTAACCTTGCCGGTCCTTCTTTGTACTATCCTCGGTTGCGGTTTTTGAACTTGTTTCGGTTCTTGCTCCTTTTTCTCCTTCTCGTATCCCTGCTGCTCTACGGGTGTCTTATTGTGCAATGCTTTTGATATTTCCTTGTACGCCATATCCTCTACGCTTCTTCCTTCTGGCGATGTGGCGATGTAATCAACGTCTGCAACCTGCAAAAGCTCTTTTAATATGAGGTCGCCACCTCTATCGCCATCAAAGAAAGCAGTAACGGTCTTTCTCTTGCTCAGCTTGGGTACGGTAGGTGGTATGTTTGTACCTTCCACAGCAATTGTGTTTTTTATCCCGTATTTAAGCAGATTTAACACGTCTGCTCGCCCTTCTACGATCAGTATGGCATCCGAACTGTCTATGTTCGGTCCTGCGGGCAGGCCTTTATAGCTGGTTATTTCTTCCATTCTTACCGCCTGCTTCACTTCACTCACCATCGTTTCACTGTCAATGCTCGTCTCGATAATTTCGCGCATCAGTAGTTTTGCTCGCTCGGTTATTCGTCTCCTTTTCGTCGCCCTTATGTCCTCTAACTTGGTGATTTCCACGTGTGCAATACACGGGCCAACTCGGTCTATCGTCTCTAAGGAAGCGGCTAATATCGCAGTTTCCGCCTTGTCCAGACCAGAGGGGACAAGTATTTCACCGCGCGATTTCCCTCCTTTCGACTCTATATTCACCTCGATTCTGCCTATTCTACTACTCTTCTGCAAGTCTCTCAGGTCTAACTCGTCGCCTAACAGACCTTCTGTTTGACCAAATATTGCGCCAACCACATCGGATTTTTCAACAAAACCTTCAGCTGTGATGTTAGCGTGAACCATATATTTTGTTGTATCTACTTCATGCATTTTATTTCCCCCCTTTAAGGTTCCTCCTCCTTCTCTTTTATCTTTCGATTTTACCATTACCTTTACTACACCTTACTATCCCTCTTGGCAACATAAACAAACGGGTTCTGCCAGTTTGTATATGAGACTATATGTGTATGTATATGATATTTATAGTAAGTAAAAGATACGATAAAAGTTATTTTATGATGGAGATGGGCTCGATGCGATTCGAACGCATGACCTCCGCCGTGTGAAGGCGGTGTCATAACCAACTAGACCACGAGCCCCCTTTACTTTTTGTTTACCTTACTTTTACTTTACCTCACCTATTATTCAGATGTTTTAAATATAAATTTTCCGCGAGAGCAGAGTAATGGTATACGAAAGCTTTACCAAAGAAAAAGAAATCTGATATTATATCTTGTTATATGTGGCTGTAGAAGGAGAGATGAAGATAGAAACAGTACGAGGTGGACTATGCGCAGTGAAAGGAGTACGAGCATACGGGATAAAAGAGGGGCATAATGGGTTAGCATTGGTAGAGGGGAAAGGGCAAGCAGTAGGTATGTACACAGCGAGCAAAATAAAAGCCGCACCTGTTCTGTTTACAAAGCGACAGCTTGAGGGAAGTGGGGGGCAAATACAGGCAATAATTGCAAACAGCGGTTGTGCAAATAGCTTTACCGGCGAGCGGGGAATGAGGAACGCAGAAAAAATGGCAAAACTCGCTGCTACTTCGTTAGGACTCAATAAAGAAGAGATAGCGGTTGCATCTACGGGTCCCATCGGGAAACAATTAGATATGGAGTTAATAGAAAGGCAACTCGGAGACGTGGTGAAAGGGTTAACATCCGAAGCGGCAGGTAGTACGACCGCAGCGAAGGCTATAATGACCACCGATACCTTCTATAAGGAACGAGCAATACGCATTGATACGGGCGATGAAGAACGCGTGATAATAGCGGGAATAGCAAAAGGCTCAGGAATGATATTTCCTCATTTAGCTACTGCTACTGCCACGATGCTCTCTTTTATTTATACCGATGCTCGGCTGAGTGAAGAAATACAGAGGGCGAGTTTTGAGGATGCCGTTGCGAATTCATTCAATATGGTCGTTGTGGATGGTGACATGAGTACGAACGATCTGGTATTGCTCGTATCTACGGGTCAGGGAGGAGAGATAAGTGAAGATGATTTTAAAGAAGGTTTGGATTTCGTATGCAAAGAGCTCGCGAAGCTAATCGCAAGGGATGGGGAAGGGGCGACAAAGTTTATCGAAGCGCGGGTAAAAGGTGCTGGGTCTGTGGAGGATGCAAAAGAAGCAGCAAAGTCGGTAGTCCGAAGCCCGTTAGTGAAAAGCGCTATTTTTGGTGAACGCCCAGACTTTATGTGTGGTCGTATAATAGCAGCTATCGGAAGCTGTACTACCGTTAGCGACGTTGACCCGGGCAGAATATCCATTGGGTTAAAAGGTGAGGATAAGGATAAGGTTTCAGCGGTGAAGAACGGGGAATTTATGGATTTGTCGGGTGTGGCGCGAGAGGTAATGAGGAATAAGGAGATATTTATTGAAGTGGACCTGGGGGTGGGGGAAAGCGAAGCGACCGCATGGGGATGCGACCTTTCTTATGATTATGTCAAAATAAATTCGGGTTAGTGTTAGTGTTATTGAGACACAGATTTACACGGATTCTTTCTTTTGGTGGGTTAGATGAGCTATTTTTAGCGACATTAATCCGTGT
>Ga0209986_10000763_pt1 | contig 31603 bp, 29 predicted proteins | sample BlataG_FD_183168 | JGI IMG/M metagenome (GOLD analysis project Ga0209986, IMG submission 183168) | Deep subsurface microbial communities from Black Sea to uncover new lineages of life (NeLLi) - Black_00105 metaG (SPAdes) (version 2) | ecosystem: Environmental > Aquatic > Marine > Oceanic >...
GAGCGGCTACCTCACGACCCAGAACATGCATCTCATCACCGATGAGTATCGACTGAGGGCCATCGAATGGGGCGATCTCCCTGACCTCGATTTCCTTCCCTGGTTCAATCCTTTTCTCGGCCAGGTGGCTGATAAGCAACGCGCTCACCGGATGAATTCGCAGAATAACCCCTCCCTCTCCAGGTGCGAGATCGACCAAGTGTATACCTTCAGGAGGGGGCATCTCCCCCTCAGTGGAAGGGATCGGGTTCCCATGAGGGCAGGTCGTGGGATGACCGAGATAGTCGGCCAGCGCCTCGGTAATCATGCTATCGGTGGCGTGCTCTAGGCGGCAGGCCAAGTCGTGAACACGATCCCAAGGAATGGCGAGTTTATCGGTTAGAAAGCATTCCCACAAGCGATGACGCCGGATAACGCCGTTTGCTCGCCGTTGACCTTCCTCAGTCAGGTAAACCCCCTTATAGGGTGTGTGCTTGAGCAAGTTCCGATCCTCAAGACGATGGATCATCTCACTGGCGGAGACGGTGGAGATGCCCAGGCCTTTAGCCACACTGGTGATTGGGATATAATCTTTCTCAGTGGTTAGTTCGGATATGGCCTTTAAATACATCTCTTCACTTGCAGCATAACTGTGGGATTCCTTCACGGTCATGGTCCGATCCTCATACACCAAGTTCAACCACTGATTGAGACCGTAATGTAATGCATGGTTGTATTTACAGGATACCCTAATTTATTATTATAAGGCAATCCTTATATTAACTTCAAATGCTATCTTGACCATATGACAGTTGTCACCGTAAGCGCCTGCCGTATGTCATTCGATCAACTGGGCTTCCGCACCGCTGCGCCTAAAGGGATTGACCGTGTCCCCCACCAAGATTCTCTGGACCCAAGTAGCGGCGCAGAGACCCTAGACGGTGCTGGTTGATTGCTATGAGGCAGGTCATACCGGTTGATATGGGGGCGGCGGCGATCAACCCTATCGATCCTGCTAAAGTGCGAACTACCTCCTCGGTAACAAACTCCAGGTTGAGCAGATCAACGAAGTGCTCGCCCGAGAGCGAGAACAAGAGCATGGTGGGCAAGGCTGCGCCAATATAGGCTAGCACGAGTGTGTTAATCATGGCCGCAACATGATCCTGCCCCACACGCATTGCGCGTCGATACAAGCTACCGATTCCCAAGGTGGGGTCAACCGCAAACAACTCAAAGACCACCGAGGCCTGGGTTATCACCAAGTCATCGAGGGCGCCCAACGTTCCAATCAACACACCCGCCAGAACTAGACCCCGAAAATTGATGCGGATATCTGACTGCTGGATGACGAATAACGCATCTTCATTGCCAAAGCCTGTCAGGCGGGTTAAATCGACGAAGAATGAGATCACAAGACCCGTGAATACCAACGTGATCAGCAACCCTAGAACCGCGGCATGCGTCTTTAATGTCCAGCCATAGACCAGATAGAGGGTGATCGACAGCAACATAGAGGCACCCATGATACTAACAGCCACAGGATCCTTACCTTGCATGATGTTGGGGATAATGTAGACCAGGATCACCGCGAGGCTGACGAACATTCCCATCAAGCCCCGCGCCCCCTTCCAACCGCCGACTAGGACGCTGAAGAGTACAAAGGCAGCCAACAGCCAGAACAGAGAACGGGTACGTACAAAATCAACGAAATATGCATTCAGTGCGCCATCAGGACCCTGGCCGATGTCGATCAATACCCGATCACCAGGATAGAGGGTTAGCCCTTCAGGTCGTAATTGACGCTTTCCATAGTCAATCTCTAAACCATAACCTTTCCATGGCCCTTCCAGCACTTCAATGCGTAGGATCTGATAAGGCTGTATCAGATCACCCAGGGCTATAGTACCCTCCTCGACAATTTCCAGGACCTCGGCCTTAGCCATGTCGGAACCAAGACCAATCCTGCCAACCCCTTCATCGGGGAGGTGAGTATCCGATGGCAGGCGCGGCACCACAAGTAGGATTAACACTGCGATGATCAAGAGCAATACCAAGGCCAAGGCCAAAAAAAGCCGCATTTCTTTTGTCATGCTTCGTCTCCAATACGAATCCAGTGATCATACCAATGTGCCACGCTGTACCAGGACCACATAGCCAACCCACCTGTAACAGACCACTTCTTATATAGACTCCACTGAAAAAAGGTCAACCACGAGAAGAGGACCGGTACATGTGGGGGTGCGGGCTGCGCCCGCACCCCCACATATACCCCTCCCCACTCCTCGAGGGTAGTTTTTTCAGTGCACTCATATAAGAAAGGTTAGTTTAGCCTTAAATTAATTTCCAAGGGCAAACATCTTAACACCCACCGGCCTTTCATCCTGTGTGGTGAAATGCAGGTTTTGTGGCCTCTCGTGGTGACAAAGTTATCGAGGATAGTGTAACAGTGTCCTAATATTTACCATTCGCTTGGCAAGCCATGCATAATTAGGATAGCACGAGAGGTGTTCCGTGGATGGGATGAGTGTAAACGTGGATCTCGACGCCATAAACTTCCGCTAATGCATCTGGGGTAAGCACCTGCGTTGGCTCCCCCACATTGCGTACTCTGCCATCTGAAAGCAAGGCGACCCGGTCGGCAAACCTCGCCACAAGGTTGAGATCATGCAAAGCGATCACTACCGCGAAGTCCTCCTCAAGGGCTAATTCACGAACCAGTTTGAGCACCTCATCTTGATACTTGAGATCGAGATGTGCGCTAGGTTCGTCAAGCAGCAAGACCGAAGGGGTTTGGGCCAGCGCCCGGGCGATCAACACCCTCTGTTGCTCGCCACCGGAAAGCTGTCCCACCTGCCTATCCGCCAAATGTGCAGTGGCTGTTTGCGCCATGACTTCATCCGCGATCCGGTGGTCTGACTCACTCTCCCGCGCAAACCAACCAAGATAAGGCGTACGCCCCATCAGTACCACATCCCGGGCTGTAAAAGCTTCCGGTAATTGTCGCGCCTGGGGAACCACGGCCAAGTTGCGAGCTCGCTCAGAGGGTGATAAACGGTTGAGGTCCTGGTTGTTAATATAAATCCGTCCCTCGAAGGGTGGTAGGATGCCACTAGCAGCTTTGATTAAAGTCGTCTTGCCTACCCCGTTGGGGCCAACGACACCCAGCACCTCGCCTGGCGACACGGCAAGGGAAATATTGTACAGCACAGGTTTCTGACCATACCCGATGGTCGTGCTATCGAAACGCAGCCTGGCCATCACCAGAACCTCACCTGCTTTGCTCGTCGCAACAACCACAGGAAGAACGGTGCGCCGATCACCGCAGTAACGATACCAACCGGCAATTCCCGCGGAGCAAGGATAGTCCTGGCAACGATGTCTGCTGCCAGTAGTACAACTCCTCCTGTGACCATCGCCAAAGGAATCAGTCGGCGGTAATCCGGACCCCATAATAACCGTACTAGATGGGGCACAACCAAACCGATGAAGCCGATGATGCCCGAGAACGAGACGGCCGTGGCCGCAACCAACGAGGAGGCGGCGACAATGACCAGCTTGTAGTGCTCCACATTCAAACCAAGTTGCAAGGCCTGCTCATCACCGAACTGAAGAACATTCAATGGGCGACCGAGAAATAGCAGAACAGCAAGACCAACAAGTAAGTAAGGCAAGGCCGCCAAGACGGGAGGCCAACCCCCCAACGTGGAACCACCTAGCAGCCAAGCAATAGCCCGGTACAACTCATCGGTAGAAAGGAGCATGATAAGACTAGTGAGGGCTGAGGTAAAAGTACTTACCGCCACTCCGGCCAGGATTAAAGTTGTTATCGGCGTCGTTCGACCGACGCGAGCGAATATATAGACGACCCCCACCGTTATGAGTGCCCCAGTAAAAGCCGCAGCCGGTATCGTGACCAAGCCGAAGGTGGTTGAAGGCCATTGGGTAGACATTGCCAGAACTGCGGCCAAGCCGGCTCCCGAAGCTACTCCGATGATGTATGGATCGGCCAGTGGGTTGCGGAACAACCCTTGATAAGCAGCCCCGCTAGCGCCTAACGCCATACCTGTCAGTGCAATTAGTGCAGTATGTGGTAAACGAATCTGGTACAGGATAGTATTGAACGTACTTGGCCAGTCAACCTCGATTGCGGCGAATGAAATACGAGAGAGGAGAATCTTGAAGATCACGTTGGGAGGTATAGCGACAGGGCCGATAGCCGCGCTTAATACAGCCATCACTAATAGCCCACCCCCGGTCCATACCCAGGGGGTGAGAGATTGCGATCTCACCCCCTGAATTCGACTTGGATGCCCTTCGGCAGAAGTCTGACGTTTTTCCTTTCCCAATTATTCAAACCTCTCTGGATGGATGATCATCGCCATGGCTTCCAAGGCATCTACCATACGCGGTCCTGGGCGATCGATCCAATTGGCATCGATGCCATAGACCTCTTGGTTGACGACGGCTGAAATGTCACCCCAGCCAGCGCGCTCCGACACGGACGCTGGCGTTGTCGACACCCAAGGCCCATCACTGAAGATCATCACCGCTGGATCACGAGCAACCAATTCTTCCAGGCTGAATAGGACATACCCTTGTACGTCAGCGGCGATGTTCTCGCCCCCAGCCATACGGATCAAAATATCCTGGAAGGTGTCTGTCCCGATGGTCCATGGCGCGTTAGGATCTGTGCCATCGACCTCATAGTACACCTTTACCGTTTCCGCATCGACCAATTTCGAAATAACGGCATCGACGCGAACTTTTAAACCTTCCACCAGCGTCGCAGCTTCAATTTCTCGACCGGTCAACTTTCCTGCCGTCTTAAGGATCTGGTACAGATCATCCATGCTCATCGGGTTAGGGAGCACGAATACCGTAAGACCTAAATCCTCAAGGGCCTGGACATGTTCGGGGCTGTTGATCATAGCCGCTAGAACAAGGTCCGGCTCCAACGCGATGATATTTTCCGCGTTCAGATCGCCATACATACTGCCGACGCTGGTGATATCGACAGCCTCCGGGGGGTAATCGGAGACTTCGTCACGACCCACAATCTGAGGACCAGCACCGATGGCAAACAGGATTTCGGTGTTTGATGGGGCGATGGACACAATACGTTGCGCGGGCTCAGGTAGGCTTACCTGCCGTTCGAAGCCATCGGTTAGCACAATCAGTTCCGAAGTTGGTTCAGGTTCCTCCATCAGTTTTTCCGTCGGTTCCGGCATTGTTGTATCCGTCGGAGGAGGTGGCGATGTTGGCTTAACGGTTGTAGTAGCCACTGGTGCGCAGGCGCTGAGAAGGTAGGCGACGATAAAAATGGCCGCGACCAGGTAAGTCATTGACTTCTGTTTATTGAACATTTAATCTCCTTGCAGGCATAAAATTGCCAGAGTTAAGCAGTATACAAACGTCTACTCATGTAGTCTGCTAAAATAAATGCCCCTGTCAGTGCGACAGGGGGTGTTTTCTTATGCTACCACCCCCTTTCCACGAAGGTTGTGGTGAACGCAATCTAGGAGGTCGTCCTGACTTTCCGCATACGCGGATTACAGTTGCGGGACAGCGCCGGACTCACACCGGCTTCGCCTTGAAGCCCTCCCATCCAGGGGACGGGCACCTATACTGGCTCACTATTTAATTGTGGCTAATATTATATCCATAAACGCATTTAACGCAAGCCGCAGGCTTTAGCCTGCGTTTCCTCAACCCTAAAGGGTACGGCTACCAGATCAAATCGATGCTAAACTACACCTGCCACTAGGGTGATACAACGACGACAAATCTTGTTCCTATTCCCATTTGTCGGAGGAGCCATTGAGTCTCGAAAGTAAACAACGTAGCAAACCCAAGTTCCCCATTTTTGACCTGGTAATCCTGACCATCATAGTGGTCGGATTGGCACTGACTCTCATTGTGCAGTCGTCGCCGCCAGATACGCTTCCACCACCAACCACATCGCCTGCCACTGCTTCCCCCACGACGACAGCAACCTCTCTGCCAACGGAAACCCCAATCACAGATCTGGTAGCTTCACCCACCACGCTGCCTGCTACCGCCTCCCCCACAGCAACGATGACCTCTACGACAGTCACAACCCAGGTCTCAAACCTGGAAGCTACACCTATTCCTCTGGGCAGTAAGGATTTCTTGTACTTTACCTTTGCGGTATGTGGCGATAGTCGAATGGGCGACGAAGTTTACAAAGAGATCTTACGCCGAGTTGAACAAGATAATGTTGCCTTCTTAGTTAACACTGGCGACTTGGTCAATCGTGGTACCGTCGATCAATTTCAAAGATTCGCCGAGTTGATGAACGGTTTCACGGTTCCATTCTTCCCTGTCCCCGGGAACCACGACAGCAATCTAGGTTTGTTGGATGAGTTCCTCGAATATTCTGGTGCGCCGGCTGAGCACTATTCCTTCGATTTCGGTCAAGGGCATTTCGTAGTGGCCGATAGCCACCTTGGTGGAATAAACTCCCGCGAACTAGCCTGGTTGGAGGCTGACCTGGTCGCCACAGATCAACCGCTTAAGATGGTTTTCCTCCATCACCCACCATTTGATCCTGACGGCACCGACCACATCATGGTTTATGGTAATGAACAGTTCATGGCTCTAATGGAAGAGTACAATGTGTCCTATGTCTTCGCCGGACATATCCATGCTTATGTCGAGGGCCTTCGAAATGGCGTGCGTTATATCATCACCGGCGGCGCTGGCGCTCCCCTTTACGGTGCAGAGCACCCCCAGGCCTTCAATCATTACATACTCGTAATGGTCAATGGTATGGAGGTTAGCACCGAAGTTGTCAAAATCGAGCCTTAAAACCAGACGGTCTATTTGCACAATAAATTCGTTCACCCCGATCCTTCTGAGCGTTCATTCGGCAACAAGAAAACGAGTGGGATGCCAAGCAGCATTAGCACCGCGCTTGCGGTGAATGCCTGGCGGAGGCCGATAAGGTCACCCAAAGCCCCCATCACTACTACTGCTCCTGAGCGGATGGTAAAGCCTAAGGCCATGTATAGGCCGTTGGCTAACGCACGATTCTCAGGGAAGTTCTCCTGCACTAAGGCCATAAGAACCGGGGTGACCGATAACGAGGTAAAACCAAGTAAGGGCAAGATAGTGATTTGAGCCCAGCCGCCGACAGCCAGAAAAACGAACATGAAGATCGGCGTCGTCACTAGCGAAATAAACAGAACGAGCCGTCGTCCAAGCCGGTCGCTGATCGATCCCCCGAGCAGTGCTCCCGCCACACCCGCTGCCTCTAAGATGGTGAGAGAGAAACCTGCGAACCATAGGTCAACCCCTTGCTCGTTAAGGAAGATGGGAAGGAAAGTAGTAAGTGCGGAATTCAAAAAGATTCGAACGATGATGATGCCAACCAGTGGCGCCATTACCGGTCGCATTCGCTTTAACGCTGACCTCCAAGGCAATCCCTGGTCTACATTGAGGGGACGACCCGGTGTTTTCTTGAGACGGCCGTAAAGAAAAGCCGAGGCTAATAGGCCGGCGGGTATTAACCAGGGTAGGCCTTCCGGGGTAAGGAACTTGACGACAGTGACGACCACCACCGGTCCAATTGTGCGTCCAAGCTCGCCCCCGACCATCCAAAAACTCATACCACGTCCCAGGCTCCGACCTGATACCGAACCAACCATCACCGGCCCCACTGCGTGAAGCGCAGCTGAACTAAGGCCGGTTATCGTTAATAATAGTGCCAATACACCATAACCTGGCGCAACGCCTAACAAACTCATCATCGTCGCTGTAACAGCCGGAGCCAGGATGACCAGGTAGCGCAGACTGACCCGGTCCGACAGATGACCTATAACCGGCTGGAGCAGTGACGGAATTTGCAGAAAAACTGTAAGCAGACCGGCCTTAGTTTTAGAAAGAAGAAATCGGCCGATGAACTCGGGTAAAAGGGGCGGCAAGAAGGCAGTATAGGTGTCATGAACTGCATGGACAGCGGCTATCGTCAACACACGGCCAGTCTGAAATCGTTCACCACTCAACCCTTGAGCGATACGCTCATCCTCAGGCGACTGTTCGATGTCCTTGCTCGTGGTTATCATGTTGGCTCCATAGCGGTAAATAGTCGGTTTCCTAAAAAAATCGCTTTGCTAATCGCCCATCTTAATCCCCATTGTAGCTTGTATGAGTGCACTGAAAAAACTACCTTCGAGGAGTGGGGAGGGGTATATGTGGGGGTGCGGGCTCAGCCTGCACCCCCACATATACCGGTCCTCTTCTCGCGGTTGACCTTTTTTCAGTGGAGTCTTGCATACTTCTGAATTATACGGCTAAATGTAAACTATCGGTTATTCATAAATCCATCAATAACCAAAAGACTTTACATCGAGGTCTTGTAACTTATAATTGATCTTCAGCTTGTATCACACCAGCATTACTGACAAAAGGAGCACACCAGTGACAGAGACCACCATCCCAACCCGCAACGAACTTGCACCTGAACACACCTGGAACGCCCCCAGCGTCTTCCCCTCGGTTGAAGACTGGGAGGTCGAGTTCAAAAAAGTCTCGGATAGCTTATCAGACTTGGGAAAGTTCCAGGGGCTCCTATCAGATGGCCCCGCCACACTTGCGGATGCCTTGGAGGTGTTCGACGACATGACCCGCCGTGTCGGCAAAGTCTTCATATACGCCGGCATGTCACACTACGTCGACACGACAGACCAGGAGGCGGCAGGAAGATTCAGCAAGGCTCAAGGGTTGTATGGGAAAACTCTCGCCGCCGTCGCCTACCTCGATCCGGAGCTTCTCAAAATCGGTGAAAGTACTCTCCGACAATGGGTGGTAGAGGAGCCGCGCCTCACCATCTACGAACACTATTTCAGCAACCTCTTCCGGAAGCAGGTGCATATCCGCTCCACGGAAGTTGAAGAGGTACTGGGTTTGCTCGCCGATCCTTTCTCAGGCGCCCATTCCACCGCCCGAATGTTGACCGACGCCGATTTCAAATTCGAACCAGCCGTATCCAAAGACGGCCGCCAAGTATCGCTCACCCAGGGGACATTGGAGAAAATCCTCACTGGAGCTGATCGCGAAGCTCGGCGCACAGCCTGGGAGAATTATGCAGACACCTACCTCGCCTATAAAAATACTCTAGCCAATAACTTAATCACCTCTATCAAGCAGAATGTGTTCATGATGCGTGCCCGTCGTCACAGTTCAACGCTCGAAGCGGCGCTTTTTGAGCACAACATCCCGGTTGAGGTTTTCCACAATCTCATCGACACCTTTCGCAAAAACATCCCGACATGGCACCGTTATTGGGCAATCCGGCGCGAAGCGCTCGGTGTGGAAACCCTGCACACTTATGATATCTGGGCGCCCCTCACCACAGACCGACCCCATGTCCCCTACGACCAAGCCGTCGATTGGATTTGCGACGGCTTAGCTCCGTTGAGCGACGAATACACCAACCTGATACGAAAGGGGTGCCTTACCGACCGTTGGGTCGACATCTATCCCAACCAGGGTAAAACGGCAGGCGCCTTCTCATACGGTTCCCCCGGCACACATCCGTTCATCGTCATGAGCTTCAACAATGACATCTTCAGCCTCAGCACACTTGCCCATGAGTTGGGACACTCCATGCATTCGTACCTGACCTGGCAGAACCAGCCGATCGTTTATAGCCGTTATTCACTATTTGCAGCGGAGGTAGCCTCAAACTTCCACCAAGCAATGGTGAGAGCTTATCTCCTCGAGAAGGAAACCGATCCGCAATTCCAGATCAGTTTGATTGAAGAGACGATGGATAACCTGCACCGTTATTTCTTCATCATGCCAACCTTAGCCCGCTTCGAACTGGAAGTACATGAGCGGGTTGAACGAGGCGAGGGGCTAACTGCCGAATCGATGATCGAGCTCATGGCCGATCTCTTCAATGAAGGTTACGGGGATGAGATGCACCTCGATCGCCAGCGCGATGGCATCACCTGGGCTACATTCTCGCATCTATACATGGATTATTATGTCTACCAATACGCGACTGGCATCTCCGGTGCGCATGCACTCGCCAACCGAATTCTTTCCGGAGAAGAGGGCGCGGCTCATAAATACCTAAATTTCTTGAAAGCCGGCAGTTCGAATTACCCGCTAAATTTACTCAAGCTGGCAGGCGTCGAACTCACTACACCTCAAGCCGTGGAGGAGACTTTCGCCGTATTGGCCAGTTATGTTGATAAATTGGAGCAATTAGTAAGGGAATAGGAGCTCAACCCCAATATTCTTTGATGAGTGCACTGAAAAAACTACCTTCGAGGAGTGGGGTAACCCACTCAACTGAGCGGCTGGCCATTATGCCAGGCGAGCAAACACTCTATCGCAACTTTATGCTCGTCTCCTACACCTTTCACTAATCACCTGCCGCCCGTACTTGTAAATCCAGCACAGAGCCGAAGGCAGCTCCAAAAAAAACGATCACCCCGGAAAGGTAAATCCAAAGCAGCAAGCTCACTACAGAAGCCAATGATCCATACACCAAACCATAGTTGTTTAGACCGGAGGTTGTGAACCAAGCAAATATGACCTTGGCAATTTGCCACAGAAAACCGGCAAGAGAAGCTCCTGCCAGCGCTGCACGCCAAGTCACTGATCGATTGGGCAACATACGATATAACAGCCCAAGCAGGAGCACGGTCGCCCCCAGGTCCAACCCGAGACGCAACCAGTGCCAGAGAGCTGTATGCGTTCCAGGCCATGACCAAGAAACCAATGCACCCAACCATACTGAAACGATAAACAGGGAGCCGATAACCAAGACGGTTACAATGGCCAGCATTCGACGACGCCAGAACGGACGAGGTGAAGCGCCCCAGATCACATCAAGCGTCGACGAGAGCGAAATGAAGACGGAGGAAGCTGTCCATAATAAAAACACCCCACCAATCGCCTCAATTGTGCCTCGAACACGCAACGTCTGATCGAGTATCACCTCCACGTTATCTGCGACAGCTGGCAGCACCTCCTCAAGATACCTATTCAGCGATCGTCGAATGCCCTGTAAACTTAGCAAACGGCTGCCCAGGAAGATCAGAAAGAGGAGCAGTGGAAAAAGGGAGAGCAGCAAATGGTAAGCCAGCCCCGCTGCACGCAAAGCGCACTCGTGCTCGATAAACGCCCGATGCGATTCCTTAATTACACGCCACACTTGAGCCAAATTACTTGAATTGGTCTTATTGGCTTCCCGCTCAACCATTGACCACTCTGTATTAGAAGATCCTATGATCCTCAATTCACTCGTTGAACAATTCACCGACCGATCGACCCTCATGCGCCCGAAGTATCACTTCTCCTAATAAAGTCGCTACTGAGAGTATGGTCATATTCGGCAAACGTTTGTCGGGTGGGATAATAACTGTATTAGTAGTCACGATCTCTTTGATCGGCAACTTCGCCAGTTCCTCGGTAGCTGATTGGACAAGTAATGGATGGGTGAACGAAAGGTATATATCCCGAGCCCCATGATCCTTGACAATCTGTACCGCTTCGCTCATGGAGCCTCCAGTGAGCACCTCGTCATCCACCAAGATCACGTCTTTCCCGGTCACATCACCAATCACTGTCGTCGCCCGAGCGCGCAGGTTATCGACCCGGCGACGTTTTTCGACGAACGCCAGCGGAACTCCTAGCTTAGCCGCAAAATTGCGCCCCTTCTTGGCGAAACCCAGATCGACGGTGGCCACGACTACATCCTCCAGCTTCTTCTCTAGGAAATAGTCGCTCAGTATATGAAAGGCTGTCAGGACATCACCGGGGATGGAGAAGAAGCCCTGAATTTGACCGGCGTGGAGGTCGATGGTCATGTAGCGGTCTGTCCCGGCGACTTCGATCATGTCCGCCACGAGTCGGGCGGTAATCGGTACCCGGGGCTGGTCCTTTTTATCTGATCGGGCGTAAGCCATGTAGGGAAAAACAGCAGTGATCCGCCCGGCTGAATCCCGCTTTAGGCAGTCGACGGTTATCAGCAGCTCCATGATGTTCCGGTGTACTGGAGGATTCATCGATTGCACGATGTACACATCCTGTCCCCGAACGCTGCCGTGCAACCTCACGAAAAGGTTTTCATTCGGGAACTGGATCAGGTCATAGCTCTCCAGTGGTAAACCCAGATAATCGCCAATCTCCTGAGCCAGCTCTTGGCTGGCGCTGCCGGAAAAAAGTTTAATTTCACCGTAGCCAAACATCTTCCCCATCTTATTTTTTGCCCTCCGATTTGGCACGCCACTCATCTTCCCCTTCCAACAACGCTGTTATCGCCTGACGGGGAGATAGTTTCCGAGTAAGCACTCGCTCCAGGGCTTCCTCAAATCGTCCATCTGGCTGGCGAGTCATAAATCGAGCGGTAAGATGATCTCGCAGAAGTAGCTCCATCTCCGATCGAATTCTTTCCCCCTCACGAACCCTCCATTCGCCGGAGTCTCGCAAGTGAGCGCGATGGTGGGCAATCTCCTGCGACAATTCTTCGATCCCATCCCCCTGCGTGGCCACCGTAGCCAGCACTGGTGGCTCCCACATCACCCCATCTGCTTCCACCTCGTCCCGAATCAGGTAACCTCGCCTGTCCCGCGTGGGGCGAGCCATCTGCAATGTCGCCCGCAACACCCGTAAGGTATTATCTGCGCCAGGAATATCCGCCTTGTTGACCACCAAGATATCAGCGATCTCCAGAATGCCAGCTTTGATCGCTTGTACCTCGTCACCCATGCCGGGAGCGCTGACGACAACCGTCGTATGAGCGGTACGAGCGATATCGATCTCGGCTTGGCCAGCCCCGACGGTTTCGATCAGGATGATATCAAAGCCAACGGCGTCTAGCGCTTGGACCACCCCCGCGGTAGCCCTGGCCAAACCACCCAGCGCCCCCCGACTGGCCATGCTGCGGATGAATACCCCTGGGTCACCAGCCAGATCACGCATCCGTATGCGATCACCGAGAATAGCACCACCACTAAAAGGGCTGCTGGGATCGACAGCCACGACTGCAATCGTTTCACGCTCCGCTTCCACCCCACCTTCTACTGAGCGCATGTGTAGCACGAGCCGATTCACCAATGTCGACTTTCCCGTACCCGGTGCACCAGTCACACCCACTATATGCGCCCGACCTGTATGCGGGTACAAGTCGGACAGGCAGTCCAAACCTACAAGCTCTTCGTTTTCAATCTGGGTTAGGAGACGGGCTAATGCCAGGCGATCGCCATCCATGACCTTAGCAACCAGGCTCATTGTTACTTTGCCTTCAGCCTCGAGCCGGGCCCGCGCCGACTGCCTCGATAAAAGCTTGGACAATGGTCTGGGTGCTGGTTCCAGGCCCGAAAATCGCGGCTACCCCCATCTCTTTCAAGCGTGGAATGTCCTCGTCAGGGATGATCCCGCCAACCATCACCTGGACATCCTGTTGTCCTTGTTGGCGTAGCAACTCCAGCACCCGGGGCAAAAGCGCCATATGAGCGCCCGATAAAATTGATAGCCCAACGGCGTCGACATCCTCCTGCAAAGCCGCCTCGGCAATCATCTCCGGCGTCTGACGCAGCCCGGTGTAGATCACTTCCATCCCCGCATCACGCAGCGCTCTGGCGACAATCTTGGCCCCGCGATCGTGACCATCAAGCCCTGGTTTGGCGATCAGTACTCGTAATTTCTTACCGGTCATCGTAGTTATCCAAATGTCGAGAAGTATGGCCGCCGCGATTATACACCAGCCCGCTTATCACCGCCGATTAGAAATTAAACCTTCCCTAAGCTGGTCAACCGAAATCAAATCCCCTGAGGCGACCGGTTGTAGATCTAAGTATCTATCTCGGAAAAAGCCACCGAGTTTTCAAAATCCTTGGTCTATAAACCCAGATAGGGATTTAGTTTATCAATAATTCGATTCTTTGGCACAAAACCTGTCAGGCGCTCAACTGGTTCACCATCGACGAAAAGGATTAATGTCGGGACCCCCAAGATGCCAAGGCTCATGGTAGTGTTGAGGTTGGCGTCGATGTCCAACTTGTAAACCTTGACCTTACCGTCCCATTCTTCAGCCAGCTCCTCCACGATCAGGTCCATTTGCTTGCAGGGATGACACCATTCGGCTCCAAAATCAACCAGCACCGGTTGAGATGCCTGCAGCACCTCGGTCATAAAAGTATCGTCACCGATATCAGTAATAGCTACCATCACTCCTCCATGTTCTAAGCGGACAAATCTTGGCCGAGATACTACCGACGGTATCGGATTTTGTCAACCCATAGTCCCGCTTGACGTCGCCGTTTGCCCATGGTATTATCACACGTCATGCATTTAGCACTCTCGCATCGAGAGTGCTAAATTACCAAGAGGTATGGGTGAAACCGATTAACGAACGCCAGGATACTATTCTGGCGCTTATCTTACACGAATACATAGATACAGCCAGACCGGTCGGGTCGAAACGGTTGGTGGACAAGTATGGTCTTGGAGTTAGTCCCGCTACTGTCCGAAACGAGATGGCAGTATTGACCGAAGCCGGGTTGCTGCGTCAACCTCACACCTCTGCAGGCCGTGTGCCAACCGAGTCAGGCTACCGTTACTTCGTCCGACGTCTCCTTGGAGAGGCTGATCTACCACCGGCGGAGAAGCGCCTGATAAGCCACCAATTTCACCAAGCAACCGCTGACATTGATGAATGGGTTCAATTGGCGGCTTCTGTGCTCGCCCAACACTCACGGGTCGCATCTCTAGCTACTACCCCCCGCCCCGAACGGGCTATTCTTAAACATCTGGAGTTGATATCGACCCAAGGCCGTCAGGTGCTGCTGATTTTGGTTCTTCAGGGCGGTGATGTTCGACAGCAAATGCTAGTTCTGGCTGAGGCGATCGACCAGACCCACCTGGCGGAGGTGGCAGCCCAGATCACAAATGTTTGTTTAGGCAAGGACACGGACAAAGTCGCTCGCCAAGCAGAACGCTTCCCCACCCTTGCCCAGGAGGTTACCCGCTTGGTGGCCGACGTCATGGCGCGTGCCGATGCTTTATGGACTGGAGATATCTACAGCGACGGCTTTGTAAATATGCTGTCACAGCCCGAGTTCGCTGACTCTCCGTCTGCACGCCACGCGTTGAGAGTGTTCGAAGAACGTAATTTCTTGGAAGAGGTACTAGCTAAAGTACTCAGTCCAACCGTCGGTGGTGTCCAGGTGGTCATCGCTGGTGAAGGAGCCTGGGAAGAACTTAAGGACTGCTCGATGGTCCTGACCCGCTACGGCGCACCCGGCTTTGCTACCGGCGCCCTTGGCGTACTTGGCCCAACGCGTATGGCTTATGGTCGTACAATCTCGACTATGCGGTACGTGGCCGGCCTATTAAGCGACCTTGTGATAGAGACCTTTGCTGGATAAGATGTAGAATGGGCAATCAGTCTTAGCCTCTGACGAAACGAGGCGAGCGATCTCTTGCCTTTATAGATTTCATCGCATGAATGCCGCTTCCCCGATTTTGATAAAGGGACAGAAATAGGGAGAACCAGTGACAAAGCGTAAGAAAAAATCCGACGATCAAAAACCGCCGGTGGAAGAGCAAGAACTTTTCACCACAGAACAAGCCAAGCTTGACCAGGAAGTATCGGAAGAGGCCTTAGAGCAAGTCCCATCTGACGAAATCGAAGCGATCGAGAAAACCTTTGAGGAATTACAATCTGAAATCGGGTCGCTACGCGCCCAAACGGACGAGTACCTCGACGGATGGCAGCGCTCGCGAGCTGAGTTCGCCAACTATAAAAGGCGCATTGAGCGTGAAAAAGAAGAAATGCGCGCCCAGGTTACCGGGGAGATCTTAACCCATTATCTTGGCGTTATCGACGACCTTGAACGGGCTCTGAGAGATCGACCGTTGGAAAGTGAAAGTAACGCCTGGGCCGAGGGAATTGAACTAATCTACAACAAGCTTAAAACCATCCTCGAATCGGAGGGGGTCGAACCGATCGTGGCTGAAGGTAAAACCTTCGATCCAAACTTCCACGAAGCTGTCACTTATGAAGAGAATGACGATCACCGAGATGGAGAGGTGATCGAAGTTATTCAAACAGGGTATAAACTAGGCGACCGTGTACTTCGCCCGGCGATGGTGCGTGTGGCCAAGTAGGAGACACTCAATATGGGAAGAATCATTGGCATCGACCTTGGTACAACCAACTCAGCTGTCGCCATCATGGAGGGTGGAGAGCCCACGATCATCCCCTCTTCGGAGGGAGGTCGGCTCATCCCCTCGGTGGTCGCGATGAACCCCAAAACGAATGAGCGCATAGTCGGTCAGATAGCCCGACGGCAGGCGATTATCAATCCCGAGAACACCATCTACTCAATAAAGCGCTTTATGGGGCGCAAACATTCAGATCCCGAAGTAGAACGAGCTCTTGATATGATTCCCTACAAGGTCAGTGCTGCCCCCAACGGTGATTTACAGGTCCATATGGGCGGGAAGGAATATTCCCCACCGGAGATTTCAGCCATGATCTTGGCTAAGATCAAGGCCGATGCCGAAGCTTATACCAGCGAGAGTATCACCCAAGCGGTGATTACTGTTCCCGCCTACTTCAACGACGCCCAGCGCAACGCCACTAAGGACGCGGGGAAGATTGCCGGCTTGGAAGTGCTGCGCATAATCAACGAACCAACAGCTTCCTCCCTAGCATACGGCCTAGATAGAATGACCGATGAAACCATCGCCGTCTACGACTTAGGCGGTGGCACCTTCGACATCTCAATCCTCGATGTAGGCGACGGTGTATTTGAGGTCAAAGCCACCAACGGTGACACCTTCCTCGGCGGCGACGACTTCGACCAACGTGTCATCGGCTGGGTCGCCGACGAGTTCCATCGGGAAGAAGGTATTGATCTGCGTGCTTACCGGCAAGCTCTACAACGCTTGAAAGAGGCCGCTGAGAAAGCCAAAATTGAGCTCTCTACGGTAACCCAAACCGAGATCAATCTACCGTTCATCACCGCTGACGCCAGCGGGCCAAAGCACTTGAATATATCCATCTCGCGGGCAAAACTCGAACAGTTAAACGAGGACCTGATTGAGCGCTCCATCAAACCCTGCCAGCAGGCGCTTAAAGACGCCGGGCTCGAAGCCAGTGATATTGATCAGGTGATCCTGGTTGGGGGCATGACCCGTATGCCAGCGGTGAGGGAGGCTGTACGAAAGATCTTCGGCAAAGAACCACATAAAGGCGTTAACCCCGATGAGGTGGTTGCCATTGGAGCGGCCATTCAAGCCGGTGTGCTGGGCGGCGAGGTCAAAGACATCCTTCTGCTAGATGTCACCCCGCTGACCCTTTCGATCGAGACCTTGGGAGGGGTTGCCACCTCCCTGATTGAACGCAATACAACCATTCCTACCCGCAAGAGCCAGGTTTTCTCGACCGCCTCGGACAGCCAATCTGAAGTCGAAATCCACGTCGTTCAAGGTGAACGCCCCATGGCGCCTGACAACAAGTCCCTCGGCAGGTTCTCCCTGGACGGTATCCCTCCGGCGCCGCGTGGTATCCCCCAGATCGAGGTGACTTTCGACATCGACGCCGACGGCATCCTCAAAGTAAACGCCACCGATAAAGCCACCGGGCACAGCCAGCATATCACTGTCACCGCTTCCTCCGGCCTGGACGAAGATGAGGTAGACAGAATGCGTAAGGAGGCTGAGAAGTACGCTGAGCAGGATCGCCAAAGGCGTAAACTTGCCGAAGCCATCAACACTGCCGATAACGCCATCTACGCTGCCGAAAAAGCCCTTCGCCAAACCGGCGACAAGGCCACAACGGAGATGCGGTCGGAGGTTCAGACCAAGATCCAAGCTGCGCGCCTAGCAATGGAAGGCGATGACGTCGAGACAATCAAGAATTCAACCAACGATCTGCTCGACATAATCCAGCAGCTTGGGACTAAGATACATCAGCAAACCACCGACTCGTTGGGTGGGGCGACCTCTGGCAGTAAAAGCCAACCTCCTGACGAGGATATTGTCGAGGGTGAATTCAAGGATACCTGATCCCTAGTTAATACAGCCGGTGGAGGCGTACTGAAGCGCCTTCACCGTTTCCTCCCCCAATGGCCGAAAAACGCGATTATTACCAAGTACTAGAAGTCGACCGCGACGCATCCCCCGATACCATACGCCAAGCCTATCGTAGGTTGGCGAAGAAGTACCATCCTGATATCAACAACCAACCGGGAGCTGAAGACCGCTTCAAAGAAATCAATGAGGCTTATGCTGTACTCTCCGATGAAGAACGTCGAGCGGCTTACGATCGCTTTGGCCATGCTGGCCTTGAGGGGATGCCATTTGATTTCGATGGGTTCGGCGACATCTTCGAGCAGTTCTTTGGTTTCGGTATGGGTGGTCCCCGGCGCAGACGGACCCCTCGCCGGGGTGCAAACCTAGGTTATGAACTGACCCTCACCTTCGAAGAAGCCGCCTTTGGCGCCGAAAAGGAAATCGAGTTCAACCGGCAGGAGATCTGTTCCCGCTGTAAGGGGTCTGGCTCTGAACCAGGCACTTCGCCTGTACGTTGCCGGAACTGCAATGGCACCGGTCAAATCAAACAGTCTACCATCTTTGGGACAATGGTCAGAACCTGCCCGACATGTGGCGGCGTGGGTGAGACCATTTCTACTCCGTGCCATACTTGCCAGGGTCGAAGACTTGAACGGCGTAACGTACAAAAGGCGATCTCCATCCCGGCCGGAGTGGATGATGGCACCCAGATCCGGGTCTCCGGGGAAGGTGAGCCAGGAACCAATGGTGGACCCCACGGAGATCTGTACGTCGTCATACGCGTCAAACCTCACCGTTACTTCCGCCGGCGCGACCAAGATATATTGCTTGACCTGGCGATTAACATCGCTCAGGCGACGCTCGGAGCTCAGGTAGCAGTTCCCACCCTCGAAGGTGAAGAAATTTTAACCATCCCAGCTGGCACGCAACCGGGGAAAGTACTGAGATTGAAGGGTATGGGCGTGCCGTACCTAAAACGCAACGGGCGCGGCGACCAGCTAGTCCTCATCTCGGTTGAAATCCCCACTTCACTTACTGCAGAACAGCGAAAATTACTCGAGCAACTTGCTGAAACGCTGGGGACCGAGGTCCGTCCTCAAGAACGCGGTTTTCTCGACCTGCTCAAAGACATGTTCGGAGGCCTAATCGATTGAAATGGCTTGAGGTCTCTTTCACCGCTGACGGCGAACTGGCTGAGGCGATCGCCGATCTATTGGCGCGGTTTGCCTCGGGAGGGGTGGCACTCGAGGCGGACCAGATTGTAGACGACGACGCCGAAGGACACCCAATCGGTCCGGTGGGGGTGCGCGCCTATCTACCAGTAGACGAACACCTTCAAGCCCAGCGGCAGCGGCTTGAAGAAGGACTGTGGCATCTGGGGCAAATTCATTCCCTGCCTGAACCCTGCTACCGCTTGCTGCCAGAAGAAGATTGGAAACATTCATGGCAGGAATCTCACCACCCGGTTCGCGTAGGACGCCGGTTGTTGATCCTTCCAGCCTGGTCCCAAGCCCCTATTGGAGATCGGCTGCCATTGATCCTCGACCCTGATATGGCGTTCGGTACTGGCACACACCCTACCACTCGTCTTTGCTTAGCTGCGCTTGAAGATCACCTCCGTCGGGGTCAAAGAGTCATCGATCTAGGCTGCGGCTCGGGGATCCTGAGTATCGCCGCTGCCCGCCTGGGAGCGAGCCAGGTATATGCCTGGGATATTGATCCCCAGGCCGTGCAGGTTGCTCGCAGGAATGTGATCCGCAACGAGTTGTCGGAAACAATCCAGGTGAAGGTCGGTTCTTTGTCGGAATTGCTGGCCGAAGGTAAGGAACTCTCCCCTACTGTTGACCTGTTACTGGCCAATATCCTGGCGTCCACACTCAAGGAGATGATCCTCACCGGGTTGAGCCAGGCAGTTGCAGTAGGGGGAATCCTTATCCTATCTGGGATCTTGGATCAGCAGGTTAAGCCCCTGCTTGCTACAAGCGCAGAGCACGGTTTACAACCGATTGAGACCCGTGCAGAAGACGATTGGCGCGCACTTGTACTCGAGAAGCAATGACAAGACTGCACTAAAAAAAGCCCGAACGGGAGAAAATGGAAGTGCAGTGAGGTTGCTATGAATGAGTTCGTAAGGGGCACGAAAACCTTAACTACCCGCGCTGGGAGATTGCTTCTTATATCGATACACAATTCGACCGCGGGTAAGATCGTAGGGAGAGACTTCCACCCGTACTCGATCCCCCAATAAAATGCGGATGTAATATTTTCGCATTTTCCCCGATAGGTAAGCTAACACTTCATGGTCGTTATCAAGTCTGACGCGAAATTGAGTCGCTGGCAATGCCTCAACCACGGTCCCTTCGAGTTCGATCTTCTCTTCTTTTTTCGCCATACAAACCTCAGGTGGGTGCTCTTCACTAGCGCCCTGATTGTTCCCCAATCGAGCTACTCGCGGTGCCGGGCAGCATACTTACGCTGGCGTCGCTTGAGACGACGGATAGCCTTTTTCCGCTCGATCCGGCGAAGTTCACTCTTCGATACAAACCAGCGTTTACGGCGCACCGTGCTCAGAATCCCGCTCTTGGCGACCTTCTTACGAAAACGCCTGAGCAATGCCTCTTGCGATTCATTCGGCCGAAGGATAACAGTTGCCATTGACTTTCACCTCCTTCCTTCTAAGGTCCTTCTGAACCCTCCGACTGTGACGGTCCTTGACTGTCTTCGGTTAACTCTAAATCTAGCCTCTCCCGTTCCGCATCGAACGATATCACCCGAACCTGTACTTTCATGCCCGGGGTGAGTGAACCTGGGCCATCGGGTAACCGCAGCAGTCCCTCCGGGCCGTCCTCCAATTGGACATAAATACCAGTCGCGGTGAGATGTGAAACGTTACCCTCAACAACTTGCCCCGTCTCGAAACGATTAGCCGCTTCTTGCCACGGGTTCGGCTGAAGTCGTTTCAGGCTCAAACCAATACGGTTCGATTGATAATCCAGACGAATCACCTGAGTCTCAACCTCTTGACCGATGGTTAAGACTTGTGCCGGGTCCTCCACCCGGCTCCAGGAAAGCTCCGAGATATGTATCAGCCCATCAGCGCCGCCGATATCCACAAAGGCCCCAAACTCACGTAAACTGGTCACTACGCCCTTGCGGACCTCACCCTCTTTAAGTTGCTGGATCATTTGCGACTTGCGCTCTTGGCGCCATTGGTGGACCGCTTTACGTTCCGAAAGCACCAGTCGCCTGCGCCGCGGGTCAACCTCAATCACCTTGTAAGGGATTTTTCGGCCGACCAATTGCTGCAAATGATTCGCTCGACCATAATCATCGAGGCCACGAGGGAGTTCGCTCAAGTGGGATGCGGGGATGAAGCCCCGCAAGCGCCCAAAAGGCACAATCAGACCGCCGCGGTTATACTCACAAGGCTCACCTTCCAGGATATCCTCGCTTTCCATGAAGCGATGAGCTTTCAACCAATCCTCACTCTCCCGCGCTTGGGCAATAGATACTACAAGATTTCCGTCCCGATCAACGGGATCTACGACCATGACCGCCACTTCGTCTCCAACTTGAATATTGGCCTCATCCGGGGGCAAAATCTCCAGATCCGCATCCGGCACCACGCCATCACGTTTCAACCCCAGGTCGACTATTACGCCTTTCGCGTCAATCGAGAGGACAACCCCATGCATCAGATCACCCCGTTGGGGCTCGGTTACTTGATACTCCTGCGAAAGCAGAGATTCAAGGTTGTCTCGTGCGTCGGCCATGCAGCCCTTCCCTCAATAAACGAAAAAACCGGCCAGCAATAAAACAGGCCGGCCAGACCATCCCCTCCACCCGACGCCAACTCATTATGACCGGATACCCGCTTTAACTTACTCCTCTACTTCCCACCGCAGTCACCCAGAAGGATGGCTACCCACGTCGGTTCATTATACTCGTGGCCTACTCGGTTGTCAAACTTGGCTCTCCTCAGCGCTCTCAATCGAGGTTGCATTTGCAAGTAAGGCGTCTTATTCTGGTTCATCCAGCAATACCTTAACCGACCCTCGATCCACTTCCCATGGGTAGATGATGTAGGCATCTGTGATGGCGGCATAGTAATCCGGCTCAGCTGAACCAAATAGACTTCGGTATGGGTTGTAATGCAGCGCACAAGTGAAAGGGAAACCACCGGCTGCTGCTACCCGATTCTTAACTGCGGTGATGGTCCTCCCCGATCCCCATACATCATCGACCACCAGTATGCGCTTTTCTGAGAGCTGCGCATCGTCTGGAAATTGGATAAATTGCGGCCAAGCTAGCAATTTGGCTGCCTTCTGTCGCGCCTCAGAAGGAAAATCAACCGATGCGGTGAGCACATCCTTGATATCTAACGCTTCTGCCAGCATTCCACCGGGGACAATACCTCCTCGGGTGACAATCATTATCGCGTCAAACTCTGTTCTAAATTGCGGAACGAGGTGATCGATCAAGCTATCGACCTCCTCCCAGGTGAGTATCTCCCTACGCTGAGCCATACCCTGCCACCACATATTCCCTTATGCAACGCATAATAACATCAGGTAATCATGCACACAAACAATCCTCGCTCTCTAACAATTCGACGATTATAGCTAACTGGCGTCCGGCTGCCCTGGTCAAGACAAGCCGAAGTGGGAGTTGATAGGCTGTCACCGAACGCAGACGTTGGTAGCCTGACCGGCGGGCTGGGCCCCCGATCTTGGTGGAAAACGTAGACCTAAATTTTTAAGATCCGCTTGTATGAGCATAACGCGGTCATCGAAGCCAAGCACCTCCGCGTTGGTGACCAATATAGCTAATCGCAACCGGTCCCAATCGACAGCCACTACAGGTGCGACTCGAGCCAATGCTAGAAAATGGTCATTTACCGGCTAACGGGTCACATTCGCCCCTGACTGCTCGATCTTAACCCGCCGATCGGACGAGATCGAGTAACTCCTCCCACTCCTCGGTAAAAAAGTGCAGGGTCACTGTCCCCAACTCGAGGTGGTAGGTCATCTCGCCGTCCGGCTCCTCCGCTTTCCAGGCGAGGAAGTTCGTCGTCTCGGCCAGCGTACTGGTCTTAATCCCGGTTTCTTCTGTCATTATTTATTCCTCCATAGAGCCTTATCAATCCTGAACGGTATAGTTGGCCATCCTTCGACTTCATCCTGAGCTTCACTCAGATGCCGGAGTTTACCCTGAGCGGTTAGCATAAGAACCTCAGCAGAACCTGCCACAGCCTGCTGAAGATCTCAGGATTAGCTCATACGAGGTAAGTCGAAGGGCTCAGGATGCGAATACAAAGCGGTGGCACTTTGAGCAATGCCATCAGACTTGCACCTGCATATCCCGTAATCGATATGTTGATCACCGCCAGCATAAAGATCATCCCCACAATAGACTCGATGGCTCCAGTTGCTAACCAGGCAAAAATCGCACTCAATTGATCTAGAATCGGCTGCATTGTAACTAGAAGCTGCTCTCCCCGCTCTCCATTACCCGTCTCCCTCAGTATCAGCTTGCGCCACCTTCTCCCTCCGAGCGCGCCAACGGGCAAGCAGACGCTGGAAAAACAAACTGCGTACAGGCCGTGGCGATGGGCTAATCACTGGACCTGGCCAGGTGTCAAGCCCGACAGCCTTCCGATAGAAGTAACCAAGCCATAACCGCAGGGTAGCTACCGTCGGCGCGGCGAGCAACAAACCAAGCAGACCGGCCAGTAACCCTCCTACAAGCGCCGAGAGCAGCACAACCAATGGGTGTAGGTTTAGGTTCTGGCCAATGATGCGTGGAAAAAGGACATTGTTCTCTAATTGTTGGATGATCAGAAAGACGATAAACACGAGCAGGCCAAACCCAAGCGGAGTCAATCCCCACCAGTTTCCCGGTTGGAACAGCGCCACCAACACTGACACAACAGTTGCAACGACAGGACCAAACCAGGGGACAAACTCCATCAGACCTGCAATTAATCCCAGAACTAGTGGGAAGCGTACACCAAGACCGGTCAGGACCACTGCTACCAATACCGTCATTACGATCGCCAGTATGGCCTGTCCTCTGAGAAAAGCGTTCCAAACCTGGCCGGTCTCTACAATCAGTCGTTGAAAATCCCCCCGGTAAGGTAAGGGCACCAACTCCAGGATAGCCTGCTCCATTTTCCCAATATCTAGTAGTAGATAATAACCTAGAACCAACACCAAGATGACCAGGGTCACCACTGAGGCAGTTGCTTTGGCAACCGAAGCCAGCAGGCTCCCCGTCTGGGAAAGCAATGGGCTTATAGCCGATGCCAAATCTGAGAGGATGGGTTCAAGATTGATTTGTGACAGGTCAACTTGCCACGGGCCGATAGGAACTTGGAGCCCGGCCAGGGATTCTAGCTGGGCCGGCAATTCCACCGAAAGTTCCCTGAGGTAAGTAGCCAGTTGGGTGACGCTTTGGGAAATAGCCACCCCCAGACCGGTCGTTGTGCCCGCCAAGAGGAGCACGAGTATAAAATACACTATGAGAACAGCACATCCACGCGACAGCCGCCACTGGGTTGTTAATCTTGTGACAAGCGGATGGAGTAGGTAAGCCAACAATACGGCAAGAACCAATGGGGCTAATAAAGAACGCATGAGGTAAAGGATAGCAATTGTCAGCAGGACCAATAGCACCCCGGCTATTAAGCGAGTACCCGGTTGCCAAGGCGGCGAGGAGGGTTCTGGCGTTTCAATGGGCTTCATACCTGAACTCCTTCCCACGCAAAATAGAGCTTATTGCGCTATCTGTAGATCCATAAAGGATATAAGCGGTAATCATCACGGACTGATTCTATCCAATGCTTCAGGCGAAGACAATAGGGGACACTTCGAAGGAGAAGGTCAAGTTCAGAAGTGAACTGTACAAAGCCAAGCACTTACTCCCCCTCTGTATCAAGTAGATCTGCTTGCTGATGTAAAACCACTACAAGACCAACGCCCCCGCTGAAACGGGGGCGTCAGATAAACCCACTTAATTTATGACCGCCGATTACGAGGATCGGAGGTTCTCTTCCCCCGGCTGCGTCCTCCCGATCGACGGCTTGGCGGTCGATCGTGCTCGAGCGCCTCCTCAGGAGTCCATCCTTCCAATACCGCCCGGCGGGAGAGGCGAATTTTGCCTTCGTGATCGATATTAGTCACCATTACCGTCATCTCATCACCGACCCGGGTAACATCCCCGACTCGCTCCACATGTTCCGTGTTCAACTGCGATATATGCACCAAGCCGTCAGTCTTAGGTAATATTTCGACAAAGGCGCCAAAATCAGTTATCCGCACCACTCGACCAGTGTAGATACGACCAATGATCGCTTCTTCAGTGAGACTCTCGATCATCTCCTGCGCCTTTTTAGCGCTTGGTCCATCTACAGCTGCGATATACACCTTGCCATCGTCCTCGATGTCAATCGTCACCCCAGTTTCTTCCTGAATCTGTCGGATGATCTTCCCCCCCGGCCCAATAACCGCGCCGATTTTCTCAGGGTCTATTTTGAGCACAGTCATGCGTGGTGCATGGGGTTTAAGCTCCGAACGCGGCTCAGGGATGCAGTCCTGGATCTTGTCTAAGATATGCATGCGGGCATCATGTGCCTGGGCTAACGCCTGGGACATAATTGTGGGCGTGATTCCTTGAATCTTGATATCCATCTGCATCGCGGTGATTCCATCTCGTGTGCCGGCAACCTTGAAATCCATGTCACCCAAATGATCCTCGATACCCAGGATGTCGGTCAGGATGGCATAGCGATCGCCTTCCATGATCAACCCCATAGCGACACCACTCACCGGCGCTCGGATTGGCACCCCTGTATCAAGCAGCGCCAGCGTTGAACCACAAACTGAGGCCATCGAGGTCGATCCGTTCGAAGATAGCACCTCCGATACTAGGCGCATGGTATAGGGAAAATCATCCAGTGTTGGCAGGACTGGCACCAGCGCTCGCTCGGCCAGGACACCGTGTCCTATTTCTCGCCGTGAGGCGCCTCGTAAGAAACGCGTTTCACCGACGGAAAAAGGGGGGAAATTGTAGTGGTGCATGTAGCACTTTTCCTCAACCGGCGACAACCCATCTAGCTCCTGTCGCTCACGTGGGGTGCCAAGGGTCGCCAAAGTCAGCACTTGTGTTTCGCCGCGGGTGAAAAGACCAGAACCATGAGCGCGTGGGCTAAGGTCAATCTCCGCGTCAATCTGCCGAATTTCGTTTGCGGTTCGTCCGTCGGGGCGCAAGCCGTGCTCCAGAATCCGCGCCCGGACCTCAGATCTATGGATCTCCCCAAAAGCTTCGCATACTAAGTTCTTTTCAAAGCTGCCCTCCCCCGCCAGTGCAGCGACGGTTTCAGCCCGCAATTCATTCAACGCCTGGTCCAACTCTGCCTTTGAGTAAACCTGCGCTGCGAGATCCTTTAACTGCTCACCAATCCACGACTGCACCGCGCCTTTGACCTCCTCGGGTAATTTAAAAGACGGGTAATCGCACTTGGGCCTGCCGATCGTGGTCCGCATCTCATCCTGCAGGTCGATGAACGGTTGCATGGCGCGATGACCGGCTTCGATCGCCGCCACCATCGTCTCCTCACTAACATCATTAGCGTTGCATTCAACCATTAAGATCGCTTCGCGGGTTCCGGCTACACGTAGATCGAGATTGGAGGCACCTGTTTCACTGTATGTCGGGTTAAATACGAACTCGCCGTTTCGCTGTGCGACGCGAATCGCAGCCACCGGACCGCCGAAGGGAACATCGGAGATGGTCAGCGCAGCAGAGGCGCCTATGATTCCCAGCACATCGATCGGCGTCTCCCCATCAGAGGACAGTGCATACAGGATAACCTGGACGTCATTGTGCATATCCTTGGGAAAAAGCGGACGGATCGGCCGATCCACCAGCCTAGCGATCAGTATAGCCGCCTCGGATGGTCGGCCCTCACGCCGAAAGAAAGAACCGGGGATACGTCCACCAGCATACAGACGCTCCTCGTAATCTACCCGCAGAGGGAAGAACGTGATGCCCTCCCGAGGTGTCTTGTCCATGGTGGCTGTCGCCAGCAGGACTGTGTCGCCCTGACGAATGGTAATCGCACCGCCAGCCTGTCCGGCAAGCTTGCCAGTCTCAATCGTAATGGCTTTTCCATCCACTACAGTACTAAATTGTTTTGCTTCTAGCATGGGAAATCCCCTCCCCACCACAAGCCCGCGTGGGTTAGGGACTGGAGTGCGGCCGCCAGCAGACGATTAATTCACGTCTGACGGACGTGCTCCAATACCCAACCCATCCTGCGGGACATGGCATACTATATATTACTCCACTGAAAAAAGGTCAACCGCGAGAAGAGGGCCGGTATATGTGCCGCTCCCTTTCTCGCGCTTTGGCTTTTTCAGTGAAGTCATTAACTGTATCTGATTTATCGGTGATTGTGATCTGCCAGGTATCAAAAAAGATGGGCAGATGACCAACCTCGCATCATCCACTCGCCTAATCCGAGGACCTACTTACGACGGATGCCCAAACGCTCGGTTAGCGCCAAATAGGCGGCTACATCCTTACGTTTCAGGTAGGCAAGATGTTTCCTCCGTTGCCCCACCAGTTTCAACAGGCCCCTTCTGGATGACTCGTCGTGCTTATGAATCTGCAGATGTTCTGTCAACTGCTGGATACGACGGGTGAGAATTGCGACCTGTACTTCTGGTGAGCCAGTATCGTTCTCATGCCGATGAGACTCACCGATTAATTGACCCTTTTCTTCCTTTGTCAGCGCCATGACTTCTGCTCCTAAGCAGGTCACCCAGTGGGCAGTCAGGATTTAATACAATTAAAAACCGCCTACCAGTCTAGTCATTTACGATGGGGGAATTATACCAGCCTGATTCTTGGCCGACAAGGCTTGCTTCAGCAGCTCTCGTTGGCGCGCCGGGAAATGTTTCAAGGATACTCGAATCATACGCTGGGTTCCAGGGATCGCACACGCTAACTCATCCAACAGAAAACGAGTTGCTTCAGGGGGGCTGCGTCTGATAAGTGTGCGCAACAGCGTGTAGAGGACTTGACGCGATTCTCCTCGGGTCGTTTCGGGGACACCAGATAAAAGACGAAATACAGTGGGCAAATCTTCAAAAGCTGGGTCCTCGGCCGCCGATTGAAGGGCCATTAGAGCGAACAATCGCAGCCGCCGGTGAGTTGAGCCAAGCCAAACAGACACACTTTCGAGGAACGCAGCCGGATCAGCTTCACGTAAACCGGCCAAGCCCTGGCTTGCGAGCTCAGTCAGCACCGCTCGGTCATCACAATTCGGCACCCAGGTCTCCGCCCACTGAGCAACCTCCGACTGCCGTATTCCACCGAGGATGTCCGAGGCCAGCAGTCGAGTTTCACGATACCCAGCCTCCCACAGGGCTGTAGCAGTCGGTAGCATTAGAGCTGGTTTCTCTTGAGTATGTGAACACAATCCGTGGCTCAGTGCTCGTAGCACCGGTCGGGGGACATTGAAAACCCAAGCTGTATCCTCGACGCCCCCCGAAGCAGCCAACCTACGCGTGCGATCGGCGTAGAAATCCAGTAAATCCAGGCACTGCCGTTTCAATGCCACCGGGTCTCCCAACAATGTCAGCAAATCTTCCACCTGCTGCCTAAGGCGTTCAGGGTTGACCGCTGGCATCTGAGGCTCCTCATCTAGTACCCGCGAGCGAAGATCGCTCGCTCGGTAGCAGGTTTTCCGCAATGGATGCAAATCCCATCGCCACTAGGCTCGTCCAGCGGCATACAGCGTATCGTGGCTCTGGTCTGTTGCTTGATTTCCGCCTCGCAGCTGGCGTCACCACACCAGCAAACATCAGCCCACCCGCCTTCAACAACCTGCTTGAATTCCTCAAAATCCTTGGGCTCATGCTTGTTCGCCTGGAGAAACGCCTTTGCCCGCTGATAGATTGAGGTTTGGATGTCGTCTAAAAGCTCAGTAAGCACGCTGGCTAACCCCTGCTGCTTGACAGTCCGTCTCCCTTCCCTCCCAGGTTGGTCGCGTCTCGCCAGGACTACCGTTCCTTTGGCCACGTCCTTCGGACCTACCTCGATCCGAACGGGCACGCCGCGCAGTTCCCAATCGTTGAACTTATAGCCAGGGGTCATCCCCTCCCGATCATCGAGCTTGACCCTAATTTCGGATAAGTTTGCTCGGATTGAATCAATCGTTTCCATCACATCGCGACGTTCATCCTCATTTTTAAAGATTGGCACAATCACTGCCTGATAAGGCGCTAATCGTGGGGGCAAGATTAACCCTTGGTCGTCGCCATGCACCATGATAATGGCGCCGATAAAGCGCATCGACAAACCCCAGGAGGTCGTCCAGCAATACTGCAGAATGTTCTGCTGATCCAGGTAGCGGATGTTGAACGCGCGGGCAAAGTTTTGCCCCAGGTTGTGGGATGTTCCGGCCTGCAAGGCCCGGGTGTCGCCCATCATGGCTTCGATGCTGAAAGATTGCTTCGCCCCGGCGAACTTTTCGCTGTCACTCTTACGCCCTTTGACCACCGGCACAGCGGCCTCGTTCTCGGCGAAGTCAACATAGACCTCAAGCATTCGTAATGTCTCGGCCATAGCCTCTTCCTCGGTGGCATGAGCTGTATGACCCTCCTGCCAATAGAACTCCGTAGTACGCAAGAAGAGCTTAGTGCGCATCTCCCAACGGACAACGCTGTTCCAAAGGTTGATCAGCACCGGCAGATCGCGGTAGGATTTGATCCACTTAGCATACATGTGGCCGATGATGGTTTCCGATGTCGGCCGGACGATCAGCGGCTCCTCTAGTTTCTCACCACCACCGATTGTCACCACGGCAAGTTCCGGAGAAAAACCTTCCACATGCTCCCGCTCTCGTTCCATGAAACTGCTGGGTATGAAGAGAGGGAAAGCAGCGTTCATATGCCCGGTGGCTTTGAACCGCTGGTCGAGAGCTGCCTGGATGTTCTCCCACAGCGCCCAGCCGTACGGTCGGACTACCATGCAGCCGCGCACTGGCGCGTAGTCAGCCAGTTCCGACCGTAGCACCAATCGGTTGTACCATTCGGAAAAATTATCTGAACGGGAAGGTAATCGCTCTTTTGCCATATTGATCCTCACACAGCTTGCCCACATCTCCCAGTCGAGCGATGTTGGCTCTACCGATTTCAATTAGCCGGTATGCAGGTTAACCAACCTTCGGCATCGAGCCGCCGAAGATGATCCCAATCAGTTTGCCTCTCACTCGGTGTTCAATCTTCTGGAAACGGCATTTGCCACCGGGTCGAGCCAGACCTGGTCGAGTTGTTCTGCCCGTGTCTCAAGCAGTGGATCTGGAGAGGCGGCCAACAAGTCAACCCATTCTTGAAGGAATCGCCACATCAGGGCATGATCCCACAAGAGCTTCCACTCGTCCTCATTCCAGTGCACGCCAGTGCTAGCTTCCATGCCCTCTCGGTAGCACTTAATGATTTCCTCTTGGCTAAGCGGGAGCGTGTCGAACAACCACGCGCTCTTATTGACAAAAACCAACAGGTCGATCACCCCCGGTCCAACCCCGGTCAATTGCCAATCATAGACCACCTGGCTACCATCCTTCAGGATCGCAATATTACCCGGCCAATAATCACCGTGCAACAACGTGCTCGGTTGATGCAGCAGTGGTGTAGCAATCCGGTCAGCTTGCATCGTTAGGGTCGCCAGCACCTGCATTCGCTCAGGCACACTTGCCAGCGGCTCCGGTTGGGCTTGAGTCACGATCCGCTCGATCGCCTTGGCCGCCGCGGTCACATGCACCTCGAAATCCGCCCCGAGCGGACGACTCAACCAACGAAAGACGCTTAAGTCCGATCCCAACCCCCAAAATCGGTCGTGCAAACGGGTGAGTGTCTCGATCGCCGTGCGGTAATCCTCTGCATTCCATTGCGAAGGATCACGGACTGATTGGATCGCCTCCAAAATCAACCAATCCCCCACCGGCGAAGCCGCGACCAAGGCGGGGGTGGACAGCGGCAGATGACTGGCCAGCGATTGATAAACCCCTAGTTCTCGCCGACCTGCCCCAGCCAGGCCGGTACGTGTCGTGCCGCGCGGCTCCTTGATCACAAGCTGGCAGACTCCTGGTCTGGTTCGCGCAGTGTACTTAACTTCTATCCCCCGCACCCGGCCAATAGCCGGCCAACGAAAGGGAATGGTTTTAGGTCGGACTTGGGCTACCCTTATCGATGTGTCTTCCAAATACCGGCGCAGTCCAGCTGTCAAATCGGCGATACTAAACGGCCATTCCCAATCATCATTGGTTTGGGCCACGATAACCCCTCCCGCCAAAATACACTTGGTCACCTTTTATCGTTTCTATAAAATCCATGATCTGCGGCAGTTGAAACTTCACCAGCATTTTGCAAAGTCAACCCTTCGACGGAGCTTGTCCCTTCGGCTGCGCGACGACATTGTACCCGTAGGGTGAGGATCCCCGGAACGAATCTTTGACAAGTACCATCCTAGGGATTCTTCGCTCCACGGAGCTTTCCCTGAG
>Ga0209986_10000765_pt1 | contig 31568 bp, 31 predicted proteins | sample BlataG_FD_183168 | JGI IMG/M metagenome (GOLD analysis project Ga0209986, IMG submission 183168) | Deep subsurface microbial communities from Black Sea to uncover new lineages of life (NeLLi) - Black_00105 metaG (SPAdes) (version 2) | ecosystem: Environmental > Aquatic > Marine > Oceanic >...
TCCGCTCCGGGTCGATCGAGGTGATCGGCGCGAGCGTGGCTGAGATCCGCGTCGACATCGCCTGATAGTTCGGCGTCGCCGGGCGCACCGCGGCGGTGGTCAGCTGGTCACGGATGATCGCGTACTGCGGGTACTTCTTCTGGAACTCGGGGTCGTCATACAGCGACGCGCGCACCGCAGGCAGGCCGCCCTCGATCGAGGTGTAGCGCTGGTTGGTCTCGCTGCGGATGCAGCGCACCGCCTCGAATGCCTGCGCGGGTTTGCGGGTGGTCGAGGCGACCGCCAGATTGAGTCCGCCGAGGGTGACCCTGGCCTGCTGTCCCGGAATGACACCGGGGTACGGCGCGAACCCGAAGACCCGACGGCTGGCGTCGAAGGCGACCTGGAACTGCTCGTCGGTGGGTGAGAAGGTGCCGGCGTCGTTGATGCTGCCCGCCAGTTCCGGCATCTGGTCCAGCGGCAGGAACGGCACCCCACCCTTGACCGAGTTCTCCAGCATGGAGGCGAACACGAACGGCCAGTTCACCTCCAGCGCGGCCTTGCCCTGTTCGAGGGCCAACCGGGCGGTGCCCTCATCGGTCTGGGTGACCGACGGGTCCGCACCCGGCGCGGTGGCGACGGCCTTGATGATCTCCAGGGCCTTGACGGTGGCGGCCCGATGCTCCGGGGTGTCGGTCAGGGTGACGGTCTTGCCGTCCTCGGACAGCACCCGCCCGCCCGCGCTCTCCAGCAGGGTGTTGAACCAGACCACCAGACCCTCGTACTGCTTGGCCTGCACCGCGATCCAGCTGGGGCCACCCTCGGCGTGCAGCCTGGCGGCGTCGGCCAGCATCTGATCCCAGGTGGCGGGTGGCGGGGCGACCAGATCCGGCCGGTACCAAAGCATCTGGGTGTTGGTGGTCACCGGGGCGGCGTAGAGCTTGCCCTGCCACGTTGCGGTCTCGACCGGGCCGGGCAGGGTGTCGGTGGTGGCGTCGGACTCGGCCAGTCCGGCCGGGTCGTCGGACAGCGGTAGTGCCCAGCCGGCTTCGGCGAACTCCGCGGTCCACACCACGTCGAGGGCCATGATGTCGAGCGTGCGGTCGTTACCGGTGATCCGGCGGGCCAGTTGCAGTCGCTGGTCGTCGGCGCCCTTGGGCAGGCTGAACTGCTGGATGCGGAACTTCCCGCCCAGTTGTTCGTTGCAGCGGTTGGCCACCGCGGTGAAGGTCGCGGTCTCACTGGCCGGCGTGTAGAGGCTCACTGTCGAGTCGTCGGGGCCCGATCCGCATGCCGAAACCGCCGACGCGGCGGTCATCGCGGTCACAACCGCCGTGCCGACCCGACGTACCCGCCCCGCTATCGCCACGACGCGTACCTTAACCCGCCGCTGGACACCCCTCACGAACAGACGCAAAGTCGCACGAATCGCTGCCGAAACGCGCGAGTTTGCGTCTGCTCGCGCAGCGGGGCGCTAGAGCGTCAGCCGCGACAGCATGTCCCGCGCCCGCTCAGCGTTCTGCGGGTCGCACAGCACGTCATAGCGGCCCGCCACCAGCTGCATGGTGGAGCTGAAATCCCTGGTGCCCTTGGACAACGCATACGGGATCGCGGAGGTGATCAGGCCGAAGACCACGCCGGCGAGCACACCGACCAGCAGCGACTGCGCCGGGTTGGGGCTGAAGAATCCCAGCACCAGGCCGATGAACACACCCAGCCAGGCGCCGGTGAGGATGCCGCCGCCGAGCACCTTGGCCCAGTTGAGCCGGCCGGTGACGCGCTCCACCTGCATCAGGTCGACCCCGACGATGGTGACCTGCTGCACCGGAAACTGGTTGTCGGACAAATAGTCGACGGCCTTCTGGGCCTCGGCGTAGGTGGGATAGGAGCCCACCGGCCAACCTTTCGGCGGCGTCGGCAGGCCCATCGGGCCGCGGCGCGACGAGCCCGCCATGCCGCCGGGAACCCCACCCGGGTTCTGCGCGGGCGGAAAAGGACTGGTCATGGTTGCTGTGTTCCCCTCTGCCGATCGGCTTCGTCATCCAAATAAGCCACCGGCTAACGGTATTACATACGCTAAGTTGATCAGCATGACAGCTGCCAGCGGTGACCCCGGGGAAGATCCTCAGAACCAGGGCCAGCAGCCACCGGCGGGCGGCCACGAGGCCCCGCCCATCGAACATTCTCCGGCCTACGGATACGGCATCCCTCCGGCCCCGCCCTACCCGGACTACCAGCAGCCGGGCGGTTTTCCGCCGCCCGTGCAGCCCGGGCCGGCCTTCCCGCCACCGGCCGGTTATCCCGCCGATTTCAACCAGCCATACGGCAGCTATCCGCCCCCGCCGCCGGGGTATGCGATGCCCCCGGAGTACGGCGCGCCCTACCCCGGCGGCTATGCCTATCCGCCGGGCTATCCGGCCCCGCCACCCGGGACCAACAAACTGGCGATCGGGTCGATCGTGGCCTCGGTGTTCGGTCTGCTGTGCGGTATCGGCTCCGTTATCGGGATCGTGCTGGGCGCGCTCGCGCTCAACCAGATCAAGCGGTCCCGGGAGGGCGGCTACGGCCTGGCCGTGGCCGGCATTGCCATCGGGGTGGCAGCGATGGCGATTTGGATCGTGATGTTGGTCTTCGCCAGGAACTAGGGTCAGCCGGGCGGTGCGAACGGCGCCGACATCCGGGCCATCCCGGCGGCGCGCCCCTTGGCGGCCACCACCAGGGCCATCTTGCGACTGGCCTCGTCGATCATCTCCTCACCCAGCATCACCGCGCCCCGCGCACCACCGGCCGCCGAGGTGTGCCACCCATAGGCCTCCAGCACCAATTCGGCATGGTCGTACTCGTCCTGAGCGGGTGAGAAGATCTGGTTGCCGGCGGCGATCTGGTCGGGATGCAGCACCCATTTGCCGTCGTAGCCCAGCGCCGCCGACCGCCCGGCCACCCGGCGGAAGGCCTCGAGATCGCGGACCTTGAGATAGGGGCCGTCGATCGCCGCCACCCCGTGCGTGCGGGCCGCGATCAGAATCGTCATCAGAATGTGGTGGTAGGCGTCGCCGACGTCATAGCCCTCGGGTTGCTCCCCGACGACCCCGGCGCGCATGTTGAGGCTGGCCATCAGATCGGCCGGTCCGAGCACCAGGGCCCGGATCCGGGGCCCGCCGGCGATCGCGTCGATCTTGGTGAGCCCGGTGGCGTCTTCGATCTGCGCGTCGATGCCGATGCGGCCGATCTCCAGACCGTGGCTGCGTTCGACCTGGGTGAGCAACAGGTCCAGGGCGTGCACGTGATGCGCATCGGACACCTTGGGCAGCACGATCACATCGAGATGGGCGCCGGCGGCCGCCACCACCTCGATCACGTCGAGGTGCGTCCACGGCGTCGTCCAGTCATTGACCCGGACCCCGCGCACCTGGCCGGCCCAACCCGGCCCGGCCAGTGCCGCACCGACCCGGGTCCGGGCCGCGGCCTTGGCATCCGGAGCGACGGAGTCCTCGAGATCGAGGAACACCTGGTCGGCAGGCAGGCCCTTGGCCTTCTCGATCATCCGCGGATTGCTGCCGGGAACCGACAGGCAGGTTCGGCGGGGTCGATATCGAAAGTCCACGCGCAGACTCCTACCCTTTGTAGTCATGGCGTCGGTGAACAGGGTATACGCGGCGCGACTGGCGGGAATGGTGGTGCTGGGCCCCGACGGCGAGTCCCTGGGCCGGGTCCGCGATGTGGTGGTCAGCATCAGCATCGTGCGCCACCAACCCCGCGTGCTCGGACTGGTCGTCGAATTGCTCACCCGCCGAAGGATTTTCGTCCCGATCCTGCGTGTCACCGCGATCGAGCCGGACGCCGTCACCCTCACCACCGGCAACGTCTCGCTTCGACGATTCGTCCAGCGCCCCGGCGAGGTCATGGTCCTGGGTCAGATCCTCGACACCCGGGTCCGGGTCAACGACCCCGAGCAGGAGCAGCTGGCCGGGGTCGACGTGGTGGTCGTCGACCTGGGCATCGAGCAGACCCGCACCCGCGACTGGATGGTCACCCGGGTCGCGGTGCGCAGCCAGCGCAAGCTCGGGCGCCGCTCGGCGGTCGTGGTGGTGGACTGGCAGAACGTCGCCGGACTCACCCCGTCCGGGCTGGCGATGCCCGGGCAGGGAGTCGCCCAACTGCTGCACCAGTTCGAGGGCCGGCGCCCGATCGAGGTGGCCGACGCGCTGCGCGAATTGCCGGCCAAACGCCGGACCGAGGTGATCGACGCGCTCGACGACGAACGCCTGGCCGATGTCCTTCAGGAACTCTCCGAGGACGACCAGAGCGAACTGCTGCGCAAACTGGACACCGAGCGCGCCGCGGACGTGCTCGAGGCGATGGACCCCGACGACGCCGCCGACCTGCTGGGTGTGATGAACCCGACCGAGGCCGAGGCGCTGTTGGACCGAATGGCCCCGGAGGACTCCGAGTCGGTGCGACGGCTGCTCAGCCACTCCCCCGACACCGCCGGTGGGTTGATGACCTCGGACCCGGTGGTGCTGGCCCCGGACACCACGGTGGCCGAGGCCCTGGCCCGGGCGCGTGATCCGGACCTGACCCCCGCGCTGGCCTCGCTGGTCTTCGTGGTGCGCCCGCCGACGGCCACCCCGACCGGCCGCTACCTCGGCTGCGTACACCTGCAGGCACTGCTGCGGGAGCCGCCGGCGCACCTGGTCAGCGGGATCGTCGACACCGACCTGCCCAGCCTCAAGCCCGACGCCGCCCTGGGTGGGGTGACCCGCTACTTCGCCGCCTACAACCTGGTCTGCGGACCGGTCGTCGACGACGAAGGCCACCTCCTGGGCGCGGTGACCGTCGATGACGTGCTCGATCACCTGTTGCCGCCGGACTGGCGGGAGAGCTTCGACGATGCCGGCACCAACGTGGCGGCCGGGGGCCCGACGTGAGCGACCCCCGGCAGCGCCTCGACACCCCGCTCACCTCGCGGCGGCCGTCGTTGCGCTTCGACCCCGAGGCGATCGGACAGTTCAGCGAGTCCATCGCCCGGTTCCTCGGCACCGGCCGCTACCTGCTCTGGCAGACCGTCCTGGTCATCGTGTGGATCACGGTGAACCTGTTCGCGGTGACCCTGCGCTGGGACCCCTACCCGTTCATCCTGTTGAACCTGGCCTTCTCCACCCAGGCCGCCTATGCGGCGCCGCTGATCCTGCTGGCCCAGAACCGCCAGGAGAACCGCGACAAGGTGGCTCTGGAGGAGGACCGTCGGCGCGCCCAGCAGACGAAGGCCGACACCGAATTTCTGGCCCGCGAACTGGCCGCGCTGCGCCTGGCCGTCGGCGAGGTCGCGACCAGGGACTACCTGCGCCGGGAGCTCGACGAGATACGTGAACGTCTCGAGGCGCTGCAACCGGTCGTGTCGACGCCGCGCAGGAAGGACGACTCCGAGCGGCGGACGAAGAAGACCGGCGGGTGACAACCTGGCCAATGCGTTTCGCCGGCGTCACCCCCTTAGGTATGGTGACGGGGTTCACAAGGTCGGATATCACTGTGAGGGCGGGCACGTGCGGATAAGGCGCCGAGGCAACCGGGGGTCGGGTACCCCCGTGTTCGGGATCGCGGTGCTGACCCCGATCGTGCTGGCCGGTGCCGTGGCCGCTGCCCCCGGCGGTGTCGGGGTGCCGGTGAAGGCCGATGACACCACCCCGATCGCAGCGGCCGATCAGATGCAGACCGACGGTGTCACGGTGGTGGCGATGGCCAAACCGCCGGCGGACTTCCGCTTTGCCGCGACCACGCTGGGGCCGCCCCCACCCGCGGCCGTGGTCAGTTCGGCGGGCGGTATGCGGATTCCCGCGATGGCGCTGACCGCCTACCGCAAGGCGGAGCAGACGATGGCCGCCACCGCTCCCGGGTGCGGTGTGAGCTGGAATTTACTGGCCGGTATCGGCCGCATCGAGTCCTCGCACGCCAACGGCGGCGCGACGGATTCCCGCGGCACGTCGGTCCGCCCCATCTACGGCCCGGTGCTCGACGGCAGCCTGCCCGGCAACGAGGTCATCGTGCAGAGCAACGTGGGTGGCCGGGCCGTCTACGCCAGGGCGATGGGCCCCATGCAGTTCCTGCCCGGAACCTGGTCGCGCTACGCGTCCGACGGCGACGGCGACGGTAAGGCCGACCCGCAGAACCTGTTCGACGCTTCGCTGTCCGCCGCCCGCTACCTGTGCAGTGGCGGGCTGAACCTGCGCAACCAGGCCCAGGTGCTGACCGCGATCCTGCGCTACAACAACTCGATGGCCTACGCCCAGAACGTGTTGGGCTGGGCCGCCGCGTATGCCACCGGAGTCGCGCCGATCGACCTGCCGCCGATCAGCGGCCCGATCCCGGCCCTCGGCAGCCTGCACCTGGACGTCCCAGAGGGCTTGGATCCCGTCATGTCCGATCTGCACACCGTCGACCCGACCGCCCAATTGATGGGCAACAGCATGGCCGCCGGCCAGTTGATGCCGGGTCCGACGGCCGGTCCGGTCGACAGCGTGCTGCCCGAGCACGGGTGCCAGGTCATCTGCATGGCCTCGCAATTGGCCCCCTCGCAGGCCCCGGTGCCCGACAACCTGCCGCCGTGGATGCAGCCGATGCCGTGGATGCAGCCGATGCCGTGGATGCCTCCGCAGTCCACGACGCCGTTGCTGGCCCCGGTGGGACCGCTGCCCGGTATGGCCCCGCCCGGAACTGTCCCACTGCCCGGCGCTGGGCCGCTTCCCGGTCCCGGTGTCCCGGCCGCGGCGGACTCGGCGCCGCCGGCTACTGCACCTCTGCCCGGTATGCCCGGCGCCCCGGCCCCGCTACCCGGTGCTCCATTACCCGGTGCCCCACTGCCCGGCATGCCCGGCTCCGCCGAAGCTCCGTTGCCCGGTATGCCCGGCTCCGCCGAGGCTCCGCTGGTGCCGGCGCCCGGAACGCCGCCGTGGCTGACCCCGCCGCCGCCTCCGGGCCCCGTCGCGGACGCCAACCCGGTGTTGCCGCCGGCGCCGGGCCCTCTGCCCGGCCCGCCCGCCTGATCGTCGCCCACACCGTCGCTCGCGCGACCGTGGCACTGACGTAGGGACTCGTCGCCGCACAACCTAGACTCGGCACCGATGAGCAACGAACTCGAGAAGGCCGTCCGTGCCGCCCTGGCCAAGGTCATCGACCCCGAACTGCGCCGGCCGATCACCGAACTCAATATGGTCAAGAGCGTCGAGGTCGGCCCCGATGGCGCCACCCACGTCGGGGTCTACCTCACCATCTCTGCCTGTCCGAAGAAGTCGGAGATCACCGAACGGATCACCGCGGCGGTCGCCGACGTCCCGGGAACCGCCGCGATCACCGTCGAACTGGACGTGATGAACGACGAGCAGCGCAGCGAATTGCGCAAGAAGTTGCGCGGCGATGCCGCCGAGCCGGTCATCCCGTTCGCCCAGCCGGACTCACTGACCCGGGTCTACGCGGTGGCCTCCGGCAAGGGTGGCGTCGGAAAGTCCAGTGTCACAGTCAATCTCGCTGCGGCTATGGCGGCGCGCGGCCTAGCCGTCGGCCTTCTCGACGCCGATATCTACGGCCATTCGGTTCCGCGGATGATGGGCACATCCGACCGGCCCACCCAGGTCGAGTCGATGATCCTGCCGCCGGTCGCGCACGATGTGAAGGTCATCTCCATCGCCCAGTTCACCCAGGGCAACACCCCGGTGGTCTGGCGCGGCCCGATGCTGCACCGTGCTCTGCAGCAGTTCCTCGCCGACGTCTACTGGGGCGATCTCGACGTGCTGCTGCTCGACCTGCCGCCGGGCACCGGCGACGTCGCCATCTCGGTGGCCCAACTCCTGCCGGGTGCCGAGATCCTGGTGGTGACCACCCCGCAGAGCGCGGCCGCGGAGGTCGCCGAGCGCGCCGGGGCGATCGCCCTGCAGACCCGCCAGCGCCTCGTCGGTGTGGTGGAGAACATGGCCGGGCTGCTCATGCCGGACGGCACCGTCATGCAGGTGTTCGGCGAAGGCGGCGGCCGTCAGGTGGCCGAGCGACTGTCCCGGACGGTCGGAGCCGAGGTACCACTGCTCGGCCAGGTTCCGCTGGACCCGGCGCTGGTGACGGCGGGTGACTCCGGTGTGCCCCTGGTGCTGTCGGCCCCGGACTCCGCGGCCGGCCGGGAACTGCGCGGTATCGCCGACAAGCTGGCCTCCCGCCGGCGCGGGCTGGCTGGGATGTCTCTGGGTCTGGATCCCGCCGGGCGCTGACCCGGCGACGGACCGCTCAGGTCGCGTCGGCGTCGAACGGCGCGGGCCCACCGGCGGCCTGGGACGGCGCCGGTACGCTCTGCGGTTTGACCGGGTCGCTTCGGCCTGCGGCCGGGCTGTCGAAGTTGCCGGTGAGGAACGAGTCGTCGCCCTCGAGCAGGTGCTTGGTGATCGCCGCCCTCGGCGTCATCCCGCGCAGCTTCTGGAGTTCGCTCAGCGGCTGCCGGAGGTCGTCGAACTCCGGGCCGAGTTCCTCCCTCAGTTCCTTGGTCGCACCGCCGAGATAATCGCGGGCCTGCCGGATGGCGCCGGATGTCCAGCGGATCGCGCCGGGCAGTCGCTCGGGTCCGAGCACCACCAGGCCGACCAGAACCAGAAGGAGCATCTCGCCCCACCCGATATTGGCGAACATGGCGTCAGTTGCCCCTAGGTCATTTGTCCGCGGTGGGGTTCACCGTCAGGATGACCTTGCGCCCCTCGCGCATCACCTCGATCGGCTGGTCCTTGCCGATCTGGAGTTGGCGGACCGCAACGACGAACTCGTCGGCGTCGGCGACCACCCGGTCACCGACCTTCACCACGACGTCGTTCTCCTTGACGCCGGCCTTCTCAGCCGGCCCGCCCGCCTTCACATTGGCCACCTGGGCGCCGAAAGCGAGGTCATTGCTCACCGACCGGGCGGTCAGGCCCAACGTCGGGTGGGCGATCTTCCCATCCTTGATGAGGGTCTCGACGGTTTGTTTGACCTCGTTGACCGGGATCGCGAAGCCGAGACCACTTGCGCTGTCGGACAGCGATTTCCCGGCCGTGTTGATTCCGATCACCTCGGAGTTCATGTTGATCAGCGGCCCGCCGGAGTTACCGTGGTTGATCGACGCGTCGGTCTGCACCGCGTCGATGACGGTATCGGTGTCCGACCCGTCCCCGGACAGCGGGACGGGCCGGTTCAAGGCGCTGATGATCCCGGTCGTGACGGTGCTTCGCAGGCCCAGGGGTGCGCCCACCGCCACCACTTCCTCGCCCACCCGCAGCGTGTTGGAATCGCCGAACCGGGCGACGGTGAGGTTGTCGACGTTGTCCACCTTGAGCACGGCCAGGTCGGTCTTGGGGTCTCGGCCCACCAGGTTGGCCGGCACCTCCTTGCCGTCGTTGAACACCACCCTCATCTTGAATTTGCTTGGGCTGGCGGCCGCCTCGGAGATGACGTGATTGTTGGTCACCACATAGCCGCGGCCATCGACCACCACCCCCGAACCCTGCGAACCGGACTCGTCGCTCTCGGTCTCGATGGTGACCACGGAGTCGGCCACCGAGGCGGCCACCTGGGCGAATCGCCCGGCCGGCACGTCTCCGGTGTCTGAGGTCGACAACGTCACCTTGGACGTGGTGAAGGCCTCGACCACCTCGGCGGTCTTCCGGCCGACCCAGCCGCCGGCAACGCCGATCAGCAGCGCCATGATGCCCAGCACCGCCAGCGCCGTGTAGGAGACCCGGCCGCCGAAGAGCACATCGCGCACCCCGATCTTTCCGGGCGGCGGACCGATGACGACCGGTGCCGCCCTCTCCAGCGCGGGGGTGCCCAGCGCCACTCCGGCGGCCGGGTCGCGCCATGGATCGGCGGGCTGCTCCGGCCCGGCCTGGCCGTCCAGCGCCCCGGCGTCGGCCGGGTGGCGCTGCAGCGACTCCGCGCCGCGGTGAGGCCTGCTGAAGGCCTCCTCGAGCACGGGATCCGCCGCCTTCTTCCCGGGAGTGAACTCCTCGGAGTTCCGGAAGGCGGCCGGGCGCAGTTCCTCGGCGACGAACGACCCCTCGACACCACGCGGGCGGCCGAAGGTGCGGGTGGCCTGCGGGTCAACCGGCGGCCGCGAAACCGGCCTGGGCGCCAACCGGTGCGCGCCGCCGGAAGTGTCCTTGTTGGGGCTCACGTCATCCTCTGTCCGAAGGCTCAGCAGCAGCCCAGGGCATGCTGCACATAGTTGCCCTCACCCTACCGGCGCTTGCGCCGGCCACGCGTCGCGTCGCCGGCCAGCGGGTCTGCCAGACCGGGCGGCGGCACGGGTTCGGTGGGCGTGGATTGGGGAATCTGCGTGAGCAGCCCCATCAGGGTGCTCGGCATGCTCACCGGCAGGGACTCCCGCAGAGCGGCCCGGGCCTGGCTCTGGGACTCGACCTCCCCGGCGCACTGCTGGCATACCGACAGGTGGTGGGCGGCCCGCAGATGCGCCTTCATCCGCAGTTCGCCGTCGACATAGGCGGCGACCGCCTCGATGGAGAGGTGTTCGGTGGAGCTGAACTGACGCGGCGCACCGACCGGCACATCACTCTGCGAAGCGAAGCTCGACGGCAACCGGGACAGCGCCCGACGGAACACATCACCCGGATCGACCATCACCCACGCTCCCTTCCGCGCACCCCACAAACTCGAATGTAGCGCGATCAGGGACTTCACGTCATGAACGGCCCACGCGCGGCGCGGTCAGGCTGAGGCGGCCTCGGCCTGCGCACCGCCGGATCGGGCGGCGAGGTGGTCCCGCAGTGCCTGACGACCGCGGTGGATGCGGCTGCGTACGGTACCGAGCTTGACCCCGAGGGTGGCACCGATCTCCTCGTAGGACAGACCCTCGATATCGCACAGCACCACCGCGGCACGGAATTCCGGCGGCAGCGAGTCCAGCGCGGCCTGCAGATCGGGGCCCAGCCGGGCATCGTGGTAGATCTGCTCGGGATTGGGCTGGTCGGACGGGACCCGGTCGTAATCCTCCGGCAGCGCCTCCATCCGGATGCGGGCCCGACGACGGACCATGTCCAGGAACAGGTTTGTGGTGATGCGGTGCAGCCAGCCCTCGAACGTGCCCGGCTGGTAGTTCTGTACCGACCGGAACACCCGGATGAAGGTCTCCTGGGTCAGATCCTCGGCGTCGTGCTGATTGCCCGAGAGCCGGTAGGCCAGCCGGTAGACGCGGTCAGCATGCTGGCGCACCAACTCGTCCCACGACGGCATCGCGGCCCGGTCACCGGTGGCGTCGAACACCGCGGTGCCCTGCAGGTCGTCGGACGGCTGCACCCAGTCGGCGTCGCCGTCCTGCCCGACATGGGACATGGTCACTGGGGCCGTCAGCATGGTGGTCGTCGGATCCTCCCGATATCCGTGCGCCGGACCGTTTGGCGCATCATGAGGCATAACACGATCCCTCTGTCGGGTATTCCCCGTCCCAGCGGCGCCGTTCGTCATGGGCCCTACCTTTCACCAGAGGCGTGTGCGACCACTATGAGCAAACTGAATGTTGACTGAGAAATGCAGCCTTAACACGGTTCTATAAGGCAAAACGTCATAACTCGTTCATTTATGAGCAATTTCCTTAGATTGGCTTTCATCGGCTGTCACCGGCAACGCCAGCCGCTCCCGACGCAGCATGGCGCGCCTGCCCACGGGCCGCCGTAGGTGATCTACGCTGCGAGGATGTCCACCACCGACGAACCGGCACGCAGCCGGGCCGACCGGGTCCTCGCCCACGCTGAGGCGTCGATCTCGGAGGATGCCATCGTCTCGGCGGCGCGGGAGCGTGCCATCGACGCCGGGGCGGGAGCCGTCACCCCGGCGGTCGGCGCCCTGCTGAGCCTGTTGACCCGTCTCGCCGGCGGCCGGGCGGTCGTGGAGGTGGGCACCGGCGCCGGGGTCAGCGGACTCTGGTTGCTGTCCGGTATGCGCGACGACGGCGTCCTCACCACAATCGACATCGAGCCCGAGCATCAGCGTCTGGCCAAACAGGCCTTCACCGAGGCGGGCGTCGGCCCTGGGCGCACCCGGCTCATCGCCGGCCGGGCCCAGGACGTGCTCACCCGGCTCGCCGACGAGTCCTATGATCTGGTGTTCATCGACGCAGCCCCGGCCGACCAGCCGCACTTCGTCGGCGAGGGGGTACGGCTGTTGCGTGCCGGAGGCGTGATCGTGCTGCACCATGCCGCTCTCGACGGCCGGGCCGGCGATCCAGCCGCGCACGACGCGGAGGTGACCGCCGTGCGGGAGGCCGCCCGGATGATCGCCGAGGATGACCGGCTCAATCCGGTGCTGGTCCCACTCGGCGACGGCATCCTGATCGCGGCGCGCGACTGACGGGTCCGCCGTGGAACTGATGACCGGTTTCGGTCTGGCCACCGCCGCCGGGCTCAACGCCTACATCCCGCTGCTGTCGATGGGCCTGCTGGACCGCTACACCAGCCTGGTGAACCTGCCGGACGGCTGGGCCTGGCTGGCCAACGGGTGGGTGATCGCGATCGTCGCGGTGCTGCTGGTCATCGAGATCGTCGCCGACAAGATCCCGGCCCTGGACTCGGTCAACGACGCCGTGCAGACCTTCATCCGTCCCACCTCAGGCGGCATCGTGTTTGCCTCCGGCACCGCCTCGCAGACCGCGGCCGTGGCCGACCCGGCCGAGTTCGCCCGCACCGGCCAGTGGGTTCCGGTGGTCATCGGCGTGGTGACCGCGCTGGTGGTGAGCCTGACCAAGTCGACGGTCCGGCCGGCCGCCAACGTTGCGACCGCCGGCGTCGCGGCACCGGTCCTGAGCACCATCGAGGATGCCACCAGCCTCAGCCTGACCTTCATCGCGATCCTGATCCCCGCCCTGGTCCTGATCGTGCTGATCGCACTCGTCTGGGCCGCGGTATGGCTGCTGCGCCGACGCCGCAGACGTCGCTCCCCGCGACCAGACACCTCCGCTCCCCACGAACAGACATAAAGTCGCACCCACAGTGCCCGATTCGTGCGAGTTCATGTCTGCTCGCGGGGAGGCGCGGGGAGGCGCGGGACCTTAGATCCAGACCCCCTTGCCGACGGCGACCACGCCGCCGGCACTGATCGCGAACCGGTCCCGGTCCTTCTCCAGGTCCACGCCGACCTGCTCACCGGGACCGACGACGACGTTCTTGTCCAGGATCGCCCGCCGCACCACCGCCCCGCGGCCCACCCGAACCCCGGGCATCAGCACACTGCCCTCCACGATGGCCCCGTCATCGATGACCACGTTGCTTGACAGCACCGAGGTGCGCACCGACGCCGCCGAGATGATGCTGCCGGCACCCACCACCGACTCCTGGGCGGATCCGCCGTTGACGAACTTCGCCGGGGCCAGGTTCTCCGACTCCCCGCGGATCGGCCAGCGTTTGTTGTAGAGGTTGAACACCGGATGCACCGACACCAGATCCATATGCGCGTCGTAGAACGCATCCAGGGTGCCGACATCGCGCCAGTAGCCGTGGTCGCGTTCGGTGGCGCCCGGTACCTCGTTGTTGTTGAAGTCGTAGACCGCGGCCATCCCGTCGTCCACCAACCGCGGAATGATGTTGCCGCCCATATCGTGGTCGGAGGTGTCGTCATCGGCATCGGCGCGGATGGCGTCGATGAGCACCTTGGTGGTGAAGATGTAGTTACCCATTGATACGAACGTCTGATCGGGATTGTCCGGGGTTCCCGGCGGATCGGCGGGCTTCTCGACGAAACTTCGGATCCATCCGGACTCGTCGGCGTCGATGCAGCCGAACGCCCCGGCCTCCGCGCGTGGCACGCGGATACCGGCAACCGTTGCCCCGGCACCGCTTTCGATGTGGAACTTCACCATCTGTTCGGGATCCATCCGGTACACGTGGTCGGCGCCGAACACCACGATGTAGTCGGGATCCTCGTCATAGATCAGGTTCATCGACTGGTAGATGGCGTCGGCCGATCCGGTGTACCACCGCGGCCCGAGTCGCTGCTGGGCCGGCACCGGGGTGATGTACTCCCCCGCGAGTCCGCTCAAGCGCCAGTTCTGGGAGATGTGGCGGTCCAGTGAATGCGACTTGTACTGCGTGAGAACGCAGATCCGAAGGTAGCGCGCATTCACCAGATTCGACAGCACGAAGTCGATCAGCCGGTAGGCGCCGCCGAAGGGAACGGCGGGTTTGGCCCGGTCTGCCGTCAGCGGGTAGAGCCGCTTTCCCTCGCCCCCCGCCAGGACGATGCCAAGCACATGCGGCAACTCCCTCATAGGTGTAAACCTAACCACCCCCGCCTGCCACGGCTAGCGCAAACAGAGTTTCACCACGAAGAGCCGCACGGGCCCACCCCCGGCACTACGGTCAGCGATATGCGGGTGGCGATGATGACGCGGGAGTACCCGCCCGAGGTTTACGGCGGGGCCGGGGTGCATGTCACCGAATTGGTGGCTCAGTTGCGCCGGCTGTGCCAAGTCGACGTGCACTGCATGGGCGCACCGCGATCCACCGCGTTCGCCCATCAGCCCGATCCGGCACTCGCCGACGCCAACCCGGCACTGTCGACACTGTCGGCCGACCTGCGGATGGCCGCCGCCGCGGCCGGTGCGACCGTGGTGCACTCCCATACCTGGTACACCGGCATGGCCGGGCATATCAGCGCGTTGCTGCACGGCATCCCGCATGTCCTGACCGCTCACTCCCTGGAACCCAAGCGGCCGTGGAAGACCGAACAACTCGGCGGCGGCTACCAGGTGTCGCTGTGGGCGGAGCGCACCGCGATCCAGGCCGCCGACGCGGTGATCGCGGTGAGCGCCCGGATGCGCGAGGACGTGCTGTCGGTGTACCCCGCACTGGATCCAGCCCGGGTGCAGGTCGTCAAGAACGGCATCGACACCGATGTCTGGCGCCCGGCCGCCCCCGACCCCGCGGAGTCGGTGCTCGCCGAACTCGGCGTCGACCCGTCCCGGCCGATGGTGGCCTTCGTTGGTCGGATCACCCGGCAGAAGGGGGTGCCGCACCTGATCGCCGCGGCACACCGGTTCGATCCGGCGATACAGCTGGTGCTGTGCGCCGGGGCGCCCGACACCCCCGAAATCGGGGCGGAAGTCAAGTCGGCGGTCGACGAACTGGCCGCCCGGCGCAGCGGGGTGTTCTGGGTGCGGGACTTCCTGCCGGTTCCGGAGATTCGCGAAATCCTCTCGGCGGCAACGGCATTCATCTGTCCGTCGGTCTATGAGCCGCTCGGTATCGTCAATCTCGAGGCGATGGCCTGCGAGACGGCGGTGGTGGCCTCCGACGTAGGCGGAATTCCCGAAGTGGTGGCCGACGGCGCGACCGGGATTCTGGTGCACTACGACGACAAGGATCCGCGATCCTTCGAGGCCGGACTGGCCGACGCCGTCAACGCCCTGGTTGCCGACCCGGCCAGAGCGCGGGACCTCGGCGTGGCCGGCCGCCGACGGTGTGTCAACGAGTTTTCCTGGGCCAGGATCGCCGGGCAGACCCTGGAGATCTACAGCGGCGTGTCCGGGTAGACCACGACCGGCCGACATCGGCAGTGCGCAACCCCGCGCGTCGGCGCGGGGTTGCACGGGGGTCGAAAGTTAGCTGGTGACGCCTTTGAGTTCATCGCCGAGGGCGGCGGCCTCAGCGGGGGTCAATTCGACGACGAGGCGGCCACCGCCTTCCAGTGGAACCCGCATCACGATGCCACGCCCCTCTTTGGTCGCTTCCAGCGGACCGTCTCCGGTCCGCGGCTTCATCGCCGCCATCGAGTGCTCCCTCCAGATTCGAGCAGGCCCGCCGACACCGACCGGGTGACGGTTGCACTGATTCTAGTGTTTTCTATTGTCCCTTACTGACGTCCCGGGCTGCGAGGGGCCTGGGAACCCAGCAATCTTGCAGATGGTCGTCGACCATCCCGACGGCCTGCATCAACGCATAGGCCGTGGTGGGACCAACAAACCGGAACCCGCGAGCCTTCAGTTCGCGGGCCATCGCGATGGACTCGGGGGTCCGTGCGGGTAGCTCGTCGGAGGAGGCCGGACGGCGGCGCGTCGGCGGGGCGTGACGCCACAGCAGATCGGACAGGTCGACGTCGAGACCGGCGGCCACCCTGGCATTGGCCAGGGTGGCCTCGATCTTGGCGCGGTTGCGCACGATGCCGGAATCCGCCATCAGACGGGCGGTGTCCGCCTCGGTGAATCCGGCGACCGTCTCGATGTCGAAGCCTGCGAAGGCGCGCCGGAAGTTCTCCCGCTTGCGCAGGATGACCAGCCAGGACAGTCCGCTCTGGAAGGCCTCCAACGTCATCCGCTCGAACAGGGCGACCCGCCCCCGGACCGGGCGGCCCCATTCGTCATCGTGGTAGTCCCGCAGCAGCGCCCGATCCGGCGCCGGCGCGGACAGCGACCAGGGGCAGCGGTGCCGGCCGTCCTCGCCGGCCGCGGTCATTCCCCGTCAGGGTCCGAGCCCGCGCCCGCCCGGGTTGCGTACCGGAACCCGGCGGTGGGATCCGGCAGCCCGGCCGCGGCCCGCACGGCCGCCAGCTCGCCCCGTAGCTGGTCGAGTTCGGCGCCCAGCCGGTCCAGTACCCAGTCCACCTCGCTGGTCTTGTAGCCGCGCAGCACCTGGGCGAATTTGACGGCCTCGACGTCGGCGCCGGTGACCCCCGAGGCGGGCAGCATGGTGGCGGTGGTGCCCCGGGGCAGCGGCGGCAGCTGTTCACCGCGACCGAACAGCACACTGGCCACCCCGAACAGGACCACGGCCACCAGGATCAGCACCACCAGGTACATCAGGATCAGCGTCACGCCTGCGATCCTGCCACTGGCCGCAGAGTGTTCATCGGCGGCCGGTCCGCCAGCGACACCGTCGAGGTCCGGGAGCCGTACCCGTCCGCCCCATCGGCGCCGGGGAAGAACTGGGTCAGCCCGGTCCCCGAGTCCGTGATACCGCACCGGGTCAGCAGGGTCGCGATGATCTGCCGGCTCATCGGACCCAGCTCGCTCAGCGGCCGGTTGCGGTGGGTGCGAACACCGAGGTTCACCTGAGCGATCGCGTCCAGGCCGAGCCGGTCATAGGTGTCGATGAGAATGCCGATCTCCACCCCGTAGCCCGGCGCGAACGGCACCGAGGTCAGCAGTTCGCGGGTCCCGGCGTACTCCCCGCCGAGCGGCTGCAACACACCCCCGAGCTCGGGCCGCAGCGCGGCCAGCAGCGGCCGGGCGACCAACTCGGTGACCCGCCCGCCCCCGTTGGCGTCCTCACCGCCGCGGAGTTTCAGGGGCCGCCGGTAGAAGCCCCGGACCAGCTGAATGCCGTCCCCGGTCAGCATCGGCCCGACCAGCCGGGGCACGAACATCGGATCCGGCCCGATCAGGTCGGAGTCGATGAACACGATGAAGTCGCCGGTGGTGGCGGCCAGTGAGCGCCACAGCGCCTCACCCTTACCCGGTTGCGGCGGAATCTCCGGCAGCGCCTGCTCCCGGTGGACCACCCGGGCGCCGGCGGCGACCGCCCGGGCCTCGGTGGCGTCGGTGGAACCCGAGTCCAGCACGATGAGCTCGTCGACGAGCCCACCGAGCATCGGGATGATCGTCTCGATCACCGGGCCGACCGTCTCGGCCTCGTTGAGCGCCGGAAGCACCACCGAGATGGTGCGGCCGCGTTTGGCGGCCTCCAGTTCGGCCACCGTCCACGGCGGCCGGTTCCAGGTGTGGTCGGCCAACCAGGCGTCCGCGCCGGCCAGCGCCGTCACGCCAGCCCCCGCACCGTGCGGGCCGGCGGCCGGTCGCCCCTGATCGAGGCGACCATCTCCAATACCCGGCGGGTCGGGCCCACCTCGTGCACCCGGAACATCCGGGCGCCGTCGGCGGCGGCAAGGGCGGTCGCGGCGAGTGTGCCTTCCAGGCGCTCGGTCAGTTCCACACCCAGAGTCTCCCCGATGAAGTCCTTGTTGCTCAGGGCCATCAGGACCGGCCATCCGGTGTTAACCAGATCGTTCACATGACGCAACAAGGTCAGCCCGTGAAAGGTGTTCTTGCCGAAATCGTGGGTCGGATCGATCAGCACACCCTCGCGCGGGACACCCACCGCGACGGCATGCTCGGCCGCGGCGGTCACCTCGGCGATGACGGAGTCGACGACCCCCGTGACGGTACTGCCGTAGTTGACCCGGAACGGACGGGTACGCGGGACCGCACCGCCGGTGTGCGAACAAACCAGACCCGCACCGAACTCGGCGGCAACCTCGGGCAGCGCCGGGTCGTGGCCGGCCCAGGTGTCGTTGATGAGGTCGGCGCCGGCCGCGCAGGCCCGTCTGGCCACCGCCGCACGCCAGGTGTCGACGCTGATGCACTGCTGCGGGTAGGTCTCCCGCACCCATTCGATGAAGGGCACCACCCGGGTGATCTCCTCATCGGTGTCCACCACGGTTCCCGGTCCGGCTTTGACCCCGCCGATGTCGATGACATCGGCCCCTTCGGCCACGACCCGGTGCACCGCCGCCATGGCGGCCTCGTCGGTGAACGTCGCGCCCCGGTCATAGAAGGAGTCTGGGGTGCGGTTCACGATCGCCATGATCAGCGCCCGGTCGGCAGCCACCGGCCGCCCGCAGAAGGTCTCGCTCATGTTCCTATCGTGCCTGTCGACGCGCCGACAAGTCGGCTGACGTCAAGGATGCCGCTCAGCCGGGCTTGCGGTAGACAAGCCAGCGCATGTCGATCGGCGAGGCGTCCCGGGGCAACCCGAACACGTCATGGCCGGTCACCCATCCGGCGTACCAACTCGTGGGTGGCCAGGCGCCCTCCGGCAGGTTGGCCTGCTCGTAGTCGAAGACGCAGTCGTCGGCCACCAGTTCCAGTGGCAGGTGGGCCACCGCAGCCTGCAATTCGGCGCGGGTGATAAAGCCCGAATACGCCTGCTGGGCGAACTGCCGGGCGATGTCATCCGGCTGGTAGGAATCGTCGGCCAGAAACACGTTGAACACCAGGCGCCCGCCCGGGGCCAGGCACCTGGCCGCCAGGTCGAACAACCTCCGAAGTTCGTCGCTGGTGCGGAATTCCGGCACCACCTCGGAGAGGATGATCAGGCCGTAGTCGTGCCGCAGATCATCGTCGCCCTGGAAGACGTCGCGCTGGATGACCCGCACCGTCAGCGCCTCCTGTGCGGCCGCCTGCCGGATCATGTCGGCGAACTTCTCGGTCACCTCGACCACGTCAACGGGGTGTCCCCGGCGGGCCAGTGCCAGCGCGTTGCGCCCGGTGCCGGCGCCGATGTCGAGGACCCGGCAGCCCGCCGGTTCGGCCGCACCGGCCAGCGCCCACACCCTGGCGTCGGGCTCGACCCCGAACAGCGGCGGCTCACGGGTCGCGATCCAGTGGTGGTAGGCCTCTTCGATGGTCATGCAGTGAGTGGTCACGGTGTAGCTCAGCGGTCCGGCGACCACCGACCGGTAGGTGACGGTGATCGTTGAGCGCTGGGAACGGCCGTAGGCCTCGCTGAGCAGATTCTCCAGAATCGACCGGAGATGGGCCCGTTCCTCAGCGGTGAAGCTGCGACCGAGCGCCGCGAAGATTCCGGTGAGCCTGTCGGTGTAGTCGTCGAGCAGAGCGGGGACTGCGGGCAGCGTGATCGAGCCTTCGGTGACGATCTTGGCGTTCAGCCGCCCGGTCAGTCCGTCGCGCACGACGGCACCGGTCGCTGTCGAATGATCCATCCCTGCCCCCGTCGTGTTCACAGCGGCTCAAGCCGCTCCCGATGATTGCACGCCGACCCGCTGGAGTGGCACGCTCATCAGCATGCTGAATGAATTCCGGGTGGACAGCATCGAGCACTGGCGCCAGATGTGTCCCGCATTGACCGTCGAGGGCGGCACCGAGCCCGCCGAACACCGGTTTGAGAAGATCGGCGAGTTGCTCGACGATCTTCGCGTCGAAGGCTATGTTCACGTCCCCGACGTGCTGCCGGCCGCGGTTTTCGAACCACTGCGCGACTGCGTCACGGTGCTGCACCGGTCCGGGATCCCGCTGCCCTTCGCCTTCGTGTACGACGAGTTCTGGCTCGTCTATCGGCGGGTTGCACATTTCATCGGGGCAGCATTGGGCGAGGACTATCGCGCGTTACCGGACTTCTGGGTGTGGTACGTGCCGCCGAACGATCAGGGCGCGGGGTGGGGTCCGCACCGCGACCGCGTGCAACCGTCGCTCGACCCGGACAACTCGCCACACTCGATGACGGTGTGGCTTCCGTTCACCGACGCCGTTCCGCTGAACGGATGCATGTACGTGCTGCCGGCCCACCTCGACGCACGTTTCCGCGACCGGGTCTGGGATGGTCCCGGTAACAACCACGTCCCCGATCCCCAGGCGATCCGCGCCCTGCCGGCGACCGCGGGCAGCTTCCTGGCCTGGAATCAGGCGGTGCTGCATTGGGGTGGCCGGGCATCCCGGCTCGCCTCCACACCGAGGATCAGCGCCGCCTTCGAATTCCAGCGCGCCGACCGGCCGGCGTTCAACCAGCCGTTGCTCGACCCGTCACGGCTGCCGTCGTTCACCGAACGGCTCGGGCTGATCGGCAAGCAGGCGCTGCAGTACCGGCACATGTATCCGCTGACACCCGACGTCGAGCAGACCGCCGTCGACCTGCGGGACCGATACATGCCCGAGGTGATCGCCAACGCCGGCGGCACTCAGCCCCTCGGCCGCTTCCCGGCCGCGACTTCGCCCGGGTAGTCGTCGTAGAACGGCACATATCCCTCTTCGCGGCCGCACAGCACGTACAGCGGATCGGCCACCTCCGGTCCGTAGGCCTGGTTGCGCAGATCGACCTTGCGGCTCTTGAACGTCGAGGTGGTCTCCAGCGCCGCCACGATCCGGACGAACAGCGGCACGGCGTAGCCGGGCAGCCGGTCATACAGGGTGGCCGCCAGCGCCGGTCCGTCGAACTGTGTGCCGTCGCGAAGTTTGATCGCCGCCATCCCGGCCCGACCGCCGGTGTCGGGCACCTCGACGCCGAAGACCGTGCACTCACCCACGGCGGGGTCCTCGGCCAGCGCGGCCTCCACATCGGTGGTGGCCACGTTCTCACCCTTCCACCGGAAGGTGTCGCCGAGCCGGTCGGCGAAGGCGGCATGGCCCATGCCCTGAGGGTTCATCACATCGCCGGTGTTGAACCACACGTCGCCGTCCTTGAAGGCGTTGCGGACCAACTTCTTCTCACTGGCGGCCTTGTCGGTGTAGCCGTCGAACGGTGAGAGCCGGGTCACCGGGCTCAGCAACAGACCGGGCTGCCCGGACGGCACCCGCCGGACCCGGCCGCCGTCACCGCGAACCGGCTCACCGGTCTCGGCGTCGAACTCCACATAGGCCAGCGGCATCGGGTTGATCCCGGTCGACCCGGGAATGTTGAAGATATTGATGAACGCGGTGTTGCCCTCACTGGCCGCGTAGAACTCGACGACCCGCTTGATACCAAACCGGGTGGTGAACTCCTCCCAGATCTCCGGACGCAGGCCGTTTCCGACGATCACCCGCACCTTGTGCGCACGGTCGGTCGGCTTGGGCGGCTGGTTGAGCAGATACCGGCACAACTCGCCGATGTAGATGAAGGCGGTGGCCTCCATCCGGATCACCTCGTCCCAGAACTTGGAGGCCGAGAACGTCCTGCCCAGCGCCAGCGTCGCGCCGGCGTCGATCACCGATGACAGCGCGACGGTCAGCGCATTGTTGTGATAGAGCGGCAGCGCGCAGTACAGAGTGTCGTTGCTGCGCAACCGAACCCCGAGCCCGCTGAACCCGGCCAGGGCCCGAAGCCAGCGCTGGTGGGTCATCACGCTGGCCTTGGGGTGGCCGGTGGTGCCGGAGGTGAAGATGTAGAAAGCCGGATTCCTGGCCTGGACCTGCGCGGCCGACGCCGGGTTGCCGTTCGGCTTGGACTCGGCGAGCGCGGCGAGGTTCTCGACGGTGACCAGATCGGCCACCTTCGCGCCGCTCTCGACGGCCGATGTCGCCGCCGGAGCGGCTTCGACGATCGGTTCGACGTAATCGCTCTCGGCGACCACCACCGTCGCGTTGAGCAGTCCAAGGCTGTGCGCCAGCACCTCCCCGCGCTGGTTGTAGTTGAGCATCCCGGCGACCGCCCCGCACTTGACCGCGGCCAGCATCATCAGCACCGCATCCGGCGAGTTGCGCAGCATGATCCCGACCACGTCACCGGCCCGCACCCCGCGGTCGGCCAGCACCGCCGCGTAGCGGTTGGCGGTCTCGTTGGCCTGCCGGTAGCTGATGAGCTGACCGTCGAACCGCAGGAAGGTCCGGTTGCCGTGGCGGGCGGCGCGGTCCTGAAACACCGTGGCGATGGACGTCTTGGAGTCCGGCCGGGCCAGCATCCCGGTCAGCACCGCCCGCAGGATCACCGGGGCGTCCAGTATCAGCGCCGGCAGCTTGGCCACCAGGTCGAGCGGACCCACCGATCTCGGGTCACCGGCCATGAGCGTCGTCCCTTCCCGTTCCTCCCGCGCAGAGCGTCAGCGCGACCTCGACGTCGTCTACCACCACCAGCCGGTCCAGGGCGGCCTGGGCGACGTAGCCGGTGGGCACCAGCGAGTCGAGCCAGCGCAGCAGCCCGCCGTAATGACCGTCCGGGTCCAGCAGCACCACCGGGCTGTCGTGCATTCCGAGATACCCGGCGGTCCATGTCTCGAAGAGTTCCTCAAGGGTGCCGATTCCGCCGGGCAGCGCCAGGAAGGCGTCGCTGCGGTCCTCCATGACCTGCTTACGCTGGCGCATGGTGTCGGTGACGATCAACTCGTCGGCCTCGACATCGGCCAGTTCGCGGTGCACCAGCGCTTTGGGGATCACACCCACGGTGTGCCCGCCGCGAGAGCGTGCGCCGGCGGCCACCGCGCCCATCGCCGAGACGTTGCCGCCACCGGAGACCAGCGTCCAGCCACGCTCGGCGATCGCCTCGCCCACCCGCCGGGCCAGGGTGAGAAGGTCCGGATGATGCGGGCTGGCGGCGCAGTACACGCACACCGCCCACCGGGGGTCGCCGACCGATTGCCGCTGCACACCCCGAAACCTAGACCAGTGCGTGTCCCCGCCCAATTAGAGTCGGAGGTTATGCCACTCACCTCCAGTTGGCCTCTGGTCACGCGTCGTGCCCTGGACCGGGTGGTCGACATCCTCGATGCGAACCCCGCCGGAGTCGCACTCATCGGAAACGAGGGGGTCGGCAAGACCACCCTGGCCGCCCAGGCCGCCCAGCGGCTGGGCCGGGGCGAACCGCTGTGGGCCATCGGCACGCTGTCCCAGTCCTCCATCCCGTTCGGCGCGTTCGGCCCCCTGCTTCAGGTCGACGATGCCGGCAAACCGGCCGCCATGATCGCCGCGGCGGCGGATTCGCTTCTGGCCAAGGCCAATTCGGCGCCTATCATCGTCGACAACGCGCGTCTGCTCGACCCGCTCTCGGCCAGTCTGGTCTACCGACTGGCCAAGGAGGGCACCTGCCCGCTGATCGTGACCGTGCGTTCGGTGCTTCGGGCGCCGCAGGTGGTGTCCGCGCTGTGGGACGACGGGCTGCTGGAGCGCTGCGAGGTCATCCCGCTGGACGCCGGGGAGACCGCCGCGGCGGTGGCGGCCGCAGGTGGCGGGGACACCGCTACGTTGTACCGGCGCAGCGCCGGGAACCCGCTGCACCTGCGGCTGTTGATGACCACCGGCGGTACCGAGGAGACGCTGCCGGCGGCCATCGACCGCTATCTGGGCGGGCTGCCCGCCCCGATCCGCCGGGTGCTGGGGTATCTGTGCGTGTTCGAGCCGCTCTCGCGCGCGGATCTGGTGTCGCTGACCGACGAGACCGCGGTCGAGTCCGCGGTTGATGTGGGTGCGGCGCAGGTGCGAACCACGCCCGCCGGTGAGGCGGTCTACAGCGGCCACCCGTTGTTCCTGGAAAGGATGGCCACTGCCATCGACCGATTCGAGGTGCAGCGACTGCGCACCGCGGTCGCCGGACATCTGGGCAGCACCCCGAGTCGTACCCCCGCGGATCGGATGGGCCGCACCCTGCTGGCGCTACAGGGCGACGGACCGTTGGACACCGAAACCGTTGTCTCCGCGGCCGAGGAGGCGTTGCGGCTGGGCGATCTCGGCCTGGCCGAACGGTTGGCCGGCGGGGCCCTAGAGCGCGAGGACCACCTCGGCGCCCGCCTGGCGATGAGCTACGCCTTGGCCTGGCAGGGCCGGGGCAGGGAGGCCGACGCGGTACTGGACGCGGTCGATACCGCCGGCCTGTCCGAGGAGCAGATGATGGCCTGGGCGCTGCCCCGGGCGGCCAACCAGTTCTGGATGCTGTCCGAACCCGAGCGCGCGACAACGTTTCTGCACAATGTCCGCGGCCGGGTGGGTGCGGAGTCATCGCGGCTCACCCTGGATGCGTTATCGGCCACGTTCGCGATGAACGCCGGCAATGTCGGCCGCGCCGTCGAGGTGGCAGACGAGGTGCTGACGCACGCCGATGCCCCGGATATGGCGGTGGCGTGGGCGGCCAGTGCCACAGCGTTGTCCTCGGCCCGGATGGGGCGGTTCGATGCCGCCGGGGCGGCGGTGCGGCGGGCGTTGGGCTCGGACTATCCGGGTCTGCTGCGGTTCACCATCGGGCTGGCCGAGACCACCACCCTGTTGATGGAGGGCCGGACCGATGCGGCCTTTGAGACGGCGCGGCGGTACACCGACTTCGCCGAACTGGCCCAGCCGGGCCGGGCCATCGGCGAGGTGCTGCTGGCCCAGGTTCTGCTGGCCCGGGGCGATGCCGCAGCCGCCGCGGAACTGCTGCGGCCGGCGTCGGCCACCCTGGAGCGAACCGGGTACTCGTGGGGCCCGCTGGCACTGAGCTACCTGACCACCGCACTGGCCTACCGGGGCGAGATCGCCGAGTCGGCAAAGGCGTTGGCGCGCGCCCAGTCCCGGCACGGGACGAAGTCGGCGATGTTCGCAGCCGAGCTGGGGATCGCGCGGGCCTGGCGACTGGCCACCATCGGTGACCGGGCTGCGGCGATTACCGCGGCCCGCGACGCCGCCCGCACCGCCAAACGCAGCGGTCAGTTGGCCGTCGCGGTGCGGGCCTGGCATGAGGCGGCCCGCCTCGGCGACCGGCGGGCCGGGGACGCGCTGGCACCACTCGTCGAGTCGGTCCCCTGCGAGTACGGCGAAATGGCCCTGGCCCACGCCACCGCGCTGGCGACCGCGGACTCGGCGGGATTGAGGTCAGCGGCCGAAGGGCTCGCCGCCGCCGGGTTCAAGGGAGCGGCCGCCGACGCCGACCGACAGGCCAAGGAGGCCGCGGGTTAGGGAGTCGGCCGCGGAGCGTTGCGTGACGCCCGGCGGGTGTAATCGGGCTTGGCTGCGGAGCTCGTCGTATCAGCAGAGGCTGCCGAGACCAGCGTCGGCTGGAGTACTGGCCGACGGGCCGGAGGTGACGAATCCCTCACCGGTTCAACCGCTTCCGGGTCGGAGGTCGCCGACTCAACGGCTGTCGGGTCGGTGGTCACCGACCGAACCGCCTCCGGCTCGGTGGATGCCGAGCCACCAGGTACTTCGGCCGCGGCCGACTCGCCGGGCAGTGCCTCAAGACCCCGCCTGACCGTTGACGCGGCTACGCGAGCCGGGATGGCGTCTACTGCCGCCGCTGACGGTGCTCCAAGGGGTTCATCCGCCTGCGGCGTGTCGCCCACGAACGGTGGCTGGCCGGTGGGGGCGTCGCGGAAATCCCGCAAAAATTCGCGAGGCGGCAGCAGCCCATTGGTGATAACCACCGGCGCGAAAAAGGCGATACCGGCGAAAGCCAAGGCCGCAGAGACGAAGGCGCCAATCCCTCCGCCAACAGCCAGGGGATTGGCAGCGAAGGCGGCATTCGCGATCAGTAGACCTGCTGGGATTGTGATCGGCAATGCGATCCACGACACGGGGGTCAACACGATCCCCGCCAGCGTCGCCGCACCGTTCAACAGGTCATAACCGGGGCCGATAGTGTCAGCCACATCGGCGAGGAAGCCGTACCAGTTGTTCACCGGGTTCGCCGCGGTCAAGGCGACGTCGAGGTGAACCAACCGCGATTCGGCGTGGCTGGTTGTGGTCGCCTCAAGGCAGGGCGATAGCCCCATAGCCCCGAAGACAGCAACGGTGGCTGCGGCGCAGAGCGCTCTGGCCGGTAAAAGTTCGCCGACATGCATTTTAATCCCCCCTCGCCGCGTTATCGTACCCCCTGATTGGTCACATCGAGCAACTTCTTTGGGCGGGGTTGTCGCTGTCGCGTTCGCGGGCGGGTTGCGATGAGAAGTCAACTCAGATGGAGACGTTATCCCCGATGGTTCGCGTCAGGGGCGGAACGCTTGGCCATGACCGACCGGCGGACAGGTCATCGATTCAACCGCAAACTTGCATAACAGCAAATCACCTGGGCGGCCCCAGAGGACACCCAAGGGCTTGCGAGGCCGAAGTTGATGAGGGCCGCAGGGCCCTTGAACGGCGCTTCCAGCTTCCGGGCGCGCGACGCGGCATCACCCGCCGACAGATGCGACCTCGGCTACCGCCCGCGCGACACGCCCGAGCCCCCGTCCAGGTAGCGGCGCAACGTGGCGGTCACCGCGGTGATCTGCGCCACTGAGACCCACTCGTCGCGGCGGTGCGCCAGATTCGGATCACCCGGCCCGTAGTTGACCGCGGGGATGCCCAGGGCGGCGAACCTGGCCACATCGGTCCACCCGTACTTGGCCCGCACCATCCCGTCGGCGGCGGCGATCAGGGCGGCCGCGGCGGGATGGTGCAGGCCCGGCAGCGCGCCCGGGGCGATATCGGTCTGGTCCAGGTCAACCGGCAGGCCGTCGAACACCTCCCGGACATGGGCCAGTGCGGCCTCGGGAGTGCGGTCCGGGGCGAACCGGAAGTTGACGGTGACCGAGGCCGCGTCGGGGATGACGTTGCCGGCCACTCCCCCGTCGATGCGGACCGCGGACAGGCCCTCCCGGTAGGTGCAGCCGTCGATGTCGACGATCCTGCCCTGGTAGCCGACCAGCCGGTCGAGCACCGCCCCGAGTTTGTGGATGGCGTTGTCGCCCAACCAGGATCGCGCGGAATGGGCCCTAGTGCCGGACGCCGAGATGACGGCCCGCAAGGTGCCCTGGCAGCCGGCCTCGATATAGCCGCCTGAGGGCTCGCCGAGAATGGCGACGTCGCCGCGCAACCAGTCCGGCATCTCGCGCTCGATGCGGCCCAGCCCGTTGGCGGCCGCCTCGATCTCCTCGCAGTCGTAGAACACCAGCGTGATGTCGTGAACGGGTTCGGCGACGGTGGCAGCCAGATGCAGGAACACCGCGTCCCCGGCCTTCATATCCGAGGCGCCACATCCCCAGAGGTGGTCGGCATCGCGGCGCGACGGAAGGTTGTCGGCGATCGGCACGGTGTCGAGGTGGCCGGCCAGGATCACCCGGGTCGGCCGGCCGAGGTCGGTGCGGGCCAGCACCGCGTCTCCGTTGCGGATCACCTGGTAGCCGGTCTGTTCCTTCAGTGCACGTTCGATCTCGTCGGCGATGTGCCGTTCGTCGCGCGACACGCTCGGGATGTCGACGAGCGCAGCGGTCAGGTCCACCGGGTCGGCGCGAAGGTCCAGCACAACTGACTAGGCTAGCCCCTCACCTCCTCCCGGCGAACAGACACAAATGTCCCCATTCGACCGGCGTGTCCGTGCGCTTTGCGTCTGCTCGCCCCGGAAGTACGGTGGAGCACCGTGACTTCTGCTGCGGGATTCGGACTGGCCACACTCACCGGCGACGGCACCGTGCTCGACGCCTGGTTCCCGGACCCCGAACTGGGCGCCTACAGCCCGTCGGGCACCACCCGGATCGACCCCGATGACGTGCCCGACGAACTGGCCGCATTGTCCGGCCCGGACACCGACCGCGGTGTCGAGGTCGTCCCGATCCGCACCGTCACCGTGTTGGCCGATCCTCCCGCCGACACCTATGACGCCTACCTGCGGCTGCACCTGATCTCGCATCGGCTGGTGGAACCGCACGGTGTCAACCTCGACGGGGTGTTCGGCGCCCTGACCAACGTGGTGTGGACCAACTACGGCCCGTGCCGCATCGAGGGGTTCGAGGAGGTGCGGCTGCGGCTGCGCCGGCGCGGCCCGGTCACGGTGTACGGGGTGGACAAGTTCCCGCGGATGGTCGACTATGTGGTGCCCACCGGGGTGCGTATCGCCGACGCTGACCGGGTCCGGCTCGGTGCGCACCTGGCCCCCGGCACCACCGTCATGCACGAGGGTTTCGTGAACTTCAACGCCGGCACGCTGGGCGCCTCGATGGTGGAGGGCCGCATCTCGGCGGGGGTGGTGGTCGGCGACGGTTCCGATATCGGCGGCGGCGCGTCCATCATGGGGACCCTGTCCGGCGGCGGAACCGAGGTGATCTCGGTGGGCAGACGCTGCCTGCTGGGCGCCAACTCCGGGTTGGGCATCTCACTCGGCGACGATTGCGTCATCGAGGCGGGCCTCTACCTCACCGCTGGGACCAAGGTGAGCACCCCGGACGGCAACGCGGTGAAGGCCCGGGCTCTGTCGGGGGCGAATAACCTGCTGTTCCGCCGCAATTCGGTGACCGGCGCGGTCGAGGTGGTGGCCCGCGACGGCACGGGAATCGCCCTCAACGAGGCCCTGCACGCCAACTGAGCGGGGCACCACCGTGCGCGAAATGCCCACTCCCGCGGCGTGTCGGCGCGCCAACACGCACGCTCGCGGTCGTCGCCGTCACATCAGGTCCTTTTTGACCACTTTGCCCATCGCATTGCGCGGCAGCGATCCGAGATGGCGGACCTCGCGGGGCCGCTTGTGCACCGAAAGTTGCTGCGCCACATAGTCGATGAGGTCTTCCGAGGAGGCATCGCCGACGACGAAGGCCACAATCCGCTGACCCAGATCCGCATCCGGCAGGCCGACGACGGCGACCTCGTCGACCCCCGGGTGCCCCAACAGTGCCGTCTCGATCTCGCCGGCGCCGATCCGGTAGCCGCCGGATTTGATCAGATCCACCGACTCGCGGCCGACGATCCGGTGCATCCCGTCGGGGCCGATGACCGCGGCGTCACCGGTGCGGTACCACCCATCGGGCGCGAACGCCGCCTCGGTGGCGTCGGGCCGGTTGAGGTAACCCTCGAACACGGTGGGGGTGCGGACCTGAAGGCTGCCGATGGTGTCCCCGTCGTGCGGTACCGGCGAGCCGTCCTCCCCGATGAGTCGGGTCGCCATACCCGCCAGCGGCCGTCCGACCCAGCCCGGGCGGCGTTCCCCATCGGCCCGGGTGCTCACCGTGATGAGGGTCTCGGTGCACCCGTAGCGCTCGACCGGGACGTGCCCGGTCAGTTCGGTCAGCCCGCTGAACACCGGCACCGGCAGCGCTGCGCTGCCGGACACCAGCAGGCGGGCCCCGGACAGCGCCCGCGCCGATTCGGGGTCGGCGACGATCCGCGACCACACCGTGGGTACCCCGAAGTACAACGATCCGCGCGCCGCCGCATAGGCCTGCGGGGTCGGCCTGCCGGTGTGCACGAAGCGGCTGCCGACCCGCAGCGACCCCAGCAGTCCGAGCACCAAACCGTGCACGTGGAACAGCGGCAAACCGTGCACCAGGGTGTCCTCGGCGGTCCACTGCCAGGCCTGCGCCAAGGCGTCGAGGTCGGCGGCGACGGCCCCGCGGCTGATCACCGCACCCTTGGGCGGGCCGGTGGTTCCGGAGGTGTAGACGACCATGGCGGTGGCCTGCGGCCCCGGCTCGGCGTAACGGTGCCAGGACCGGGCGTGCAACCGGACCGGCACGTGCGGCAGGCCCGCCGGGTCCTCCGGAGCCTCACCCAGCCAGGCCTGGGCGCCGGAGTCGGTGAGAATGTGGTGTCGTTCGGCCACCCCGACGTCGGCGGGGACCGGGACGAACGGAACGCCGGCGATCAGACATCCGGTGACCGCCAGCACGGTCGCCGCGGTGGGGGTCGCGAGCACCGCGACCCGACCGGCTCCCCCGACCCGTTCGGCCACCGAAGTCGCCGCCCCGACCAGGTCGCTGCGCGAGAGCGTGACGCCGTCGATGCGCACCGCGTCACCGATATCGGCGCCCGCGGCGACCGCAGCGGGATTCAGCGAGGCCAGCAGCACCTGTGCGAGGCTACCGCCAGCCCCGGCGCGTCGTGTTGCAGATGCGACAGGTGAGGTTTGTCGGCGGCTACCCTCAGGCATATGGGGTCAGCTCTGAGCATCGGCGGGTCGCTGGTCGCGGCCGCCGCCGCGGCGGTTACCGTCGCGCCGCCGGCCCACGCCGCCCTGCAGACCTGGAACGGCCGCTGGGAGATGGTCAACTACGCCTCCCAGAAGGCGGGCACCAGCCCGGCCAGCCGGCAGTGGGAGGGCGACTACGGCGGGGTCTTCAACGTGTCCACCGAATGCTCGGCGACCCGATGCGTGGCCACGCCCCTCGGCGGGCCGAAACCGTCGAACCGCACCATTCCCCAGCCGTTCCGGTTCTCCTGGACCGGGTCGAACTGGACGACCAGCTTCGACTGGGTGTGGAACTGCCACCTCGGCGACGGTCCGCACAAGCTGCTGAGCCCCGCGACCTCGTGGATCTCCTACGAGCCGGAAACCGACGGCTCGCTGCGGGGCAGTTGGCACACCGATATCGCCTCCGGGCCCTGCCGCGGCAGCGTCATCATGCCGATCGCCGCATTCCCGCGCTGAGCACCCCGTCATGAAGCCCGGCCGCCACCGCTTCGCCACCCCGCTGATGATCGCAGCGGTGCTGGCCGCCGTCGCGACCCTGGTCCCGCCGCCCGCCGGCGCCGCACCCAAGCCCTGGAACGGTCGGTATCAGATGCTGACCTACGCCTCTCTGAAGGCCGGCACCAGCCCCGCCGCCCAACAGCGCGAGAACGATTTCGGGGCAACCTTCACCCTGGCCACCCAATGTTCCGGGACCCGCTGCGTGGCGACCGTCCTTGACGGTCCGCGGCCGGGCAACCCGACCGTGCCGTGGCCCGCCCGCTACACCTGGAACGGCTCGGAATGGACCAGTAGCTATGACTGGCTGTGGGACTGTTTCCTCGGCAACGGAAACCAGAAGCAGTGGGCGCGGGCCACTTCCTGGGCCTACTACCAGCCGCAACCGGACGGTTCGCTGAAGGGAACCTGGCATACCGACATCGCCGAGGGCGCCTGTCGGGGAAGTGTCGTCATGCCGGTGGCGGCCATCCCGGCCTGAGCGCCGCGACCCTGAGAATCGCGGCCGGAAAAATTGTTTTCCGATCCGGTAACGCTGTGATCTGTGTTAACGATGAGGAAGTTGTCGTGCCAACCCTCCGGTCAGAGGAGCCACCATGCAGGTTATCGGTCGTGTTCTGGTGGCGCTGGTCGTCGCACTGGCGGGCCTGTTCGTCGGTTCGGGGACCGCCTCGGCGGAGATGGACAATCAGATGAGCCTGGTCGACGGCGGCGGCCGGACCATGACGGTGTCGCAGTGGGACACCTTCCTCGACGGGGTGTTCC
>Ga0209986_10000766_pt1 | contig 31527 bp, 31 predicted proteins | sample BlataG_FD_183168 | JGI IMG/M metagenome (GOLD analysis project Ga0209986, IMG submission 183168) | Deep subsurface microbial communities from Black Sea to uncover new lineages of life (NeLLi) - Black_00105 metaG (SPAdes) (version 2) | ecosystem: Environmental > Aquatic > Marine > Oceanic >...
AAATGCGAGTAGGGGGTTGAGAACGCGACAGATAAAATTGAATGACGAGCAGGATGGTTTTTGGTTTTAATCCTCGCTTTTGCTCGTTCGCGGTGGAGTGTCTTTCGGTTTCAAATAGCAAGGTCAAAAAATATATTGTGGACACAGATTAACGCTCGTGGGCTCTGCCCACGTCCCCGCAAGCCCAGAAAGGGCTTAATGGACACAGACAAAACAAACTGCAAAGTGCAAAATTTATGTAATCTGTATAATCTGTGGTTAAAATCAACAATGTCAAACTTAAATATGTCCGCGTAAATCCGTGTCTTAAATAGAGGGGGGTTATACTTTATATACAACAAGGTTCAGAACAAATTGAAGCGTGTCCTTAATCCGTGGGTTTTTGCGTTCACGCCGTTCCGCTCTGGCATAAATCTGAGTGAGCCAAAACCGAACTTTTAAGCCGTGTGGAGAATTAATGCTCTGGAGAGTGGGAAGGCGGCGAGGATACTGGGATTTTTATTGAGTACAAATATTTACACATATACCCAATGTTTCTTTAGTGGTGAGGCGGTGAAATAGAGGAAGTATGGAAGAAAATGAAACTTTAGAGTTCAAAAGAAGCACTTCTGAACTGAAAGAAGCGATAATTTCAATAGTTGCTATACTTAATAAGCATCAAAAAGGCGGATTAATCTTTGGTGTAAGGAATGATGGAATAGTAATCGGACAACATATCACAGAAAATACACTAAGAAAAGTTTCTAAAGCAATCTCGGACCATATTGAGCCAAAGCTTTACCCCATTATAAGAAAACAAAAAGTAAGCAATGAAGAATGTATTGCTATAGAGTTTCAGGGACAGGATATTCCGTATTATGCTTATGGTAGAGCTTACAAACGAGTTGCAGATGAAGATAGATTGATGTCTGCAAAAGAAGTTGAAAAACTAATTATAGAAAAAAATAAGGATAAACTTAGATGGGATTCCGAGGTTTGCAAGGAAGCAAAACTTACAGATATCAGCTCTAAGAGATTGAAGTGGTTCTTAAAAGAAGCCGGGCATGAATATCATTCAGCCAAAAACTCGCTTGACAAATTAGGATTGCTTAAAGCCGGGAAATTATTAAATGCCGCTGTTATTCTCTTTGGCAAAAAACCGCAACAGTTTTTTCCGAATGCAAAGTTAAGATGCGCTGTTTTTGCAACTGAAAAATCACATTTAATCCTTGACAGGCAGGAATTTGAAGGTGATTTATTTTACTTAATTGAGAAGGCTGAGGAATATATTCTCAAAAACATCCATATTGGCATGAGGCTGGAAGGAATGCGCAGAATTGATATTCCAGAAATTGACAAAGATGCTTTTTGAGAAGCGATTATCAATGCTTTTTGTCACCGGGACTATTATGAACATGATTCAGTAAATATAGCCGTCTTTAAAGACAGGTTGGAAGTTAGGAGCCCAGGCGGGTTATATGGTGGTCTAACTATTGAGCAAATCAAGAATAAAATGGTTTCCAGAAGGAGGAACGAGGAAATCGCTGACATGTTTCATGAAGTTCATTTTGTGGAAAAATGGGGCAGGGGAATTAGCTTAATATTATCCAAGGAACCTGATGCTGATTTTGAAGAAGTTGCTAATATTTTCATTACAAAATTTAAAAGGAAGCATGTAGAAAAGGTCACCGAAAAGGTCACCGAAAAGGTCACCGAAAATCAGGCTATTATTTTGGATGAAATAACAAAAAACAACAGAATTACCACTGAAGAATTATCGCAAATTGTTGGTATTTCCAAAAGAAAAATAAAGGAAAACATCGCCAAACTCAAGAAAAAAGGCATATTAGAAAGAATCGGCCCTGCTAAAGGAGGGCATTGGGAAGTGAAAGAATGATGGTTGTGAATAAGTTATTGGACAACAAGTAAGGTGGTCAGAAAAGTGGTCAGAAAAGTGGTATGAAAAGAGGTATGAAAAGTTCGGTGAAAAATGAGCCAAAACCAAACTTTTAATTTTAAGCCGTATGGAGAATTAATGTTCTGGGGGTACTGAGATTTATATTGAGTACAAATATTTACAAATATGCCCAATGTTCCATTAGTGGCGAAGCGGCAAAAGAGATGCAGTATGGAGGAGAAGAGCAGGAAGAAGAATAAAAATGTCAAATAACGGTGCGCATTTGGGCTTTGAACAAAAACTCTGGAAAGCAGCAGACAAATTAAGAAGCAACATGGATGCTGCTGAATACAAACATGTAGTATTAGGTTCGATTTTTTTAAAGTACATCTCGGATTCTTTTGAGGAGCGACACGAGCAGTTACAAGAACAGGTAAGCGAGGGTGCTGACCCAGAAGACCGTGATGAATATCGCATGGAAAACGTATTCTGGGTTCCCGGTAAAGCAAGGTGGAATTATCTGCAAAAGAACGCTAAACAGCCAGAAATAGGAAAAATAATTGATGACGCAATGGAATTAATTGAGAAAGAAAATCCTTCATTGAAAGGAGTTTTACCAAAAGATTATGCTCGTCCTACTTTGGATAAAAGAAGATTGGGCGAATTAATTGACCTTATCGGGACAATTGGCTTAGGAGATTATGAAAGCAAATCAAAAGACATTCTTGGCAGAGTATATGAATATTTTTTAGGCGAGTTTGCAAGTGCCGAAGGAAAAAAAGGTGGACAGTTCTACACACCAAAAAGTATTGTTAAACTTCTTGTTGAGATGATTGAGCCATACAAAGGCAGGGTTTATGACCCTTGTTGTGGTTCAAGCGGAATGTTTGTCCAGAGTGAAAATCTTATACGTGCGCATAACGGACGGATTAACGACATTCATATTTTTGGACAGGAGTCTAACCCTACAACATGGAAACTCAGCAAGATGAACCTGGCTATTCGCGGCATTGACGGGAATATTCAACTTGGAGATAGTTTCCATAATGATTTGCATAAAGACCTGAAAGCTGATTTTATACTTGCTAATCCGCCATTTAACATGAGCGATTGGGGCGGAGAGCATCTAAGGGATGATGCAAGATGGAAATATGGCGTGCCGCCGGTAGGCAATGCTAATTTTGCCTGGGTGCAGCATAAGATACATCATCTTGCACCACACGGAATAGCGGGTTTTGTTCTGTCAAATGGCTCAATGAGTTCTAACACTTCAAACGAAGGAGAAATCAGGAAAAATATTGTTGAAGCCGATTTGGTTGATTGCATGATTGCTCTGCCTTCCCAACTGTTTTACAATACAATGATTCCTGCCTGCCTCTGGTTTATTTCCAGAGACAAGACAAACAACAAATTCAGAGATAGAAGCGGAGAACTCCTGTTTATTGATGCTCGCAATATGGGTGAAATGATTGACAGAAGACACAGGGAATTAACTGATGAAGAGATTAAGAAGATTTCAGGCACCTATCATGCCTGGAGAGGCGAAGGCGGAAAGTATGAAGACGTTCCGGGATTTTGTAAGTCCGCGACACTGGAAGAAGTAAGAAAACAGGAACACATCCTGACTCCGGGACGGTATGTTGGTTTTCCCGAAGAGGAAGACGACGGAATACCATTTGAAGAAAAGATGAAAGAATTGACCGCTCAACTTAAAGAGCAAATGGAAGAAGATAAGAAGCTTGATGAAGAGATTAAGAAAAATCTGGAGGGTATTGGGTATGGCTTCTGAATTACTAATTTATCAACAAAACGTAATCGATACATATCTTTATTTTATAAAAGAAAATTTATCTCTAATTAGAGGTACTTATGAAGAAAAAGGGAGATTATTTGAACCGTATAATCCAGAACAAAAATGGAAGTTTTATAGTTCAAGAGCAAAGCATCTGCAAATAATGACTTTGATTGGTTTAACAGTCGAACATTTAATTAAAATAATTCTTCTGAAAAGAGGATTTGTTTTGAATACTTCTGAAATTGATGCAAAATTTCAAGAAACATTTATTCAAGAATTAGAGCAAAAAAATAAGAAAGAGATAACCCCAGAGGAGATGAATAATCTATATTTAAAAGCAAAAGATAATCTAAATATTTCTTTCAAAAAAAACCTAAAAAGTTTTAATGAATGTATTTCTCTTTTTGAGAGATCAAATCCAACTGAGTATTACAACACTGTTTCTACGTATGATATTAACCCACATCCAGAGGTTTATAATAGAAATGAATATTTAGGTTATAAAAAAATCAAACCCGAAGAAACACTTAAAATTATTCAAAAAATGAGAAATAGTTATTTACATTTAGCAGAAGCACAGGAAGAACAGCAAGGAGTGGTTTGGTATTTGTTTAATTTCCTAGTTTGGTTATGCAAAAAAGAATACCCCGATTTTTTCAAATACGAAGAACTTATAGGGAATGATGAAATTAGAGGGTTGTTTCAACATGAATAAACAGAAAACTAAATTCAAACAAACTGAAATAGGAAATATTCCTGAAGATTGGGAAATAAAGAATTTAGGCGAAGAGATAGAATTATGTTATGGTAAAGGATTACCTAAAAAGAACAGGATTCCCGGACCATATCCTGTCTTTGGGTCTAATGGTATTGTTGGTTCGCATAATGAATTTTTAGTAGAAGGCCCAGGTATAATAATTGGAAGAAAGGGTTCAGTTGGAGAGGTAAAATTTTCAAAAAATAATTTTTGGCCCATAGATACTACATATTACCTAAAAGTTAAGAAGAAAGGAAGCATTGATTTTTGGTATTATTTTCTCTTAACATTAAAATTAAATAGAATGAATAGCCATAGTGCGGTGCCGGGTTTGAATAGAGATATGGTATATGAATTGAAAAAGAAAATTCCTGATGAAAAAGAACAAAAATCCATCGCAAAAATCCTCTCTGACCTTGACTCAAAAATAGAGCTTCTTCAAAAACAAAACAAAACCCTTGAAGCTATTGGTCAGGCAATATTCAAACATTGGTTTGTTGATTTTGAGTTTCCAAATGAAGAAGGCAAACCCTACAAATCATCTGGCGGAGAGATGGTTTTTAATAAGGAATTAGAAAAAGAGATTACGAAGGGGTGGGAAGTTAAATCATTAGATAAAATTGCAGATTACTTAAATGGCTTGGCACTTCAAAAATATCCACCTAAAGACGAAGTGTATCTGCCTGTTATTAAAATTAAAGAACTTAGACAAGGGATTACAACTCAAAGTGATAAAGCTAGTCCAAATATAGACAAAAATTATATCATAAATAATGGGGATATTTTATTTTCATGGTCTGGAAGTTTAATGGTGGTTATTTGGGGTGGAGGAAAAGGAGCATTAAATCAACATCTCTTTAAAGTTACTTCTAAAAATTTAGAAAAATGGTTCTATTATTACTGGACAAAACGTCATTTAGAAAAATTTATAGGTATTGCAAAAGATAAGGCAACTACAATGGGACATATAAAAAGAAAACATTTAGCGGAATCTAAAGTTTTAGTTCCAAATAAAGGAATTATGGAAAAAATGAATAAAATCATGGAACCTGTTATTGATAAAATCATAAGTAATAAGGTAGGGGTTATAAGATTTCAAAAAACAAGAGATTTATTACTCCCAAAACTAATGTCAGGCAAAATAAGAGTGCCTGTTGAGGTGGAATAATATGCCACACATAACAGAATCGCATATTGAAGAAGCCGCACTTGAGATAGTAGATAGTTTAGGCTACAAAATACTTCATGGTCCCGATATTTCTCCTGATGGGGGAAATCCGGAACGAAGCAGTTATGAAAATGTTGTTTTGGTTGAACGGCTAAAAGAAGCCATAGACAAATTAAATCCAACTATTCCAGACGAGGCAAAGGAACAAGCTGTCAAACAGATTCTTAGAACAGAAAGCCTTAAATTAGTGACCAATAATAAAAACTTCCATAATTACCTGGTTAATGGTGTAGATGTAGAATACAGGCATGAAGGCAGAATAAAAGGGGATATTGTAAGATTATTTGATTTTGAAAAACCAGAAAACAACGATTTTTTAGCGGTAAACCAGTTCACTGTTATTGAAGGCAACCACAACAGAAGACCTGACATTGTTTTGTTTGTAAATGGTCTGCCGTTGGCAGTAATTGAATTAAAGAATCCTGCTGATGAAGAAGCAACAATCTGGTCTGCATACCATCAATTGCAAACGTATAAAGACGAGATTCCGTCCCTGTTCACATATAATGAATTATTAGTGGTGAGTGACGGGACACAGGCAAGGGCTGGAACTATCACTTCCAATCAGGAATGGTTTCTGCCTTGGAAAACAATAGATGGAAAAGAACTCGCACCAAGGGATTTACCGCAATTGCAGGTTCTTTTGCAAGGGATGTTCGAAAAAGAAAGATGCCTGGATATAATCAGGAATTTTATCACATTTGAAAAAAGACGCCGTCAAACCACCAAGATACTGGCTGCTTATCACCAGTACCACACGACAAACAAGGCGATTAAGAAGACAATAGAAGCCATCAACAAAGACAAAAGAGTTGGTGTTGTTTGGCACACTCAGGGTTCTGGTAAAAGCCTTACAATGGTGTTCTATACGGGAAAGCTAATCCTCCATAAAAAGCTGGAAAATCCGACAATTGTTGTATTGACCGACAGGAACGACCTGGATGACCAGCTATTTAACACATTCAGCGCTTCTCAATCGTTGCTAAGACAGTCACCAACACAGGCAAAAGACCGGGAAGACCTTAAGAAGAGCCTAAATGTGGCTTCTGGCGGCATAGTGTTCACAACAATCCAAAAATTCTTTCCCGAACAAAAAGGAAAAACCTATCCTGTTCTGTCAGAAAGGAAAAACATAATCGTAATTGCAGACGAAGCTCACCGTTCTCAATATGAGTTTATTAACGGCTTTGCAAGGCATATTAGGGATGCACTGCCAAATGCTTCGTTTATTGGTTTTACTGGTACGCCCATTGAACTATCTGACAGAAGCACTCCGGCAGTATTTGGTGATTATATTGATATTTACGACATACAGCAGTCCGTAGAAGACGGAGCAACAGTAAGAATCTATTACGAAAGCAGATTAGCGCCACTAAAGCTAAAAGAAGAAGAAAGACCAAAGATTGACCCTGAATTTGAAGAAGTCACAGAAAACGAAGAAGTCTACAAAAAAGAGAGATTAAAATCAAAATGGGCGCAATTAGAGGCGGTAGTTGGCAGTAAAAAAAGAATCCACCAGATGTCAATGGATATCGTCGAACATTTTGAACAAAGGCAGGAAGCAATGGAAGGCAAAGCAATGATTGTTTGTATGAGCAGGCGTATTTGCGTTGATTTACATAATGAAATAGTTAAATTAAAACCCGCATGGTACAGTAAGGAAGATGACAAAGGCATTATTAAGGTAATTATGACCGGTTCTGCTTCTGACCCTCAAGGTTGGCAGGAGCACGTAAGAACTAAACCGCGAAGAAGAGAACTTGCAGAACGATTCAAAGATCCGGAAGACCCATTTACGATTGCCATTGTCCGGGATATGTGGCTTACCGGTTTTGATGCACCGAGCTTACATACGATGTATTTTGATAAACCAATGCGTGGTCATGGATTAATGCAGGCTATCGCAAGAGTCAACAGGGTCTTCAAGGATAAGCCCGGCGGATTAATTGTTGATTATTTAGGCGTTGCCCCTGACTTAAAGGAAGCTTTAGCCACTTACACAGAAAGCGGCGGCAAAGGCAAACCTACATTTAATCAAGAAGATGCTGTTAACGTACTGCTGGAAAAATATGAGATTGTGGCTAATTTATTCCATGGATTTAACTATGAAAAATTCTTTACTGGCACGCCAAACGAGAAAATGGCATTGATCCCTGCTGCTATTGACCATGTCCTAAAACAAAATGATGGCAAAGAAAGATTACTCAAATATGTAACGAAACTTTCACAAGCATTTGCATTGGCCGTCCCAAATGAAGCGGCACTAAAAATTCGCGATGAAGTCGGCTTTTTCCAGGCAGTTAAAGCGTCTTTAGCTAAAACTACAATTACCAAAGGGAAAAGCGAAGAGCAATTAGATTCTGCGATTAAGCAGATTGTATCCAAAGCAATAGCCACTGACGAAGTAGTTGATATTTTCAAAGCAGCGGGATTAAAGAAACCTGAAGTATCAATACTGTCTGATACGTTCCTTGCAGATATTAAAGATATGGAACACAAGAACTTAGCGTTAGAAACATTAAAAAAACTACTCAATGATGAAATCAAAACAATGCAAAAGAGAAACATTGTGCAAGCCAAGTCTTTTGCTGAAATGCTCGAAAGAACCGTTAAACGATACCAAAACAGGAGCATTGAGACTGCTCAGGTAATCGAAGAATTAGTGAATTTGGCAAAGAAGATAAGAGACGATAAGAATCGAGGAAAGAAGTTAAATTTAACTGAAGAAGAGCTTGCTTTCTATGACGCACTGGCAGATAACGACAGTGCTGTTCAAGTTTTGGGTGATGAGACTTTAAGAAAAATGGCCACAGAATTAAGCAAAACAATAAAAAATAACATATCCATTGATTGGACATTAAGGGAGAATATTCAGGCGAAATTAAGGGTTTCTATTAAACGATTGCTTAGAAAGTATGATTATCCGCCAGATAAGCAGAAGGTTGCTACAGAACTTGTATTGAAACAAGCTAAGCTAACGTGTGGCGATTTGACAGATGCTGCTGTTTAATTAAGTTATTTTTTGATTCTCCCTAAAACTATAATAATTGTCTTTTCCTATTATGACGTGGTCTATAATCTTAATTTTTAGAAGTTTTCCTGTTTCATTTAATCTGTTTGTAACATCCTCATCTACTTTTGAAGGTTCTGCATCTCCACTCGGATGATTATGCACCAGAACAATCGCATTCGCACTTTCTTTTATCGCGGATTTGAAAACTTCTCTCGGGTGGACTAACGAGGCGTTAAGGATTCCGATAGAAATAATTTCATCCTTGATTACCCTGTTCTTCGAGTCGAGATGGAGAATCATAAAGTGTTCCTTATCTTTTCCTGACAGTAACGGCTGGGCATATTCGTATACATCCTTAGCGCATTTTATTGGTTTTCCCTCCCTTTTTGATATTGCATGCCTCTTATTAAATTCAAATAGTGCGATAATTTGACATGCTTTTGCAACCCCAATCCCCTTTATCTCCTGAAGTTCTTTTAACGAACATTCGGAAAGTTTATCCAAGCCATACTCTTTTATTAATCTGTTTGACATTGCAATGGCATTTTCTTTTTGATGGCCTGTTCTTATTATTAAAGCAAGTAACTCGTCATTGCTAAGAGAATCAGGCCCGTATCTTTCTAATTTTTCTCTAGGCCTCTCATCTTGAGAAATATCTCTTATTCTTGTATTGTTTGATTTACTTTCATCGCGATTTTTTTTGAAGAGCGCTTTTCCCACATCTCTAACCCTCAAGTTATATTTTTCAGCGAATTTTCTTATTTCATTTAACATCTCCAGGTAGTAATCTGGAGTTAAAAAGAGATTATTTTGTCTTGTTTCTATTTTAAAAATTTCATCGTATACATGAGTATTAAAAACACAATATTTTTTCGGATTGTGAAATGTTAAAATACAAGTTGCGAAAGATATTCCTACACCTTTAATTTTACATAATTTTCTTATTTTTTTACTTTCTTCTTCACTTTCAAATGCTTCCCATGTAATTTTTTCTATTTCCGAACCATCCATTTGTTCAAGAAAATTAATTGCCCTTTCTCTTTCTAAACCTTTATGAAATTTCCATTTTACTATCTTTATCAAATCTTCTTTTGTTAGAAAATTTTTCTGGCTTATTATATGCTCTATTTCTTTTTCTAAATCGAAGGATTCATTCTCTGTGTTATACTTCTGTAGCCATTCTGATACTTCCTGGAGTTGCATTAAATTAGTTATTGTAAAATGGAGATTATAAAATTTTATATTTATCTAAACCCTGTTCCATACCTTTAATCAAACAATTTGACATATCAATTACATTCTCTTCTTTAGTTCCTTTCTGAAGAATTTATAAAACTGCAAGCAATTCCGCATCACTTAAACTTAAACTGGATGCTCCACTTTTTAAAAATCGTTCTCGTGGTCTGTTCTCTTTTGATATGTCTTTTATTCTCATTCAATTATATTAGATTTTTTTTTAAAAAAGAAAGAAGAAAAAGAAAAAAGAAGAGATTTTACTTGTTTTTCCCTCCTTTTAATAGGGTTCCTCTATTTCCAGCCAGGGAATCCTTTCATAATGTCTAACATTTCGGGTCGCCAGTTTTAAGTTCAATTTCAAAGCAGTTGCGGCAATCAACGCATCCATCAAACGGCACTTGTACTCACGTTTCAGTTCACCTGCCTTGCACGCAATTTCTGAAGTGACTTCAACCTTTTCTAAGATTCTTACTAACCCCCTAACTTTCATCTGCACCAAAATGTCTTTCATACTTTCCCCGGCAGCTAATTCCGCCTCTGTTATGACCGAAATAACTCCTCTAACTTTGCCATTTTCTATACTCTTAAGATATTTCTGTGCCTTTTCCAAACCGCGCAAGTGGTCAATTAGTATATCCGTATCAACAAGAACTTTATTCAATGCCCTTTTCCTCTAACCTCTGCTCTGCTTCATCTCGAATCTCATTCACATAGTCAATCCCGCTTTTTTCCTCTGTCCAAATTCCAAAACTATCTTCTACTGGTCGTCCCTTCTTCACCTTGCAAATAATGACTTCTTTCTTTTCGTTGACCACCATCTCTATCTCATCACCTGCCTCTATTAAGATTTCGTTTCGTATTTCTTTGGGGATGGTGAGCTGATAGTTTTCATTCACTTTAATATTCGCTATTGCCATAGTCATCTTTTTTCCTCCTTATACTTAATAACTTTCCCTTTTACTTTTATTCTTTTTCCTTGCCCTCACCCTTCACATCATGAATAATTATGAAATCCTATGAAATTGTTGAAACGCTGAGAAAGAGCAGAAAAGCAGTCTTCGCACCTAAGGACATAGCAAAAATCACGCAATTAAAAGGAAGCGAAGTTTACGTGCTGATAAGCAGGTTATATAAAAAGGGCATGATTTTCAAACCTATGAAGGGTTTTATATCTCTTTCCCAGGACCCTTTCATCATCTCCAGTCAATTATACAAATGACCTGGCATTTAAGGGTGGGACAAGCCTGTGGTTTTTTCATGGCTTGAATAGATTTTCAGAGGATTTGGATTTTACCGTGAGAGAGAAAAATGGAAAAGGTTTGAGAAATCTGTCGGTGGCAATAAAAAATGATTTGGAAGTTTACGGCATAGATTCAGAAATATGAGAAGGTCTTTGAAAAGGATGTGTTTATAGAGAGAATAAAAGGGAAAGAGGATTATTGGAAATCAGAACTAAAGCCGCTGGTGATTGGTAAGTTACCACGTTTTGAGGCGGTTTATAAAGCTATACGCGAGGGTATTTAAGATCTCGTTTTTGCCGTTTTTTCATTCGCCGAGACTGGAAAGCTCTAGTCAAATCCCGCACACACACTAACCCTCACTTCTTCTCCTTCTCTTTTCCCTCACTCTTAACATCATAATCAACATCAACGTAATCGCCTTCACCTTCACCTGCCTTCTTCTCAGCACCTTTCCCCTCTTCCTCTTTCTTTTGCTTCTCCGCCTCCTCAGCCGCCTTCTTCTGCGCTTCCTGATACACCACCGCAGAAACCTCGTGCAGTGCTTTCATCAACTCGTCCGTATCCATTTTTATCGTTGCCATGTCCTTACCCTTTAGCGACTCCTTCAACTTATCCTTAGCTTTCTCCACTTTCCCTCTCTGCTCCGTACTTATCTTATCACTAAGCTCACTTATCGTCTTCTCAGAAGTATAAACGAGCGAATCAGCTTGATTTATGAGTTCCACCTCTTCCTTCCTCTTCTTGTCCTCCTCGCCGTATTTCTCCGCCTCGTGCACCATTCTGTCAATATCATCCTTTGGCAGTTTTGTTGATGCAGTTATTCGTATTGAAGCTTCCTTGCCAGTCCCCAAATCCTTTGCATTCACGTTCAAAATACCATTTGCATCTATATCAAACGTCACCTCGATTTGTGGAATACCACGAGGCGCTGGAGGTATACCATCTAAATGGAACCTTCCAAGCGAGGTATTATCCACCGACATCGGTCTCTCTCCTTGCGTGACGTGTATCTCCACACTCGTCTGATTGTCTGCCGCGGTGGTGAATATCTGCGATTTCTTCGTCGGTATCGTTGTGTTCCTCTCGACCAACGTAGTTGCAACGCCACCCAGTGTCTCAATGCTGAGCGCAAGAGGAGTAACATCAAGCAAAACTATCTCCTCCTTCACCTGTCCCCCAAGAATACCTCCCTGTATTGCCGCACCTATTGCCACCGACTGCATTGGGTCAACTCCACCCACCAGTTTCTTACCTAATATAGATTCAAATTGCGCTCTCACTACCGGCATCCTCGTGGGTCCACCAATAAGTATTATTTTATCTATGTCCTGAGGAGAGAGCTTTGCATCTTCTAACGCCCTTCTTATCGGAGACTCCAACTGTCTCAACGTAGGTTCAGCCAATTCCTCTAATTTCGCTCTCGTGAGCGTCTCCTCTAAATGCTTTGGCTCTCCTCCGGAAACAGCAATGAAAGGCAGATTTATCGTTGTAGAAACAGAAGCGGAGAGTTCTATCTTTGCTTTCTCTGCCTCGTCTCTTATTCGCTGCATCGCAGTAAGGTCGTTCCTCAAATCTATTCCTTCCTTAGCTTTAAATCCGTCCACAAACCAATCTACCACGGCTGCGTCTATATCCGTTCCACCTAAATGCGTATTCCCGCTTGTTGAAAGCACCTCAAATACTCCATCCCCAATGTCCATGATGGTAACGTCAAAAGTGCCACCACCAAAGTCGAGAACCGCAACTTTATATTCCGCTTCCTTTCCAAGTCCATAAGCCATCGCCGCAGCCGTTGGCTCGTTTATTATCCTTTTTACTTCAAATCCCGCTATCTCACCTGCATCCTTTGTCGCCTGTCTTTGATTATCATCGAAATACGCAGGTGCGGTAATAACAGCAGCATCTACTTTCTCGCCTAAATACGCCTCTGCATCCGTCTTTATCTTTTGCAGCACCATCGCGGAGATCTCTTGCGGTGTGAAATTCTTATCAATCGTCTTCACGTACATCTTCTCGGAAGTCCCCATCTTCCTCTTTGCTTCTCTTACGGTTCCTTCTGGATTAACCACTGCCTGCCTCTTCGCCGCTACTCCTACCAACCTCTGACCATCCTTCGTAAATGCCACCACCGATGGAAACATCTTACCACCATATGCACTCCCTTCTGCACTTGGTATTATCTTTGCATCACCGCTTTCATCCACAAAAGCAGCTTCTGAGTTCGTTGTTCCAAGGTCAATGCCTATTATCCTTCCCATTTTTATCTGCCCTTCTATCTATTTTCCTATCCTTCTGTCGAAAATATAAACTTTTCAATACTTTTCTTTTAAATTAAAAAATAAAAAAAATCCAAACCCCAATACCTTTATTATTCCTTTTTTGGAATTTGGTTATTGGGATTTACTTGGGATTTGGTAGTATTTGTTTTGGGATTTCTTACATAGCAATGCCTTAATATTCTCCCATTCCTTCCATTCCGCCCATTCCACCTGGTGGCATACCTCCTCCTCCTGGTGGTGCCGCTGCCGCACTCGATGCAATCACATCGTCTATCCTCAGGATCATCGTTGCTGATTCTGTTGCCGAGCTTATAGCCTGCGTCTTTATCCTCAGTGGCTCAATGACACTCGCTTTCAACATGTCCGTTGGTTCTCCTTTGAACACGTCCAGACCCGCATATTTATTCCCCGCTTCATGCGCAGACCGCAGTGCAACGAGCATATCTATGGGGTCTAAGCCCGCATTCTCGGCAAGCGCTCTTGGAATGACCTCAACAGCCTCGGCGAATGCCTGTATTGCCAGTTGTTCTCTGCCTCCTACGGTTGCAGCGTAATCACGCAGCCTCAGCGCCAGTTCTATCTCCGTGGCTCCTCCTCCTGCTACGTACTTACCGTCCTCGACTGCACAAGCCGTCACTCTTAATGCGTCATTCATTCCTCGCTCTAACTCGTCCACTACGTGCTCTGTCCCTCCTCGCAGTAATATGGATACTGATTTCGGGTTTTTGCAATTCTCTACGAATATCATCTCTTCGCCGCCTATCTTCCTTTCCTCAACCACTCCGGCAGCTCCAAGGTCCTCTGGTCTGATCTCCTCCAGAGTCGTTAATACCTTCCCGCCCGTTGCGCTCGCCAGCTTCTTCATGTCGCTCTCTTTTACTCGTCTCACTGCCATTATCCCTTCTTTTGCAAGATAATGCTGTGCCAGGTCATCCATTCCTTTCTGACAGAAAAGCACATTCGCTCCGCTGTCTTTCACCTTGTCCACCATGCTCCTCAGCATCCTCTCTTCCTCATCCAAAAACGCTTTCATCTGGTCCGGCGAAGTAATCTCTATCTTCGCATCCACTTCTGTCTTCTCTATCTCCAACGCAGAATTTACCAGCGCTATCTTCGCATCCTCCACGAGCTTTGGCATTCCTGTGTGCACTCTCTCCTTGTCTATTATCATTCCCTTTATCAACACTGTGTCATCCTTGCTTCCGCCTGTTTTCTTCTCTAACTTTATGTGGTCAGTGTCTATCTTCCCTCCTTTCTCTGCTATTGCTCTTACCGAGTCCACTGCAAGGTTGGTCAGCAACTCGCGTGCAACCTCCGCGCCCTTTCCCGTCATAGAAGTCGTTGCTATTTTCTTCAGCGTCTCGGTATCGTCGGGCGTGACGTCCAGTGCCATCTCTTTTAACACCTCATACGCTTTCTCCGCCGCTAATCTATACCCCGTTACGATCAACGTCGGGTGCACCTCTTGGTCCAACAGATCCTCTGCTTTCTTCAGCAACTCTCCTCCAATAACTACCGCGCTTGTCGTACCATCTCCAACTTCGTCGTCCTGCGTCTTCGCTATCTCCACCATCATCTTCGCCGCTGGATGCTCTATGTCCATCTCCTTTAGTATTGTCGCTCCGTCGTTTGTTATAACAACGTCACCCATAGAATCCACTAGCATCTTGTCCATGCCCTTTGGTCCAAGCGTAGACTTGACTGCGGCAGCAATGGTCTTTGCTGCGAGAATGTTCCTGCTCTGTGCGTCCTTTCCTCTTGTTCTTTCGCTTCCTTCCTTCAATATCAATATCGGCGTTCCGCCTAATTGTGCCATTTGTTTTACATCACCTCTATTTTTTTATATTTGTAGTTCTATATAAAGGTTGGTATATAAATAAGATATAAAATAAAACTTGTGTTTTTGTATAGCAGAGCAAGAAATTCCGATGATTTTCGTTGTGCTTTGCCTTGGTAGCATAGTGGTAATGCGCCACCTTGGTAAGGTGGAGATCGCGGGTTCAAGTCCCGCCCAGGGCTTCATTTTTTCTGCTTTAAACAATTCTTCGAGTTCTCTTTCAATATTAATACTGGTAATTAATATCACCATGCGTTCCGAGTTCGGCGATGTATAAACTGTGATAGCATAGATAAAAAGAAGAGGTTAATGAATTTCCAAAAAGCTTATTATCAACCATTCCAATATACACCAAGGATAAAAAAAAACGCTTTAGCAGAGGTGAAATAATGGCTGAAGAAGTTAGGAAAGAAGAATTTAAGGTTGATGGAAATGACTTGCTTAAAAAAGTTCCATTAACCATAGGAGTTGCTGGAGTTACAGCACTGACAATTTTTGCACCAGTATTGGTTGCTATTGGGGCAATTGCTGGACTTGTAACTCAATGCACTCTCATTGTTGAAAAAGTAGAGAAAAAGGAATAGATATAAGGAGGATCACCCTTAGGATAAAGATGAAATATGGGAAATATTTTCAAGAACCTAATAAGTGAGGGAAAGATATTTGTAAATAGAGAGGTGCTTCGCCCCACGTATATCCCTGATAATTTACCCCACCGGGAGAAGCAAATAGCAGGTTTAGCTGATACGTTATCAGCAGCGTTAAAAGGGGAGACACCATCCAATATATTAATCTACGGTAAGACCGGGACAGGTAAGACCGCTACCGTGAAATATGTGCGCAAGGAATTAGAAGAGATGGGAGAGAAAATAGGCAGTAAGTGCTCCCTGATATATATAAACAGCGAGGTATTTGATACGCAGCATCGAGTTTTCACTTATCTCGCGAGGGTATTCAATACGCGTGTTCCGCTGATAGGGTGGCCGACTGATATGGTGTATTCAGAATTCAAAGCAAGGATAGATGCAGAAGATAGATGCGTAATCGTGATATTGGATGAGGTGGACAAGTTAGCAATTAAAGGAGATGAAGCCTTATATAGCCTCTCAAGGATAAACAACGAGCTAAATAATGCAAAAGTGAGCATGATAGGTATTTCAAATGACCTGACCTTCACAGAGCGATTGGATCCACGAGTGAGGTCATCGATGGGCGAGGAGGAAATAATATTTCCACCATACAACGCCAATCAGTTGCAGGATATCTTGGGCGAGAGGGCTGAAATAGCTTTCAAAGATTCTGTGATAAAGGAAGATGTGATACCGCTATGCGCTGCTCTGACTGCCCAAGAACATGGAGATGCAAGGCGTGCTCTTGACCTGCTACGTGTATCAGGGGAAATTGCAGAGCGATCTAAATCTAATATGGTAACTGAGGAACATGTGCGGTTTGCCAGTGAAAAGATAGATGGGGATATGATTGTTGAAGTGGTAAAAACACTACCGCTTCAATCAAAGATCGTGCTAAACAGTGTACTCATACTAAGCAGAGGGAAAAACAAAAGATGTTTCTCCAGTGGTGAGGTCTATAATATGTATCGAAGATTATGTAGCCATCTGGGTATGGAAGCGTTAAAACAGCGGCGAGTTACTGATTTGGTCGCGGAGTTGGACATTTTAGGATTAATAAACGCAGTGATAGTAAGCAAAGGTAGACACGGGCGTACAAGGGAGATATCGCTAAGTGTACCAGCCGAGAGTGTACAGCCTGTCCTACTTGAAGACTATAAGCTTAAGGGAATATCAAATATCCGAGTAAGAACGCAGGTAACATTGTAAAGGGATGAAAGATGAGTGAGGGAGAATCATTCTTTTAAGAATGTTTTATTGCCAAACGCAGACCTTATTTCTTCCTCAGCTATGTCTCGCATCTATTCTACTTCCATCTCATCATTGATACAACCTGTTCACCCCATTGATCATTGCACGCACGGATGCAATCACTATATCTTCACTCACACCGCTCGCTGTTATCGTTTTATCCGCCCTGCTTATCTTTACTACTACATTCACCAGCGCATCTGTTCCACCGGTGATGGCATCAACGTGATACTCTTCAAGCCGTAAATCGTCCATTTCCATCCCTGACATCGCCTTCCTCAATGCATTTATCGCCGCATCCACAGAACCAACTCCAACTCCTGCTTCCACCACTTCCTCTCCATCTATTTCCAATCTTATTGACGCGGTTGGATACACGTTCTTCCCGGACACAACAGATAAATCAACAAGTTTTATCTTCTCTTCTCTTTCTATACTCAACACACCATCCACTACTGCTTGAAAATCAGCATCGGTAACCAATTTACCCTTGTCCCCAAGCTCTTTCACCTCCATCAATATTTTACTCATTTGTTCTTCGTCTGCCGCGATGCCCATTTCTTCCAGTGCCATTTTCACCGATGCTTTACCTGTATGCTTTCCAAACGCAAATCTCCTCTTCCTTCCTACTATCCCAGGATCAATTGGCTCATATAAACTCGTGTCTACCAATATCCCGTGAACGTGCATCCCGGACTCGTGCGTGAACGCGTTATCGCCCATAAGCGGTTTGTTCGGCGCAAGTGGCATCTTTGTTAAATTCCTGACCAATCGCGAAGTTTCATATAATTTCTCTTTTACAATGTTCGTTTTTATGCCGTAAAGCAGCTCCAGAGCCATTACCACCTCCTCTAAGGATGCGTTACCCGTCCTTTCGCCCAACCCGTTCATCGTTACGTGCACCACCTTCGCACCTGTTAGCACCGCAGCTACTGAATTCGCCGTCGCCAGCCCGAAGTCATTGTGACAGTGCACCGCAACGGGCGTGTTGAAATTGCAAATCACTTTAAATATCTCTTTCGTGCGTTCCGGATACAAAACACCAACGGTGTCACAGAAGCTTAAACGGTCAATAACAGGTGATAAATCAGATAAGAATGATTTTAAAAACTCTATGTCCGCTCTGGATGCGTCTTCTGCACTTATTTCCACCTTTAATCCATGTCCTTTCACATATTCCGACATCTCAATTGTCCTGTTTCTCAGCGTTTCCCTATCAGTCTTCAATTTCTTCTTTATGTGGTCGTCAGAAACAGGAGCAACTAAATTAACCGTGTCAACGTCGCATCCAATCGCAGCGTCAATGTCGCCCTTCAATAACCGTGCAAACGAGCTGATTTCGGCATTTAAACCCGCATGCGCTATTGCCTTTATTCCTCTTTGCTCGCCTTCCGAAATGATTGCAGTTCCTGCTTCTATGAAGTCAACACCAAGTATATCAAGTTGTTTTGCAATTTGCAATTTCTGTTCCGGCGTCAGAGATACACCCGGGGTTTGCTCACCATCTCTTAACGTTGTATCCAGGATTTTTACGGTTTTTACTTCTTGCATATGCTATCGTTCTTAACGTTAAGGTTATACATACATAAATAAATTTATTTATTATTTATCTTCAAATTATGAAAAGTATGCAAAGCAAGAAACTGAAGGACAAAACCTTAGACTGTCCAAGATGCTGGGTAGAGATGAAGAAGGAGGAAGTGGACGTGCTGGGTCCCAACGTTATCATAGATGTCTGTCCCAAATGCCATGGTATATGGTTTGACAATAACGAACTCAAAAAGATTCTTGGGGACAGAAAACTTGCTGATTACCTGACTAAGCACATCGGCACGCAAAGCGAGAGTAAACTGGTATGTCCCCGTTGCGGGTCGTTGATGGATTTGGAATATGCGGAAGATGTAGAAATAGATGTCTGTCTTAACTGTAATGGTGCGTGGTTGGACTATGGTGAGCTGGAAAGATTGAAGGAGAAATCAGAAGCGGGTTATACGGGTGACAAAGAAGCAAAAGCTGTGGAAGAGTGGGAAGAGATGATGGCTAAGCGGCGCAGGAAAGGGGTGAACAGCTTATTTGGGCGGTTGATGCGGTGAAATAAAAGAAGATAGGTTGGTACTCTTCAAAAGCGATTTCTGAACTATGGGATGAAGATGTTGAATACGTGGACATACTATCCACCGACATATAATTCGGCTTATTCTGAAAGTAAAAAAGCTATAATATGACTGCTTTAGACTTTTGGCACTCCAGTTTTACCCTAATTGCTATTTGTAATTTTATTTTCACAAAGAGAAAGATATATAAGTTTTATATATATAATAATATACAATTTTGGAATTACTGTTAACTATGCCCAGTGGAAGTGAGGGGGAGTGGTAAAAGGGGGAAGAGGATAGATGATAAAAGTAGAAGAACTTGGTGGATTGTTAAAGAGGATAGATAATTACAATCCTGAATTATTTGAGTCTTCTTTTGAAGATAGACTTATATTTCAGAAGACAGTCTACCTTTTGCAAGCTTTTGGTCTATATTTAGGATATTATTTTTCATGGTACATTCATGGTCCTTATTCTACACAATTGACAAGAGAGGGATTTGCTTTAATAGATAAATATCATGAAGTGCTACCGGTAAGATTTATCGAAGATGAAGATGAAGTACTTTTTAGAGAGTTCCAAATTTTTCTGGGTAAAAGAAAAAATGATGCGGATTGGTTAGAGATATTAGCTTCAATTCATTTTTTAAAGAAACTCTATCCAACTGAAAACAATGAAAGAATAATCAATAAAGTTATGGATAAAAACCCACATTTTAGTAGAGAAATATGCGAAGAAGCATGTGAATATCTAAAAAAGTTTGGGTTATTATAATAAAAAATGAAACTGAAAAATGTGGAGGTCCCTGTTCTTGATCTCAGAAATATACCGCGCGATAGGATACTTGATATAGTAAAACCAGTAAAAAATAGGCACAGTGAAATAAATTTGCCTTTATCTGTTGGAGATATTGAGGGAAGAATATTTATATCTCAGATATTGATTGACGTATTTGAAGGGGAATCAAAGAGACCCAAGATTACTTCTCCATTAACTGAGGAAGAACAAGAATTTATACAACTAACCAATACTTTTGAGTTAGCTTTTAGCACTGTGGATCCTCAAAAAACGGAAAAGTCTATTAAAAATGCAAGAAAAAGTTGGGAAGAATGTTTGAAAAAAGCTAATGGTGACCTCGAAAAAGCTCGCGAACTCTACGACCAATTATAGCATCCTCAGTTGGTATGTGATGAACTTTTAATCCCTCTCTCTCAGCTACTTTTTTAAAATCACTATCCCTACTAAAGACAATATCAACACCAATCCTTTTCATGTGAGCTATAATTGTGCTATCAGGGTAATGACAGCCAATATCTTCATACTTCTCGATAAGTTTATCTCCCATTTCATCATCAATTTCTTCTTTAAACTCCCGTGATAAGTTCAAATACCTTATTACTCTCCATACTTCCTCTTTTGCCTGTTTTTCGCTATAATTGTAAGGTGATTCCTGTAAACGATTAATAGCTTCGCCCTGAACCCTTGTAGAAATAATTAACTCATAATGTTTAAAAGTAAAATCCGTTAAATATCGTAGACTCTCCCAGCTTTGGACTGCATCAACAATAGCCATCGTATCGAAAGATACTTTTTTCTGCATCTCTGCGCTATTTCCCTTTATATATTCTATATATCTTTTATATATGATATTTACCTTTTACATTTTTTATCCGAGGGAAGACTTACCCTTAATACTCACTTGAAAGAGAGTGGCAAGCCTTTTTGCGGAACGTATGCATAGCAAGAAACTGAAGGACAAAACCTTAGATTGTCCAAGATGCTGGGTGGTAATGAAGAAGCAGGAAGTGGACGTGCTAGTGTCTCTACAATTTAGTTCTTATACATAATACTTGGACAGTTTCTTATCAGCCCTTTCCCTCGTAAACTTCCAGTTGATCTTCTTTTCATGGTCATTCCTTCTCTTGGTCCATGCAGCCACTTCCTGGGTCAGTGTCTCCTTGTCAGCGATTCGTTTCCCAGTGCATTCGATGTCCATCACATTGATCTCGATTTCCACGGCATTGAGCCAGCTTGCATGTTTTGGTGTGTAGTGGAATTCAATTTTGCTCAGGATTCTTTCTGCCTCTTCTTTGCTGAACGCCTCATAGAATGCCTTTTCTTTGTGGGTGTTGAGGTTATCGGTGACCAGCCGGATGACTTCAACATCTGCGTATTCTTCATCAACGAGCATCTTCACGAATCGTGCAAAATCCTTCAGCGTCCTTCTTTCTGTGACCTGCGTCACGCGTTTTCCCGCCTTGAATTCGACTGCTACGAATATGTTTGCTGTACCGTTCCTGATGTATTCATAATCGTATTTTTCAGGGCTTCCCGGCTTCATGGGGATGGGCTTTCTCTTCTCGCCGAGAAGTTGCTTTGGTTTCTCATCAAGATTGACGAGAGGTCTTTTCGGGTCGTATGGTTCTTCATACAGGTCAAGGACATCGTACATGCATGCTCTGAATATAACATCAATCGTCTGGATGCACCACATCCTTCTCAGCCACGGCTTTGTTTTGCTTTTTTTAAAATAAGCCGGATGCTCTCACGGTTTATTGTTTCAAACCCTTCCTTCTTCCTCATCTCTTCGGTGAGTAACGTAAGCGACCATCTCTTTCTGCCATCAGGCGATTTGGTGCACGCCTGCGCTATGATTTCTGCTTCATGCCTTTCGGCGTATTTTTTGGGCTGTCCGGATCTTGGTTTCTCTGTCAGGGCGCTTTGAAGGCCTTCTTCACGGTACCTTTTCTTGATATTGGAAACGGTTGCCCTGCTGATTCCCATCGTATCTTTTATCTCCATTTCCGTTCTTCCCCTATTGACCAAAAGCAAAACATGGGCACGTGTCAGCTCTCTCGCGCTTTTCCGTCCCTTTTTCACAAAAGCGCTGAGGTATTCTACCTCTTTCTCCGTAAGTTTTATTCTTGCCATAGACATAGTTGGTTTTACCCGTTTATAACTATGTCTAACAATTAAGTTGTGGAGACACTAGGGTATTCTGATAACAACTACTTAACCTGCAACAACGCAAGCTCTAATGACCAGCGTGGCATCTGCTTAGTCCATTCTGACAACAACAACGTAACTGACAACAACGCAAGCTCTAACAACCGTGGCATCTACTTGTATGACTCGAGAGACAACAACATCACCTACAACGACGTGACATTCAACAAGCGTGGTTTTTGGCTCACAGGTTCAAGCATCAACAACACAATAGCAAACAACTCCATTCACAACAACACCGAATATGACTTCTACAATGACCAACCAGAGAACGTCACGGCAGAGTACAACTGGTGGGGAACCACAGATATTGATGCCATAAATGCAAGCATCTATGATTATTATGACGATGCTTCAAAGGGAATCGTGGATTATGTGCCATATCTAACCGAGCCGCCGTGGCCACCAGTACCTTCTATCTTTGATACCGGTCCCGGCACTTACCGGAGCATAATGGGAACACATACAGGCACAATCAGACCAAACAAAACGATAGTCGTGCATAAAATGTACACATACCCATGCGTAGGAACCGGTGGACACACCGAATACGTCAGGTTCTATGGAACCGATTTAGATGTAAATAAAACGTGGAACGGTTACATCGGCAATTACCACAATATAATCTTTGACCCGCCAATTACACTGCAAGCAAAGATAACTTATAACTACGAAATCAGAACAGGCTCCTATCCACAGGTCATTCATGAACAAAGTCTTCCAATGCCAAATGGAACGATAAATTGCACTCAGTTCACCGATGTAAATGGTCGCACTTATGACAATTGGATACCAGCGATAAAGTTAGAATAAGGTAGACGGGTAAAAAGGGGATCCCCTTTTTCCTGTTTTCTTTTTTATAATACTCCTTTGGAATGCTTCTATTTCTTTTAAAGAAAAGGTTTATTTTCTCCTTTATCACCTCATCCGAATCTACCTTCAATTGCTCTTTCGGTATTCCCGAAATGCCTTTTCGCCATCTTCATCTCATCCACTTTACCGCTGATACCAACTCGTATAACCTGTTTGCAGTCGCCAAACCGCCAAACCGCTAAACCGCTAAACCGCTAAACCGCTGAATAATGCGATTCGCCATTTCGTCCCTGTTTTCTTCTGTAACCTCAAATATCTCGAACTTCTTTTTTACACGCTTTACCAATTCGTGCTCCGACCTTTGATGAACAGAGACGAGCATGGACTTCGTACTTTCTAGTGCTTCTTCCACAGTTTCTATGAATTTCTTTGACTTCAATTCCATTGGTCCTATTTCGTCTACGATGATTATAATTGGGTCGGGCTGTGTCAGCGCATTTTTTATCGAGTTCGCACCTATGGAATCCAAATCTGCGAGATTTACGATGTATTTTCCCACTTTTACCTTCGGACCTTGACCTTTTTGGTGGATATGTGTATGCGTATGTGCCAAAATACCTTTTTCGCCAGTGTTTATATCTTCTAAGGAGAACCCCACCCTTATTCCTCCTTCACGGATGTCCGCAGTAAGCATGCCACCCACGGATATACCTTCTGCTTTCAATCTACTTATCACTGCTTTTATAATCGTTGACTTACCTATCCGCGGCTTCCCGGTTATTCCTATTCTTATGGCCATTTAACCCTTTTTACTATTTAATAACTCTTTCCTAACAGGTCAGGTGTAAAGCAGCCACAGTTTTTTTATCTTTTGATATTTCATTGTATATTTCGCAGGCTTTGTCTGTCGGCTCAATGATTAACTCTATTCCTTTTGATTCGATGTATTCTTTCGTTTCTGGCAATACTGTTAGGATTCCGTATTTTCCAGTGCCCACAATTAGCACTTCCAGCTTTTCTTTAACCACTGTTTCAATATCTTCTATGTGAAGAGCATGTCCTTCTTTCCTCCACCAGTTGTCCTTGACCCTATCAGGAAAAATAATCACGTCGCTTGTATATGCTTTTCCATTTACGACAATCCTGCCGAAGTCGTATGAGTTGATCATCATAGTTGAAAATATAGATTTATAAATAAAGAAAACAATTATGCACACATGAGTTCCGTGAGATATTTAGTGGATGAGGAAGGGAGGAAAAAGGGCGTTTTGCTTGATATTGCAATGTATAAGAAGTTTCTTGAAGAATTAGAAGAGCTGGAATCAATTAGAGCATACGATGAGGCGAAGGCATCGGGAGACGAAGTGATAGCTTTTGAGAAGGCTGTGGAGGAGATAGGGCGGGAAAAGAAGGAATGAGCTATGAAGTCTTTATTTTGAATAATTTCCGTGTGATTTATGAAATAGATGATGGGGTGAAAAACGTAACGGTGCTTCATGTTGGACACAGACGGGATGTCTATGAAAGATAGTCTAAAAAGGATTTTAATCGAGAGGATACTGCCCGGTGGTCTGATGTGAAAAGAGGTGAAAGCATGGAAGAGCTTAAGGCGTTATGGGAAGAAACGAAAGAATTTGTTGATAAACGGGAGAAAGAGATTGCGGCAGAGAAATATAGAGAGATACATGAATATAAGAGGGCGGGAAGTTGAGTTTTATTAAAAAACGAGAGCATGAAAACCATAATATTGAATATGCAGTCATCAGTGGATATTTACGGGACGAGACGAAATACCAGAATGCATGGGTTCAGAAGGAGTTATATGGGATGTGTGTTTTCAAAAAGGTTTGAAAAATGAGTGAAAAAAGCATCACATTACAGGAGCAGTCATCCATAGATACCACATACCAGAACATAAGAGCGATATTAGAAAAAGCACGCAGCACCGCTTACCGTGCTGTTAATTTTGCCATGGTTCAGGCTTACTGGGAAATAGGCAGAATCATCATTGAGGAAGAGCAAAAAGGAGCCGAGAGGGCGGAATATGGAAAAGCACTGATTAAGGAGCTTTCCGTAAGGCTTACACGAGATTATGGGAAAGGGTTTATTGAACGAAACCTCTGGTATATGAGGGATTTTTATCTGACCTTCCCAAAAGTGAACGCACTGCGTTCAGAATTGACGTGGACTCATTACCGCCTACTTTTGAAGGTGGAGAAAGAAGAAGCGAGGAACTTCTACATGCTGGAATCAGTCAAGAATAATTGGAGCACGAGGGAACTGGAACGGCAGATCAACTCGCTTCTGTATGAGCGGCTCGCATTAAGTAAAGACAGAGAAAAGGTTCCGGAATTATCAACAAAAGGGCAGGTAATACAGGAGCCAGCGGACATCATCAAAGACCCTTATGTGCTGGAATTCTTAGACTTGAAAGAAAGCAGGGATTTTCTCGAAAAGGACCTGGAACACGCTTTGATAGATAAATTGCAGGCGTTTTTACTTGAGTTGGGCAAAGGTTTTTCGTTTGTAGCACGGCAAAGACGAATTACTGTTGATGGCGACCATTATTATATTGACCTTGTCTTTTACAATTACGTCTTGAAATGTTTTGTGCTTATTGATTTGAAGGTTGGTAAGCTCACGCATCAGGACATCGGGCAGATGGATTTTTATGCTCGCTATTTTGAGAAAGAGGAGAGATTGGTAGGTGATAATCCCTCTATCGGGTTGATTCTTTGCAGCGATAAGAACGAAACGATGGTGAGGTATACGCTGCTTGAGGATAGTAAGCAGATATTTGCGTCTAAATATAAGTTGTATTTGCCGAGTGAAGAGGAATTGAAAGAGGAATTGGAGCGAGAAAGGAAGATGCTGGAGATGGAAAGGAGATTGGGAGGGGATAAGGAATGAACGGAGGAGGTGAAGGAGGGGTGGAGGAAGGTGAAGCTGGGGGAGGTGTGTGAGTTAAAGTATGGCAAGGGATTACCTCAGAGAAAAAGAATCGGTGGAGAGTTTCCGGTTTATGGATCAGGAGGGGTTGTTGATTATCATAAAGAGTTTTATGTAGAAGGTCCAGGAATTATTGTTGGGAGGTACCTGGGTCGTGATATATTATTTCGCCATTTTCTATACCGACAACTACAACAAAGTGACCAAAACCCGCTATTCCCCCATAAATGTAGCTCGGGTCTATTAAAACGGTTATTGGCATTCCCGCTTCTAAGCTCGTTTTCAAATCGTCATCATTTCCGTTTTTAATCGCTGTGGCATCTATGTCAAATTTGGATGCCCCTGTGGAGATTTGAGTTGGGGTTGTGCCGAGTTCTGTAGTTCCACAGGCTTTTTCTATCTCATCTTCTGAAACAACAATGCCGATAAAAGCGAGGAGCATGCGTAAACACGCAGGACCACATGTGAACCATTTCTCTTGCCTGAAATATGGAATTTTAAGTTTCATCACACGTTTTTGTAAACAAATGCTCTTTGTTTCTTTTATGCTTTTTCATCCACGGCAATCCTACCGAAGTCGTATGAGTTCATCATGTTTTTCCTCTCTTATTTTTTATTGATGAGGTTCTATTTTTAAAAAATAAGTGTATAAAATCATAATGAAAGAAGATGTTAATTGGGCGAATTGTTAGGAGCGTTGATAGGTTAGTTTATGATTTGTATGGGTTGATGGAGGAAGAGGTTAAAACGATTGAGGAAAGTTTGGAGAGTGAATACGGAAGGTTGCTGAGAGGAGGTTTATGATTTAATAGAAGAATGTGAAAAAACGGCAGGATGAAAAAGATGGAAGATGAAGAAACAAACGATGTGGAAAATAAGGGGATAATATTTTTCTTAGGCGCGGGAGCATCTGTTACTGCGGGAGTTCCCGATACTGAAAGCTTTATTTCTGGAAATGAAGGTTTTAAGAAGAGAATTGAGGATGAAGGCTCTGAAGAAGAAAAAAAAGCGCTACAAGCAATTTTAAAGATTTTAGAAAAGAGAAATAAAGAAACAAGTCAAAAATATAGGGATTTTCCTCGACAAATTAAGGATAAAAAGAAATCAGAAGAATTTGAAAGAATAAAATTTGAAAAAGAAAAGTTTGAAAAAATAGACGTAGAATTAGTTTTAGAAACACTGTATAAGTTGAATAATAAAGGAGTAGAGATTTTACCTGATTTTTATGATGAAACTACTTTAAAATTCGAGGAAAAAGAAGAGAGCCTAAAATCATTAGAAAAAGAGTTAAGGGGGTTTATTCGTGAGAAAACGATTGTCAGCGAAGATAAAATAGATTATCTAGCACCACTGAAAGAGTTTATAAACAAGGACAAATACAAGACTCTCGATATTTTCTCTGTTAATTACGATACGTGTATTGAGCAATTTTGTAAAGAATATAGCCTAAGATATACGGATGGCTTCGAATTATATTGGCATCCAGGATTGTTTGAAAAAGATTACGATGTGAAACTTTACAAGATTCATGGCTCGGTTATGTGGTATCTGACAGATAGAGGCACGTATGTTAAGATTCCGATAGCATCAAATGAAGAGGATGAGATAGAACTCATTACAGGGGAAACTGCTAAAACGCTCATGGTTTATCCTATGGGTGGTAAATGGGAGTATGCAGAACCTTTGTTAGAACTGATTCGTAGACTGCATGTTGGATTAGAAAATGCGGGGGTTTGTATCATCATTGGTTATAGTTTCAGGGATGATTATATTAGGAGAATATTTTTTGAGGCTGCGCAAAAGAATAAAGATTTGACTATATTTTTAATTTCTCCAGATGCAGGTAAAATTTATGACGATAAACTAAAAATCATTAACAAAGACAAAGGAAAACCTTCACCGCTGGAAGGAAGGGTTATCTGCTGGAATTATCCAATAAAGAACGTTTTGATGAATTATTATCTGTATCGAAGCTTGGGGACATTGGTAGATATACAAACATTAAACAAAGAGGCAGACAAAATCAGAAGGAAGAGTGGAAGCGATGCATATAAAGGTAAACTGCAAGAGTGTGTATCAAATTGCTTAGAAATAGAGTACACACCAATGGCAGAAAAGATTTTAGAAAAGGAGTTAGATATATCCTTAGATAATCTAAAAGAGAGTTCTTTATTCGTAGATGAATATAATGATAAGTTAAGAGTTTTATGTGGTTTGGGTGTAAATCATCTTTACAGTGGCCGTTATGACAAAGCAAAGGGGTATTTTAATGTATTAAAAGAGATACTCGAACAATCTCTCAAAGTGGGGAATGAATATTTTGAGCTATATCAGAGATTACCCACCCTAAAAGAAAAGGGTGATGAAGAAGGAACGAGGAAGATAGAGCAAAAGATAAAGAAAATAGTGCAAAGTAACGAAGTTTTACCGTTTTATAAATGGTTTATGCATTTCGTGGATTCTGATTGGTGTGGACGTTTACAATATGATTTTATTAATTTTTTAAACGAAAAAGGGACCAAGCTACGTTCAAGAAAAGGTGAAATTTATGACATCCTGTCGAAAATAATAAAGAAATGCAGCGATATGAAAGAATATTTGGAAATACCATATTACAAGGACAGATACAAGGGTGGTGATGAGGTTGATTTTCCTCGTCAGATACGTGTAGAAACAGGCAGAAAAACAGACGCTGAGAACAATTTTAAAGAAATATTGAAGGCGTTTACGGATTTAATAGATTTTTGTGAAGAAAAGGAGAGACATACCCTCGAACCGTTTAGAGATTAGAAAAAGGAGATATAAAAAATGAACATAAGAGCAAGAAAAATATACGAAGTGCTGTTCGCACTTGAAGACCTGCGAGAAATATTCCGGCATGCGTTACCCACAGGACTCGACGAAAACGAAGAAGAACAACTCTTAACTGGCATAGCCCGTATAGAAACCATCATAAAAGAATTAAAAGAAGGCAAGGGCAGCCCAATCAAATACGTTGAGGACAGGATTGAATTAAGAACAAGAGAAGAAGAATACATAAACATTAATGCCATTCAACCCGGTGGGAGATTAACGCCAGAAGCGCGAAAAGCACTTATTGCATACGGCGATGGATATTCAGTCTGCGATAAATGTCTGGAGGGCCGGCTTGATAAGATCAGAAAACCGCCTGTGGACGAATTCCATGCAGAATTAGCGGATTTTGTGGGTATGGACGCGGTAAGGGTTGTGCCGGGTGCGAGACGAGGTTTCCAGGCTGTTACTTCCTCTCTGCTTGAGAAAGGTGACATCGTGTTAGTTTCGGATTTGGCACATTATACCGAGTACTTAGCAGTAGAAATTGTAGGTGGCGTAATTAAAGAAGTTCCTTCCGGCGAGAAGAACATAGTTACCGGTGATGCCGTAGCAGAAAAGATAGAAAGTGTGAAGGAAGAGACGGGGAAACTACCAAAACTTATCATCATTGAGCATTTTGATTACCGCTTTGGGAACGAGCATGACGTGTATGGCGTTGGGAATGCTGCAAAGGAATATGACATCCCATTTCTTTACAATGGCGCTTATTCCGTAGGGATACTGCCCGTGAACGGTAAGGACATAGGAGCTGATTTCGTTGTGGGCTCAGGGCATAAGAGTATGGCGGCAGTCGCACCCTCAGGCATCCTTGCCACCACTGAAGATTGGGCATCAAAAGTATTTAGAGGCAGTCATATAGCTGGAGATACCACAGGCAGGAGATTCGAGAATAAAGAGCCCGAGATGCTGGGTTGCACTCTGATGGGCGGGACTTTGCTTTCTATGATGGCTTCTTTTCCTCGCGTAAAAGAGCGAGTGAAGAGATGGGATGAGGAAGTAAAGAAATCAAATTATTTCATCCAAGAGTTCTTGCGGATAGAAGGGAATAAAATATCAAGTGAATATCCTCGTAAACATACGCTTTCAAAAGTTGATACTCGCGATAGTTTCGACAGAATTGCGCGAACGCATAAGCGACGGGGATTTTTTCTCAGTGATGAATTGAAGCGAAGAGGCATTATAGGTGAATTCGCAGGCTCGACAAGAATATGGGAACTCAATACTTACGGGTTGTGCTGGAACAGGATAAAATATCTAAGTGAGGCGTTCAAAGAAATAGCAGGGAAATATGAGTTGCCGATACGATAGATAGCCCTTATCTGCTCAAAATTCAGTGGACTTTTGAGCAGACAACGAAAAATGAAAATTGTAAAGTGCAAAAGTCAAAATTTAAAAGATGATATTTTGCGTTTTTCGATTTGCATTCTGCATTCTGCATTTAATTGCTCAAAATTCCCCCAGATTTTGAGCAATTACTAAACACCTATTTCTCTTTCACATAAATCATATCCCCTTCTTTTAGCTTACTGAGAAAAGACAATTTTGAAGGTGTAAGAGAAGAAAAAGAAAGGACGAGGTTAGCACCGTCAAAGGTCTCGCCAGTGGGTCCGTACTCTTTGCTGTCATCCAATCTGATTCCCATTATCCCTCGGTTTGAGCGGGACATATTTGTAACTCCAAGTATTCCCTTTTTAACCCCTCCCTTTACCAGGTTCTCAGGCACAAGTGTCCCTGCTTCGTCTGCGCTTCCATGAAATAACACCATCATCCCGGGAACAGTGAAATATACCTTTAAAAATCCTATTGGTCGGTTAATTAACCCTGTAAGCTTTCTGAAATACCACACGGTCTTAGGCGCCTCATCATAAAATAATTCTACTGAAAACACTCCTTCCTCCTCAACACCAATTGTTTTTACTTCCCCCACCTCCATGATATCCATTGTCAACGCTGGCTCCTGGTCTACAACCACCGCATTATCATCCTTGCTTCCTTCCCTCACCTGTCCGATATCCTCACGCTCTAAATACTCCTCCGCTTCGCGCTGAGTTTTTCCCACCACGGTCATCCACTTCGGCTCTGTCAAGGAATAAATAGCATCTCCTAATTGTGCGTAATCAATCAATTCTCCACCCTGTATTACTTCACCAAATACGTTATGAGAAGGATGCGGCAGTCTGCTTTCTTTATACGCATAAATTTTCCCTTTCTCAGTCCCTGTGTTCCTTGCTGTCAGGTAATATTTAGATCGGTAGCTGATGTTCTCAACAGGCAAATTAAGCCTTTTTAAAGCTTCTGAAGCCAGATAAGTATGCGAAAGGTCATCTATGTGGAAAATACCATCTCTTGTAAGAGACAAGAAATGCTCACATGACATTGGTGCTTCTCGAAAAAGTTTCACTTTTGCAAAGGTAAATATCTCCTGCCCTTCCTCTATCTCCGTATTCAAGTCGGCGGTGACGAATCCCGCTCTCTCCGCTTTTGTTACAATTGGGCTTATCCCCTCTATTCTGTCACCTTCGCACAAATCCAAAATAATATCCCTGCCCCTCGTTAATTTCCCTATTATGGCATCCCTGCCAGTCCCATAAGCAGCTTCGTGCTCTCGCTTGCTTATCATAAGATATGTCATGCCCGGGTCAAAACCACCAAAGCCGAAGAAAAC
>Ga0209986_10000768_pt1 | contig 31516 bp, 30 predicted proteins | sample BlataG_FD_183168 | JGI IMG/M metagenome (GOLD analysis project Ga0209986, IMG submission 183168) | Deep subsurface microbial communities from Black Sea to uncover new lineages of life (NeLLi) - Black_00105 metaG (SPAdes) (version 2) | ecosystem: Environmental > Aquatic > Marine > Oceanic >...
AAAGCAATGTTCACAAGTCAGGAATCGGCTTTGAACTTGAAACATGGAAGCAGCTAGAAAACTACGCAGGGTCAGAGTTCAAAGGAAATAAGTCAAAGGCATGCATACCTAGCATACGGGAGAAGAAAGGGCAAAGTCCACAAGCCGTGTATAACTGGCATAAATTCGCTAAGTAAGTACACATGCTGGTCGAAGGGAGTAGTTAGGTTAAGGAGTGTTCTTAAGTTGTCTAATGAGTGAGCAGGAACTCGATTGGTTCAACTGGTTCTAGAGATGGAGTTGAATTCAATAGAACCCAAACAGTAGCAACAATCAGAAGTATTGATGAAAGTCCCCAAATCCAGAGGGGAACCTTAGCAATTCTTAGATTTACTAATTTCTTAACTCGACCTATGTTTTTCTGACTCGAGCTTCCAGGTTCATCTCCAGAACTTTTTTTGTATAATGACTGTTTAGTAAGAGCAGGTTTTCCAGTTATCTTCACTTTCTTACTTCCAGTTGATGAATCACTGGCTCCTGCAGTGTTTGGATATGGCACAGGAACCTGGGCAGCAGGGGATGGAGTCTCACAAACATCAGGTGTTGAAACAGTCTTAGCGTCAGCTTTTTTGGTAGCAATTTCCTTAATTAAATCCTCAGATGATTCTTCAGCTGCGTCCTCAGGCATCTATACTCATCTACCTGTATATAGTGCATTACATGTAAAAATCATTTATGTGAAGAAGAAAACCAGCAAAGTCCACTTCACAGGAGATAGATATTGGCAATAATATGCTGACAAGAAAGCTGATGAGGGTAGTGGTGCATGCATCTCTCATACGCGCGCGCCTGTCAACTCATCGAATCGGGATTTGTATACATCACTGACATGAACGATACTAAACTCTTCCGAAAACGCGAATAACAATCCAATTCTTTTTTTTTGGGTCTAAGTCAGACAACAAAACACTATTTTTTTTCTCCGCAAGAGGGACAAGTCGAAGATTTAGCTTTTGGGAGTGGTTTTCCGCATTTCTTACATGAGTTTAATGAAGCCTTAGTTTCTAACTGTTTCATCAATTTATTCTTCTGGGGAGTTCCATAGACTAAATTTACAATGACTCCTATACATACTATTAAAACTCCGATAATTTCCAATGCGCGTGCGTTACTGAGAAAAGGCTCAAACACATAACTAAAAATCACAAGTATAGCACCTACAAACGAAAACAGCCAAGCATACTTTATACGTCTATTTACCTTACCAAGTCTCTCTTGAACATAAGCAAGTTTAGCTTCTTCTGACAAATCAACTCTCCAATATACTAAACAGAATTCATGCATGCATGTTTAAGTCTAAGAAGTGAAGTAGAAAAGATCTGGGTTCCGCTCGAGATACTCTACATAAAGATCTACAAGTTCTCTTAGCTTTGCCAGCATCAGAGTGGATTCGCCAACCTCCATAGTTTTCATTATTCCTCGTTCGATACATGGCTGCGTTAATTTGGCAAAATCTGGGCATGGCCCAACATCCCATTCCCACTCTTTTTCAGGATATTTCTCAGCAAACCACTTCGGTGGTGTGATCTTCTTCAGAATGTGATCAGGAAGCTGTACACGTTTCTCTGCGAGATGCATGGCCGTGCAGCGATCTAAACCAACCCCGACAAGAAGAATGTAACCATCCAGCTCGAGCAGTCGATGCCAGCCTTCAGACAACACCTCCGCTTTTGGACCTGAAGCTGCTATTGAAAGACTTGGATGTAGCCCACGGATAACACCTTTTCTCTTCCTGAAAGTCTCTGGAATTATTCCCGTTGTAGCAGGGGTCTTGTCGGAATCATAAGGTAGAATTTTGAACAACCAAGAAATGCCCAGAGCGATCATCTCTGGCGTTCTCTTGTCTTCAGACAAGTTTGCTGAATGGGTTGACATCACTATGTTTCCCCGCTCTCCAACCGTTTCCAGTAAGGCATCAATCACTGTGTTTACCCCACCCTCAACATGACCGAAGCTGCTAAGAGAGCTATGAACGCCAACTATATCGCCTTTCTTCAAGCCAAGCCTTATCAGACCAGCCTTGATGTCCTCTTTCCTCACACTAGGCTTGACTTTCTCACGTGCATCCATTTAAGAGTCCCATTTGGGATTCAACATGATCATTTGCTAATAAACCATACGTGACCAGCTCGCATTAGAAACTCTCGCAAGGAGCAGGTAGGACTCGAACCAGCGACCAGTGGATATATCTCCCGCAATCCCCTCTTTTTCGGAATCTGCTCAAGAACTTAACAGCTTGTTCTAAAGCCTAGTTTTAAGAGTGGCCAAAGTCTTAGGAAAAATCGGGAATGAAATGTGAATCCACTAAATAGAATAAGATCGGGGTTCTTGAGGTTTGCGGGCTACTTAATTCCTCTTGTTCAATCACTGCCGCCTCTCGGTGTCTGGACGGGTTTGATGACTCTTCCATTCGCTAGTTATTTAATCCTAACTTTTACAAATCTTCCAGCCAACCTTCCGAGAGCCTTGTCTGAATTCTTTGTGCCTTTCATTATTTTAGAGAAAACATTCATCACCATCGGTCTCTTAATTCTTGTTTACTCTGTAGTTTATCTAAAGGTAAAGCGAAAGGAAGGATTGGTTACTTCAGGACCTTATCAATTGGTCAGACATCCACAGTATTTGGGAATGATACTCTCAACCCTTGGCTTCACGAGCTGGAGCGTCTGGATCTTAAACAACACTTTTGGCATTGGATTTCTGAGTCCATCACAAACTATAGGTGTGTGGTTCATTGAACTGTTCGCTTATATTTTGCTTACGCATATAGAAGAGCTATTTCTATCTAGAAATTATAGAGAAACTTTTGAGGATTATAAAAGCCAAGTGCCTCTCCTCATACCTTTTTTCAAGACTAGTAGAAAAGATCTAGATGTTCTTGTTTCCATCTTAATTCCAGCCATTCTTCTTTTCGTTCTCATCAATGTCCAGATTTGATCACGTGATATCTCCCCTATCCTCCGCAAATCCCCGTTTTTCTTTGAATATTGTGCGTACTTGCTCTTGGTTTGACTATTCAAGTTTCCTTCGAGGATTTCTTAGGTTTCAGCAACCTTACATCAGAGGTGGCTATTAAGCCACATGCATGCCATTAAAAATTTAAGCCCAAAACCCAAATGTTCATTACATTTAAATAAACAAGAATTCTGGATAAAAGGGGATTCGCTTGTCTTCAGATATTTTCTCAATATTCCCTCTTGCATTAACCTCACCTCATTTTATCAGAATATAATAATGCGCATTCCTAATTAAGCAGTAGATTTCATTGCATGCATGCGCGCTCGGAATACTAGGCTTCTCTTTCTTCAGGTCGGGGTTCTTTGATGCGAAAGATCGTTATGAGAATCGACGGGATGATTAAGATGAGCATGATCAGAAAGGGGAGTTGCGGGGACACATTGTCGTATAAGAGCCCACCTGCAAGTCCTCCAACAGCCATGAATATGTAGGTGAAGAAATGCATTGAGCCTGTGACTTTTCCTCTCTGTGCTTGGGGGACAAGATCTGCAAACAAGCTTTGGTAAGCTGAGAAGCCTAGAAGTTGGGAAAGCCCGAAAAGGGGCATTGCTATGAAGAGAGTGAGGTAATTCCCATAAATGAAAAGCAAAACGGAGGGGATTATCAGGAGACCCGATAATACTAGCGGGATTTTTCTGCCAGCCTTGTCGAGCAACTTTCCCACGGGTAACGACATAACTATCATCGCTAGAAACAAAGCGATCATAACATAACCCCAGAGAACGCGCGCGTTTTGGAGAGCGGGATCCATATCGGGTGTGAAAATCTGTGGTTGAGGAGCTCCTCCTATTTGAAGAACATAGAACCCGTAGATCAAGAATAGCCCCATCACCATCCCAAATGAAACCCGCATGATAATGGTGGAGAAGAACAAGAACAACGTTGAACGTGGCACTGTTTTCCAAACGCTTAATCCTTGTCTAAGAGATTCCGGGTAGGAGTGTAGTATGTCTTTTAGCGTGACCTTTTCAGTTTCTTTCATGCTCTCAGTCAATTTTAGCCTCACAATCGCTGCAACAATGAAGAATATCGTGACAATGGTGTACGCTATTCGCATGCCAGTCTCTGAACCGTAGGTAGATACCAAGAAGAGAGCCACTACCGGAGCCGGAGTCGTTGCAACACTCATTATAAGATTTAGAATAGAGAATCCCATTCCTCGCTTCTCCGGTGGCAAGGAATCTGCCATCGTCGCCATCAGTGCTGGCTGATAAAGCAGACAGAGGTTTTGTATTGCAGCTCCAATCAGAATGAAGTGCCAAGTTGGCGCTGCAGCGTAGAAAATGTACGAAAAGGCTACCCCAAATGTCATTGTTGAGACTAGCCAACGCCTACCATACTTGTCAGCCAAATAACCTCCGGGAAATTGAACAGAAGCTAGACACAACATTGAAACAAGAGAGATCAATCCTATAATTGTAGCACTTCCGCCAAGTTGGATCACATAATCCGGATAGTAAGTTCCCGGCAGTTCGCCTGCGAAATCCATTAGAATCCAGCTTATTATAAGTATCAAATAATTTCCCTTAATGAACGAGAATTGTTCCTTGAGATTTTCGGTGAACCTCATCAGCATAATTCCTAAGAGCTTAATTCCGCATAGAGAGAGACGTGATAGATATAAGGTCTGCGTATGCACACGCATGCATGCAACCTTGGCCTTTGGAGGAAATTTGCCATGGTATAAGGAGAGGAGTGTCGCCATAAATTGCTGCACAGAGGACTACGATCAGTCGTATTCAAGCTTGAACGCGTCTAAATCTATATGTATGTGATGCTTGGAACGTGAATGGGTGGAGCGAAAATCCAGATTTGGGCTAAAGTTTAAATAACTGCAAACAAGTAAAACACCCAATTACGAGGTTGTTTTTTTGGCAAAAGACATTGAGGTTTTTCAACCTAGTAGATGGGGATCCCCAAAGAAAGCGAAGGGGCTTCCAGCTTTCCTACTCTCTAGAGAAGAAAGAGAGAAGCTACGTCATCAAAAGACCCGCCTAACGGGAAGGTTAAGAAAGAATGCTTAACCACACGCGTAATGCTTAGAGCTTTTTACCAGTCAGAAAAACCTTGTTCTTTGCTAATAACACTCATTTCTCGGAACTGGTATCCATCATGAAAACAGTTTTTTTGCCTTCGTGGGTCCTTTCACATAATAGCGCTACAGTTTTTCCGTCTTCACTAACCCACACGCATTTACCGACGTGCCCTGCCTCTGGATGAAACTTTCCATCTGCCGGAATTTTCACCTTGTCTCCTAATTTGGTCTCCATTATCAGCTCACTCTTCTAAATATGAAATGATCGGTTTCAAAACGCCAATCAAACCTATTCTGCCACATTATTTCTGCTTTTCAATAACCCCTATAGCTATTAAAGGTTGTCCAGACAATGAATTAGTAGCTATTTCCCTGCGCGCTCAAAAACCGACAAAAGGCGAATCTAGGAAGGAATGCGCACACATACTCTTCCTAATTTCCTTGCCAAACCTCAGTATTATGCCCTGTTATTAAAGGCGAGATCAGCAGCAAACGTTATTGCATATAAAAAATTGCTGCAAAGCATGGAATTATCGGGGTTATCGGTAATGCATACGTCCAGTGAAGGTGAAAGGTTGGCTAGGGTTTTCGTATTCATCAACAACGAATCAAGAAAGGTACACATACAAAAGAGAATAAAATCCAGGACACGGTTGGCGCGGGAACATTCCAAATTGAAAGCGGAGTGCTAACGTGGGTTTTTTAAAACAATAAAGCTGGTTGGTACTTCAAATAACCACTTAACATCAAGTTTGTCATCTGCACTATCGCTATAATTACGAAATCTTTTGCGAACATCTCGCCCAACTTGAACATTGATTCTGCATTGTCCTTAAAGCCTCCAAAGAGAACCTGTCGATTCTGAACTAGACGAAGGGACATGTATATCACAAGTGCAGCGAGGACAAAGAAGTACAGTAGATTCAATTGGAATAGGACGCCGACGAGAGTCATAAGTGGAATGAGACAATAACCCATTACAATGGTGGCATAAAGCCCATGTTTGAACCCCAGCACTACTAACATCGTTCGCGCATAGGAATCAAAGTCTGAAGTATAATCTGCCAAGTCTTCCCATAAACTGTTAACTGCTGTTGTTATGCCGATGAGAAACATTAGAGACCACACTTGAACAGAGAAAATGTTGAAGAAAGCAGCCACAACTAGAATGGGAACAGCTCCAACAGAAAAGTTCACCAAGGGCTTAATTATTGTTTGCTTGAGTCTAAAAGGTGGAATTGAATACAAGGCGCCAGTAAGAATCCCTGCAAAAACGAAAACAAGTGCTAACGGAACTCCGGTGATCATACATAGGCTTATAGACGCCCCAAAGAAGATGATGGATATCCACAATCCTAATCTTCCCAACTTCTTCGTGTACCCCGCCCTAAGAGGGTCAGATTTCACGTCCAAATCAACATCATAAACATTATTCATAGCATCTACTCCACTCCATCCGCAAAACATGACCAAGCCAAAATAAATCGCTTGGAACAAAGTGACTCTCTCTCCTATCAAAAACGCTGCTCCCATAGCTATCATAAAAAGCATGATCCCTCTTTCGACGGAAATGAACTTGCAGAATCCCTTCAGACTACAAAGCATACCGTTTTTGGAAGGGCTCTACATAAAAGGCTTTTCCATCATGTGTGAACGTGGAAACCATAATCTTTTCATCCATACATAAAATGCTTCAAAGATTACCGCCTCATGACCGGGTTGGCAAGGTCAACTGCGGCTGTTAAGCCAGCTGGACCTGAACCAATAATAACTGTTCTTTCCCATCCTCGCGCAGAAGATTACCTTCTCAAAGTTCTCAGCAGTTTCTTGTTGTAATCGAATATCTTGAGTTTAATAGGCATCTGTCCTATTGCGAAGTGAGTGGCGCATGCAAGGCATGGATCGTAGGCTCGGAAAGCCATCTCTACCATGTTCAATATTCCTTGACTCACTTTTCCGTCATGTATAAGGCCCTTAGCTGCGTCCCGGATAGACATACATATGGCAGAGGAGTTGTTAGTCGTAGCCACTATTAGGTTAACTTTTTTTACTAAGGCGTCTTCATCAAGCTGATAGTGATGTATTAAGGTGCCCCTGGCTGCTTCAACCAATCCAACGCCTTCACCTGGACTGCCCACCTCATTCCGAAGGTCATTACTTGTTATCTCTTCGTCTGTGCTTAACTCTACGGCTCTTTCAGCCACGTATAGCAATTCTATAAGTCTAGCCCAATGAAATGCGAGAGTTGAGTGCACAGGCTTTCCACCAAGTGTTTCGTACATTCTCTCATATTCTTGCTGTGCTAGAGGCGTTGCCATACCCTCTGAAGCGTTCAACCTTCCAAGCGGTCCAACCCTGTAAACGCCACTTGCTGGGCCGTCGACTAAGCCTTTCCATCCTACCTTCTTAAGGTACGTCAATTTAGTGTATGTCCATTCTTCCACACGTTCTTCGATGACGTCTAGATACTTGGATGGAGCAAATTTGACAAACTCTTTTCCTTGCTGGTCAACTACCCGCACCTTGCCATCATAGAAGTTGACTTTATTGTTTTGATCAACTAAGCCCATATAATATGTTTTGAGAGTGTACAGGTCGCTTAAGATCATATCAGTATATTTCTTATTCTTCAACACAACATCATCAAATAGTTTCAAGGTGAACTTTGCGAATTCCAGACATGATCTTGCCATCTTTTCCATTTCCCGCCTTTCTTCCTCTGTGAGCCCTTTGGAAATACCTCCAGGGAGCCCACAGGTTGGGTGAGTTGCTTTTCCGCCTAGGATAGCAGTCATTTTTTGTCCGTAGGCCCTATGCTTTATCACATCTTTAGCTATGTCCAAGCCCACCTTTTTGATCACTCCAAAAATATTCCTTTCTGCTGGGGGGGCATCTGGTCCAACAACAAAATCCGGTGCGCCTAGAAAGTAGAAGTGAAGGATGTGATCGTAAATTATGTAACCACTGTACATGAGTTCTCTAAGTTTTTTAGCTGCTGAGGGAGGTTCCACGTTAAACGCGGCGTCTAACGCTTTTGTGGAGGCAAAATGGTGCGCAACTGGGCAAACCCCGCAGATTCTGGTTGTAATTATTGGCAGATCCTCAGCCTTCCTGCCTTCGCAGAACCTCTCGAAGCCCCTGAGCTCTGGAATTTGGAAGTAAGCGTTCTCTACATTTCCTTCTTCATTTAGGAATATGGAAATTTTTCCATGACCTTCCAGCCTTGTTATAGGATCTATGGTTATTGTTTTCATTTTTTCATAATTCTCCTTTTGAGGATAGAAGCTGGTAATGAATACTTGTAGAAAGTTCCTAATGGATCTTTAATCTGAGCAATCAGCTTCTCCGCGTTATATTCTGAGTTTTTTTCTTCCTCAACTCCTAGAATCGATGAAAGGGCGCTTATCATGGCTGCCCCTTGTTCCACTGCGTTTGGACAGGGTCCTCCACATCCTGTACATGGCATATTTGCGTTGATACACTGTGCTCCACATCCACCACGCGTTGCGGGTCCCATGCAAATTATTCCTTGTTCCAGAAGGCATCTTTCTGGGTCAGGGGTAATCTCGTACACCCTGTATATCTTGGAGATTTTCTTGTCTTCCATTTTCCTAGGGCATTCGTCGCAGACCGATTTCTCAGGAGCCAACACTGCGCCTTTCGGGGGCAGCTCGTTTTTGGCAATTGCTTCGACTGCTGTGACTATTTGCTCAGGAGTCGGGGGGCATCCGGGCAGGTAGTAGTCTACATCTACAGTTTGATCAAGAGTTTTTACTGTGTCAAAGAATTCCGGTAACTTCAACTCCCCTTCCTGAACCTTGCAAATTGTCTTGGGGGTTGCGGAGTTGGGGTTAACTGTGGAGGGGGATTGAAGGTATGCTCTTTCAAAGACCTCTTTCTTGTCTGCAATGTTTGCAAGACCTGGGATGCCGCCTAATTGCGCGCATGAGCCGAAGGCCACTAGAGTCTTTGATTTCTTTCTCAGGAGTTTAGCCATGTATTCTTGTTCTTCGGTTCTAATTGCGCCATTGAAGAAGCAGACATCTATGTGTTTGTCTGGCATTTCCTCTACATCTTTGTATTTGACGTCTATGGCTACTGGCCAAAAGAGGATGTCAGCTATGGCAACTATGTCGAGAATTTTCTCGTTTATGTCGAGAACTGCGATTTCGCAGCCTCCGCAACTGGCAGCCCAGTAGAAGGCTAACTTTAACTTTTTCTTTTCCATGAGTATCACAACAAACTTACAAGTTCAGAGGTGTCTACCCTCAGTTCCTTCAAGGCTAATTCATCAGGGCTCATGCCCATAGCTAACCCCAATAGTTGTGGATAGTGGAGCACGGGGATGCGGAATTTCTCGTTAAATTTTCTTTCTATTCTGGATTGGTTAAGGTCATACATCATGTGGCAGAAGGGACACACGGTGATCATTGCTTGCGCTCCTACAGCTCGGATATGATCAAACTTTTCCTTAGCCATTTGAAGTGGGATTTCACTGTTTACGCCACTTGTTGGATTGCCACAACACTCAGTTTCATCCATGTAGTTTAAGCATTTCGCGCCGGTTACTGCAATTAGCTTTTTGAGAGTCGTGGGGTTTTCTGGGTCGTCAAAGCCCACGATCTTTCCAGGGCGAACAACATGGCATCCAGTATGCTGCGCCACTCGGAGCTGATTAAGCGGTCTCTGAACGGCATCTTCAATTTTTTTAAAGCCGATATCTTGCGCGAGCACGTGGATAAGGTGTTTAACCATTATTGTTCCCTTGAATGTCATGCCAATTTCATTTAGACGTTTATTAACTTTCTCTCTGATTTCTTTGTCTTCTTTAAGCTCTTTGTTTACGTGGTTGAGGATACCGAAGCATCCGTTGCATAAGGTCATGATGTCTAAGTTTTGTTGTTCTGCCGAACAGAGGTTTCGCGCCGCCAAAGTGAGCATCATGTCATGGTTTACTGGATCCAGCGGAAACCCGCAACAATTGAACTCAGGCATCTCCACTAATTCCACACCAAGTTTGTCAAGGACTTTTCTGGCGGAAATTTCGTAGCTAGAGACTCTGTACGGGATGACACATCCCAGAAAAATCAAATACTTTAGCATTTCAAATCCTCTCCTTTTCAAGCATTTTAGGAAGATCTGTAGTATCGAAAAGTCTTGCGACACTTTCTAGGTTAGCTTTCGGCAATGTAGGCAGTCCTTGTTCCTTCCTCTTTTTGAGGCGTAGTTCAGGGATTATGTATGCGTAGCCTGTTTTCAGAATGTTAGAAGCTAACCCCTTGAAGACCTCAGGTATACCCCTTTCTTTTACTGATAGGTTTCGAAGAGCCCGTACAATACTGGCGATTCCCACATCTTGCGGACAATGGTCAACGCACGTAAAGCAGGTGGAACAGAGCCACATAACATCATCTGAAAAAAGTTTATCTTTCAATCCTAACTGCGTCATCCGTATGAGTTTTCTAGGTCTGTAGAAGTCGCTGAATCGCGCGATTGGGCAGTCAGCGGTGCATGTGCCGCATTGGAAGCATAGCATTACCTTTTCTGCGCCAGGAAACTCACTGATCTCGCTTCTGAATTTATAGTCTATATCGCTTACTTCAAGCACCGTTTCCTCCATCATCTCCTTCTGTTGAGTTTCCTTATTTTCTGTCATTGAATTAGCCTCCTGCCCTTAATGGGCTCGGATCCAGTTTCTTTATTTCCTCAGTCATGTCCTTAACGACCGTTGCGAATCGATCTCCCTCCGCGGCTGAGATCCACTCCAATCTTAGACGCTCAGGCTTGAGACCGAGCTGTTGTATAACTTTTTTCAACAAGGCAACTCTCCTTTGCACTTTATAGTTTCCCGAGATGTAGTGGCAGTCACCATGGTGGCAGCCAGCAACTAGAACTCCGTCTGCTCCGCTTCTGAAAGCTTCAAGGATGAAAACTGAGCTAATCCTCCCGCTGCACATCACCCTCACGATTCTAAGGGTTGGGGGATATTGAATTCGGCTAACACCCGCTAAGTCGGCACCAGCGTAAGAGCACCAGTTGCAAAGGAAACCTACAATTTTTGGTTTAAATTCAGGTTTAGTTATATTTTGTCTCCTCCTCTAGCACTGCCCTAATTTGAGCAAGAATCTGGTTGCCTGTGAAGTGAAGCATAGATATGGCTCCTGTTGGGCAAGAGGAGCCACAAACACCACAACCTTTACACAAAGCTTCAAGAATGTGCGCCCTTAGCTTTCCATCCACTTCTTTCATTTCAATAGCGTTATACTCGCAAAGAGGTTCGCAGATTTTGCATCCACTGCAGAGATCCTCGTCAACGCTTGCTATGGCCCCCTCCACTTCCAATGCCTTCTTGGATAAAACCGTGATTGCACGAGCCGCGGCTGCGCACGCTTGTGAGATGCTCTCTTCGATTGATTTTGGCCAGTGAGCCAATCCGCAGAGGAATATGCCATCCGTTGCGAAGTCGACAGGACGAAGCTTCATATGTGCCTCCAAGAAGAACCCATCTTTGCTGAGGGGAACCTTCAAAATTTTTGCTGTGCGTTCATTGTCTGGATTTAAGATTGTGGCCACACTTAGTGCCAAGAGATCCGGCTCTATGGGAATCCACGTCTTTATGACGGGCTCCCAAGCCATGACTTTCAGCTTTCCGTCTTCTTGGAATACTTTAGGTTTGTTTTCGTCGTCGTAGCGTATGAATAAAACTCCCTTGCTTGCCGCTTCGCGATAGTAATCCTCTAAGAATCCATAGGTTCTCATGTCCTTGTAAAGGATGTAAATATCTGTTTCAGGACTTAGCTCCTTAATCTTTAAAGCATTCTTTATGGCTTGAGAGCAGCATATTCGCGAGCAGTAGGGGTGTTCTTCGTTCCTAGATCCTACACACTGAATCATCGCTACTGTCTTAGCGTTAAATCGTCCATTAGCCAACTTCTCCTCCAATTGATGTTGAGTCAGCACTCTTTCGTCGATGCCATAGAGATACTCGGTTGGCACATATTCCATGGCTCCGGTGGCCATTATCACAATGCCATGGCTTATCTCCTTTCTCTTTCCATCACAGTTCAGGGTCGTCTTGAAGTTTCCAATGTATCCTTCAACACCTGAAATCTCGGAATTTAGATAAACGTGAACCTTCGCGTGTTCGGTGGTTTCATTAATGATTGACCTCAGCCGCTCTTGCGGGTTCTCTGATCCAAGAAGATAGTGGATGTGGCGTAGATGGCCTCCCAGCTCCTTTTCCTTCTCCACCAGATGAACCTCGAAGCCTTGTTTTGCCAATTCTAAGGCAGCAGTCATTCCGGACAAGCCACCACCAATCACTAGACCAGTGGGCGTGACATCAATCACAGGTTTCTTGAGAGGTTTCAACAAGCGGGCTTTGGCGATGATGGATCTAACAAGATCCTTCGCTTTTTCAGTTGCTTCTTCAGGTTTGTGCATGTGCACCCAGCTACACTGGTCACGAATGTTAGCCATTTCGAAAAGGTAGATGTTGAGTCCGGCTTCTCGGATGGTTTCTCTGAAAAGCGGTTCATGAGTTCTTGGGGTGCATGAAGCGACTACTACGCGGTTGAGGTTGTGTTCTTTTATCATCTCCCGTATCTTCTCTTGTGTGTCTTGTGAGCAGGTGTACAAATTATGCTCTGCATAGACAACATTTGGTAATGTTTTAGCATACTCCATGACCTCTGGTACATTGACGACTCCACCGATGTTTATGCCGCAGTAGCAGACAAAAACTCCAATGCGGGGCTCCTCGCCAGATACGTCTCTCTCTGGTGGATACTTCTTTGCGGTTGTGAGAGTTTCCCTCTCAGAAGAAATCAAGCTGGCCGCTTTCACCGCGGCTCCACTCGCCTGCGCCACACTCTCAGGAATATCTTTGGGAGAGGAAAATGCTCCGCAAACGTATATTCCTGATCTAGAAGTTTCTAATGGCGAAAAGGTTTGAGTTGAACAGAAGTTGTATTTGTTCAATTTAATGTCCAAAGTTTTAGCTAATTCCTCCGCGTGTTTTGGTGGCCTCATTCCAACAGAAAGCACCACAAGATCAAATTCTTCCATCTTAGGGTTCTCATCTTCAACATATCTCAATTGGAGGGTTCGCGATTCTGGGGCCTTTTCCACACAGGATACTCGAGATCTGACGAACTTCACTCCGTATTCTTCTTCTGCCCTGTTGTAGTAAGCGTCGAACTCCTTCCCGTAGGCGCGTACATCCATAAAGAAAATAGTGCATTGAAGATTCGGGTTATGCTCCTTGGCTATGATTGCCTCCTTAATGGCATACATACAGCAAGCCGAGGAGCAGTAATTATTTCCAAGCTTGGCGTCGCGTGACCCAACGCATTGGATAAATGCTATCTTTCGTGGAACCTTACCATCTGAGGGGCGTAAAACCAACCCGCCATAGGGTCCTGAAGCGCTTAGAATACGCTCGAATTCAATGCTCGACACCACATTAGTGTACCGACCATAGCCATACTCCGTTTTAAGCTTTGGATCAAATTCTTCAAAGCCTGGGGCCAGTATAATTGAACCAACCTGCACTGTGACTTCCTTTTCCTTTTCGTCATATTGAACTGCGTCTGCCTTACAGACTTCTTGGCAGGTGCCACACCCAATACATTTGTCTCTGTCAATAGCGAAAACTAAGGGAACCGCCTGAGGGTACTTGACGTAGATCGCACTTCTTTCGCCTAGGCCTTCATTGAATTCGTCTATTGCTTCAACAGGACACTTTTGAGCACATGCACCACAGCCTGTGCACTTCTCTTCATCAATATACCTTGGCTTTCTTACCAACGTGAGCTGGAAGCGTCCTGCTTCACCTTCGATGCTCTCAATTTCTGCGCCCATTATTAGTTCAATGTTGGGGTGCCTTCCAGCTGTGACTAGTTTAGGTGCGAGAATACACATTGCACAATCATTCGTCGGAAACGTCTTGTCAAGTTGAGTCATGGTGCCTCCTATGCTATGTGATTCATCTAGCAGATACACTTTGAATCCTGAATCAGCTAGATCGAGCGACGCTTGTATTCCGGCGATTCCTCCGCCCACAACAAGTACAGCGCCCACTTTTTCCTTCATCATGTTTCCTCCAATGCGATGTACAGTGGGTCCTCCCCTTCGATTCTATCCAGCGCAATTAAACCTCTCTGTCTCAGAACCACTACGTGACGTAACACATTTTTCGGGTCTAAGCCCAAATGTTTGGCTAACCCTTCAACTGACATGGGTTTGTCCTTCATTAGAAGACAGATTCTGCTTCGTGCACACTCAGTATCAATGCTCTCATCCATCACTTCGTCAAACTCATCCTGCCCCACTTTTTCACCGTATACGTTTCCTTCTTCGATCAGTTTCTTCTCCAAACCCACCAGAGTTCGTAGCCTAGAGTCTCCGGCCACCGCTTTGGCTGCCATTATGCTGGCAAAAATTTTTTTGTCCGGTTTTTCTCCAGCCAAGGGAGACGGTCCCAGTTTTCTCAGCTGGTTCGTAAAATCTTTGATGATCTCAGCGAATCTTGCACCCTCTGATACAGAGACCCATTCAAGCTGAAGACGCTCTGGTTCAATGCCAGTTCGCGAAATAAGCTTCTTTAGCATCTTAATTTTCCATTCTGCTTGAATGTTGCCTTCAACGTAGTGGCAGTCGGGTGGATGACAACCAACTACTAAAATAGCATCCGCACCTTTTGCGAAGGTTTCCAGCACGATAGTTGGATCAATTCTCCCGATACAAGTCACTCGTACAATGCGTATTTTGGGGTAACCATGTATTCCGCTACGATTTGCAGTGTCCAACCCTGGAGGTAAACTCCAGTTACATATGAAGCAAATGATTTTTGGTCTAAATATCACGCAAAATCTCTCCCCAATGCAGCTACAACACTAGTTAAAATTTGAGCATCAGTAAATCGTTGCATGGAGATAGCCCGTTCGGGGCAACTTGCGCTGCAAGTGCCACAGCCTTTGCACAAATCTTCGTCCACTTGCGCAACCCCTATTTCATTCTTCTCTATGGCGCCAGATGGGCAAACTACAGCACAGATGTTGCAGCCAATGCATAGAGTTTCATCAACTACAGCTTTGTCAACTTCACACAATCCCACACTTTCAAGGCATTCGCTGCACGGCCCGCATTCGAGACACCTCCGAGCTTCGGACATAGCAAGCTCTTTAGTCTTCACCAAAAGTTCATCTGCTTTCTCAAGGCTTACTTTCTGTTTCCCTACGTCTACGTGTGAGGTGCTGTACCTTTCAGGCTTTTTCGTTATATTCCCCCAGTCCTTAACCCAAGTTATCTCCTCAATTCCCTCTTCTCTTCCAACTTTCAAATCCTTACTGCTCAAATAACGGTCAATCGACACCGCCGCTCGTTTGCCTGCACCTATCGCCTCGATGATACTTGCGGGACCAGTGACAACGTCGCCTCCTGCAAAAACACCTGCGATTTTAGTCTCCAACGTTAATGAATCAACCGAAACTGTACGTGCAGACTCATCCAAAAGAATGGAAGGTATACATGAAGTTTGCAGCTGTTGGCCGATTGCCGGAATTACTGTATTTACATTATACATGTGCTCAGACCCTTGAATCGGCACTGGGCGCCTCCTGCCACTTGCGTCGGGCTCCCTCAGCTCCATCCTCAGACATTCTATAGCCTTAACCCTGCCACCTTCACCAACAATTTGTTTGGGTGTAACTAGAAAATGGAACTTGATCCCTTCTTCTTCCGCGGCTTCTATTTCGTGGGGAAGCGCTGGCATTTCGTTCCGTGAGCGACGATAGAGAATCATAACCTCTTTTGCCCCAAGCCTTAGCGATGTGCGAGCGGCATCAACAGCACTGTTGCCCCCTCCGATGATTGCGACTTTTTCACCTACATCAATGGTTTTTCCCATAGATACATGCCTTAAAAATTCAACCCCTTGAAAAACACCCTCTAAATCCTCGCCTGGTATCCTTAGTTTTTTGCCTAGTTGCGCTCCATTCGCTATGAAAATAGCCTTATAGCCCTTGTTTCGTAGAGTGTCGAGCTGTATGTCTTTACCGAATTCTACTCCTGTCTTGATTTCTACGCCTAGGTCTTTGATGTAAGATATTTCATTGGCTACAACGTATTTTTGCAGACGGTAGTTAGGGATGCCGTACCTCATCATGCCCCCGGGCTCAGGCATACGTTCAAAAACTGTGACTGGATAACCATATTTCGCTAGTTCGTATGCGGCGCCAAGTCCTGCTGGTCCGGCGCCAATTATTGCGACTTTCTCTTTATGTGTTTTAAGTATGGGATCTGGTTTTATTCTTCCTTGTTCACGTTCAATGTCTGCGGCAAGTCGCTTCAGAAAACGAATGCCCACGGGCTGGTCGATTTCTTTTCTTGCACATGCATCTTGACAAGGACTAACGCACACTCTACCGCAAATTGCGGGGAAAGGCATGCTCTTCCTTATAAGTTCTACTGACTCTTTGAACTTACCTTGCTGAATTAAAGCAACATATCCTTGAACATTCACATCAGCAGGACATGCAACACGGCAAGGTGGTAGCTTACGTTTTTGGACTTTTGTTTGACTAGTTGCTGACATTTTATCGCTGATCTTCCTTTTTGCTTACTGCAAAAATAGAAAGGTCACTAGGCTTAGGTTTTCGTGCCTGCGAAATATTGTTGTTTAATTGCCCACGTCTTATACTGTGTTGGACCCATCAAATCTCTCAGCTCTTCTTCTAAGGTGACTACGTTGTCAGGCTCAATTTCTGCTATCCACCCTGCTTCATAGGGATCTTCGTTGATTATGGCAGGTTTGTCTTGAAGGGTTTTGTTGATTTTGATAACTTTGCCACTCACGGGGGCATGAAGATCAAACTTGAACATCCATGTTTCAACAAATCCGAAGGGTTTCTCCCTGTCAATTTTTGATCCAGCAGGTTTGATTTGGATATTGGTTATGCCTTTCAGGTGCGTTTGTGCATAATGGGATGCCCCTACTCTTATGTTACCCTCTGGAGTTACCATTGCCCACATGTGATTTGGGGTGTAAAGTAGTCGTTCATGAATCACGGTGTATTCAGCATGTTTTCCAGCAATGTCTTTATGGCTTTGTTTCAGTTCATCGAGGCGTAGCTGAATAGCTTCAGACACAAACTCAGACAGGCTCCGGTATTGGTTTGTTTCGAGTGTTCTCTTTGCCGCTATCGCAAGTTCTTGTCTGATGCGTATTGTTCTCCATTTTGGCATCTGCTGTTTTCCATCCTTCATTTTACTATCGAAGAGTCGACGCGCGGACTTTTTATCAATTTGACTGGTTCACTTAGTTGCGAATCACTTTGTGATGAGCGGGGACGGTCTTCAAGTTTAGTGATCAGGTTCTTGTACTCTTCGAAACTTAGAAGCTTCTCGAGTTCTTTGTCGGATTCTGGATGTGCCTGTGTAGACGAGAAATCTGGGTTGTTAGGCTGGATCTCCACGATCCATTGGTAGGGGTATCCATTCAGTATGAATGGATCATCGATGACTGTTTTGTTAACTTTAACTATCTTTCCATCAATTGGGGAATATAGGTCATGAATCCACCACCGAGCAATGGTTTCAACCATTCCGAAAGGCTCTTCTGCAGTAACGTTTTCTCCTACTTTGACAGTTTCGACTTGAACTATTCCTTCAAGTTGACTTTGGAAGTAATCAGATACCCCGAGTCTGACAGTTCCTTGTGGCATCAATTTGACCCAGATATGTTTTGGCGTGTAAAGCAGTTGTCCTTGTAATTTAGGGATCACGCGCTCTCGCTCTAGATATTCTGGCACTCTTTCTTTGGTCAATGTTTGCAGGCGAAGCTGAACTGCCTCTGAAACGAATTGGGAGAGACTTGGATACTTGCCTTTCTCCACCTCTTTCCTGACTTCTTCTACGAGTTCTTGCTTAACCCTTACAGCTTCCCATTTGTTCATTTTTGTTGTCTCCTTCTTTTCTGAGTGTACGTATAATGACACATGGATAAATACATAATGCTTATATTATGTAGGTTTGTATTTACTTTAAATACTGAGGATGAGTCACGTGGAAACCAGAAAATTACAAAAGGTTGGTCTTTCAACAATATCAGTTTCATTACCAAGCAACTGGGTTAAAGAAAACAATCTGAAACGTGGCGACAACGTCTTCCTAATGGAAGAAAAAGACGGATCGCTCAGAGTGCTTCCGAGCGCACTAGCTAAACCAGAGGATGACGCCGAAGAGTATGTCTGCAACGCTGATCTATGTACAGACCCAAAAATGTTGGAGCGAGTAATTGTTGGCAGCTACATTCTAGGTCGTGAAATCTTCTCAATAATATCTTCTGAAAGAATAAGCTCCAAGCACATCGAAGAAGTAAGAGAAATAAAGCGTAAACTGATGGGGTTGGGAATCGTAGAAGAAACTCCAGATCGCATTACCCTTCAATGTTCAGTCGATCCAAGAAAATTCCAGTTAGACATGCTATTACGAAGACTCTCAGTAATCTCACTAACAATCGTAAAGGAAGGAATGCAAGCGCTCGTGGACTCCAACGAATCATTAGCGCGGGATGCAATAAGTCGAGAAGATGAAGCTGATATGATGTGCTTGCTCGCAATGAGGTTACTCATCTCTGCACAAAGAAAAAGAGAAGTAGCCGACGCCATAGGACTAACAGACCCTCTATATATTTTGTACTATGGACTTATGCTAAGACACCTCGAGTTGATTGCTGACTATGCAGAACAAATCGCCCACAGAGTCATTGCGCTTCTACAGAAATATAGAGATCAGTTACCTAATTGGGTAATAGAAAAAATAAGCAATTTAAACGATTTAGCCCATGACTTGGTGATGAAGGCGGTGGATGCTTTCTTTATTGGTGATATCAAGATTGCGAACAGCCTTTTGGAGATGTTGACGTTCATTGAACTGGAAAGAAGTAGATTGATCACCGAGCTTCCTGAAATACCGCATTTGAGAGGTATCTTGTGGGACGTCAGTAGAATAGCGGACAACGGCGCTAGCATTGCCTTGATCGCCCTGAATAATACTCTTGAAAAAAAAACTAAGATATGTTCGAAAGGTTGGTCAGTAGGCTTCCAAAAGGGCAAAAAATAGCACTTCTGTCGCTCTGCATGCGTATGATAAAGATCCTGAGTGGAATATTACCCTTAGGGAAGAGGCTGACCAAGCTGCAGAAGCCTTTGTAGAGATAGCATGCATACGGGTTGATCTATTGGTTTGTGGACCCACCACAGTTTTGTAACGGGTACGCCCAGCCCACTAATGTTGTTTCAACTGCTCATGCTAGTTTAGCTAGTCGAAGTTATTCTACTCCTCTCAACTCTGCTTAGGTTCACTATCAAATCTCGTACATTCCTTATGTCTTCAAGGTACACGAATTCATCTAAACCATGATAATTCGTGTCAGCTCTAATTGTCCCCCAACACACTACCGGTATCCCATTCTTGGCAAAGAAGCTTCCATCGTTACCGCCCAACTCCGCTGCTAAAGGCAGACTCTGTCCTATTGTCCTCTTGATATTCTCTGAGACCGTCTGCACGAAAATGTGATCCTTAGATGTGTAGTATCCGGGGAGTTTATTGGTGATTTCCAGCGTTGCTCTGCAACCAGTCTTCTTAACTGCTTCTTTGAAGAAGTCTCTCAACTCTTTCTCAGCTTCATCTGGCGACTCTTCTGGTACAAGTCTCCGGTCGAAGCGAAATTCACATTTGCCTGGTATCACGTTTTCTTTCTCGCCTCCATGAATCATTGTCACCGAATATCTTCCCCAGAGAAACTCCTTAGGAGCTTCTGGAGGTGCACATAAAGCTGACTCTTTTTTCTCAGCGATTCTCCCGTACGGCTCCAAAGCCCCCAGAAGTTTTATGGCTTCACCGATAGCGTTCTTGGCTTTGAAGGGATACCCCGCATGACCTTGTTTTCCTTCAACTGTCACCTTTCCCCAAAGGATGCCGCTCGCTCCGAGGTAGAGTCTCTCCAACCCTGAATCAACAATTAATGCTGCGTCACCTTTCAATCCATAGTCGCTCATTACGTAGTCTACACCGTATTTTCCTCCGATCTCTTCATCGACTCCCGCTACTAGTTTCAAGTTGATGTCTAACTCTTCTTTCCTTAGCTGTCGCATCGCCCCCATGGCGGCTGCGATTCCGGATTTGTTGTCTGCGCTTCCCCTTCCATAGGCTTTGTCCTCTTCAACTGTGAGTTTGAAGGGAGGATACGTCCAGTTTGAACCTGGCGGAACGATGTCGAAGTGTGATTCAAGGAGTAAAGTCACGTCTGAACCTGAGTCGATGGTTACTATTACGTTTGGACGTGAAAGTCCATCCTTTGCTGCTTTTTCTCCGTTTATAATTTCCACGTCTAGAGAGTTGCGCCTTGCCTCTTCAACAATTATTGCCGCACACTCTTCATATCCCTTCTTTGAAACTGATTCTGTGTCGATTTCAACCATCTTCGAAAGAAGACTTATTTCATAATCAAGGGAACTCAAAGTTTCCACATCACTATTTCTCTTTGATAAGGGAACATGGCTTTTCTAATATAAAATGATCTCGCTGCTAGAACGTTGGTGTTGATCTAATGGGAAGAGAGTTTCCTTGTGGTTTTGATGAGGCTGAACCAGCCTTAAAAATGTAAGTTCCAAACAAGTTAGGTGAGTTTAAGATGGGATTTTCTCATGGCCAAATGTTTGCAAATATCAGAAGCCGGTAGGCTAGGCCACCCATAACGATGGCAAAGACTACTTCGAAGATTGTTATGATCCACGCTTTTCTCCAACCCAATTCTTTGGCCAGTACTGCGATAGTTGATATACATGGAATATACAGCATCGCTACTAGGGCAAAGACGATCATCTGCACTGGTCCAAAACCTGGAGCTTGAGATAGATCTGCTGCCCTCAGCAGAGTTGCAAGCATTACAAGAGCCAACTCCTTCCTCAGAATCCCAAAGATCAGAGCTATCCCTGTAATCGCAGGCAACCCCATCCAAACCACAGTTATAGGGCTAAGAAAATCAGCGATTGGCTCAAGCAGATTAACAACTTGTATGAGCTTGACCACGAAACTACCGACGATAATGAGTGGAAAGGCCATCTTCACGAATTCTTTCAACATAAACCACGTTTGCTTCGTTACAGTCTCCATATGTGGTACTCTGTAGTCATGCATCTCCATTATGAGACCAGTAGGTTCCCCAGGTAGAGATTTAAAAGCTATTCTTCCAAGGGCAAAGATGACGAGAAAGTTGACGAGATACAACAGGAGCGCCCATTGAAAACCCACATGTGCACCAACAAGACCTAGCACTATGACTGTCGTCGCCGCGCAAGGCACTAACGTGACAACGAAGATCGCTATGAGCCTTTCTCGTTCCGTCTCCAATATTCTGCATCCTAAACAAGCGGAGACGTTGCATCCGAAGCCGAGCATCATTGGAATGAACGCTTTCCCATGGAGCCCTATCTTGTGCATCAGATTATCCATTAAAAAGGCGATTCTGCTGAGATATCCTGAATCCTCAAGAAGGTGCAGGGCTAAGTAGAAAGGAAGGAGATAAGGCAGAACAATCGTGATTCCAGCGATTAATCCTTCCACAACTCCTCCCCACAACAATTCTCCAAGAACTCCTCCCCCACACACACTCTTAAAGAAAGGCTCAAAACTAAGAAACAGATCATTCACCAATCCAGAAGTGTAATCTCCAAAGGAGAATATGGCGAAGAAGATCAAGAGGACCATCGCAGCCATTATTGGATACCCCGCAATCCTGTGTGTCGTTAGCGCGTGCAGTCTATTCCTGAGCTGAGGTGTTTTCGGCGGTACAATACGTTGTACTTCTCGAGCAATGTTGCCTGCTACTTCGTATCGCTCTGAAGTTACGACTGTTGAAGATGAATGTCCATGTATATTTTCAATTTCCTCTCTGAGCTTCGTCGCAAGAGATAGCGCCTTTCGGCCTACTTTCTCCATCATTTCCTCTATCTGCTTGTCTCCTTCCAAAAGTTTGATGGCGACCCATCTTGATGGATATAAAAGCTCAAACCTTTGAACGAACTCTTCTAGTTTCTGAATTCTATTCTCAATTTCCTCTCCATATCGAATGGCTGTTGTGGTAGGTAGCCGTTTTTCAACGACATCGACGGCCGCTTTCAATAGATCGTGGATGCCTTCTTGGCTTGGAGCTATCGTGGGGATTACAGGTATGCCCAATCGGGCTTCCAACTTTATCTCATTGATCTCTATGCCTTTCTTCTTTGCCATATCTATCTGGTTCAAAGCTATGATTATGGGCGTTTCGAGTTCAACGAGTTGAAGAGTGAAAAACAGGTTCCTTTCTAGGATAGAGGCGTCTATGACATTGATGACTAGGTCGGGCTTTTCCTTTGCTATGTACTCTCTAGTGATGAGTTCTTCTATGGAGAAGGTTGATAGGGAGTAGATTCCTGGTAGATCAATTATGTCTATTGTGTAATCTTCAAATTTGAGGGTTCCTTCAGCTTTTTCAACAGTCTTTCCAGGCCAGTTTCCGATGTGTTGATGCATCCCCGTGAGGTGGTTAAATATTACACTCTTTCCAACGTTTGCGTTACCTGCCAGAGCAATGGTGATCTGCTTTTTAGTCACCTTTCTACTCTCACTAAAATCCTTTCCGCCATGCCTCTACCTAATGCTAGTCTGGATCCTCTTACTTGGAGTTCTAGGGGTCCATGAAAGGGCGCGGATCTGACTACTTTGATTTGTGTTCCAGGTGTGAGACCCATGTCCTCTAGTCTTTTATGGAAGTTGTAGTGGCGACCTATCTTAGCTGGTTCTACCATTCTTGACCGGATCCGGTGGTGGTGTCTGTGAGGATTTAGGGGGGGTGAGTTTGTTGAGATTATTACTGCTGTTTCTCCTGGTCTTAGTTTGGTCAGGGGTAGTTCCAATGTTCTCGCCTTGCGTCTGTCTAGTTGCCACTTGAGTATGTGGGAAACCTATAAATAAGGATTTAGCTTATTATAACATTGTTAGCCAAATCTAACAGTAGCAGTGCTGAGACTCATGGGGACAGATACAACAAAAACGTTGAGCGCAAGCGAAGAAAGCTACATCGAAGCAATAGACAATCTCATTCGTGAACGAGGTTACGCCAAGGTCACAGAAATAGCAGCCATACTAAACGTAAAACCCCCAAGCGTAACAAACATGCTTCAAAAACTAGATGAACAGAAATATGTCACATACAAACGTTACAGAGGAGTCATACTAACCAAAAAAGGAAGATCTCTCGCAAAAACACTGGAACGACGGCACAATACACTAAAAAGATTTTTTATCATGATCGGGGTAAGCGACGAAAATGCTGAAAAAGACGCCTGCAAGATAGAACACGAGATAGATCCTGAAACAGCAAAAAAACTTGCAAAATTCGTGGAGTTTGTACAATCAGCGCCTAGAACACCACCCTTCTTGGAACACTTCACACAATACCTAGAAACTGGAGAACGACCAAAAGAGTGCAAAGTAAAGATGTAAATCAAGGAATCCTAACTCAGGCTTTAGGGTCTCAATTAAAAACATGAAACCCTCTGGTTGCGTGGGTACATCTAGCTATAGAGAAGAGTCCATAGTTTCGAGAAAAACCCCTTTACGCGCGCATATATTTTGGAATATTTTCTTCTCGATGTTTGCTCCGCTCAGGACTACGACTATGGTCTTTCCCTTGAAAACGGAAGGGTTCTCCATTATTCGGGCAACTGTGACTGCTCCAGCTCCCTCCACAACTTGATTCTCTTCTTTCCAGAGCTTGTATATCGCCTTCTCTATTGTCTCCTCCTTAACTAACGCGAGGTCATCGACATAAGCTTGGATAATTTCGAATGTGATTGAGTCTTTCTCGATGCCCCCGAATAACCCGTCTGCAATGGACTCCTGCATCTCTACGTCAACAATCTTGCCAGCTTTCAAAGATTTGTACATGGCAGGCGAAGCTTCGGATTGCACTCCAACAATTTTAATGTTAGGTTTCTTGCTCTTTGCAGCAATGCTTACGCCTGAAATCAAGCCTCCTCCGCCTACAGGCACTAATATTAAGTCTACCTTAGGGAGTGCTTCAAGGATCTCAAGGCCGATGGATCCTTGTCCTGCTATAATCAACTCGTCATTATAGGGAGAGATGTAAGTTAACTTTTCTTTCTTCGCCATGCATATCGCCATCTGCTCTGCTTCATCGTATATATCACCGTGTAAAATGAGCTCGACAGTATGTGTCTTGATTTTGTCTACTTTCACTTTGGGTGTTGTTTTGGGAACAATGATCTTTGCGGCGATGTTTAACTGCTCTGCACCGATGGCGACTGCTTGGGCGTGATTCCCTGCTGAGGCGGTGATAACGCCGTGTTTCCTCTGCTCGGCGGTTAGATGTAGCATCTTGTTAAGAGCCCCTCTGATTTTGAAGGAGTTGGTCACTTGATGATTCTCAAGTTTCAGATATACCTCTCCATCGCAGAAGTTAGAGAAGAACTGTGCAGGGACGAGTGGAGTATTCTTAACGAATTTCTCTATTGATTCCCTGGCGTTTACTATGTCCTGCAGACTAACCATCTCTTGACTCAGCCTTGATTAGCGTTGGTTGTTGAGGTTTATCTACCTTATTCTAAGGTTCTGCTTTTGAGGAAGTCTTGGCAGCGTCGTTATGACTTGGTTGAGTAGCTGGTTGTGGTAAAATGCAGTAGCGTGCAGGTGCGTTGTCTACTTCTCTCTGAGACTTTCGACTTTCAGTTCTTTTTTATTGCTGAAAGCTTCGAGTTCCTCAAGATTGTACTCATATGTGGCAGATTTCCCGAGTTTTCCCTTCTGAAACTCGATGGAGAGGTTTACTCTCTTCTCGTCTTCTGACCAAAGCGCGAATTGAACCGTTAAGCTCCCCCGACTGAATTCAAGAAAACCATCGTCAGCCTTGCGTATGATCCTGAAGAAAGCCTGCCATTCAATTTGGCTAAATCCAAGTAACTTCTGAATTTCTTCCAATGCGTCGTATCGGTTTCCGGGAAATCTGTTCAGTATAGTCATGCTCTCACATCGCAACAACAAGGCTTCACATGAATATATGTATTTTTGACGTTGTATGCTCCACAGTAGCATTCACGAAGTAGTGCTTCTTACGCTGCTTCTTTCTCGATGACCTTCGCGATTTCTAGGGTTCTCTCTATAATTCTTTTAAGTTCTTCCATCTCTGGTGACGCATTCCGGTAGTACTCTATTGCTCCTCGATCTTGAGTTTTTATGAGAATAAGATTGGTAGGATAGAAGTAGTGCCCAAGCAAGTCTTTGCTGCGTAGGGACTCTTCTTCTGAATTGACTGGACGGGTAACATGTAAGCGAATGAAAACTACCTTATTCTCAAACTTCTCTTCTATAGACTTCGCCAACTCTGTGAGCCTTGACTTCTGTTTCTCACACGCTGAGCATCCATCTCGGGTAATAGCAATAGCATAGACTTTGCCTATGTCAGGAGCCAAGCAATCCAGGTGGGATTTTCCAGTTTCTGAAATCTGATCTTCTAGGTTGGTAAACTCAATTTTGTTGATTGGCATAGAGCCTCAGCAATGGTAGAGTTATTTAAATAGTTTGATGATGTGAAGATCGGTATTCTTCAGCTTTCTACGTAGGATCTTAAGGTTTTGTCGTAACAAACATCGCCCTCTGACTCCCTAAGTCGTAGGAGGCTTTGTCAAAGTCTCCATAAATCTTGACTATCTTGAACCCGACGTCTTCTAACATGTTTTCTATCTCTTCCTTGGAGGATATTCGTGCTTTTCCATATTCGTAGAAACGTTCCACAAATCTGCCATCTCTGTAGAGTACATGCATGCGAGATGTCCAAAATAACAGGTCACATCAAACTACCTCAACATTAAAGATTGACGCGCTGATATTACTATTCTTCCAACCTGTATGTTGCCAGAGGTATAACTAGAAGATTTCTCTATAATGCTTAATACATTCAATCCTTTTCTCTTCTAATATGTTAGGCGTGAGCGCGTCGGCTAGAAGCAAGCGCGTGGAGTCGATTCGGCTTGCACTAGTTGTCTGGTTCTTTATCATGCTTCTGTTCGTAGAAGCAGGTTATTCTGAGGAACCAGTCATCGTTGAGTTCCTCTATTATGGATGCGCACCATGTGATCCTGAGAAATATGAGAATTACGAACACAATAATCAAGTGATCACGAATCTCTTGGAAGACTTTGGATCAAAGGTTCTCGTTGAGATGATACCCTTCTTTTCGCCAGAGGGTCGAGAAAAAATCGATCAATATGGTTTAGGGCTTGACGATTGGAACGCTATTGTAATCAACCATGAAAGAAAATTCACAGGCTCCGTCAATGAGACACGAGTGAGGGAATTAATTGATGCTTATCTAACTGATTCAATTCACGACATTGCAGTAGTAGATGTTACTCCATTCAACTCGACAATTGAAGTTAACCAGTCTGTCAACATATTAGTCACTGTAGAGAACCGTGGGGTTGAGGTTGAAAGCTTCACAGTCAACACCTACTGCAATGAATCACTGATAGGATCTCAGACGATCGCACGCCTAAATCCGAAAGGCAGGATCTCTGTCTTCTTCACTTGGGATACCACTAATCAAACCGTTGGACATTACGTTGTAAGGGCTGAAGCAGAGGCACTATTAGGGGAAACGATCCTGGCGAATAATCGGTATGTTTATGAAAGTATTGAAATCGCGAATCCTTCAACGTCAAATCTCGCAGTAATGGCTTTGCTTGCCTTCTCTTTCGGCTTCTTCGAAACGTTTTCTCCATGTTTGATAGTTCTCTTATCTTTCGTACTGAGCTACACCCTTGGCAAAACGTCTGGGTTTAGAGAAAATTTTGCGAGGGTTATGGTTTTTGGGTTGGGCTTTCTGTCTGCCACGCTGATTCTTGCATTAGCATTTGGTCTTGTTTTTCTCTCTCTACCCGCTCTTCAACGCTCTTTAATGTGGATAGTGACCATTCTAGCCATAGTCATGGGGCTAAACTTGACAGGAATATTAAGAATGCCTTCTAGAATGTCTATTAAATCGAAACCATTAATCAAGAAGCTAACAGGCAAATACGTCTTCACATATGCCGGTTTGTTTCTGCTTGGTTTTGTATTCTACTTTCTTGACCCTTGCATTGCTCCCATTTTTGTCTCTATGATGCCGCTATTGCTCCCCGAATTCCTCTTCTTCACTCTCTCAATTTTCTGTTTGGGAGCGATAATTCCATTTATTGGCATCGGATTCTTCGCAGGATCCATTTCAAAGCTTGTTAGAACTACTTACAGGCATCGAACCAAAGTCCGAGCGATAAGCGGTCTAATTCTCATATGTTATGCTACGTACCTGATCATCTTCTGTCTCCTTTAATAGCAAGCTGACTTCTAGGTTTGCATACGTATCCATAGATCTCCCCCGGCAGTCTTGAGAAAAGATTCGTGAGACACCTCGCATGCCGTCTTTGGCTAGTGAGGTTAGGATTCTCTCTGTTTTCTATACTTAACTTCGTTGAAGAAAGGGGGACACGGCGCACGCTTTTAGTCTGGGTTTTGAGCCAATCGTTGTGCGCTTTGTCTTGTCAGATTGAACTCTCAAGGAGTCTCTTATTGCATCGGCTGGTTGATCACTGATGCTCTTCTGCTGAGGAAGATGAAAAGCACTGCGACTGCGGCGAAGATTATTGTGGTGATGCCTAGGAGATACATCAGATTTGCAGTGGTGCTGTTGATGGTTTGCAGTTGCTGTATCTGATTTTGCAGGTCTTCATTCTCTACTAGTTGGTCGGCGTACTGTTGTTGGTAGGGTGATTCTATGTACAGTGTTGGCTGGTACGTGGGATATTCTGATGAATACCATACCTCCGATTGATTGTGCCACAGTTCAGTCTTGGCTCTGACGTACAGTTCAGTGTAGCCTGGAGCAATGTTGGTTGGGAGACTGAAGGGTATGTAGAGATTGTCTGTCTGTCCCTGCAGGATTTCTAGCGGAAGTGTGGCGTCTGTGAAGAACGTTTGTATGTAAGTGGTTCCGTCCGCGTAGTGGTAGTCAATGTTTGCGGTGAGTTCTGTTACCCTAATCTTGTCTTCTTTATCATTGTACACTGAAACTGTGATGTAGCCGATCTGACCTTGATAATAAGTATCCTCGTCAAAGGTGCAGTTGGTTATTGTAGCAGCATCTGCCATAGAAAGGGTAATCATGACGTAGATGATTGGAAGTAGTATCATTAGCGATTTTTTATGCACTCTTAACTCCATCCTTATTCAGGTTTAGAATCTCTGCAGGTGGAACGGTAAAAGAGTTATGAATCAATATTGCAGATTGCGGATAATTACCACTAATTCATGCGTGCTCCGCAAGCCATAAAAATCGTTGACGATGACATAGTGAGTGATGTTACATGAACAGAAGATCCGTTTTAACAATATCGTTATTATTCTTTCTCGTAGGAGTGCTAGGTGTAGTTAGTCGAATCAACGTTGCAGAGGCAGTGATCACAACCGTTTACATAAGATCTGACGGGCGTGTTGACCCATATATGGCTCCTATCACTAGCTCGGACAATGTGACTTACACCTTTACAAACGACCTCTACTGGCAACTTGTAGTGGAGCGAGATGATATTGTGATTGATGGATCAGGCTTCAAGCTTCTTGGGAATGGTACTGGAAAAGGAGTGGATCTCGCAGGCACAACTAATGTGACGGTTGGAAATTTGGAAATCAGAGGATTCCAACATGGAATCTGGCTCTTCAACGGCTCCCAAAGCAAAGTCATTGGAAACAAGATTGCCAACAACATGTTCGGTGTCTGGCTGTATGCCTCTAACAACACGGTCTCTGGAAACAGAATAAGAGACAACAACAATACTGGAATCGTGATCGACATCTTAACTTCCAATAATAATGTCATCAGAAACAACGTCACCGGCAATAGCCGCGGAATCTGGATAATTAACACCTCTGGTCACAGAATCTATCACAACAACTTCGTAAATAACACTCAGCAAGCGGTAATTTCTGTGTCAGGCTCTAACTATTGGGATAATGATGTGGAGGGCAACTTTTGGAGCGACTACGGCGGAGTAGACGAAGTCGGTGGAGGTGATGGCGTAGGGGACAGCCCCCACGCATTGAACGTATACAATTTTGACGAATTTCCCTTGATGGGTCCGGTTACTTTCTTTGATGCGGGAATCTGGAATGGAACCCGATATTACGTTCACACTGCCAGCAACTCAACCATCTCGAGTTTCGAGTTTAATGACGAGAGCAGACTTGTGAACTTTAATGTCACTGGACTCAACACCACAACTGGCTTTTGCAGAACCGCAATTCCAAGAGGTTTATTGTGGTGTGGTTACTTGCCTGACTGGATAGTTCGGGTAAATGACACGTTGGTTCTTTTCAGAGTACAGGAATATGATGACTATACATATCTGTACTTCACGTACAGCCACAGCGAGTCCAAAGTTGAAATCATAGGAACTGAAGTGATACCGGAATTACTCTTCAGGGATGTTGCATCGCTTCTACTCACATTATTAATGCTTACGGTTGTTGTGGCTGTTCACGCGAGGCAAAGCCGTCTTGGCGAAGATGGACGATTTCTTAGAAATACATGAATTATCGCAGTTAGATCAGGGTTTGTTCAGGGATTTCTTGGCTTGGTCTTTTAGGTCTCTGATTTTGTCAACGGTAGGCATTACTTTATCAAACAGATCCTTTCGAGCTTGAATGCCCTCCTTGATGAAGCAAGCTGCAGCTTCAGATCTGCTTTTGAATATTTCAACTTCAACTAGAGCATCTATCTGTTTTAGGTCGTCATCGTTTAGTCTTGTCATAACCACGTTGCCTCTGCCTTCTAGATTCTTGCTTAGCTTTATCAGAACCTTGTCATGAACCTTACCGTGGAGTTTTTTGGTCAATGCCGTTTGTTCCTCGTCAGAACAGCACATTATGATTGGGTGGTTTGCTTCCTTGCTCTTATCTTTGTCGTTGTCTTCCATTCAACTCGCCTCCTGATTGTAATTTGTATTAGCTATTTTTGTATCATGTAACGTGTAATACAGATACATAAGTTTTGTGGTGCTGGGAACACTCGTGAAGCATGGACATACCCACAAATCTACCACACACAAGATATAATGCGTGCATGCTGAAATACGCAATTTACAATTGTGCACGCAAGAATGCCCAAAATTGAGCTGGGATTCGTAAAGGCTAAACGAGCATCCATAACTATTTTCTTGACACAAGCCTAGATAGTTATCTTCAGCTATAGTGTGTCAAGTGGGGGAGATGGAAAAATATCTGTTCGGCGAGGCAGGAATCCTCAACCTAGTTGGAGGAATTATACGCTTATTCATAGCAGTTGTAATTGTTCTTTCCGCGTATGGCTTGATTTTAGAGAGAGCACACGGTTGAGTGGGAAGTTAGAAGAAGGTTGCCATTCTGTAGTCGTCTCTGAATTGTCCGTTGACATAATCTTCCTTTTCAAGCTTCGCTTCTATCTTGAATCCACACTTTTCATATACGTGTATCGCTTTATCGTTCTTAGTATCTACTCGGAGGTAGATCTTCTTCAATCCTTTCTTTCGGGCTATTTCAAGGAGGTGTTTTATCATGCTAGTTCCCAAGCCTTGATCTTGGTTGTCATCATGTACAGTTAACCCAAATTCTGCTTTATGTCTAACAGCTTCTTGAGAATGAAAAGACAAGGAAGCTGAGCCAATTATACGTTCTTTTCCTGTCTCTTGGATCAGAGCGAGAATTGGCAGGTTTTTGGCATAGTCAATGTTTTCAGTCCAACTTTTTATTCTCTCTCTCGTGAATGGATGAACAAGATATTGAAGGCTTTCCTTAGAGAGAGTGGAGAACATATCCCACAACATTTCTGTGTCATTGGAATGTTCAGGTCTAAGAAACACTTCAACCCCATTCTTTAAGACAATTTTCTTTGTCCATTCATTAGGGTAATTGGACATAAACCGCACCTCTCTATTCTAGAGACGAGTTTCCACTTTAAACTCTTCTTCATAGAAGTATGAGTATAATGGCAAAGGCGGTGGACTTCTTTAGTAGCATGGTAGTGTCTTGTCAACGCGCAAATAATATCACACCCCACCCTCCCCCACCACCTTTTGGAAGCCAACTAGTCAACACACAATTATCGCATACAAGTAATTATGGAGATCAAGTTAGACATGGAATCTTCTTCTATCTAACCTTATATTCACGTTAAAGTTATTCAAACTAGGATTGAATAGGAGAACTGCATATAAGGTGAGTTGATATTATGAAGCTCATACCTTTGTTATTAGCAATAATGTTCTTGATTTCGATGTCACTAGTGGGAATAAC
>Ga0209986_10000769_pt1 | contig 31496 bp, 25 predicted proteins | sample BlataG_FD_183168 | JGI IMG/M metagenome (GOLD analysis project Ga0209986, IMG submission 183168) | Deep subsurface microbial communities from Black Sea to uncover new lineages of life (NeLLi) - Black_00105 metaG (SPAdes) (version 2) | ecosystem: Environmental > Aquatic > Marine > Oceanic >...
GGTTTTGGAACCATTAGCAGTTATGCTTTCATCAAAGAAGTATAAAGAATTTTCTCTCAGTCCTTTTAAAAGATTAGTTTCTAATCTTAATAATAAACCCCTAATATTACATATTTGCGGAAATACCGATCATCTTGTAAAATTAATGTGTGATTCAGGTGCTATCGGTTTAAGTTTAGATAGTGTAATGAATTTTAGAAAATTAAAGAAAATAATACCGAAAGAAATTGCATTAATCGGTAATTTAGACCCCGTTAAAATATTTTTACAATCTACTCCTAACCAAGTAACAGAAGCTACAAGATCTTTGAAGGATGATATGAAAGATACTGATAGCTTTATTTTAAGTTCGGGCTGTGATATTCCCTTAAATACTCCCTTAGAAAATATCTCAGCCTTTATGAAAGCAGCACGGGAGTAGATAATTATTGTTTTTGATTGTTTAACGATAGTAATAGTAGGAGAATAGTAAGATGGTAAAAATAACTTTTTTGCCTGATAAAAAAAATATTAAAGTAAATGAGGGAACTACTATACTGGAAGCATTGGAAAAGGTAGGAATGAACATTAATACTCCTTGTGGAGGAAAGGGAATTTGTGGTAAGTGCAAAGTATTGGTTAAGGAAGGAATTGCCGCAGTTGCTTCTATAGAAGAAGAACTTTTATTAGAAGAAGAAATAAAAAAAGGTTTTAGATTGGCATGTCAAACTAAGCTTTTTAAGGATACTGTAATAGAAATACCTTCAGAAATTAGGTTGGATTTTAAAAGAGTATTTTCTTCTAATTTAAAAGGAGATATTAATCGCATTAAAAATAATTTTTCTCTTGGCACTAATTTAAAGAAAGTATTTTTAGATTTAAAAAAACCTTCTTTGGATGACCAGAGATCAGATTGGGAAAGAATTAAAGATGAATTGTCTTCAAAAAAGATAGAAAATATTTCTAATTTAAAGACCTCTTTAGAAATATTAAAGAAAATTCCTGTTTTAATTAGGGAAGCTAATTTTAAAATAACAGTTATTTTGTATAATAATGAAATTATTAATATAGAAGAAGGCGATACTACCAAAAGTAGTTATGGTATTGCTTTTGATGTTGGAACAACTACAGTAGCAGGATATTTAGTTGATTTAAATACTGGTGAAGAGCTTTCTGCTATGGCTAAAGCTAATCCTCAAATTATTTATGGTGATAATGTTATCTCACGAATTGGATTTGCTCAAAAACAAAAAGAGAATTTGGAAATATTACAAAGAAAGATAGTAAATATTCTAAATGAAATAATTAAAGAAAATGCTCAAAAAGCAGGAGTTAATACAAATAATATATATAAAATAAGTATTGCTGGTAATACCTGTATGCATCATTTATTATTAGGGCTTGATCCTTCTTATATTGCACCCTCCCCTTATATTCCGGTAATAAAAGAAAATCTTAATTTAAAAGCAAAAGATATTCCAAAATTAGTGCTTGAGCCAACAGCAGATGTTTATATACTTCCTAATATTTCAGCATTTGTAGGAGCGGATATTGTAGCTGGAATTTTAGCAATTTGTATGTGGAAAAATGAGAAAATATCTCTTTTTATCGATTTAGGGACTAATGGAGAGATAGTTTTAGGCTCAAAGAGAAAAATCTGGACTTGCTCTACAGCAGCTGGTCCCGCTTTTGAAGGAGCTCGCATTAGTTCGGGAATGAGAGCAGCGGAAGGGGCTATAGATAAAGTTAAAATAGATAATGAATCTATTACTTACAGGGTAATAAAAGATGGTAAAGTTAGGGGTATTTGTGGTTCAGGATTAATTGATCTAATTGCTGAATTAATTAAATTAGGACTGATAGATAAAAGTGGCAAGCTTATAGATAGGGAAGAATGTGATCCCAATTTAAGCGAAGAGATTAAAAAAAGAATTATCAATGAACAAAAAGGTAATAAATTTCTTTTAATAAAAGGTAAGGAAACAGAAAATGGGAAATCCATTTATCTTACTCAGAGAGACATTAGAGAAGTGCAATTGGCTAAAGCAGCAATATTTGCAGGAATAAAAATACTTCTAAAAGAGGTAAATATTCCTCAGGAGGATATTCAAAAAATATTATTAGCTGGAGCATTTGGTAATTTTATTGATAAGAAAAGTGCAATAAGAATAGGGTTAATTCCTTATTTACCTTTAGAGAAAATAGAATCAGTCGGTAATGCAGCGGGAAGAGGGGCAGAGATAACTTTGCTTTCTGAAAAAACGAGAGAAATATGTGAAAAGATATCCAAAGATATTAAATATATAGAGCTATCTTCAAGGGCTGATTTTCAAGAAGAATTTGTGGAGGCTATGTTTTTTAAAAGCTAAATAATTAACTAAGAAAGAATTTATATGAAAATAATAAAAAATATTAAACTAAAAATAGATGAAGAAGAAGTTTTGAGATATCAAGGTTATCACCGTAATAAAGCAGGTAAAACTGGTGAAATAATTTTAGAAACCACTCGAAAAGAAATTGAACAAGGTTATTGTCTTTTTGAACCTAAAGGGATTTATTCTAAGGTAATGATTAAAAATATTAGTTCAGAAGGAAGAATTAATTTAGAAAATGGATTACATTTAGAAATTAATAATTCTATGCTTAATTTATTAAGAGGAACGAGTTACTTAGCTTTTGGATTATCAACTATAGGTAATCATTTAGAAGAAAAAGTGGCTGAATTATTTGCTAAGAACGAATATCCTAAAGCTATCGCTCTTGATGCTGTGGGAACAGTAGCATCTAGATTTTTAAGTCAGTATATTAGAAGTGCAGTTTGTCAAGAGGCAAAAGAACAAAACCTTCAAACTACTAAATATTTTACTCCCGGTACTTTTGAATGGGATATAAGCCAACAGAAGAATATTTTTGAAATTATCCCGGCTGATAAAATTGGGGTAAAATTAACCGAGTCTTGTATGATGGTTCCTAAAAAATCATTATCCTGGGTAATAGGAATAGGAAAAGAAATTATCATAATATCTAAAGAAAATGATTCTTGTAAAATTTGTTTGGCGGAGAATTGTCAATTTAGAAAAACTTTTTAATTAATTTTTTATTGCTTTATTAAATCTATTATTTATTGATAATATTTTAGCACTTCTTTATTAACCAGGTTTAATGGTCTCCCTCCTTCTAACACTCTTTTTACTTCTTGAGCAGCTGATTTTCTTAGATCTTTTTCTGCTTCAACTGAATTCCAGGCAACATGGGGAGTGTATATTATATTATCATTATTCATTATGTCATTTAGTGATGGTGGATCTTTTTCTAATACATCTAATGCTGCTCTCGCAATTTTCCTATCTTTCAAGCCCTTATATAATGCCTTCTGATTAATAATTTCTCCTCGGCTGGTATTAATTATAAAAACTCTCTTTTTCATCATTTCAATTTCTTCAAAGTCGATTAAGTGTTTGGTATATTTATTTAAAGGGCAATGCAGAGAGATGTAATCTGATTGACGTAATAGAGTTTCTAATTCTACTTTTTTTGCACTATATTCAGATATTAATTTACTATTAACGAAAGGATCATATACAATCATCGAAAGTTTGAAAGGTCGAATTTTTTCTGCAACTCTTTTTCCGATATTACCAAAACCTATGATTCCGAAAACTTTGTTCTCTATTCTAAAAATAGGATCTCCCACCAGAGGGTCCCAGGATCCTCTTTTTACCGATTGATCATATTCCGAAATTTTTCTAACTAAATTCAATAGCAAAGCAAGAGTATGAGTAGATACTTCTTCTACACAATATCGAGGTATATTTGCCACATATATTTTTTTTTGAGTTGCTGATTCTAAATCAATATTATCTAGTCCAACTGAGTATTTTACTATTACTTTGCACTTGTGTAGATTTTCTATTACTTTTTTACCGATAGGAACATAAGAAACCAATAAACCATCCATTTCCGAACCAAGTCTAATTACATCTTCCTCGATCTTACAGTGACCAACCTTTACTACTGCATTGATTTCTGCAAGAATTTCTTTTTCTATATGAAAATTCTTATGATAGGGATCGGTTATTAATACCTTAAATTTCGCATCCATTTTTATTCATACTCCAATAATTATTTTTAAATTTTCTGGTTTAATATAATTATCAAGAGCTCTTTTAATTTTTTCAAGTGGTTCAACCGAAGTTATTAGAGGAGTTACCGATATGCGGTTTTCTTTTAACAATTTTAAAGCAATATTAAAATGAAAAGGTTTATAAGCAGAAGTTCCGATGATTTTAATTTGATCATAATGTATTTTATTAGAATTAATTAATAAATCTGGATTTTTGATAGCACTTCCAAAAATAAATACTGTACCTTGTTTCCTGGTAAATAAAAAACACTCTTTTATGATATCTTCTTTAAAGACAGTAGTTATAGCAACGTCAACACCTTCAGAACAGGTTTCTTTCGTGATAAATTTTTTTAAATCTATTTCCTCCGGGTTGACTACCGTAGCGCCGAGACTTTTCGCAATATTTCTTCTATATTCACTAATTTCACTAACTATAACTTTTGAAGCTCCTTTTAATAAACTTAGTTGTAGTAATAATAGACCCATTACGCCTGCGCCGATAATTACTATTATATCTCCCAGCCCAATATTACATTTTTCAATAGATTCTATGCAACAGGCAATAGGTTCTAAAAATGTAGCTTCATTGGTGGATAATTTATCAGGGATTTTAAGTAAAGCTATTTTAGCGAATTTTTCTTTTATGGAAACATATTCGGCAAAGCCTCCATTTGATGCCCTTTGTTTATTTTCACACAATTCGAATAACCCTCTTTGACAATAGCTGCAATACCCACAATTAATCGCATGAATTACTGCTACTCTATCTCCCTTTTTAAAATTATTATTTTCTTTGGGTGTTGTTACTATATTTCCTACATACTCATGCCCTAATATTACGGGAGGCTTACAATAATGACTTTGACCTTCCTGATATGCTTTGACATCGGAGATGCAAATTCCACAAGCAGCAACTTTTATCATGATATTACCCTGGCTTGGTGGTAAATTTACCTCCTCAACTTTTATGTTCTTTTTTCCATATAAAACAGCCGCTTTCATTATTTACCTCCCCAGTTTTAATTTAAAAAAATCTTTAAATTTCTCCCAGTTCTTTAAATAGTTCTATGTTATTTTGATAAAGTTTTTTATAAATAAGAAACAAACGCGAATAATAATGATGGTGTTTTTCCATATCAGGTTGGAATATTCTATCTATATGTACCATTTTTTTTACAGCTTCGTTAAAACTATAGATTTTTAACCCCATCATTGCTAAGATTGCTCCGCCTAATAATCCGCTTTCATAAACATTTAATTTAATAACTTCTTTCCCCAGAATATCTGCTTTTATCTGATTTAAATGATTATTTTCGGCTCCACCTCCTGAGACTCTTAGAGTATCAGGTATATGATCTTTATTGGAGATACCTCGTAAAATTTCAAAATTCTGTAAAATACTAAATCCAATGCCTTCCAGTATAGCTTGATAAAGATCAAATCTGTTATGTTGGCTATTTAATCCAAAAAATATTCCTCTTGCGCTTGGGTCCCATATAGGACTTCTTTCTCCTTCTATATATGGGAGAAATATTAAAGGATTCATTTTGGGAAAATCGTTTTTTTCATTTGTAAGCATTAATTTATTTGGACTTTTATCACTTCCTATAATATTCTTTATAAACCAATTTATGGATTTTCCACTTGCTTGGGTCGCTTCAAAGATAATTTGGAGGTTATTGTAAAATGGATAACTAAAATAGGGCTGTTTATTTATTCGGGATAGATTAACTTGTTGGTCAATTGAAATTCCAATAATTTCAGAAGTTCCGCTAATATTATAACACATATTCTTTTTGTTGATTCCCGTACCTATTATACTGGTAATAGAATCCATTTCTCCAGCAATAACTGGAATACCTTTTGGTAAGCCGATTTCATTTTCTAATGATTTTGTGGTGGTTCCGATTATACTGTGGGAAGGAATAGCTTTTGGTATAATAGATTCAGGAATTTCTAACACATTAAGAAACTTAGAATGCAACTTTCCGGTTTTAACATCTACAAAATCTCTACCGCTTAAAAAGCTGGTTTTGTACTCTCCAGTTAACTTGAAATTTATGTAATCTTTGGGTTCAAGAATTGCATAGACTTTTTTCATAGTGTTAGGTTCATTATTTTTCAGCCATATTAGTTTAGCAATACGGGAGCTCGGAGTGAGGGGAGAAATCATTATCGATGTATAAAATTCCTCTTTTAATTTTTCTTTAATATATTTTACTTCCTTTACAGCCCTGCTATCTTGCCAGATAATAGCTGGTCTTAAAATTTTTCCTTGTCTATCCACACAAACTAAAGTAGGGCTATGACCACAACAAGCAATACAAATAATAGAAAATTTGGGGATTTTTATATTTTGCTTTTCCTTTAAAATTTGATGAATCCCAGATTTTACAGCATACCACCAATCTTCAGGGTCTTGTTCTAAACTGTTAGTTTTTAAATAATGAGTAGAATAACTAGTTTGGAAAGTTTTTACTAATTTCCCTTTTAAGTTAATAGCAGCCACTTTTACTGAACTTGTACCTATGTCAATGGCCAGGATTACTTCCATAAGATTGTAAACCTTTCTGTAAACAAATAAAAATTATCATTTTTCTTATTTATATATTTTTATGTTAATATTTGCAAATTATCTTTATTGATCTATATACAAGAAAATTGATTTCGAATAAAAAAGACGTGCCTTTTTCTATTTCGATTACTCTATTAAATTAAATTCCAAATCGATTATAAAGCTAAAAAATTTTCTTGACATAGTATAATAATAATTGTATTCTATTTTTAGAACAGCGTTCAATAAAATATCTAACTGCGTTCTTTATTTTACCATAAATTGTTAATTAATGGAAAGTATTGGTATTTTTTTATTGTCTCTCTATTAATATCAGAGATTTAAGGTGATAGAGATAAATTTACAATAAAATAAATATTTAATTAGAGGTAATGGCTGATGGAAAAGAAGATAATTCAATCTATAGATCGAGCTTTACAAGTTCTTGAGTTATTTAGTTTAGAAAAACCTGAGTGGGGAATAACTGAAATAAGCAAAGCTTTAAATATTTATAAAAGTAATGTACATAATGTGTTAACAACCTTAGCTGAAAGGGGTTTTGTAATAAAAGATTCTAAAACAGATAAATACAAACTCGGTATAAAATTTTTTGAGCTGGGAAGTATAGTTATTAAAAATATGGATTTAAGGAAAATAGCTCACCCTTATATAGAAGAATTGTCTAAAGAATTCAATGAGACAGTACATTTAGGAGTTTTAGATAAAGGAAGAGTTGTTTCTATAGAACGGGAAGAATCTGATAAAAGTTTGTGCTCTCATATCGAAATAGGCAAAAGAACTCCTCTCCATTGTACTGCAGTAGGGAAAGCCATAATGGCTTATCTTTCTGAAGATGAAATTAATTTAATAATAAAGGAAAAAGGTTTAGAAAAATTTACAGAAAATACTATTACCACAAAAAAAGATCTCGAAAATGAATTTAAAAAAATTCGAGAACAAGGATATGCAGTGGATAAAATAGAGCATGAAGAAGGAGTCCGATGCGTAGCAGGACCAATACGAGATTATATCGGAAAGGTTAGTGCTTCTATGAGTATCTCTGGTCCAGCATTTCGAATAAATGAAGATAATATACCTGTTATTGCTAAAAAAGTAAAAGAGTATTGTAATTGTATTTCTAAAGAAATGGGCTACAAATTTAATTAAAAAAATATTAACGTGTTTTTTATATAAAATTATCTGTAGGAGGATTTACAATGTTTGATAAAGAAAAATATGGCCGAATATTAGTCCCCATGGTAACTCCATTTAAGGAGGACCAGAGTGTAGATTATGAAGCCGCAGTAAGTATTGCTGAAAAATTGATCGAAGATAATAAAGCTGATTCAATCATACTTTCCGGGACCACTGGAGAATTTTTTACCATGAGATTTGAAGAAAGAGTAAAAATGTTTAATGTTATTAAAGAAACTGTCGGAAAAAAAATTCCGTTAATGGCAGGAGTAGGATGTACTTCTACCATTGAAACTATGGCTTTGGCTAAGAAAGCGGAAGAATTAGGTTTTGAAATAATGATGGTAGTTTCCCCTTATTATACCAAACCCACACAAAAAGAACTTTATAATCACTTTAAAAAAGTTGCTGAATCAGTAAATATTCAAATGATGCTTTACAATATTCCTATATTTACAGGTGTTAATATTAACCCTGAAACAGTAGCCAAGCTTTCAGAAATGGAAAATATTGTAGCAGTAAAAGAAGAAGCGGAGCTTAATCCCAAACAGATGACCGATTTTATCAATACTACTCCAGATGATTTTATAATTTACTGTGGGGATGACAGTATGATCCTTGAGGCTTTTGCCCAGGGAGGAGCAAAGAGGATAGGAGGAATTATCAGCGGTGCCTCTCATATAATAGGAGTGCAATTAAGGAATATGATTAATATGTTCCTTAATGGAAAGGTGGAAGAAGCAGCGAAAATGCAACAAAAATATTTACCACTATTTAGAATAATGGGGCAAAATGGTCGTACTAACCCTTGTTCTCTTATAAAAGAAGCTATGAAAATGCTAGGTTATAAAGCAGGGATTCCTCGCCTACCATTAACTCCTGGTACAGAAGAAGAGATTGCAGAGGTCAGGAAAGTAATGAAAAAACTGGGGATAATTTGATGGTAAAATTAAAATTATCTTATTGTATATATTGTAATGCTAATTAATTTTTAAAAGAGGAAGATATATTAAGCATATTAATGTATAATTTACTTTTTAAAAAATATAAATATAAGGAGGAATAATTATATGAATTTGAACAAATTAACTGGTATGATAGCCCCGATGGTAACTCCTTTTGATGAAAATGAGGATTTAGATTTAAATGTTACAAGAAAAGAAGTTAAGTACTTACTTAATACAGGTATAGATGGAATTAGTACAGGGGGTAGTACTGGAGAAGGTGCATTGTTGTCTGGTGAAGAAATTAGAAAAATAATTGAAATAATCGTGGAAGAAAATGAAAAGAAAATACCTATAGTAGCTGGAATAATTAAGAATTCAACTCGAGAAGCAATTAAAACTGCTTTAATAGCTAAAAAGGCGGGAGCAGATGCATTGCTTATTACACCAGTATTTTATTTTGGTGCAACTCCAGAAGGCAATTATGAATATTACAAATTAATTGCAGAAAAAGTTAGATTACCTATTATTATTTACAATGTTGTCCCCACCAATCAAATAACTCTGGAAGTAATGTTAAAAATTAGCGAAATAGAAGAAGTGGTTGGTATAAAACAAGTTGGAATAGAAGAATTAGTAGCTATGGTTTCTGCTTGTGAAGATAGGATGAAAGTTTTTAGTGCATGTGATGATATGCTATACGGAACTTATGTCTCTGGTGCTTGCGGGGCAATATCAGCTATGATAGCGGCGGTTCCCGATTTATGTGTTCAACAATGGGAAGCCTTTAAAAAAGGAGATCAAAAAACTGCTATAGAACTTCAAAGAAGATTATATTACGTACGTGAAGCCTATAATTTTAGACCTTTTCCTGGTATGTTAAAAGAAATAATTAGCCAATTAGGTCGTTCGGTAGGAAAATCAAGGAGTCCTATATTAGAACCCAATCAAGAAGAGAAGGAATTTATTAAAAAAAAGTTAATAAAAGCAGGTTTATTATAATTTTTTTTAATTTTGTAATAATTAGAAGGATTTTTAAAGTACTTAATCTTAAAGGAAAGATTCTTGTGAATCTGAGCTATGTATTATAATTTTTAATTAAAATATTGGAAAAGTTAGGTAAAAATCATCATGAAACCAATAAAGTTGGGAATTATAGGTTGTGGAATTGCAGCTCAGAGTTTACACTGGCCTGTATTACAAAAACTAAAAGCCAAATTTGAAATTACAGCTATTTGTAATCATACTGAAAAAAAAGCCATAGATTTTTCTAAAATATTGGGCGGAGTACCCTATGTTCTTGATTATCACGATCTTTTACAAAGATCCGATGTAGAAGCTGTAGATATTGCTCTTCCCATTCATCTAAATTATCAAGTTACTAAGGATGCCTTACAAGCTGGTAAACATGTAATAGTCGAAAAACCTTTAGCTGCTAATCTGTCAGAAGCTAAAATGATGTTAGATTTTGAAGATAAATATTCCTTGGTTATGATGGTAGCTGAAAATTTCCGTTATTGTCCCATCTTCCAACGGATTAGAAATTATTTACAGCAAGGCAAAATTGGAGATCCTTATGCAGTCTTTTGGAATAGATTTATTTTTATTGATTTAAAGAACAACAAATATGCTCAAACAAAATGGCGTAGAAATCACCAATATAAAGGAGGATTTGTTACTGATGCAGGAATTCATTATATAGCAGCCTTGAGAGATATGTTCGGTAATATTAATCATGGGATTGCTTTTACCAAGAGTGTGAATCCTAATATTGGGGAAATAGATTCTATGAGTTTCCAATTCTACACAGATAAAAATATTTATGGGGTGCTTAACACATTTTATAGTTCAAAAGGTTATGAACAAGATTGTATTTTAATTCCAGGTTTAGAAGGTAGTATTTTAGTTGAAAACAATAAACTTACCTTAAATAATAAAAAGGGAATAGAACTTGAGGAAGCAGTAGAAGAAAGCAAGGGTTATAAAGAAGAGTTTGAAGATTTTTATAGAGGTATACGTTTAGGAAAAAAAGTAAGAAGTTCATTTTATGAAGGATATAAGGATTTGCAGGTGATTATGGGGGCAATAAATTCTACAAATAAATGGAAAAATTTAGAATTAAAAATAACTTAAAAGAAAATACGGGGTTGTATTTTTTAATTATTTTTAAAAATGCATAAAAATAAAGAGCTGATACAAAATAGATTTAGTCTAATTAACGGGAAGCACTATATTTTGAATTTAAAAAAGGAGGGAAATTATTTTAAATAAATACAAATAAATTAATAAAACAAATTTTAAGAATAACTAAATTAGATTAAAATGTAAAAAAAAGAAATTTATTACAAAAAATTGTTATAACAAAATAAATTTTTACTTAGAAAAAGAAAATATTGATAAATTCACCCTAAGGATGGTTATATAATGAGAAAAATAATTTTTTAAAGGAGTGAGTGAAGATGAAAAAAGTGTTTATAATTTGTCTCGTACTGTTTATGGTTTTAGGACTTGTGGGAATAGCCAATGCGAATACTTTTCCTGAAAAACCTATAAAGTTAATAGTACCTTGGGCTCCAGGAGGAGGCACTGATACAGTAGGAAGAATGCTGTCTAAATATGGAGAAAAATATTTTGGGGTACCAATTGTAGTCGAGAATGTAGAAGGTGGCATGGGAGCTATTGCCTTACAGAGAGTGAAAGCAGCCCAACCAACCGGATATGAATTAGTAATTGCTTCCGGTTATGTGGGTTGGATGGATAAAATACGTGATTTTCCAGTTAACTTTGGTGATTATACAGTAGTTATGTGTTTAAACCGTGATCCTGCTGCTTTTACTATTTCAGCAAAAGCTCCGTGGAATACTGTAGAAGAATTTGTAGAATATGCCAAGGAACATCCTGGAGAAATAACTGTAGGTCATTCTGGAGAAGGTTTGGTATGGCACCTTGCAGGAGCAAGTGTTGCTGATTATTTTGACTTAGACTTCAATTATGTCCCTTATAATGGTGCAGCACCAGCAATCGCTGCAGTTATGGGGGGTGATATTGATGTGGTTACTGTTGGAGGAGCGGAAGTAGCTTCACAAGTATTAGGTGGAAAATTGAAATGTTTAGGAATTTTAGGAGCAGACCGATTAAAACCATTACCTGATGTCCCTACTTTTAAGGAAATGGGTTATGATATTGAAGTTTATACTCATAGAGGTTTAGTTGGTCCTAAAGGAATTCCTCAAGATGTAGCTGACGCCCTATACCAAGGCTTTTCTAATGCAATGCAGGAAAAAGAGTTTATAGAAGGAATGGAAAATCTTGGCTTAGGAATATTTGCTCTTAATTCTCAAGGATATAAAGAATTTATTGAAAAGCAAAGCGATGCCATTCTCAAATCACTTAAAAAAATTGGTTTAATAGAATAAGTTCTAGAATTTGTTGGTAAGAAATGTTTCGATTATTTAATTACTATAAGAAAAGCTAAATAAATATTAAGATTATAATCAATCCTTAGGGTGTAAAAATAATTTGTAAAATCTAACTATTAAATTAATCATATAATTAAAGAGGTGATTATGATTTGAAGCAAAACTCTAAAGCTGATATAGTAGCAGCGATTTTCTTATTATTGGTTAGTTTTTTTGTTTTTTGGATTAGTAGAGGCTTTCCTTCTTCAAAAACAGGGATTGGAGTAAGTACATTTCCTAAATTATTAGCAGGATTGCTTATTATTTTTACTATCATAATAATTATTCAAGCTATAAAGAATTCTTCTTTTTCTAAAAAAGAACCTATTTTAAAAGAATTTAAAAAGGGTCACAAACTTATTATAGCGGTAATTATTATTTTGATTATTTATATTCAGATGTTAGAAGCTTTAGGTTTTATATTGTCTTCTTTTTTATTGCTTATAACTTTGATGTTTATTTTTGGTGAAAGAAGAAAAATAATACTATTAGTAGTTCCCTTGTTATTTTCCGTTGTTTTATATTTAGTTTTTAGCAAAATGGCTATGGTTTTTTTACCTGAGGGAATTATTGAAAATATTTTTTTTTAAAAGGAGTATAGATGATTAACTATTTAATGCAGGGTTTTTTAATAGTTTTTTCTAACCCCATTAATATATTGGTTATAATTTTAGGTGTAGGGGCAGGAATTATCATTGGAGCTATGCCAGGATTAACGGCCACCATGGGCATTGCTATAGCTTTACCTCTTACTTTTGGCATGCCTCCAGAAGTTGGATTAACTTTATTAATTAGTATTTTTATCGGGGGAATACATGGTGGAGGCATTCCAGCAATATTAATAAAAACTCCCGGAACTCCTGCTTCAGCAGCGACTATATCCGATGGTTTTGCATTAACGCAAAAAGGAGAGGCTAGTATAGCTCTGGGTATTCATGTCTTTTCCTCATCGACTGGGAGCTTTTTATCAGCAATTATCTTAATTTTTGCTTCTGCTTTAATTGCAGAATTTGCTTTAAAATTTGGTGCAGCAGAGTATTTTTTATTAGCTATATTGGGATTAACTATAATTTCAGCGATATCAGGCGAATCTACGATAAAAGGCTTAATTGCTGGTGTCTTAGGACTTTTACTTTCTACTTGTGGTTTAGACCCAATGGTAGGTTACCCCCGTTTCACTTTTAATAATTATAATTTGATGGAAGGATTTTCTTTAGTGCCTGCCCTAATTGGACTATTTGCAATTTCTCAAATATTTTTTGAGATTGAAATTATAGATATTCCCATTGTAAAAGCTAAAAAGGTTAAAACCAAACTACCTAGTTTTAGTCAAATAAAAAATATTTTTCCAACAATAATTCGCGCAACAATTACTGGAACCATTATTGGAGCTATACCTGGACCCGGGGCTATTTTAGGTTCATTCATTCCCTATCAAAATGAAAAAAGATTATCAAAACATCCGGAAAAGTTTGGTCATGGTGCCATAGAAGGAATTGCGGCAGCAGAAGCAGGTAATAACTCAGCTGCTATAGGAGCATTAATTCCAACACTTACTTTGGGGATACCTGGAGAGGCAGCTACTGCTGTATTATTAGGAGGACTTATGATCTTAGGATTACGGCCAGGACCCTTGCTTTTTAAAAATAATCCGGAAGTTGTATATGCGGTTTTTGCTAGTATAATTATAGCATGCTTCGTATTACTTATTGAAGGATTAATCATAGCTCAACATATAGGAAAGCTTATTACTATTTCAAAAAAAATTTTATTACCAATTATCTTATTGTTATGCGTAGTTGGTGCCTTTGCAATAAGAAGGAGTGTTTTTGATATTGGTGTTGCCCTAATTTTTGGAATATTAGGTTATTTTTTACAAAAACTAAATTTCGGAGTAGTTCCGGTTCTACTGGGTTTAATTTTAGGGCCTATAGCTGAAGCTAATTTAAGAAGAGCTTTAATCATATCTAGAGGAAATTTAACGATATTTTTTAATAATTGGCTTGATATAAGTTTAATTTTGCTTGGGATACTTTCCTTAATTTTTGGTATTAAATTGAGTAACAGTTTAAAGAAAATAAGCAAAGAATCTTCTATCTAAAATAATGGATAAATAATTATAATGTTATATGATATTTAAAAATTTTAAAAAAATAACAAATATAGTCTATTTTTATAAATAATATTTAGGAGGCATTTTAATGTTTGATAAAGAAAAGTACGGAAAGATATTGACTCCATTAGTCACCCCTTTTAAGGAGGACCAGAGTGTAGATTATGAAGCCGCAGTAAGTATTGCTGAAAAATTGATCGAAGATAATAAAGCTGATTCAATCATACTTTCCGGGACCACTGGAGAATTTTTTACCATGAGATTTGAAGAAAGAGTAAAAATGTTTAATGTTATTAAAGAAACTGTCGGAAAAAAAATTCCGTTAATGGCAGGAGTAGGATGTACTTCTACCATTGAAACTATGGCTTTGGCTAAGAAAGCGGAAGAATTAGGTTTTGAAATAATGATGGTAGTTTCCCCTTATTATACCAAACCCACACAAAAAGAACTTTATAATCACTTTAAAAAAGTTGCTGAATCAGTAAATATTCAAATGATGCTTTACAATATTCCTATATTTACAGGTGTTAATATTAACCCTGAAACAGTAGCCAAGCTTTCAGAAATGGAAAATATTGTAGCAGTAAAAGAAGAAGCGGAGCTTAATCCCAAACAGATGACCGATTTTATCAATACTACTCCAGATGATTTTATAATTTACTGTGGGGATGACAGTATGATCCTTGAGGCTTTTGCCCAGGGAGGAGCAAAGAGGATAGGAGGAATTATCAGCGGTGCCTCTCATATAATAGGAGTGCAATTAAGGAATATGATTAATATGTTCCTTAATGGAAAGGTGGAAGAAGCAGCGAAAATGCAACAAAAATATTTACCACTATTTAGAATAATGGGGCAAAATGGTCGTACTAACCCTTGTTCTCTTATAAAAGAAGCTATGAAAATGCTAGGTTATAAAGCAGGGATTCCTCGCCTACCTTTAAGTCCTGGTACTGAGGAAGAAATTGCAGAGGTTCGAAAGGTTATGAAAAAAATTAAAATCATTTAATTGAATATTTTATAAGAAAATATATATTAAATTTAAATATCTATTATTGTATTTTAAAAGCTAAAGAGAATTATTGGAGGAAAATTTGGTGGAGCAAAGATTTCAAGGTGTTATTGCAGTAGTATTAACTCCTTTTGATAAGAAAGAAAATATCGATTATTCTGCTTTGGAAAGATTAATCGAATTTATGTTAAGTAAAGGCATACATGGTTTATTTACCTGTGGTTCTTTTAGTTTGGGACCTCTTATGAGTCCTGGGGAAAGAAAAAAAGTATTAGAATTCACGGTTAAAGTGAATCGAGATCGGGTTCCGATTATTGCTCAAATTGGTGCTATTAATACCAAAACAGCCGTAGAATTGGCCCGCCATGCTCAATCCCTTGAGGTTGATGCCATTGCTAGTATCCCCCCGTTTTATATTCCTACCGATGAAGAAGCTATCTATGCTCATTTTAAAGATATTATAGAAGCCGTTGATATCCCTGTATATGCTTACAATAATTTGTGGACTGGAAGAATCATTTCCCCGGAATTATTAAAAAGGTTAGTGAAGTTAGGCTATCAGGGGATGAAAGATGCTGGTGAAGATTTTCAACTTCACTGTCGCTACTTACGATCAGCGCCTTTATCTTTTAATTTGTTAATGGGAACGGAAATGCTGGCTATACCTGCTTTAAGTATGGGTGTAAAAGGATTTACCAGCGGAACCGTCAATGCCTTTCCTGAATTAAATGTAGAATTATTTCGTTTTTTTAAAGAAGGAAAATTAGATCAAGCTGCGAAATTACAACAAAAAATTTTAAAATTAGTTGAAATCTTATCTATAGGCCCAGAAATATCAACAATGTATACTTGTGTAAATTTAAGAGGAATTAAATTTGGTCAGCCTAGAAGACCTTTACGACCCCTTAGCTTAGAGTTGCAGGATAGGATAAAGAATAGAATAATCCATTTAGGCTTATTAGAAGAACCTTATTATTAAAAATTTTAAAAATAAAATAAGTCTAATCAAATTAAAGGAGATTAAATAATGGTAAATATTCAAAAAAAACTACCCGGAAGACTTCCCAAGGTCGGTATCCGTCCCATCATCGATGGAAGAAGGAAAGGGATTAGAGAATCCTTAGAAGAGCAGACTATGCGCATGGCTAAATCTACCTCAGCTTTGATTAGCAAAAAGCTTCGGCATTCTAATGGCCTGCCGGTGGAATGTGTAATAGCTGATACCACTATCGGTGGAGTAGCAGAAGCTGCCAAATGTGCGGATAAATTTGCCAAAGAAGGTGTAGGAGTATCGATAAGTGTCACCCCCTGCTGGTGTTATGGGATGGAGACCATAGATATGGATCCTCTTATTCCTAAAGCCATCTGGGGTTTTAACGGAACCGAAAGACCGGGAGCAGTATATCTTTCTGCTGCCCTTGCCGGCCATGACCAGATAGGACTACCGGCTTTTGGTATCTACGGCAAAGATGTACAGGATCAAAATGATAATATTATCCCTGAAGATGTAGAACAAAAACTATTACAATTCATTAAGGCCGGACTGGCCGTAGCTACTATGAGAGGAAAATCCTATCTTTCTATCGGCGGTGTCTCTATGGGGATTGCCGGTTCTCAGGTTTCCCTCGACTTCTTCCAGGATTATCTGGGGATGAGAAACGAATATGTAGATATGTCCGAGATCATAAGAAGGATAGAAGAAGAGATATACGATAAAGAAGAATACGAAAAAGCTCTATCCTGGGTTAGGGAAAATTGCCCAGAAGGAGAAGACCGCAATAGAGAAGACCTGAAACACTCTCGCTCTCAAAAAGATGCCGAGTGGGAGATGGTGGTCAAGATGAACCTGATAGCCCGTGATTTAATGGTCGGCAATCCAAAGTTAGCCGAATTAGGATTTACTGAGGAGGCCGAAGGACATAATGCCCTTGCCGCTGGTTTTCAAGGCCAGAGACAATGGACTGATCATTTTCCCAATGGAGATTTTATGGAGACTATTTTAAATACTTCTTTTGATTGGAACGGGATAAGGGAGGCCTTTGTCTTTGCTACGGAGAACGATAGCTTAAACGGAATCTCCATGTTATTTAATCATCTCTTAACCGATAGAGCCCAAATATTTTCTGATATCAGAACTTACTGGAGCCCCCAAGCAGTAAAGAGAGTAACCGGAAAAGAGCTGACCGGCTTAGCCAAAGATGGAATACTTCATCTGATCAATTCCGGTGCTACCAGCTTAGATGCTACCGGAAAGCAGAAGAAAGATGGAAAATCAACTATGAAAGCCTTCTGGGAGATAAGCGAAGAAGAGACAAAAAGGTGCCTGCAGGCTACCAGATGGTCTCCCGCCAACTTAGAATACTTCCGGGGAGGAGGATATTCTTCTACCTTCTATACTAAAGGGGTTATGCCGGTAACTATGGCAAGAATAAATCTTATTAAAGGTTTAGGACCAGTAATCCAAATTGCCGAGGGCTATACGGTAGATCTACCCTCCGAGATTCACCATATCTTGGATGAACGCACCGATCCCACCTGGCCCACCACCTGGTTTGCCCCCATCTTAACCGGGGAAGGGACCTTCAGAGATGTCTATTCAGTGATGAACAACTGGGGAGCCAATCATGGGGCAATCAGTTATGGTCATATCGGGAAAGACTTAATTACTCTATCCTCCATGCTCAGGATACCGGTAGCTATGCACAATGTCCCCGAAGAGAAGATCTTCAGACCTAAAACCTGGACTTCCTTCGGAACTTCTGATTTAGAATCTGCTGACTTTAGAGCATGTGCAAACTTTGGACCTTTGTATGGAAGAAAATAGGAGGAGGACTATTAAAAATAAATATGCCCTGGGCTTAGACTCTAGTACCTTAAACCGAAGAGCAGTATTAGTTAGTGTAAAAGAAGATAGTTAAATTTAAATATTTTAAAAGGACCGGGGAAATGAGTAGGGAAATAAAAAAGTTACTTAAAATTGTTGAAGAGAAAAAAAGAATAAACCCTCAAGGAAAGGATAGAATTGCCGATGTTTTAGAAAATAGAGAAGTAGATGTTTTACCCTTAATTTTTTGGAGACCTCAAAATATTTCTGTTCCTGGAAAGAATTATGATATGGAAGAACAGTTTTATGATAAAGAAAAAATGCTTTACGCTCATTTGGAGGAGATTGTAGATTGTGCTGAAAATGCCTTTGATGCTCCATTATGTCTACGTCCAAATTTTGGAACAATATTTATACCTTCTATATTTGGATTAAAATATGAGCTACCAAAAGATACTTTTGCCTGGATAACTTCCCATCTTACCAAAGATGAGATTAAAAAATTTAAAATTCCACATTTAAGTGAAGTAGATATGATGAAAAGGGCTATTGAATATCTTCAATTTTTTAAGGAAGAATTGCCAGAATGGATTCATGTATATCTACCAGATACACTTGGTCCTTTTGAAATTGCTCATTCAGTTTACGGGGATAATATTTTTTATGAAATTTATGATGACCCAAGTTTTATTCATTATCTTTTAGACCTTTGTACTGAATTGTATATTCAGGTTACTGAAAAATTAAAAAAAGTTATAGGCGAAGAGAGGGAAAATTGTTATCATGGACATGCTTTAGTTCGAGGAATTTATATGAGAAATGGTGGTACCCGAATTTCTGAGGATAGTGCTACCCTTCTATCTCCTGAGCATATTGATGAATTTGTCATTCCTTATGATAGAAGAGCGTTAGAGGCCTTTGGAGGAGGATTTGTTCATTATTGTGGGAAACATGATTACTTGTTAGAGTCTTATTTACAATTAGAGAAGGTGCGGGCAGTTAATTTGGGTAATCCCGAAATGTATGATTTTAATATTACTATGCAGAAATTTATAGATTATAGAAAATGTTGTTTTGGTTTATGGCCTAAAATAGGAGAGAAAAATTTAGAAGAATACATCTATAGAATGAAAGCCGCAACCGCAGGAGGAGAGAGAGGGCTTCTTCTCCATTTTGATGAAGCTATGTTTCCGGAATATTCTTGCCAAGAAATTTTACGAAAATGGAAAACAATAATGAGGGGTTAAAATAAAAGAAAAGACTAAAATTTATATTACAATACAAGGTTCAAATATTAACGAAAAATTGCTTGATAGCAATAAAGTGGAGTATAATAAATTAGGTAGTAATAGACAGAAAATTCAAAAAATAAACTAATTAGCTTGCTTCACTATAAAGGAGGTGTTAAAGAAAGCATAAAAAGAATTTTGCTAGAAAGCATGAGAGACAGAAAGTAATTTTAACTTGAAAAAAAATTATAAAAGGAGGATTTCAAAATGAAATTCAGAAAGTTAGAAATTATTTTGGTTATCTTTGTTTTGGTTTTGGCTTTTAGCTGTGTAACTGTTTCTGCTGCTGATGTTAAACTTACTTGGTCCTCAATAAGTGTACCTGGAGATGCTCATACTGAAGCAATGAAGGTCTTCAAAGAGGAAGTAGAAAGTCTTTCAGCAGGACACATAACTGTAGACCTTTATATTGCTGGTGCAATCTATACCCAGGAAGGAGAGTTAGCAGCCGTTCGAGAAGGAACTCTTGATATGGCCTATTATAGTGCCAGCTGGTTGGCAGAATTTGTTCCCTATCTATCCATGATTGGAGCAGTTTATACCTTCAGTGGTTTTAAACATATGGATAGAGTATTAAATGGTGAGATTGGGGAAAGAATTTTTGATGATGTAGCTCAAAAAACTGGTGTACGTCCTCTTGCTGCTTTTTACTTAGGAACAAGACAGCTCAATGTGGTAGAAAAAGTGGGTCCGGTTAGAACCCCCGAAGATATGAAAGGTGTTAAGCTGAGAACACCGGCCAGCCCTGCCTGGATCGCTTTAGGTAAAGCCTTAGGTGGTAACCCTACTCCTATGAGCTTTGGGGAAGTGTATATGGGATTGAAAACTGGTGCTATTGAAGGTCAGGATAACCCCCTTCCTACCGACAAAAATGCTAAATTTTATGAGGTAACCAAATATATAATTCTTACTGATCACGTAGTCAATTCTGTGTGGCCAACTATAAATGAAAAGAAATGGCAGTCCTTGAGTGAGATAGATCAGTTAGTAATCCGTATGGCTATAGAAAAGGCACGAAAATTCTGTGCAGAAACCAATCTGAAAGCTGAATCAGAATTGTGTGATTTCTTTAGAGAGCAGGGGTTGATTATTATCGAAGATCCCGATAAAGAAGCATTTGCAGCCTACGCTAAGAATTCTTATGCCACAGAAAGCAAAGATATTTCCAAAGATTGGGATATGGAGCTATATGAAGAAATTCAGGCACTAAAATAATCAATAAGACTAGTTAAACAATTTTGTTGGGAAAGAACAAGAAGGGTTTCATTAATTATGATGAGACCCTTCTTGTTAAAGGAAAAAGCATAGTTATGAAAAAAAAGAAATTTTGGAAGCGATTAGGAATATTTATTCTGGATTTTTTTGAAGTATTTACACCAGCAATTACCTTTTCTTTATTATTTATTGCTTTCATGGTTCAAATATTTTACCGTTATTTTTTGGTTCCTCTTACCTGGCCGTTAGAATTTACACTTATAGCTTTTATCTGGACAACTCTATTTGGAGCATGTTTTGCCATGCGTGATTCTTCTCATGTAAAGTTTAGCCTAATTTATGATATGTCAAAACCTAAAACTAAAATATGGATGAGAATTATTGGGAATGTCTTATTAATTATCTCCTTCTGTATTGCTCTATTTCCTACTTATCGATATATTGATTTTATGTCTTTTAAGAGATCTAACGTGCTTAAGATTCCTATGAATATAGCTTTTAGTCCTTTTATTATATTTATGCTGATTATGATTGGACGGATAGGATACAACCTCTTTATCGATTTGAAGAAACTTTATAGAGGAGAATTATAATATGAATTTTCCCCTATTTATTTTTTTATTATGTTTTGTTTTAACTTTTATATTAAGGATACCTATTGCCTTAGGTATGCTAATGAGTTCGATCTATTATTTTGCTCTTGCTCCGGGTCCTGCTACCGGATTACAAATGGCTGCGACTCAATTCCTTACTCAGCTTAATGTAAAATTTATTCTCATTGCTGTTCCCCTCTTTGTTTTTGCTGCCAAAGTAATGAATACTGGAAAAGTTACCGAAATGATTTTTTTATTTGCCAATACTTTAGTGGGTAAATGGAAGGGAGGAATGGGCCATGTTAATGTAGTCGCTTCTATCATTTTTTCCGGAATGACCGGTTCTGCGATTGCTGATGCTTCAGGTTTAGGTATTATGGAAATAGAAGCCATGAGAAAACATGGTTATGAAGATAGTTTTAGTTGTGCAATTACTGCTGCCTCAGCAACTATTGGACCCATTTTTCCGCCTAGCATTCCTATGGTTTTTTATGCTATGCTCTCTGGTGCCTCCATTGGTAATCTCTTTCTGGGAGGTATGGCACCAGGCATATTGATTGGTCTTGCTTTGATGGCTTATATTGCCTATATAGCCAAAAAGCGAAATTACCCCAGGGGAGAGAGATACACCTTAAAAGAATTTATCAGAAATACAGCTATAGCATTTCCAGCTCTTTTAACGCCGGTTATATTGCTTGGGGGTATTTACAGTGGCATTGTTACTCCAACTGAGGCTGGCGCTCTGGCTGGATTCTATGCTGTTGTTATTTCATTTTTTGTTTACCGAGCTTTAGGTTTAAGACAATTAATTGAGGTTATTATTGATACCATAAAGACAACAGGTACTCTAACTATTATTGTTGGTGCTGCCTTTTCCTTTTCTTATATTGTTGCTATAGAGCATATTCCAGACATGTTTGCCAGTATTCTTTTAGGAATTACTACCAATAAGTACCTATTACTTTTAATTATTAATATCCTTTTTATAGTCTTGGGAATGTTTATTGATACAATGTGTATTACTCTGGTATTTATTCCCATGGTCTTACCGCTGGTAAAATCTCTGGGAATTGATCTGGTTCATTTCGGGGTAGTGATTGTACTTAATATGATGATTGGTTTATCTACTCCTCCTTTTGGTATGTTACTTTTTATCGTATCCGGCATTTCTGGTACCTCTCTTAAGACAATTATAAAAGAAATCTTCCCCATGCTTTTAGTACTTATTGGTGTTCTTTTCTTGATTACCTATGTACCGGTCATTGTTATGTTTATTCCTAATACTTTTGGAAGATAAAAGAGTGATAAACATTATTAGAAGAATTCATTACAATTAAGATAGAGGAAATATGTAAGTTTTTTCAAATTGTTATGAGAAAATATAATATGTATTGAAAAATTGTTTTAAAAAATAGTAGATAATTAAATTCTTTAAAAAAAGATAAAAATATAGAGATTAATTTTAGTTCAGAGGTAAGTAGATGGCAGTACTAAAATTGAGGAATCATATTCCTATAAGTGGTCCTGCTCGGAGGGAAGCTACTGATGGAACAGAATCTGATATGAGAGTTTCCTTAGGTTTTGAGCCAGGTTGGTTTTATCAACGATGTGGTGTTGATTTTACAGAAAGATGGCATCAGGATCCTTTTTATCGCTATGATAGCCTGGTTAAAATGAAAAAAGAACTTTGTAAAGCTTTTCCTTCGATTTCTTATTGGAATGAGGGTTATAAAGATGATTTGGCGACTATTTCTGGATGTTATGGTGCTTATGTTATACCAAAAATATTTGGGTTTCCTTTGGTATACGAAAAGGATAGATGGCCAGAAATTGATAAAAACAAAGAGAAATTATCAGTGGAAGAAATTGAAAAATTAAATACTGATAATATTCTTTCAAGTTCTTTTACGGAAGAAATTTTCCGCCAAATGGATATAATTGAAGCAGAATGGGGAAAAATTCATGGATATTTAAATTGGCAAGGGGTTCTAAATAATGCCTTCATCTTGAGAGGTGAAGATATTTTTACCGATTTTTATGATAGGCCAGTTTTTATGCATCTTTTTTTCTCAACCATTTGTAATGTTATGATAAAGTTAGCCCAAAAAGTGCAAAAGAGACAGCGAGACTCCGGATTTTACATCAATCATTTTTGCGTGAGCAATTGTACGGTTAATATGGTTTCTCCAAAAATTTATCGAGAATTTCTATTACCTTATGATAAGAAGATTGCAGAAAGTGGTTTTGAAAGGTTTGGTATGCATACTTGTAACTGGGATGTTACTCCCTATTTAGAAGAAATAAAAAAATTACCCAAAGTTGGTTATCTGGATATGGGGATAATGTCTGATATGAAGAAAGTTAAAGAGATGTTCCCTGAAGCAAGGAGGGCAGTTATGTATTCGCCAGTTCGATTACAGGAGGCAAGTTTAAATGAAATTAGAAAAGATATGGAAAAAATATATAGCGAGTTGTCTCCATGCGATATTGTAATGGCTGATATTCAGGCTACAACAAGTGATGAAAGAGTAAATGAGTTATTAAACATTTGTAAAAATTTAGAATTAAAAGAAGAATAAAATAAAATATTTTCATTAAAATAATATATATAATAGAATATGGAAATAACCTAGAGTTCTCTTGTATGGAATTAAATTAAATAAAAGAGATCGTTAATTTCGATCGAAGATAAAGGGGTTAAATTTAATGATAAATACTACAGGAAAGAAAAAATTAGAAGGAATCATTCCTGCCTTGATTTTACCTGTAGACGAGAAGGGAAAAATTAATTTTAATTTTTTTGAAAAACAGGTAAACTATCTTATTTCGGCAGGCATAAATGGTCTTTTTGTTAATGGAACAACAGGTGAAGGGGCCTGGCTAAATACAGATGAAAAAGTACAGGTATTTAAGACTGTAAGAGAAATGTGTGAAGGAAAGGTATTTCTTTGCGCAGCATGTCTTCAACCTTCTACAGAAATGGTAATTAATGAAATTAAAATTATGGAAAAATATAGGCCAGATTATATTGTCGCAGTAACTCCTTATTATTATAGCATTTCACAAGATATAATTATTGAGCATTTTAAAAAAATTGCCCATTGTAGTTCAGTACCATTAATTTTATATAATATTCCTCAATGTACTCATAATAAAATAGAACTGAATACAGTATTGGAGCTTGTCAAAGAAGAAAATATTGCTGGCATAAAAGATAGTTCTGGAGATTTTATATCTTTTACTCGAGGAGCATATACATCAATGTCTAAATCTTTTTCATGGATTCAAGGAGAGGATTATTTGGATGGACCTTCTTTTAATATTGGAGCTGATGGAGTAGTTACAGGTTTAGGAAATGTATTTATAGAACCTTATATTCAAATGTATAAAGAAGCTAAAAAAGGAAATTATCAAAAAGTTAATGAAATACAAAAGAAAATTAATAAATTATATGAAATAATACAAATCACTGGAGGTAAAGTGATTCCAGCAATTAAAGCTGGGACAGCTTTATTAGGAAGAAGCAGTAAATGGATGAAAATAATTTCTATGAGCTTAAACAATAATGAAGTAAGAAAAATAGAAGAGAGACTTATTGATCTTAATGTAATCAAGAGAAAATAAAAACTAATAAGTTAATTAAAAGAACATTATTTTAATTGTATAGTATGTCCTGGACAACGCACAAAGAATGTTTGACAATATGTTATCTTAATGTTATATTTTATTCAGAAAAAATATCAAAATTAAATAATAGGAACTCGTATAAACTCTTGAATATGGCAAGGGTGTTTCTACCAGGTGACCGTAAATCACGACAGGCTACGAGTGGAAGTGCACCTTAGGGGATCGCTTACTTAAGCTGATTTGTATTTGTAAATATTATATTACGCTTAGATAAGATTAGAACCAAGTGGTGCAAAGTATATTTATTTTATACTACACCGGAGGGTTAAAAGCCCAGGCGGAGAGGTTCCACTCTGATAGAGGGAATTTCTGTTGTCTGGGCTTTTTTATTTGTTATAAAGTTATTAATTAAATATATAAAATTTAGGGGATTAAGGAGAGAGGATATGGATGATAAAGTAGCAATAATAATGGGAAGTATATCAGATAAAGAAACTATGAAAAAAGCAGCTGAAGCATTAGGTGAATTAGGTATTTCTTATGAAATGAAAGTGCTTTCTGCTCATCGGACTCCTGATTTACTGTTTGAATATATTGCACAAGTAGAAGAAAAAGGATTTAAAGTAATAATTGCTGGGGCAGGAGGGGCGGCTCATCTTGCCGGAATAATTGCCGCCAAAACCATTTTACCAGTTATCGGAGTACCTATAGAAACAAAAGCGCTGGGAGGACTTGATTCCTTATTGTCTATGGTTCAAATGCCTGGTGGCATTCCAGTGGCTACAGTAGGAATAGGAAATGCCAAAAATGCCGGGCTAATGGCAGCACATATATTAGCTATTGAAAATTCTAAAATTAGAGAAAGACTTAAAGATTATAGAGAAGATATGGTACAGAAGATAAAAGATATTAAGATATAGCGTATAGCGTTTAGCGTGTAGCGGATAGGATTCGTATCTCGTATCTCGTGAATCGTATCTCGTAAAGAAGAAGTCAGGAGCCAGAATAGAATTGTATCACGCATAGCTTAGTAATCAATGCATAATGTGTTCGTAGTGGCTCGATTCATCGAGCCCGCTGAAAAAAATTACTAAAATATTCAGGTCGGATAAATCCGACCCCTACATCAAATTCAGAGCAATGATAATGACAGAGAACATAATAAATCAATAGACAGGCGAGACGCCTGTCCTACGAATTGGGAAATTAATATTGACTGTGGCCAACCGGTGAACTGAGTAATTAGTCAACTAATAAAATTGGTGAATTGGTCAATTGGTAAATTGGCTAATTTGTAGAAGGGAGTATTAACCGTGGGCAGTGTAAAAGATTTAGTTGTCATAGAGAAGCCTTTAGAAAACAAAAGTGGCAGAGGAAGATTTATTTTTTCGGACCGTTATTCAGTATTTGATTGGGGAGAGATGCCAGACCATATTCCTAACAAGGGTAAATCTCTGTGTATTTCTGCAGCTTATTTTTTTGAAAAATTAGAAAGCATGGGGATAAGGACACATTACTTAGGTTTGGTAGAAGGTGGTCAATTAAAAAGAATATCTGAGGTTAAAGGTCCCGTAGATATAATGGAAGTTAAATTGCTTCGGGTATTAAAACCCCCCAAAACTGCCGATGGTTATGATTATTCAGATTATAAAAAAGAGGATAATAATTTTTTAGTTCCTTTAGAAGTTATTTTTCGTAATTCTTTGCCTGCAGGTTCAAGTGTATTTAAAAGGTTAGAAAAAGGAGAATTAGAATTAAAAGAATTGGGATTAGAAAAGACGCCTATTCCTGGAGAAAAATTAGAAAAACCTTTTATAGATGTTTCTACCAAGCTTGAGGAAAGTGATCGCTATATGAACTGGAAGGAAGCAAAAAAAATTACTAATTTCAGTGAGAGCCAATTAAGTGAAATTAGAAAGATAACCACTATAGTTAATAAATTAATAACTGAAGAAGCTAATCGAGTTGGCTTGAAATATGAAGATGGCAAAATTGAGTTTGGGTTAGATGTTAATAAAGAGTTATTAATAGTTGATGTTTTGGGAACATTGGATGAATGCAGATTTACTTTTAAGGGAATGTCTATAAGTAAAGAAATTGCCCGCCTTTATTATCGAAAAACCCCCTGGTATCAGGAAGTATTAAAAGCTAAAAAGGAAAATATTTATAATTGGAAAAATAAAGTAAAATCAGAACCTCCACCTTTGCCGGAAAGATTAAAAGAACTTATATTTATGGCTTATTGTGCCTTTGCCAATGAAATTACCGGGAAAGAATGGTTTAAGAATATTCCTTCTATGCGAGAATTATTAGAGGAAACAAGCCAGATAATAGATAGGTTTGATGGATAGGGAAAAAGTGCAAAGCTAAAAGCTAAAAGCGCAAAACCATAACTTAAAATTTAAAATTAAGAAAAAGTTTTGAATTTTGAATTATGATAGTACGTTTTAGTTTTGAATTTTGAATTTAATACAACATGATAGATATAAATTACAATAAATGTATCATATATTAATTGATTAATTGGCTAATCAGCCAATTAATCAAAAGGAGAAGAAAATGTGGTTGGTTAAAATTTATGTAACCTTAAAAAAAGGATTATTAGATGCTCAAGGAGCAGCAACTCAAAATGCCTTAGAGTCATTGGGGTTTGAAGAAATAGAAGAGGTAAGGATGGGAAAGTATATAAATATTAAAATGAAGGGACAGAATCGCCAGATGGTTATTCAAAGGGTTGAAGAGATGGGTAAAAAATTGTTAGCCAATCCGGTGATCGAAGACTTTGATTATGAAATCGAGGTGTTAAAGTGAAGTTTGGTGTAGTTCAATTTCCAGGTTCAACCTGTGATTATGATTGTTTTTATGCTCTTAATGATGTTTTAAAGGTAGACGTTGAATATATCTGGAACAAGCAGACTAATTTAGAGGGATATGATGGAATATTTTTACCGGGTGGATTTACCTACGGAGATTATTTAAGGGTTGGGGCTATAGCTCGGTTTTCTCCGGTTATGTCAGCAGTAATCGATTATGCTATGGCCGGAGGATTAGTTTTGGGGATTTGCAACGGATTCCAAATTCTTACTGAAGCGGGTTTATTACCCGGAGCATTAATGAGAAATAATAGTCTGCATTTTATCTGTAAGTACAGCTATCTTAGGGTGGAAAATAATCAAACTCCCTATACTAATTCTTGTAAAGGCGGGCAGGTTTTAAAAATACCCATTGCTCATGGGGATGGTAATTATTATATTGACGACCATGGTTTGTCTGAACTTATCAAAAACAATCAGATTGTATTTCGCTATTGTGAAAAGAACGGGGAGATTACTTCAAGGGCTAATCCTAATGGTGCCGTTTATAATATTGCTGGCATATGTAATAAAGAAGGCAATGTTCTGGGTATGATGCCTCACCCGGAGCGTTGTATGGAAGATTGTTTAGGTTCTTCTGAAGGCAAATATATTTTTAATTCTATTTTAGACTTTCTAAAGAAAAAATCAGTACTTAGATAAATAAATCTCGGAAATTAGAAAATTATAATAAAACTTATTAGCAAATTGGCAAGCTAGAAATAATTGGACAATTGGTGGATAGGTGAATTGGCAAATTATTAAAATAGGAGATTAATTGTTGATGAAAAGTTTTAACCAGGAAAAATTTTGGAAAAAATGGAATCTTACTCCAGAAGAGTATGAGAAAATAAAAGAATATTTGCAAAGAGAACCCAATGAAGTAGAGTTAGGGATGTATTCAGTAATGTGGTCAGAACATTGTAGTTATAAAAACTCAAAGCCGCTTCTTAAATTGTTTCCCAATTCAGCGGAATGGGTCCTTCAGGGGCCGGGAGAGAATGCGGGTATTATTGATATCGGAGACGACCAGGTTATAGCTATGAAGATAGAGAGCCACAATCATCCTTCGGCAATAGAGCCCTTTCAAGGAGCGGCAACCGGCATCGGAGGAATAGTGCGGGATATCTTTGCGATGGGGGCTCGTCCTATAGCTTTGTTGGATTCTTTAAGATTTGGAGATTTTGATAATTCCCAAACTCAATATCTTTATAAAGGAGTAATAGATGGTATTTCTTTTTACGGTAATTGTATAGGGGTGCCTACAGTTGGGGGAGAAACAGTTTTTTACTCAAGTTACCAAGAGAATATTTTAGTAAATGTAATGTGTGTAGGGTATGCCAAGAAAAATGATATTTTGCGAGCGGTAGCAAAAGGCGAAGGGAATTCGGTAATTTTAATAGGAGCAAAGACAGGCAGAGATGGGATTGGAGGGGCTTCTTTTGCCTCGACAGAATTAGATGAAACTTCTGATGAAGATCGTCCTGCGGTTCAAATAGGAGACCCCTTTTCTGAAAAATTATTAATTGAGGCTTGTTTGGAATTAAAAGAATTAGACTATGTAGTTGGCCTTCAAGATTGTGGAGCTGCCGGTCTGACTAGTTCTTTGTGTGAAATGGCCAGCCGGGGAGATAGCGGGATAGATATTGAATTATCCAAAGTACCCAAGAGAGAAGAAGGGATGAACCCCTTTGAGATTATGCTATCAGAATCTCAAGAAAGAATGATAGTGGTAGTTAAAAAGGGAAAAGAGGAAGAGATTAAAAAAATATTTGATAAATGGGGCTTAGATTCCGCCGTGATTGGCAGAGTAACTAATGATAGGAAATTCAGGGTCAGAGATAAAGGAGAAATAGTAGCGGATATACCGGCTAAATCACTTGCCGAAGGAGCACCTTCTTACCGTCGCAAAGGGAAAAAGCCGGATATCTTGAATTCGGTCAATAAGCTTGATTTATCCGAGATTTCTCAGCAAGATGATTATAGTCAAGTGTTATTACAGTTGATGGGTTCTCCAAATATTACAAGCAAAGAAAAGATTTATGAACATTATGATTATATGGTAAGGAATAATACTATACTGCCTCCCGGAGATGATGCTGCAGTATTAAGAATAAAAGGAACTAAAAAAGCCATAACCCTTACCACTGATGGCAATGGAAGATATTGTTACCTTGACCCCTTAATGGGAGGGAAGATAGCGGTAGCAGAAGCGGCTAGAAATTTGTCTTGCAAAGGAGCCCTGCCTCGAGCGGTAACCGACTGTTTAAATTTTGGAAATCCTGAAAAGGAAACTATCTACTGGCAATTAGAAGAAGCCATTAAAGGAATCAGTGAAGCCTGTCGAGTATTGCAGACCCCGGTCATAAGTGGGAACGTAAGCTTGTATAATGAGAGCAAAGGGGAAGCCATTTATCCTACACCGGTTATCGGGATGGTGGGGATTATCGAAGATTATAAGCATATCTGTTCTATGGAATTTAAAAATTGTAATGATTTGATAGTGCTTTTAGGAAAAAATAAAGAAGAATTGGGTGGAAGTGAATATTTAAAAGTTATTCATAATTTAGAAAAAGGAATACCTCCCCAGATTGATTTGTTGAAAGAACAGGCAGTTCAAAATGTATGCCGAGAGGCAATTAAAAAGGAATTAGTTTCTTCAGCTCATGATTGTTCAGAAGGCGGATTGGCTATTGCCCTGGCAGAGAGTTGTATTAAAGGGGAAAAAGGAGCGAAAATAGAGATTAAAGACAAAATAAGAAGTGATGCCCTGTTATTCGGAGAAAGCCAATCTCGAATCATTATATCTCTTAATCCGAAAAATCTATCTTCATTACAGGAGATAGCCGATAAATATCAGGTTCCTCTTTTGGCATTAGGTTCCGTGGAGGGTGAAGAATTAAATATAAACCGGTTAATTAGTATAAAAGTAGAGCAATTGGAAAAAGTTTGGCGAGGCTCAAAATAATGCATGAGGAATGTGGAGTTTTTGGAATTTTTAATAAAGAAGATATGTCTGTAGATGTGGCTAAATTAACTTATTTTGCTCTTTATGCCATTCAACATCGGGGGCAGGAGAGTGCGGGGATTGCAGTATCTGATGGAGAGAAGCTCTTAATCTATAAAGATTTAGGGTTAGTATCTGAAGTATTTAACGAAGAAAAATTAAAAACCTTGCAAGGTAATTGTGCTATCGGTCATGTAAGATATTCTACAACAGGCGCTAATATTTGGGAAAATAGCCAACCTCTTTTAAAAAATTATAAGGGAGGGACTTTCTCTTTAGCTCATAATGGTAATCTGGTAAATCAAGCAGAATTGAAGGAAAAATTAAAAGAAAAAGGTGTTCAAATTTATTCCTCGACAGATAGTGAAATAATATGTAATTTAATAAAAACAACTCCTGAAGAGAGTATTGAAAAAAATATTGAAATTGTAGCTGCTCAATTAAAAGGAGCCTTTTCTTTAGTGATAATGACTGAAGATAAATTAATCGGATTGAAAGATTCTTTTGGTTTTCATCCTCTTGCTTTGGGGAAATTAGGAGATTCTTATGTTTTTGCTTCTGAAACCTGCGCATTTAGCCTTATTGGCGCTGAATTTGTTCGAGAAGTAGAACCAGGAGAGATGGTAGTAATTGATAAAGAAGGAGTGAGATCTACCAGAATTTTACCAAATAATAGAAAAGCTCTCTGTATTTTTGAATTTGTTTATTTTGC
>Ga0209986_10000770_pt1 | contig 31496 bp, 20 predicted proteins | sample BlataG_FD_183168 | JGI IMG/M metagenome (GOLD analysis project Ga0209986, IMG submission 183168) | Deep subsurface microbial communities from Black Sea to uncover new lineages of life (NeLLi) - Black_00105 metaG (SPAdes) (version 2) | ecosystem: Environmental > Aquatic > Marine > Oceanic >...
ATGCAGATGGGCCCGGGCCTATCTGCATGAGCTGTGAATCGGCTGCCGTCAGTCCCCACCAGGTGCCAACATGTCGGAGCGGCGACACCCGCTCAATTGGCTGTCGTAATGGCGTACAGCGAAGTCTCGGAGCGGATCAGGAGCGTCCCAGGGGCAACGCCGTAGGAGGCGAAGGTCCGCTCGCCATCGCCAAGCACATTCCGGCTGATCTCCATGAACTCAGTGCCAGCCTGGACGACCGTCGCCTCGCCGGTCTCATTCTGAAAGTAGATCAGCCCATTGGCGAGCAGGGGGGAGGCCGAGAAATTGCCACCGAGTCGTTCTCGCCAGTGTTCTTCGCCGGTGAGGGCATTGAGGCAGGCGGCGACCCCACGGTCGGTCACCAAGTAGAGCTCAGTTCCGTCGAGCAGCAACGAGGGAGTGTGCGGGGCACCCCGGTCGAGCTTCCAGGCCAGATGGGTGTCGGTGACGTTTCCGCTGCCGTCGGGCTTGATCGCGTAGACCGCTGGTTTGTCGTAGCCCGAGCAGACGTAGACCAGGCCATTCCCGAAGACCGGCTTGGGGATCACCGAGTAGCCGCCGGGATAGTCGAACCGCCAGATGGTCTCACCAGTGGCCGGACTATACGCGAAGACGGCATCACTGCCGGGGCAGATTACCTGATCGCGGTCAGCCCCAGAGATCGCTGCTGGAAGAACCAGTGGCGTGGCGAAGGAAAACCCCTTCGGGGGGCTGGTGTCGCGTGCGGTCTTCCAGCGGACTTCGCCGTTGGCAGAGTCGAGGCCAACCACATACTGCTCATCACTACCGTCGCAAGCGATGACGAGTGTGTCGCCGACCAGCACCGGTGAGCCTCCGTTGCCATGCACAGGCTTGTAGCTGAGCGTTTGCTTCCAGAGTGGTTTGCCATCGAGGGTGGTGCAGGCTGTGCCATGAGGGCCAAAGTGAACATAGACCCGCCCGTCCCGCACCAGTGGCGTCGGGCTGGCATGGCTGTTCTTCTTGTGCATCTGCACGGGGGCCTGCTGCTCGAAAAGCGTGGTCGCAAAACGAACGCTGCCGTCTGCGAGATTGAGGCAGATGAGTTGAAGATCCTGCAGTTCGTCGTCACCTGATTGCGGAATGGCCGTTGTCAAAAAGACCTGGCCGCCGTGGACCACCGGTGAGGACCAGCCCAAGCCCGGGATCAGTGTCTTCCAACGCACGTTTTCAGTGTTCGACCAGCGAACCGGTAGTGGTCCGTCTGCCGCATGGCCGTCACTGGCTGGACCACGGAACTGTGGCCACTCAGCCCGGCAGGGTATCGACGAGCCCAGCGGTATGAACAGGGCCAAGGCAGCGGTCACCGCAAACATATTCACGCGCCGCATGGTCGATTCCTTGAATGAGACGGGATGACAAAGGAGCTCAGTTCGACGAATCAGCGTGGGATAGCCTACCCCTCTGGCGGCGAGTTGCGATATCTCCTTCTGAGGCTTGCAAACGCCAGTGCTGCGAGGCACCATGGTCGCTGCAACGGGTGCCAGTGAACAGGAGCGAAACCATGCAATGCAGCAAGTGGTCAGTGGTCGGTGGGTGGATTGCGGGAGTCGTGATGGCAAGCACCGCAGCCGGCTGGAGTGGCGGGACGGCGGTGGCTGTCGCGGCCGAGGCCAGTTGGACCCACTGGTTTGCCGATGGCAGCCTCGAGGGCTTCACAATTGTCAGTGGCACCGCAACCTATGACATCAAGGATGGGGTGCTGACCGGCACCACTGCTGACGGCAGTCCCAACACCTTTCTGGCGACCGCCGAACCGGTGGGTGACTTCGAGCTGACCTTTGAAGTACTTGTCGACGATGCCCTCAACTCAGGTGTGCAGGTTCGCAGCCATCTTTCCAAGGAGGGAGATCCGGCGCCGGCAGGGGCGAAGGGAAACAAGCCGCTCCCAGCCGGCCGGCTCTACGGCCCACAGTGCGAGATCGCCGTCAATGGCACTGCCGGTGATTTCTGGGATGAGGCCCGCCGGTCAAACTGGTGGAGTACGCTGACCGAGACCGGTGCGATTCGCACCGACGCGGCCAAGGCAGCCTTCAAGAAGGGGGCATGGAACACCTACCGGATCGTGGTGAAGGGCGACCACTATCGCAGCTGGGTGAACGAAGTGCCGACGGCCGACTTTCATCAGCCGCACGATCCCGAGGGGCACATTGGGTTTCAGGTACACGGCATCAAGCAGGGCACCGGCCCCTACACCGTCCGTTGGCGGAAAGTAATGTTCCGGTTGCTGGACTGACCACTTCCGGGAGAGGCCGGCGGCAGCAGCATCAGGCCAACAATTCCCGGACAACCCGGGCGGCCTGACCGTCGGTAAGGGTCGCATTGATGCCGGCCCGCGAGAACGCAAGCTCGGCATGGTCGAGTCCGAAGCAGTGCAGCAGCGTGGCATGCCAGTCGTAGTGGTGCACCACGTCGGTGACAGCCCGATGGCCCCACTCGTCAGTTTCGCCGTGGACATGCCCACGCTGGAAGCCGCCGCCGGCTACCCATTGCGAGAAGCCATAGGTGTTGTGGTCGCGGCCCCACTTCTCCCGACCGGTGTCGTTCTGTCGGACCGGGAGGCGGCCCATCTCACCGGTCCACTGTACGACTGTGGTGTCGAGCAGACCCCGCTGTTTGAGATCGGCCACCAGAGCCGCTGAGGGCCGGTCGACCTCGCGGCAGCGGGCCGGCAGGGCTGATATCAGCGAGCCGTGGTGGTCCCACGACTGGCCGTTGTTGAGTACCTGCACGAACCGTACGCCGCGTTCGATCAGCCGCCGAGCGATCAGGCAGCGGGTGCCGTAGTCAGCGGTCTCCTTCTCGTCAATGCCATAGAGTCTGCGGATGTGGGTCGGCTCGTCCGAAATGTCGAGGGCCTCCTTGGCCGAAGTCTGCATCCTCGCGGCCAGTTCATAGCTGGCAATCCGGGCGGCGAGGTCGTGAGCCCCCGGATGCTGGGCAAGGTGCCGTTCGTTGATCGCTTCGAGCAGTTCGATCTGCCGCTGCTGCGGCCTGCCGGCGAGGGCTGGTGCCGGATCGAGGTTGAGGATTCTCGGCTCTTCCGCCCGAACCAGCGTGCCCTGATAGATCGATGGCAGCCAGCCACAGGTAAAGTGCTCTTCTTGAAACGTCGGCAGGCCCTTGGGGTGCCCGAGCACCATGTAGGCTGGCAGGTCGCGGCTTTCGCTGCCGAGTCCGTACGTCAACCAGGCGCCGACTGTTGGGCGGCCGGCGAGGTTGCGGCCATTGTTGAGGGCATAGAGCGCCTGAGCATGGTTGTTGACGCCGGAGTGCATCGACCGGATCAGGGTGATCTCGTCGGCAACACTGCCAAGCTGCGGCAGCAGTTCGCTCAGTTCCATGCCGCAGTCACCGCGACGATGGAACGTCCAGGGAGAGCCGAAGATTTTGGATGAGGCCTGGGCGACGTTGTCGTACTTGATCTCACCGGGAAAGGCCTCGCCATCGTGCTTGGCAAGCAGCGGCTTGCGAAGGCTTCGGCCTGCGGATCTGCACTCGAATCAGCGGGCTTGGCCTCATTGTCGGCCTTGCTGCCGGTCGTGTCGGCTGGAGCGGCATGAAAGGCCCGCAGCGACTCAGTCTGTTCAGCCAGATAGGCCAGTCCCCTGCCGAGGTCAACCGTCTCCGGCTCGTGGGCGGTCAGCAGCATCCAGGCCAGGGCAACCTGGCGACGGATGTCATCGGGGACTTGCTTGCGGACTGTGTCCGCGATCGCCGTCGCCTGTTCATGGACGAAGGAATCGTTGAGCATGAACAGCGATTGCGGCGCGACAGTGCTTGAGGTTCGCTGCTCACAATTGGGCAGCATGGCTGGGGAATCAAAGGTCTGCAATGCCGTGACCGGTGTCGTCCGCCGGGCGGTGAGATAGATCGACCGCCGGCAGGCCGCCTCACCCACCGGCAGCACCTTGACCACGTCGCCATTGGCGTTGAGCTCTTCCCTGCCGGCGATGATCCGGCCGTAGGGGTCCTTGCCGATGCTTACCGGAGGTCCTCCGACTTTGGTGACGAGCCGACCGGCGACCTGGAGCGTTGCGTCCCGAACCTGCTCGGCATCGAGCCGGCGGATCAACCACCGGGAGAAAAGGTGGCCCTCGGGATCAACGGCTGTCGCCTCGGGATGCCGAGACTCCTGACGATAAGTGGTACTGGTCACGAGCAGACGGTGCAGCGGTTTCAGCCGCCAGCTAGAAGCCATAAAGCGGTCGGCCAGCCAATCGAGCAGTTCTGGATGGCTCGGACGCTGGCCAGCCAGACCAAAATCACCCGGCGTCGACACAATGCCCCGGCCGAAATGGTGCATCCAGAACCGGTTGACCAGCACACGGGCGACCAGCGGATGCTCACCACTGGTCAGCCAGCGGGCATAGACCAGCCGGCGGCCGCTCGAACCCCCCATTGGTTCGTCAGCCAGGAACGGCTCGATGGCGGAGTTTGCCAGGACCGCCAACTCACCGGGTGGCACTTCCTGCCGAGGCTGTTCATGGTCACCGCGATAAAAGACCTGCATGGCAGGGATTCTGCCGCGAACTTCGGTAGTGGCCATGACGAAATCCTCGGGCGGCTTCGTCTTTCGCAGGGCCGTCGCCTTTGCCCGCAGGTCTTTGACCTGCTTGTCAGCCTTTTTGTCATAGAGGTCGAGAGCATAGAGCGCAACCGCGGATGGGTATTTCTTGATGAGGGCCAGTTGCTCAGGTGACTGTTTGTTCTTCGGCGTCGCCCGTGCCTCTCGATAGGCCTTCCGGACATCTTCGGGCAACTTGAGGATTTCCTTTTCGAAGATCTCATCGAGAAATGTTCGTTCCAGCGTTTTGGCTTCTGCTTCGATGGCTTTGGCTTGTTGTTCGATCTCAGTTGACTCGGCCTTGTCCTTTGGTGTCGCCAGCGAGCAGTTGCGGGCTGCCGGTGACCGCCAACTCTGCCAGTCGAATGCCGGCTCAAAGATTGCACGGAACCGGTAATAGTCAGCCTGGGAAACCGGATCGAAGCGGTGGTCATGGCACTGGGCGCAGCCAACGGTGAGGCCGAGGAGGGCCGATGACACTACCTTGAGTTGTTCAGCGACCGCCTCATTCCTGGCGAGCTTGACGTCGGCCACCTTGTCGCCGGTGCCGTCCGGAGCCATCCGTAGAAAGCCGGTGGCGGTGAGTTGCTCGCGTCGCACTGGGTCGAGAATCGCATCATTTGTTTCGCCATGAACAACGCCCGCAAGTTCATCTCCAGCGAGTTGCTCGATGAGAAACTGATCCCATGGCTTGTCGGCGTTGAAAGAGTGAATGACGTAGTCGCGGTAGTGCCAGGCGTAAGGACGCAACGAGTCGGCCTCTGCGTGGCCGGCCGAATCGGCATAGCCCGCCACATCAAGCCAGTGTCGGGCCCAGCGTTCACCGTAGGCGGGGGAGGCAAGCAGGCGATCGACCAGCCGTTCGTAGGCGGTTGGTGAACGGTCGGCAAGAAAGGCGTCGATTTCTGCTGGCGTCGGTGGCAGCCCGGTCAGGTCAAAGGTTAGCCGACGAATCAGGGTGCGGCGGTCGGCGTCGGGGGCGAAGTCGAGGCCATGCTCGGCTAGTTTTTGATCGATGAAGGCATCGACCTCATTCCGGATCCGGGGGTTGTCCGAAGCCGGAACAGTTGGCCGGGTGATGGGCTGAAAGGCCCAGTGTTGCTTCTCAGCGGCAGCAAAGTAGGGGCCAGGAGGGAGCGTCTCCGGTTCCGGTTCGCCCCCTGGTGCCCCAGCGACAACCCACTGGCGGAGCAGGGTAAGTTGTTCTGCTGGAACGGGTCGCCCCTCCTGTGGCATTTCGCCCGACTCGATCACCTCGATCAGCCGACTCGCATCCGGCTTGCCTGGCACGATCAGCGGCTCACCGCTGTCGCCCGGTCGCAGCATGAACCGGTGCAGCCGCAGGTCGACGCCGCCGGCGATCTCAGCCTCTTCGCCGTGGCAGTGAGTGCACGACGCCCTGAGGATTGGCCGGATGTCGCGGTCGAATGATGGAGGTTCGGCGGTGCCAGCAGTTGCTGCCTTCAGCATGGCCAGCGCGATGGCAAACTGCAGGCAGGCAGCAACACTGACACGGCAGGTTTTTTCAGTGTTCATTGGTCTTCGCGATTCTCTCCAGCCCGCTTGCAGCCCCGCTTTAATCAAACAGGCAAAGCGTTCTCCCACAACCAATGTCCTCTCAGCTGAGACTTTACTATGGTAGGGAGCAGTTGAGCCGCTTTGTGAATCCGTTCAGATTTTCAGGAATGAGGTCTGGGTATGCCAGGGTGTTCCCGTCGAGGTCTGCTGTTTGCATCCGGTGCGGCAGCCGCAGTGGCCGCCAGAGCAGGTCAAGCGTCTGAGAATCCACAGGCTTTATCGGTTGCCGCCGACTTTACCCTCCGCAGCAGTGGCATTCGCCACTCTGTGATGGGCTGGTGCTTCAAGCCGATGGATGCAGTGACGCTCGCTCGACACGCTCGGTCGATCGGCCTGACCGGAATCGAGGGTATCGGGCGGCAGGATTATCCGGCGGTCAAGAAGCTGGGCCTTGAGATTTCTCTTGTCGGGAGCCACAGCTTCGCCAGGGGGCCCTGCAATCCTGCGTACCGGGACGAGACTGAGGCCAAGCTCCGCGATGCGATCGAGGTTGCCGCTGCGGTTGGTTCCCGCAAGGTGATTACCTTCACCGGTATGCAGTTTGAGGGGATGGATCCGGAGCAGGCTGCTGATGACTGCGTGGCAACTTGGAAGCGAGTGTTGCCGTTGGCGGAGCGGCAGGGAATCACACTGGTGCTTGAACACCTCAACTCCCGCGATGCGACGCATCCGATGAAGGGCCATCCCGGCTACTTTGGTGACGACGTCGATTTCTGTGCCGACCTCATTCGGCGGGTCGGCTCAGACCACTTCAAACTGCTCTTTGATATCTATCACGTCTCGATCATGAACGGCGACATCATTCGTCGGCTTGATCAGTACCGCGACCTGATTGGCCACATCCATACTGCCGGCAACCCCGGTCGTGGGGAACTGGATGGCACGCAGGAGATTCACTATCCGGCAGTCATGCGGGCCTTAGTCGCAGGTGGGTACCACGATTTCGTTGCCCACGAGTTCATCCCGACACGGGACGATCCGATCCTCGCGTTGCGGCAGGCGGCGATGGTCTGTGATGTTTGACCAAAGCCGAAGGGGAGCGGCCGCTACGGAAGCGTCGCTGCCGAGCCAGTCGATTCGGGCAGCGGCACCTGCGTCGGATGCTGGAGATAGGTGATCAGATTGCGAAGCTGCCGCTCGCTGAGTTGGTCGAGCAGACCGTCGGGCATCGGCGAACGGTCGGTTGGGCTGATCTCGTCAACCTCGGCGACCGGGATTGTCAGTCGCTCCTGCAAGGTCCGGAGGGTCAGCGTTTTGTCGTTCTGGTCGAGGACGACACCACTCAACACCCGGCCGTCGGTCAGCAGCACAATCGACAGCCGCCAGCTCCGGCTCACCACGGCGCTGGGGTCGACAATGTTTTCCAGCAGATACCCCAGGTCATGCCGGCCAGAGCCGGTGAGGTCGGGGCCAAGGTTTCCCCCCTCTCCGTACAGTTGATGACAGCTGCCACAGGTTTTCTGAAACAGCAGCCTTCCGGCAGCCAGATCGGCTGGTGGCTGATCAGCCCCGGCCAGCATCTCGGTGAGGGTAGCAATCTGCTGCCGCTTTTCGGCAGGACTCTCCCGCAGCTGTCCCCAGGCGGCGGTGAGCCGCCGCGACAGCTCGGCATCACCGAGGGCATGAATCTGACGGACGATGGCTGCCGGCAGGTCGGCCGCTTTGATCGTGGCGGTTTCAATGGCGGTCAGCAGGGCAGCTGCAAACGACGGCCGCGACGCAATCGCTGCCAGGATCGCCTCGCGACTTTCACCGCGGGCTCGGCAGCTGGCATCGACCAACAGCCGGGCCGTGGCGGGATCGTCAGCCAGCGCCAGGCCACGGGCGGCGGTGGCCTGCAGCTGCCGGTCAGCCAGCAGCGTCTGGCAGATTTCCGCCAGGTCAGGCGGGCGGGCCTCAATCAACGTGGTCAGGGCCGTCCGCCGCATGGCGGCTGGTGCCGTACGGTCGAGGGCAGTCGCGCGGATTGCCGCGAGGGCCCGGCCGTCACCGAAGAGCACCGACAGTTCGTCGGCTGTCTGCTGCAGCCGGGGCGTACGGGCCTCAGCCGGTAGCGTCTTGATCGCGGCGAGCACCTCCTGCCAGGCGGCAGGCTGTGGGGCCTGCCGCCAGCCGGCAAAGCCCTCAGAAAGTCCGGTGAGGGTGTCGGCAAGGAACGCCGGGTCACCCGCGGCGGCAGCCTTGGCCGCGGCGGAGAGCAGCTGGTTGATCGCGACCGTTGCGGTTTCAACAAGGTCTGCCAGGCGGCGGGCAATCAGCCGGCGGGTGGTTGGCCACCGGCAGGCTACGGCAACTTCAGCCAGTGCCGCCGGGGCGTGGTCGGCCACCGGGATGAGGCCATACCAGACCAGCAGCGGCAGGTTGTGGTCGGTGGCATCCTCAGGGCGGGAGACAAGCGTTGCCGCCAGCCGCGGCCGCAGGTCGATCGGCAGTCGCTGCAGGGTTGAGGCCAGGGCCAGCCGGACCAGCCCCGAGGGATCCTGCTCAGCTAGTAGGATGAGGCGTTCAAGCAGCGATACGGTTTCTGGTCCGGCAGCCGCGGCGGCCGTGCCGCCAACCGGTCCGAGCGCCGCATCGAGTGGCCAATCCTCCGTCAGCAGCCGTACCGCCCAGGTGCGGACGTGCTCATCGGCATGGTCGAGTGCTGCCAGCAGATCGGCGTCTGTTAGCTCTGCAAGCAGGTGCAGGGTGAGCAGGGACCGGACCCGGTGGGCGGAGGTCGACACCCGCGGGTCGCGTCCGGAGAGCGTTTCAGCCGTGTCGAACTGCTTCCGCAGCAGCTGCGTGGCGTCGCTCGACACCGTGCCTGCAGCGGCCCGCTCGGCCAGCAACAGCCGTGACTGGTCAACCCACCAGCCGTCGGCATGCCGCTGCAATCGGGCAAGCTCTGCATCGCTCGTCTCGCGCAGATCGAAGTTTCGGTCGATGCCGGCCGGCAACTGGGGCTGGCCGTGGGCAAGCCGGTAGATGCGGCCACTGGTGCGATGGACCCCGTCATGTTCGTGGCATTCACCGGTGTCGCTCCAGTCGAGAACGGCCACACTGCCATCGGGGCCGCTGGAAAGCTCCATGCCGCGGAACCATTCGTCCTGCCACAGGAAGCAGTCCGCACCGTGGCGGGCGACGTACCCACTGCCGGCCCGCTCGAGGATCTCCTGGTTGGCCCGGCGGCCGTGAAAGTTGAGGGTGAAGAGCCGACCGCGGAAGTCGGCCGGCCAGTTGGTGCCCGCGTAGATCATGCAGCCACTGTGGGCATGGCCGCCCCCGAGATCCCCCGCACTGCCGTCCCGCGACTTCTGCCAGCCGGCCCCGGTGTCGAAGTGGAAGTGGTCGGCATGTTGGTCGATCGTTTTGTAGGTGTGGGGGTTGGGGTCGGTATTTCGCATCTGCCGGAAGTGCGCTCCCGAAATCAGATGCCAGAGATGGCCGTTGACGGTGTTGATGAAGAAGCCCTCCCCCTCGGCTGTCCAGTCGTGGCCCCAGGGGTTGGTGGTGCCGGTGGTGAGCACCTCGGCCCGACGTTGCCGGGGTGAATATCGCCAAACTCCGCCCTCCATCGGCAGCCGTTGGTCGTCAGGGCAGCCGGGCGGGCCGATCCGGGCCGGGCAGGAGTGGCCGCAGCGGCCGTAGAGCCAGCCGTCAGGACCGAACCGCAGGCCATTGGCAAAGTTGTGATAGTTGGCCTCAGCCACCACGAAGCCGTCGAGCACGGTTTCTGCCGGGCCGTCGGGCACGTCGTCATGGTTGCGGTCAGGAATGAACAGCAGTCGTGGCGGGCAGATTGCCCAGAGGCCGCCACGGCCCACGGCGATGCCCGTCAGCATCTGCAGTGATTCGGTAAAGACGCTTCGGTGATCAAAGCGGCCATCACCATCGGTGTCGCTGAAGATCAGCACCCGGTCCCGCAGCGAGAGGTCAAATCGCTGCTGCCGCTCGGCGTAGGTAAAGTTCTCGGCTACCCAGAGTCGGCCGCGGGCATCCCAGGCCATGGCAATCGGATTTTGCACGTCAGGTTCGGCGGCCATCACGGTGGTGGTGAAGCCTGCCGGCAGCCTGACGCTGGCGGCCGCCTCAACCGCCGCCGGTGGCTCGCCCCGCTGGATCGATTCGCTGTTATAGAGCGGCGGAAACGGCTCGCCGGCATTGGCTGATGCCATTGCGAACAAAAGGCAAAGCCCAACGCTGACATGAAAACGAGAGGGCATGCTCAATGATTCTCTGAGGCACTCCAGGTGGAGACCGACCGAAAAGCAATCGGCCCGGTGCAGGTGACTCCAGACTGGTCGAGAGACCATAATACCAAGGTTCCTTCAAGTTTAGCGTCAGCAGGAGCCACACCATGCGTTATCGTCCCAGTCAACAGCATCATCACGGGATCGAGCGGCGGGATTTTCTGCGGTATCTCGCCGCCGTCTCCGCGATTCCCTCGCTGCCAGCCCTCGCGGCCGGGCAGGTGGTCGAGCAGCCGAGGTTCACCACCAATCCATTTCAGCTTGGCGTCGCTTCTGGTGACCCCGAACCCGCTGGCGTGGTGCTCTGGACCAGGCTTGCGACAAACCCCTTGCAGGCAAAGGGTGGGATGACGCCGGAGGCGGTGCGGGTGCGGTGGGAGGTTGCGACCGATGAAGCGTTTGCGACGATTGTACGGCGGGGCGAAGCGTTGGCGGTGCCACAGTTAGGCCATTCGGTGCATGTCGAGGTCGATGGTCTTGAGCCGCACCGCTGGTATTTCTTCCGCTTTCATGCCGGAAACGAAACCAGTGTGACTGGACGGACCAGAACGGCGCCGGCTTTTGATGCCCTGCCGGAGCGGCTTCGCTTCGCCTTCACGTCCTGCCAGCATTATGAGTCCGGTTACTTCAACGGCTATCCGCACATGCAGCAGGAGGATCTCGACCTCGTGGTGCATCTCGGCGATTACATCTACGAATATGCTGGCGCTGACAAGCGGCCACGGAAGCACATCGGCGGCGAGATTCAGTCGCTCGATGACTATCGGCTGCGGTATTCGCAGTACCGGCTTGATGAGGACCTGCGGGAGACCCACCGCCTCTTTCCCTGGCTGGTGACCTGGGATGACCACGAGTTTGACAACAATTATGCCAATCTCGTCTCGGAAGAAGACGGCGTTTCGCCTGAGGCGTTCCTGGCTCGCCGGATGAACGCCTATCAGGCGTACTACGAATTCATGCCGCTCAGGCGACGGTCCTTTCCACAAGGGCCGCACATGACGCTCTATCGCAATTGTCGCTTCGGCCGGCTGGCTGAGTTCTCGATGCTCGACACCCGGCAGTACCGCACCGACCAGCCGAACGGTGACAACCAGAAGCCGCTCACCGGCAAGGTCTTTGACCCCAAGGCAACGATTCTGGGTGACCGGCAGGAACACTGGCTGACGGCGACGCTGCTTCACTCAGAGGCAATCTGGAACGTGCTGGCCCAGCAGGTAATGGTCGCGCCTTTAAATCGTGGCACGCTTGAAGAGGGCCGCTACAGCATGGATCAGTGGCCCGGCTACGATACCAGCCGCCGTCGGTTGCTGCGATTCCTGCACGAGCGGCGAGTGCCTAACCCGGTGGTGCTGACCGGCGACATTCACCTCAACTGGGTCAATGACCTGCAACTCGACTTTGAGGACGCCACCTCGCCGGTGGTCGGGACGGAACTGGTCGGCACCTCGATGAGCAGCGGAGGCAACGGTGGTAATTTCATCGAAGAGTATGAGCGGGCCGCTCGGCAGAACGATTTTGTGAAGTGGTACAACTCGAACCGTGGGTATGTCTCCTGCGAGCTGACGCCGGCTGCCTGGACAACGCACTTTCGGACCACGCCGTTCGTCGACCGCCGCGGTTCACCGCTGGAGACCAAGGCGACGTTTGTCATTGAACAAGGAATTCCTGGAGCCAAGCCGGCATAACACGAAAATCCGCGATGCAGGTGCCAGGTGAGCAAAAAATACTTACACCACGTTACCGTCATCGTTCACCCGATGGGCCGTGTTGCCAGATCAGCGTGATACGGATACTGATTGTTCGGTATGAAACGTCTCTTGAGGAGGGAGGAGAGTATTGAAAGCGATCGTTGTTTTGATTCTCACAGCCCTCTTGGCGGTGAGTGCTTTCTGTATGGTTGGACCGCAGATCATGATCGTTGGGCCATTGGCTGTCGGTGCTGGAATTGTCCTTGCGATCCTGCGGTCCTCCCTCTCCCTGGTCTGTTTTGGCTACCCTCTTAGCTTTGGCTTGGTGTCGGCGTACATCGGCTTCTCGGAAATGGCCGGATCTGAGCGGACTGTTCCCTTTGCCATCTCAGTTGCGATTGGCGTTGGGGGTGTCGGGCTGATTGTCGTGGGCTTGTGGAGGACCCTGCCCGATTTACCGCCGCGGCCCAAGCAGGAGCCAGCCAGCTTCTTGCCTGACAGCCTGGCAGGAACCAGTAATGAAAATCAGAGAGTGTGAGCAAATGCATCGACGGATGACGGTCTTCGGAAGAATGGTGCTGGCCGCATGGCTGTTTGTCTTGGCAGGAAGTGCGATCCTGGCGGCTCCAGTCGGGAGTCGCCCGAACATTATCGTCGTGCTGGCAGACGACCTCGGCTACGGCGATCTTCGGTGCCTCAACCCGGAAGCAAAGATTGCAACCCCCCATCTCGACCGGTTGGTGACGGATGGAATGGTGTTCACCGACGCCCACTCCGGTTCGAGTGTCTGCACGCCGACCCGCTATGGGTTGCTGACCGGCCGTTATGCCTGGCGGACGAAGCTGCAGTCGGGCGTGCTGGGTGGTTTGAGTCCGCCGCTCATTCCGCGCACACGGACAACGGTTGCCTCGTTTCTCAAACGTCATGGTTATCAGACCGACTGTGTTGGCAAGTGGCACCTCGGGCTTGGCTGGCGGGTCGAGCAAGGCAAGGAGGTGAACCGGCTAAGCATCGAAACACGGGACCAGGTCTGGAATGTCGACTATGCGATGCCCTTCAACGGCGGGCCGATCAAGCTGGGGTTTGATCGCTTCTACGGCATCGCTGGATCACTCGATATGGTGCCCTATACATTTCTTGAGAATGACCATGTGCGGGTCATGCCGACTGAGGATCGCGACTTCCCGTTGGTGCACGGCCGGCCGACTGGCCGCTGCCGCCAGGGGCCGGCGGCTCCAGGCTTTGAGGTCGTCGACGTGCTGCCGAAGCTTGCCGCCCGGGCGGTTGCCACGATCGATGCCCGAGCTGCCGCAGCCAAAGATGGACAGCCATTTTTTCTCTATTGGCCGCTGGCATCGCCCCACACGCCGATTGAGCCGACCCCCGAATGGCTCGGCCAGAGTGGTCTCAATCCCTATGGGGATTTTGTCATGCAGACCGATGCGGCCATCGGTGAACTGTTGGCTGCGGTTGACCGGCACGGTCTGCGGGAGAACACGCTGGTGATTGTGACCAGTGACAATGGCTGCTCGCCGCAGGCCGACTTTCCAGCCTTGCGGGCGAAGGGCCACAACCCCAGCGGTCCGCTGCGTGGTCACAAAGCCGACATCTTCGAAGGTGGCCACCGGGTGCCCTTTATTGCCCGTTGGCCTGCCGCGGTGCCTGCCGGCACCCGAACTGATCAGCTCGTCTGCTTGACCGATCTACTGGCAACCGCGGCTGCTCTTCTTGACGAGCCGTTGGCAGATAATGAGGGAGAGGACAGCTTCAGCATGCTGCCGACCCTCAAGGACCCCCAGACCGAGTCACCGAGGACATCCTGCGTCCACCACTCAATCAATGGCTCGTTTGCAATTCGGGCAGGCGACTGGAAGCTTTGCTTCTGTCCTGATTCGGGTGGCTGGAGCGAGCCGCGTCCCAATCGTAAACGCGCCGAGGCACTGCCTCCGAGGCAGCTCTATGATCTATCATCCGATCTGGGTGAGCAGATGAATTTGGTGGCCGCGAAGCCCGCAGTGGTTGCCAAGTTAGAGCAGCAACTGAAGCAGCTGGTTGGGTCGGGCCGCAGCACACCGGGTGAGTCCCAGCAGAATGATGTCGCCGTGCGTTGGGATCGTTAGCAGGTCTCGTAAAGCGTTCAGAGTCAGCGGTCTTTGTCGGTCGAGTCACTCCCGGGATTGCAAGGAGAAGCAGCTATGGAAACCGCAGTGCTCAGAGGGGTCGGTCTGGTTTACAAGGCTGGCCTGCTCGGCTGCCTGTGCTGGATGGCGGTCGGGCTCGTCGATGCCGGTGAGTTGACAGCCGCATGGGAGAATCAGTTCCTCACCGTCACCGGTGACTTTCCGGGCGGTGAGATTCGTGTCAATTATCTGGAGGCCTACTGCCGGGCCGGCTCGACTGATCGAGACTGGCGAGAGACGACGATTCCGCACGCTTGCCGGCAGCTGCCGTCCGCTGAGTCCGGCGTCATCCTGCTGGAGGATCGGCTGGCCGATGGTGTCGTCGTAACCCACCGCATCGAGGTAGTGAAAGACGGCCTGCGGTTCAGCGTAACGGCCCACAATCCGACCGAGAGGCCTTCGGCAGTCCACTGGGCCCAGCCTTGTGTCCGGGTTGACCGGTTCACGGGCAGCGATCCTGCCCAGGCACGAGAGCGTCAGCCACCCTACATCCAGCGGTGCTTCGTGGCCATCGATGGCCAGCTGGTGCGGCTGCCAACGCAGCCTTGGGCGGCCGAGGCCCGGTATGTGCCCGGGCAGGTCTACTGTCCGGCCGGAGTGCCGCGTGACGATGTCAATCCGCGGCTACTGAGCAGCCTAGTGCCTTCCCACGGCCTCTGCGGCTGTGTCTCAGCGGATGACCAATGGATTCTTGGAGTGGTCTGGGAGCCTTACCAAGAGGTCTTTCAGGGCGTCGTTACCTGCATCCACGCCGACTTCCGCATTGGTGGTCTGGCGGCAGGTGAGACCAAGACAATTCAGGGGCGGCTCTATCTGCTGCCTGGCGACGAGCAGGCTTTGCTGGCCGCCTACCAGCGAGATTTTCCTGAACAGGCAGCTGGCCTGACTGTTGCCATGGCGTCATCGTCGGCTGCTGCCGATGCCGGCCTGACGACGAGCCTCGAGACGCTCTGTCGGGTTGGTCGGGAAGGAAAAGGCAACGCAGCAGCGACAATTGCCTGGCAGCAGGTGGCCGCTGCTGCGCCTGCTGCGATTCCACGTATCCTGGCAGCAATCGATACCGCTAATCCTCTTGCTGCCAACTGGCTGCGACTAGCAGTCGATGCTATCGCCGGCCGCAGTAAAAGTCTGCCACTCCAACCGCTTGAGAGCTTTCTGGCTGATACCAGCCACGACCCCCGGGCCCGACGGCTGGCCTGGGAACTGATCCGCGGGCAGGCAGGCGATCGGGCAGCTGAACTCATCGAGGGCATGCTCGATGATCCAAGCGTTGAACTCCGGTATGACGCTGTTGCCCGGCTGATCGACCAGGCGCAAGCCCAACGTGAGGTCGAACCGGCGACGGCCACCACTACGCTTAAGCGGGCCCTCGCTGCTGCCCGTAACGTCGATCAAATCAAGGAGATCACCGCCGCCCTCCAGAAGGCAGGGGAAGCTGTCGATCTGCAGCGACAGTTCGGCTTTCTTGCAAACTGGCAGGTGATCGGGCCGTTTGACAATACGGCTGGGGTCGGTTTTGCCGAGGTCTTTCCACCGGAGCAAGGCATCGACCTACAGCGAACCTTGTCGGGCAAATCCGGGAAGGTTCGCTGGCAGCAGTTTCTCACCGCCGACCCCTACGGCATGGTGGACATCAATCAGGCCTTTCCAGGGCCGGGTGACGGCCTCAAGGAAGTGACCGCCTATGCCTTCACGACCTTTACGGCGGTTAAGCCACAACCGGCCGAGATTCGGCTGGGCTGTAAGAATGCCTGGAAGGTTTGGCACAACGGGCAGTTCGTCTTCGGTCGCGATGAGTATCACCGGGGGATGCGTATTGATCAGTACCGTCTGCCAATTGAACTGACCGCCGGTCGGAATACCTTCCTGATCAAACTCTGCCAGGATGGCCAGACGAAGGACTGGACCAAGCAGTGGCAGTTCCAGCTGCGGATCTGTGATGCTACGGGCACAGCAATCCTCGCCGCTGACCGACCGCCCACGCCGAGCGAGGCAGAGGCTGAGGCAACCCACGGAAAGGAGCCACTGGAATGAAATGCTCAACTGCTTCGGTGCTCGGTATGCAGGCTCAGCGGCCTCTGCTGGCTGCTGTGCTGATGATCGGCCTGGCCGGTAGCGGGACACCGGCTGCCACGCCCGCAGGCTGGCCGGCATTTCAGGGACCATTGGGCAGTGGCGGGGCCACCCTGGCCTTCGGTGGCCTCGGTGAACGGAGCATCGTTTGGCGGGTCGATCTGCCAGGCCGGGGCCTGTCGACACCGTTGGTCATTGGTGACCAGGTCATCGTTACCTGTAGCGGTGGGCCACAACAGGATCGGCTGTCGCTTGTCTGCCTCGATGCCGCCACCGGCAGCAAGCGGTGGGAACGGCAGCTCTGGGCGACCGGCCGCACCATGTGCCACAAGAAGACGAGTGTCGCCGCACCAACGCCGTGTAGCGACGGTGAACGAATCTATGCACTATTCTCCTCAAACGATCTGGTCTGCCTCGACCTCGCAGGCGATCTGATCTGGCTGCGGGGCATTACTGCCGACTATCCAAATGTCAGTAACAGCCTCGGCATGTCGAGTTCTCTGGTGGTAACAGACGGCGTCGTGGTGGCCCAGGTGGAGAACGACAGTGAGTCATACGCACTCGGCATCGATGCCCTGACCGGTGAGAATCGCTGGCGTCTCGACAGGCCCAAGGCGGCCAACTGGACCAGCCCCGCAGTGCTTGCCCAAGGGATCGTCGGGCTGCAGTCGAAGACAGGTGTCGATGCGGTACGGGTGGCTGACGGCAAGAGTGTCTGGCAGTACGACGGTGGGGCCAGCACAATTCCCTCCAGCTGTCGGCTGGGTCAGTTGCTCTTCGTTCCGTCCCATGGCCTGACGGCGCTCTCTTTTGTAGACGGCGAGGACGGCAAGCCAAAACAGCTCTGGCGGAGCAGTCGACTCTCTCCGGGAACGCCAAGTCCGGTGGCAGCAGGCGAGACGGTGTTCACCATCAGCCGGGGGGATGTCCTCACTGCAGGGAAGATCACTGATGGCGAGCGACGCTGGCAGCTGCGGCTCAAGGGACCGTTCAGTGCCACCCCCGTTGTGCTCGGAGAGCGGCTGCTTGCTGTCAATGAGACCGGCCTTGTCCAGCTGATTGGCCTCACCGAGAGCGAGGCTGAAGTGGTCGGCACACTCGATCTTGAGGATGAAGTGCTCGCATCACCGGCCGTTGGTGAAGACGGCGTCTTTCTACGAAGCAACACCACGCTCTGGAAGCTCAGGGGCTCTGAGTCGGAACCTGCGAGTTCGACGGATCGCTGAAGACGGTCTGCAAAAATACTTGTTCTGCGGCCATTCGCTCAGCCACCAGTTGCCTGCGTTGGGCGACGAGCAGGGGCTTTTCAGCTGGTGAGAAAGTCGGCCATTCGCAGTGTGCTGTCAGCCGCAGCTTCTGTCCGGCAGCTCTGATCAAGGCAGATGGTCCGCTGCAGGATGATCAGTTACAGTTCAAGCGGGCCCTTTTCCCGAATAGCGGAGATGGCCGAGCCGATAGAGCCTTACGTCGACAGCAGCGGCAGCCCGTAAGACTGCTTCGGCCCGCGGATGATCGGCCGGATCGATCGCTACCGAGAAATGTCGTGCTGTGTCAGCTGCTGAGTGTTCTGTGGGGCACCGTCGCCACTGCTGACAACGCCATATGAGTGAAGGAGACTCAGTGCACCCTCAACGGCATTCACGATCAGACGGCCGAGTGGAGCCCTCTCGTTTCGCTCGATATCAACTGCCCCGCCGAGCCTGGCTGGCAACTGCGGCTGTTGCGACAACCGGCCTGACGGGAGGGATGGCTCGATCGCGACCGCGACGGCTGGTGGTGCGGTCGAGCTGGCAGACGGTCAACATCGGCGACATCGCCCACACTCCTGGAATCCTGCGGCTGCTCGAGACCCACCTCCCGAACGTGGAGGTCTGGCTCTGGCCGAGTAACGTCGGCAACGGCGTTCGGGAACTGCTCTCACGGCGGTTTCCCCGGGTACGGATTCTCGACCCGCGGAAGGACGTTGCCGAAATCTTCGCGGAGTGCGACTTTCTGCTCCATGGGTCGGGGCCGTCGCTGGTGGCCCGGCGAGACCTGCGGCGGTGGCGGGAGGAAACCGGCAAACCCTATGGCGTGTACGGGATCACGCTCGATCCATTCTTTGTGCCTGATTCAAAGCGACCAGCTGGTTCTGGGAACGAGGCAATTGATGATTCGCTCGACCTGCTCAGTACGGCCGAATTTGTTTTCTTTCGCGATTCACGATCCCTTGCTTTTGCGCGTGACCAGGGCTGCCCGTGTCCTATCATGCAGTTCGGTCCTGATGCCGCCTTTGCCACCGATCTCCGGGATGATCCGGCCGCTGATCGATTTCTCCAACAGCACGATCTCGAGCCCGGCCGGTTCCTCTGTTGTATTCCTCGCTACCGGTTCACGCCCTACTGGCGGCTGCCTGAGAAGGGGCGCGACGTTGATCCCGTTCGCAAGGCTCGCAATGACACGCTCAAGGAACACGACCATGCGCCGCACCGGCAGGCGATCGAGCGGGTGGTGCGGGAGACCGGCCTGCGTGTTCTCGTCTGTCCCGAGGACCGCACCCAGATGGCCATTGGGAAGGAGATGCTGGTCGATCCGCTACCGGCCGATGTCCGCCGCCGGGTGGTCTGGCGGCCCGACTACTGGCTGACGGGTGAGGCGATCAGTACCTATGTCCGCAGTGCCGGTCTGTTTGGCAATGAGATGCACAGTCCGATCATGGCTGTGGGTAATGGGGTGCCGGCGATCGTCTGCCGTTGGCGGGAGCAGACGACGAAGGGATTCATGTGGCAGGACATCGGGCTTGGTGACTGGCTGTTTGACATGGATGACGAGGCCGATGTCAAAAAAATTGTGCCAGCTGTCCTGAAGCTTGCCGAAGACCAGCCTGCAGCCTGCCGTCAGGCGGCTGCCGCCCGCCGATTTGTTGAACAGCGGCAAAGGGAAACTATGGCGATCGTGCGTGAGCGGCTGTCGGGGTGAGCCGCCTGCCCTATTAATGGTGGTAGGGGCCGCAGATTGCCTACACTCTTGTTCATGAAAAGCACATGGTTCTTCATTGACTGGCTGGCCGTTCACCGCCGACTGTTGCTGCTGTTACTCGTCATGGTGGCAGGGAGCCTGAAGCCGGGGACAGCTTCAGCCAGCGACCCAACGTTTGTTGCCGGCCAGCCGAACATTCTGATGATCCTCACCGACGACCAGAGCTGGGGCGACCTGGCTGCCTACGGGTCAGAGGATCTCCGTACGCCGGCAATGGATGCCTTGGTCGCTGCTGGCATGCGATTTGACAATTTCTATGCCAACTGCCCGGTCTGCTCGCCGACTCGGGCGGCACTCCTTTCGGGAATGGTACCCGACAAGGTTGGCGTGCCCGGCGTGATTCGGACGAGGCCTGAAGATAACTGGGGGTTTCTTGATCCGCAGGCGGTGCTGCTGCCACAACCACTCAAGGCGGTCGGCTACCACACTGCAATCATTGGCAAGTGGCACCTGGGCCTTGAGGCTCCATCACGGCCGACTGATCATGGCTTCGACCACTTCCATGGTTTTCTCGGCGACATGATGGACGACTATTGGACGCACACCCGGCATGGGCAGCACTACATGCGGCTGGGTGAGCAGGATGTGCGACCCGAGGGGCATGCCACCGATATTTTCAGTGACTGGGCGGTCGATTACATCAAGGCTCGAGCGGGTGACGCCCAGCCCTGGTTTTGCTACCTCGCCTACAATGCGCCTCACTTTCCAGTGCAGCCGCCGCAGGAGTGGCTCAACAGGGTGCTGGCACGTGAACCAGAAATCGATCCAACCCGGGCGAAGCTGGTCGCCTTCATCGAGCATCTCGATGCTGGGATTGGCCGCGTCATCGCCGCTCTGCAGGCGACAGGTCAGGCCGATAATACCCTGATTGTCTTCAGCTCGGACAATGGTGGCCACGAGGGCAGCAAAGCCAACTGTGGGCCGCACCGAGGGTTCAAACAGCAGATGTTCGAGGGGGGCATTGCCGTTCCTTTCTGTGCGGTCTGGCCCGGACGCATTCCGGCTGGTTCGCACAGCGACCTGGTCGCTCTGACCAGCGATCTCTTTCCCACCTTTTGCCAGGCAGCTGGAGCAGCGGTCGCCCATCCGATCGATGGGGTCTCGATCCTGCCAACCCTGCTGGGCAAACCGCAGACGGTCAAACGCACCCTGATCTGGGTCCGGCGTGAAGGGGGGCAGAAGTATCAAGGGCAGGACTATTATGCAATTCGCGCTGGCCGCTGGAAGCTACTGCAGAACGATCCCTTCGAGCGGTATCAACTGTATGATCTTGAGGATGATCCACTTGAGCAGCGTGATGTTGCCGATGGTAACAAGCAGGTCGTTGCCAGGCTCTCTGCGATCCTCCGCCAACATGTTCAGCAGGCGGCCCGAGTGCCCTGGCAACGGCCGGTGAGAGCGACTGACTGAGCATGTTGAGCTGAAAGATCTGGTCGACCGTAGATCAGATTTGCTGCCAGCTGGCGGTGGTGGTCCAGCGGTAGCAGGTGCCGGCATCCTCGACGACGAGTCGTAGCCAGCCGTGGGTGACGAGATTCCGCACGCTGGGATGGCGGCCGAGGATGCCGGCAACGCGATCCCGGCTCGCCTCGATGATGACGGTTAGTCGCAGCGGCTCATGCTGGAGTTTCGTGCCGTCATGGACCGCCTGCCAGGGCAGTCCGGTTCGCAGGTCACCACCATTGCCCTCGAGGATGCCGAACTGGCCAACCACGTCGTGGATCACTTTGTTGCCGCTGCCAAAGGCGAGGTTGTCGACGGCGGAGGCAAAGTATTGCAGGCCGATCCAACTCGTTACGACCATCGGGGCGGTCATGATCAGTTCCAGCACCTTTCCTTCGGGATCTTTTGTTGGGCAATACTCATGCAGGAAGGCTCGGCCGCCGAGGTTGAGCCCAGTCGTCCGGCTGCGGTCGGCAATGATGAAGGCGGCATTGCCGGCCAGCCCCCATTCGGGCCGCACCTCAGACCAGTCGCGAGCCCGCAAGGACACAGACTCGGTGGAATCAGCCCCCAACCGCGTGCTCCGTTCTTTCCGCGTGGCCGTCTCACCGGCTGCAATCCATGACTGAACCCGGCTGAAGGCGTCTCGATGGGTCGCCGGGCAGCCGGTTGTCCCGAAGAACTCAATCTGGTCAGTCGTGGTGTGATGCACCGCCGCCACGAACCAGGTATCGGCAGGAATGCCGATGCCGCGGTCGGCCAGCCCCGCCCGTACCTGAATGTCGTTCAGGAGCGCGACGGCGACACGGGCGTTTGGTTCACCGGAATGACCGCCGCAGGCGCCACAATCGTAGCCCGCTTGGTACGGGTTGTTGACCATTGAGGCGGCATGGCCGCAGATCGACACAATTGTGGCGAACCGGTCGGTCAGGCCCAGGTTTCGGAGCATGCCCTCGGCTAGATCGACTCGTTGAGCCAGCGGGAGCGGATCCTCGGCACCGTCAAGGTCGGGTCCAAGCCGGTGCTGTTCATCGGGCGTAAGGCCGTCGTGCCGGGGGTCGGCCACGGGCGGGGTCAAAGCGAGCGAGTCGGTCAGCAGCTTGGGCAGATAGGTCAGCCCCAGTGACTCGACGAAGCTGAAGCAGGAGATGGCCGACGACTGAAAACCCTTCCAGAGTTTGCGGCCCTTGCGGAGTAGCGTACGGTGGTCGATGGCTGCAGCGATTCTCGGTTCAGAGGCACCGAGCAACCGCTCAAAGATCGGAAAGGCCGGTTGGATGAGCACCGGGCAGTGGGCCGGGCCATAGGCGGCTCCCAAGGGAACAAACTCCAGCGGCATGGCAAAGAACCCGGCGAAGCCGCAGGTCTCGACTGCCGGGCTCTGGGCCTCGAGATGCCGTCTGAAAACCTCGCTGCGGACATCGATGCAGAAGACCATCTGGAGTGTCGGCCGGCTGTTCTCAGCCGGCTGTTTGACCGTACCGATATCGGCGAGCAGCTTGCGGCGATAGCCGACCTCACCTGCGACCTGCAACAGGTAACGGGCGAGCACTGCCGGTGCCGGTGTCGGTGGTTCGACATGCTCTGGAACCAGTCCCTGCGGCAGGCCGCTCAGGCCAGTCGACTCAGCCAGGGCAACATCGCAGGCCAGCCGGATGGCAAGTAGACCGGTCAGGTCATCGGCAATTGGCGGTGGCTCCTCGGCATGCCAGTCGAGATAGCGGATGAAGGAGGCCCAGCCGGCAACTGAGAACAGTTCGGCCAGCAGGAACCGTTCAACATGCGACTCAGGAATCGCCAGCCTGACCAGCAGGTCTGCGATCGTGGCAAGTGGATCGGTGGGGAGGGCGGCGACGAGCTGCCGGAATCCACGGATGCCGAGTTGGTCGAGCCGGCGGCTGTACTGAGCCCGCTGCTGCCAGGCCTCGTAGAGCGGCAGGCCCAGCCAGGGGCTGTGCCAACTGGCCTGTCCGCGGTCGAAGTGGGCGGCACAGTGCCGCGAGATGTCGGTGATGATGTGGCTGGTCCAGCGGGTGCCCAGCTGCTCATCGACCAGCTCCGATACCGTGCGGTACCGCCGCTCAGCGGCCGGATCCGCGGAATCTTCGTTCAGAAGCTCCAAGCAGTTGGCAACGGTAAGTCCACCAAACCAGTCAGCATGTTCCTCGCGGCACTCTGCCAGTGCGGTCTCGAGGTCGGCCGGTGTGATTTCCTCGGTGGTCAGCCGCTGGCGAAACCAGTTGGCTGTCGGCAGGATATCGCAGACGCGGACGTCAGCCAGAAGCTGACGGGCCACCAGAAAGGGCCGGTCAGCGAGTCCGAGGAAAGGGTTGACTGCCACATAGTCAGCGAGCGGCCAGAGCGGTGGGACAACCGCCTCAAGCGCTGTCAGGTGGGGCACCAATTGTTCAGCAGAAAGCCTTGCCACACCGCTGGTGGCGGCAGCTGGGGCGGGCGGTGTGTGGTCGTTCATATGTATCCTCAACCGAGGGAAACGCGGAGCAGAGCGATCTTGCTTGATCAGGAGACAGCGGCCGGCTGCCCGTAGAACCAGCCGGTGATCCGGCGGAACGGGATATCGAGGTAAAAGCCGTTGTTGGCATGGACGTAGAAGACCTGCACCCAGGGCAGGTGAGAGAAACTCTGAATGAAGTTCTGGACGATAAAAATGACCACAAAACTTGTCATTGCCACGACCTGCACCGTCAGATCGAGCGGTGAGCGATCGATCGGCCGCCGCGACATGGTGGCGGCGAGCAGGTGGTCAATGATCTCAAAACCGGTGAAGTAGGCGACGGCGACCGTCGCCGCGAGGGCAAGCCCCAACCCAGCCAGCTTCCAGACTCGGGTGGCGAAAAAAGTCGCCAACAGATTGGTCAGCGCCAGCAATAAGACAAAGCCGAGCACGATGCCCCCGGGCTTCTCTGTGAGGCTGAGGCCAAAGCCGGCCAGCGTGAGCCCCAGCACAGCGGCGGCCACCCCAACGGCCAGGATGTCGGTGGCGACCACGGCCCGGCCGGTGCGGGCCCGCGCCTGCGTCAGCTGCATTCGGGCGGCTTGCTCAAGCACACTGCCAGAACTGAGAAAGGCGTGGGCCTTATAGAGCGAGTGGGCAACGATGTGGAGCAGTGCAGCCGAGAAGCCGCCGAGGCCACACTGCAGCATCATGAAGCCCATCTGGGCGATGGTGGAAAAGGCCAGGGAGCGCTTCACGCTGGTCTGCGAGAGCATCACGATGCCGCCGAGCAGGGCCGTGATGGCCCCGATGATGGCCAGCAGGCTAAGGGCAAGGGGCGAAAGCACCACCAGCGGGCTGAGCCGGATGACGAGAAACCCACCGGCGTTGATGATGCCGGCATGCATGAGAGCCGAGACTGGTGTGGGGGCTTCCATCGTGTCGGGCAGCCAGCTGTGGAAGGGAAATTGGGCCGACTTGGTCATGGCTGCCAGCACGAACAGGGCCCCGATTGCCGAAACCAAGAATGACTTGGCCGCCGATTGTTCCTGCAGGGCGACCGCCTCGGCAAAGACCTCGGTGTAATCGAAGCTGCCAAAGGTGGCGTAGGTTGCAGCGAGCGCAGCCAGCAGGAAGATGTCGCCCAGGCGGCTGATCAGAAACTTCTTTCGCGCTGCCCAGATGGCCCAAGGCCGCTGGCGGTGATGGGTCAGCAGTTGGTGCAGGCTGTAGCTGCTCAGGATCCAGGCAACCGTAAACTGCAAGAGGTTGCGCGAGATAACCAGCAGCAGCACCGACCCGAGTGTGAACAGCATCCGACAGAGGAAGCGGCCTTGCTGGGGATCGCCGTCAAGGTACCGGACTGAGTACCGACAGATGACCGCACCGATGAAGCTGATCAGAATCAGCATGATGGCAGCAAGGCTGTCAAAGTAGACACCGATATTGATTGCCGGCAGACCGGGAACGGCTGCCAGCGGAACATCGATGGCTGTGCCTACTGCGAGCCCGATGGCCACCAGCATGGCAAGGCCGGCAGCCATGGCGGTGATTGTTGTGGCGAGCCTGCGCATCGAGGCTAGATTCCGATTGGCCCAGTCCCCCGGGATCAGCCCAGCGGCGAGGAGCAGCAGGGACGGAGCGGCGACGAGCCAGGCGAAGGGGGTGGCCATGGTCGATTCCTTGTGGGCACAGATGCAGGCAGAGAATTGTTGCGTCACAATACCGTAATGGCTTCATTATGACGAACTGTTAAAAACAGCTATTGGCTTTGATGGTGGTGTCTCATCAGAAGGGGGGATGCGATGCGAGTCGGCCGAATTTGTGTCCTGGGTAGTCGCCTGACGCGGAACCTGCTGTTCGCGCTGATCGCGGTCTTCCCCGCGTATGTAGACCACCCTGCACTCGCGGAAGATCATCGCTGGGAGTCAGCAATTAGGGCTTTCGAGCAAGATGACCGTGAAACCACGTACCACGATCAAGCGGTCCTGTTCGTTGGGAGTTCGAGCATCCGACTCTGGGACACCCTGGGGACAGACATGGAACCCTATCCTGTGATTCAAAGAGGCTTTGGTGGAGCGGCCACTGCCGATGTGGTTCGCTATGCAGACCGGCTGCTTGGCGATCACCGGCCACCGGCGGTTGTGCTCTTTGTTGCCAACGACATTCGTGGCAATGCGGAGACTGATCTCACCCCTGCCGCGGCAGCCGAACTGTTTGCTTCGTTTGTTGGACAGGCCCACGCACATAGTCCTGACACCGTGCTGTTCGTGGTCGCGGTCACCCCGACAGCCAGCCGGTGGTCGGTCTGGCCACAGATTCGGACACTGAACGGGTTGCTTGCAAAGCTCTGCGATGCAACTGCACGAACTGTGTTTATTCCGACCGAGGATTTGTACCTCGGTGATGATGGTCGCCCGCGAGACGAGCTGTTCCGTGCGGACAGGCTGCATCTTAATGCTGCAGGTTACGAATGTTGGGCAAAGCGAATAAGGTCGTATCTCGATCCGCTGCTTGAGTCCCGTGAGTAATGGACCACTACCGATCAGGCATGAGTTTGAGCCCATGTGCCGTGTGGGTTGATCGTCGTGGCGTTTGCCGCTGGCTTGCCTGGCCGACCGCCCTGCCAACATGATCGTTCGCAACGTCGGCGGCTGCGTGAATGTTCTGAACCAGCGGGTGAAGCCGAACGATCAGCTGAGATGCTTCTATTCATGAGATGGTGGAGTGAACTTCAGTTCTGTCGAAGCCACTGCTGACGGTACCGAGACGGTTAGCACCGGGTCGCAGTTGGTCCTGCAGGGCGACAGTGTGAGCCTGCGGTTACGCGTCGATGCGGAGGCTGGCTTTGCCGACACACGGACCCGACTTGGCGATTCCGACGCTAGCTCCGATAGCACCCATACGGCGGCGAAAAATCTCGTCGAGAGCACATTGGTTATCGTCTTGCAGGAGTGGTCAATCCGACGCCCACGCTACCTTTCACGGGTCAGTCGGGCTCAGAAATTACGTCAAGAACAGCACGGATGATCCCGCAGAGATCGATATCCTCGAGATGGTGCGGGCCTCACAGCGGGGACATCTCGTGATGACGAATGGGCCCTTTCTTGAGGTTGGGGCAACAACTGTTGCAGGCCATGCGGCTGGACCGGGGGATGACATGAAGACATCGGTCGGTCGAGTCAGCCTGCTTGCCGGCAGGCTGCAGCACGGGTTGAGTCGATGCGCATGGAGGGAACCCGCGCCGGTAGTGTGTACGTTCCGCTCGTTGTCCGTTTTTCCCGGCAGCGTTTCGCCGACAGGGCTATCCCACGGCCCACGCAGGGAATGTGGCATGCCTGCGTTGATGGTGGTTTCCGCCGTGACTGGGGTCATCAGGTGCTCTGGAACCGACCGAAATATCCGGAGAACGCCGGAGCGTATTTCACGGGGCAGATTCTGGAACTTAATTGTTGGTGGCAGCCGGACTTGATGGATGGATATTCCACTGACGTCTCTACGAATCGTGCCGCTGGATTCATTGAGGGCGACAATCGTCCGGCTGACAAGCCTTGGCTGCTCTGGCTCTGTTATGGAGCAGTTCATGGGCCGACCACGCCGGCTGCTAGGCATCAGGGAGGATCATTGCTGTAGCATCAGACTTTGTCCGTCCGATGCCAATGTCGTCTCACCGCTGATCGTGAGCCAGCCCGGAACAATTCCCGGTGGGGTTGTGGTCCAGCGCTCGGTCAATGGGCCAGACATTACTGCGACCCTCTGTGATCACGCCGGCGTTGAGTTACTCTGCAGCCGAAACTTCGTCACGATAATCCTGAGCGGTGCGACTCAAAAGATTGAGTCAGATTGATTTGAGGAAGGCTAGCAAGTCACGGAGTTCTTCTTTTTTCAGCGGTGGCATGCCGCTCACCTGCTCGGGGCCGTGGTAGCGGGTGAGTAGCTCCTCCAGCGAACGGGCTCGGCCGTTGTGGAGCCAGCGGGCTTTTCGGGAAATGCCCCGCAGTGCCGGCGGGTTGAAACCTACATAGGCATCGCCCGGCTTGCCAAGACCGACATCGTGGACAGTGCTCCCACTGTAACCAGGGCCGTCGTGGCAACTGGTACAGGCTGCGCGGTCGCTGGCAAACAGCTTCTGCCCCCGCGCGATCGCCTGCGTGGTGTCATTGCTCGCATCAGGAACGGCTGCGGGAGGGTAGTCGAGGGTTTCCAGATAGGCCAGCAGGGCGTCAACATCCTCCGCTTTTGGTCGGGGGCCCTGCATGGTGTCGGTGAAGGATTTCACCAATGATGTCCGGAGATCCTGCTGCCAGCCGTGCCAGGTCCAGGGACCGGTCTCGGTTACGCCAAACAACGGCAGTACCGTCTTGTAGCTGCCAACGCTGCCGTCGTTGAGCGTGTCGACCGTGACGCTGTTGCCACCGCCCTCAAAGTGACAGGTGTGACAGCTGTACCACTGGTCGAGGCTGCGGCTGGCATCGTAAAAAATCGCCTCGCCACGGCGGGCCAGCTGTTGCGCGGGGGTGGCCGCAGCTGAAGGAGCGACTGCGATCTCCCTGATGACTGCGAACCGGTCGAGATCGACTTCCTGAATGGTGTCGTTGAACTGGTTGGCCACATAGCAAAGCCGCTGGTCGGCCAGCAGGCAGAGCCCCTGGGGTCTGCCGCCGAGGATGAGCCGCTGAAAACGTTGGTTATCCTGAGCCAGACGTTCATCGATGAGGTCGGTGCCGCTAATGGCGCCGAAGGGGAGGCCGCTCCGCCTGATAGCGAGGAGTTCGTGACTGCCGCCCGCAGTGATCAGCAATCTGTCAGCTGTGGCGTCAAATCCAACCGCTGCTGGATCACCCACGGCCCGGCCAGAAACGTCGAGCGTGAGACCGGCAAGTTCTCGGGCAGCCGGTGGTTGGCTCACATCCAGCGGACTGAGCCGACCCAGTCGGCTGCCGAGAACCCAGCCACGCTGGATGTTGCCCCGGCTCGGATGGCTGCCACCGTCGTAGGTGAACGGAAAAAACAGTTCCCCCGGTGATGCAAAGCAGGGGCTCCCAACGTTGAGCCCCTGAAACTTTTGCCGGTCGAGGATGGCCAACGTGTCAGCGTCGTAGAGGAGTACCTCCGGCGGGCTGGAGCAGGTGACAGCAAGCTGATGAGCAGTTGGAGAAATGGCAACGGCCCGGGGATGGCCACCACAGGGGAGGCTGGCGGCAATGGTGAATCGCTCAAGATCAACCACGACCAGGCTCTCGTTCTGCGATTGACAGACCCATGCCCGCTGCCGCTGACTGTCGACAATCAGGCCCCGTGGTTCATGGCCGATGGCCAGTCGCCTCCGCTGCTGCAGCCTGCGGTCGACTATGACAAGCCACACAAGATCGCCTGCTGTGGTGACGCAGAGAAAGCTCGCGCCGTCAGTCGCCACGATGTCGTGTGGCCCCCGGCCAACCCAGATTCGGTCAACCTGGCAGCCTTGTTTCCGGTCGATCAGCGAGACAGTTCCATCATCTGCATTTGCGGTAACCAGCCAACAGCCATCAGCGGAAACGGTAACGGCGACTGGTCCGGCGTAGGCCAGTTCGGCGGCGTCTGTGAAGCCAGTGGCCGGGAGCAAATGGATTGAGATGGTCGTGAGACAAGCAAGCGTGAGAACAGAAAAGCGGTGGAAGGGCATTGTCAGCCTCATGGGTGGGTGCAGCCGCCACTTAGCATAGCCGGAGTGCCCAGGGAGAGATTCATGAACAGGCTGCTCCCGGAAGGGACCGACAGCGGCTTTACTCGTTGGGCAGTACAATTCTGGTGATACTGACCTCAGGCTTTCCGGAGATTCACGATGCGGGCTGCGACGGTTTTGCTTGTACTGCTGACAGTTTCTGGGTTCGCTGATGCGGCGGATACCCCGAACGTGGTCTGGATCATTGCCGATGATATGTCTCCGGATACGGCAGCGTACGGAGCGTCAGGTGTGAGCACGCCAAGCCTCGACCGGCTGGCTCGTGAGGGCCGTCGGTTCGACCATTGCTACGCCACTGCGCCGGTCTGTAGTAGTTCCCGATCGGCCTTCATTCTGGGCTGCTATCAGACGACAACTGGTCTGTACCCCCATGACGTCGAAAATCCGCAGCCCCTGCCACCGCCATACGTCCCGCTGCCGACATTGCTGCGGCAGGCGGGCTGGTACGTCACCAACGCGGCAGCTCCCGGAAGCCAACGAAATGGTCGGCCCATCCGCCGCGGTAAGACTCACTACAACTTTTCCCACGAGCCCAAGGAACTGTTCGACGGTGATGATTGGCGGCAGCGAATGCCCGGACAGCCGTTCTTTGCGCAGTACCAGATCATGGAGCCACACCGACCGTTTCCAGTTCCTGATTCATTCTCGGCAGCGGAACTCGACGCAGTCGAACTGCCAGAAAACTATCCCGATCACCCGCTCACCCGCCGTGACTGGATTGCCTACCGCCGCAGTGTTGAAACAGTTGACCAACGGGTCGGAGAGATTCTGGACTTGCTTGAGGCAGAGGGTGTGCTTGATGACACCGTGGTCATGTTCTTTGGTGATCATGGCCGGCCAATGCCGTGGGGCAAGCAGTGGCTTTCTGTCGAAGGGTTGCAGGTTCCGCTGCTCGTGCGGGGACCCAGCGTTACCACTGGGGTTGAGTCGGGGGTTGTCAGCCTGGTCGATCTCGCCCCCACGGTGCTCGCCCTCAGTGGTCGTACAGTTCCCGACTGGATGGAAGGCGATTCAATTCTGGGGCAGTCACCTCCGGCTGACCGTGCCGTTTTCGCTGCCCGGGATCGCTGCGGCGATGCAATGGATTGCAGCCGGGCAGTGATTACTGCCAACGCGATGCTGGTCAAGAACTTCTTCCCCGAGCGGTCACGACTGAACTGGTCAAGCTACAAGGAGTCTGCGTATCCCGGCCTGCCACTGGTCCGGCTGCTCGCCGACCGCGGGCAGCTGACGCCGCTGCAGCGCACGTGGCTCGGTTCACCCCGGGCGGCAGTTGAACTCTATGACCTGCGGAGTGACCCGGCTGGACTGGTTGATGTCGCGGGCACCCCAGCGCGAGCCAATGAGGTAAAGGGGCTTACGGCCAAGCTGGACCAATGGATTGAATCAACGGGTGATCAGGGAAGCCACGGTGATCCGGTAACAGAGCCTTCACTGGAGGACATCCAAAAACGGAAGCGGGCTTCGTACGGCAGAGTCTGGAAGCAGCGGCTTGGTACTGAGGACCCCACCGACAGGGAAAGAGTCGGCTGGTGGCTGCAGGAATATCAGCTTGACGAAACGGCCATGGAGTCTGCCCCAGCCAACTGAGTTCATCTAGCAATTAGATAGCCTCCACTACTCAATCGGCTACACTCTGCTCAATTCAGTGTTCGAAGCTGAACGCCGTCTACGTTTGGCGTGTCATCGAACGGGATCGTTGTAGGCTTCCGGGGACCCTTTCATGCTTCGTCAATCCGCGATTAGGCAGTTTCTCTTCGTATGCCTCGGCATCGGGCTGGCCGTATGCAGGGGCAGCGGTGCGTCGGAGCCGACCGTTCTCGATCTCTGGCCTGAAGGGCCCCCCGGTGCGACAACTGATGTCGGGCCAGAGCGGGAAATCGAGAGAGACCCGCCAGATGGTGTCGTCCGGCTCACCGATGTCAGCCGGCCCCAGATCACGGTCTATCGATCGAAGCAGCCGAATGGGGCCGCCGTGCTCGTCTGCCCTGGCGGGGGCTACAAGATTCTGGCCTACGAGCATGAGGGGACGAAGGTCTGTGAGTTTTTCAACAAGCACGGCGTGACGGCCATCTTGCTCAAGTATCGTGTTCCTGCTCCGCGGGATCTCCCGCTGCAGGATGCCCAGCGGGCACTGGGGCTGATTCATGATCATGCCGATGAATGGGGAATTGATCGCAGCCGGATCGGCATGCTTGGCTTTTCAGCTGGTGGACATCTGACGCTGATGACCTGTCTCAAGTCCGATGGACAGCAGGCCGGGGCTGAGGCGGCCACCAATCCCGCCCCAGCTTTCGCGACGCTGGTCTATCCGGCCTATCTGGTTGCCCGCGGAACCGAGGGGCCACTCGTCGACGAAGTGGTCATCACCGAAAAGTCGCCGCCACTCTGCCTCATCCATGCAGCTGATGACCCCTGGAGTTCCAGCGGCAGTGCCCTGCTGGCAGTGGAATACAAGAAGCACGAGATCCCCTGCGAGGTTCACATCTACGCCAAGG
>Ga0209986_10000771_pt1 | contig 31482 bp, 27 predicted proteins | sample BlataG_FD_183168 | JGI IMG/M metagenome (GOLD analysis project Ga0209986, IMG submission 183168) | Deep subsurface microbial communities from Black Sea to uncover new lineages of life (NeLLi) - Black_00105 metaG (SPAdes) (version 2) | ecosystem: Environmental > Aquatic > Marine > Oceanic >...
GGACTCGCGTATTGGAATACTTGGTTCCATCAGAGAGAGTGGCCAGAGTCTTGACACCAAGGTCCACTCCTACAGGTCCACCACCTGGAGGTTCAGGGCTACCTATCTCCATCTCAACAGTCACTGACACGTACCATCTATCAGCTCTTCTGGTCACGGTGGCCGACAGGACCCTTCCTTTGAAGTATCTCTCTCTCTTCTCCTTAAGCCTGACTCTTCCTAGTCGTGGTAGTTGAATCATTCGACCAACAAATCGGATTGTTCCAGTGAGCCTGAAACTGTCATGCACACCCCGCTTCTTGAACCTGGGAAATCCCACTCTCTTCCCGGACTTCAATCCCCGATAGAAATTCTTGAAAGCTCGTTCAAGGTTTCTCAGGGCCTCCTGTGGGGCACACTTGGAGACCTCGTACATCCATGGGAAAACCGTTCTCTTGAGTCGGTTCAGTTCCCTGTGTTGTGCAATAGCACTGGTAAAACGCTTCTTGTCCTGATTCTGATGGTAAAGTGCAATTCTCTGCTGTAGACCCCAGTTGTAAGCAAAACGCGCACACCCGGCATGTTGAGAGAGCCTGGTCCTCTGCTGGTTGTTTGGGTCCAGTTCATATTTGAAGGCCCTGGCAATCAGCATTGAACATCCACACTACTCAATCTTGAGCAGTATGTTATAACCACCTACGAAATGTCCAAAAGACGGTACAAGTTCTTCGCAGCTATTGCAAACCCTCGACATGAACTAGAAACGCTGAGGTACGGGCTTTTCACCCGAGTAATCGTAGAAGCCCTTCCGGGTCTTTCGTCCCATCCATCCTGCGCGCACCATCTTCCTCAGTAGGGCCGGTGCTCTATACTTGCTGTCCTTGAATTCGTCGACGAAGTAGTCGCTTATGTACAGCAGAGTGTCCAGACCCACGAAGTCTGCCAAGGTGAGCGGACCCATCGGCCAGTTCAGCCCAAGCTTGATTGAGAGGTCCATGTCCTCAACGGTGGTGACTCCCTCTTGAATTGCGAATATCGCTTCATTGATTGCTGGGACTAACAGGCGGTTCACTGCGAAGCCGGGTGCCTCATTGACAATCACGGTCTGCTTGTTCAGCTTCTTGGCAAGCTGCTTTATGATTTCGACAGATGCGTCATTCGTTGCGGCGCCTTTGATGATCTCTATCAGGCCCATCACTGGAACTGGGTTGAAGAAATGACAACCCACGAACTTCTCAGGTCTCTTCGTTGCAGCAGCCATCTGTGTGATACTGATGCTCGACGTGTTGGATGCCAAGTACGCTTCCTTTGGAGCCAGTTCATCGACCTCATTCCAAGTATCGAGCTTTAGCTTCACAATCTCTGGAATGGCCTCAATGATGAGGTCCGCGTCCTTCACAGCATCCTTCATCTCGAGAACTGGTTTGACTCTGCCAAGAACCGCGTCAACCTCTTCCTGAGTGATCTTCCCCTTCTTGAGACCTCTCTCTAGGTTCTTCTTTATCGTGGCCATGCCATTGTCCAAGAATTTCGATGCGATATCTCGCATCGTGACTTCATAGCCGGCTTGCGCGCAGACTTGGGCGATTCCATTGCCCATCTGACCCGCTCCGAGAACTGCTATCTTCTTTATCTCCATCGTTAACAACCTCTCATTGATGGTTTCGTATGTTTCTCGTTCGCAAGATGGTCTGTAATATGTTTGACTGTCAGACTCCCAAAACATAGTCACAAGATGTGACCCTTTTCTGTGACCCTGAATTGTGGCTTCGCATTATATACTGATTCTGAGTAGGATATCTCGTGAGATATAATGGCTTTAGCAACTAACAACCGGAACTTGTCTGTGCTCAATAACAAGAATATCGCGAAGATCCAGTCAACTGAAGCAATCAGCTTTGCATTCACCTACCGAAGGTAGATTGTGTAGAGGTGTCTGATGAGTGATTGATTGGGTTTTAACTCTGGGCGATTACACAGAAAATGGTTTGGAGAACAAACCTTTATATAGACTTATGTACAAGCCATGGGCTACAGAAAGGTTTGCCACACAAACTTAGGAGTATGATGATATGGCCCTAGCATCGAACAATCGAGATTTATCCGTGCTGAAGAAGAAGATCCCAAAGGTTCAGTCTACTGATGCGATCTCTTACACTTACGCCTATAGAAGGTAAACTACATGGTCACGAGTGGTCATGGAATTGGGCACCATTTCCCATCAATGGGTATAGTGTGACCAGTATAAGGAATTGTGAGGTATTCCAAATGAGAAGTGAAACGACACCAACAGATGCAGCAGCCTGCGTGGAATGCGCAGTACTTGCCCAAGGGGACTCGCTTTACGGCAGTTCTCTACGGCAGTCATGAGCGGAGGTGCCTGTAGTGAGCAAAATAGGTACCTTCTTTGGATTGACTGACGCAAACGATAAAATCCTGCGGTTAGCCAGGATAATGTCTATGCTGCTTCCCGTTGTCGCGGCCACAATACAGCTTAGCACCACTTTTTTCATGGTTTTCGTGGCGGAGGCTTTGGGCGGTGGCTCCTTCATTGATGGAATGATGCTCGTAGGGTTTCTAATTGTTGTTCAGATGATCGTTCAGACCTTGTTGGATTACCCAACAGGTGCGTTAGGCGATTGGATTGGCCAACGCTACGTGATAGCGTCAGCATTCCTTTGCTATGGTCTTGCTTACTACATGGTTTCGCTGGTTAACAGCGCAACTCCCTTCGTCTTCCTGATTGCCCTCTATGTTTTGATGGGTATTGGAAGCTCTCAGCTTAGTGGCGCATTCAATGCTTGGTTCGACAATAACTACAGAGTGGCGATGCCTGGTGATAAGGACCGAAAGCAGTATGGCGTGTTTTGGGGAAAAATCGGAATGCTCTTCCAAATCGTGGCAACTGCAGCTCTGATACCTGGAAGCATCATCGCCGCGGTCCTTGGCAGGGCGTGGGTATTCCAGCTTCAAGCAATGCTGTGTGTGGTCATCGCAGCAATCGTGCTCCGTCTGGTGCAGGATTTCCCCGAAGTAGAGGCTGCCAGACAGAAGCCTACCATGAACGAGTACACATCGCTACTAAAGTCTGGAGTCAGTTTCCTGTTCAGCAATAAGTTCATGATGTACGTGACTATTGGAGGCTGCGTCATATGGAGTGCAGGATTCGTGTGGGGTGAGCTGATTCTTTTCCCATTATACTTCTCATATTTGGTTTCAGACATAGCAGTATCAAGTTTTAGAACAATTCTATTCATTCCCGGAATCTTCACACAGGAAAGATCTGGCGTTTGGTCTAGGAAATTCGATCCAAAGACATGGATTCCGCGGTTCCGACTCCTTCAGTTTGGAGGTTTCTTGTTCTACATCGTGTTGGCAATCACGATGTTTCTCTTTCCCCCTGCCTCAGGTGGGGCAATCATCGATGTGATTCTGCCTTTCACAACCATTGCCATTATGCGGATGCCGGCTAGCTCGGTTTTGCCAGTGCTATTGATAATGTGTACATTCACGCTGACTGGATTGTTCGGTGGGTTCGCTGAGATTCTAACCCAGAGAATCCTCCTCGATGTAATCCCGAACAAGATCAGGAACGGCATGTACTCTCTATCTCCTACAATAGCTACAATCTTCGCAATCCCTCAGATTGCGCTGTTTGGCTGGCTAATACCAACGGCTGGCTTTCCTGTGACTCTAGCATCTGTTGGAATCGTGGCTCTGATAGGAGTTGTCATGATCCGAAAAGGTCTGAGCTACCCGATTCCAATAAAGCACGACGACATAGCCAAAACAGAGTCTATCTCACTGGCGGTCCCTGCGGAGTAGCTCCCTTGGGGGCCGCCTAACCACCTAATGGAGAATGATACGATGAATCCCGCATCGAGTTCAAAGGCACTAGTTGAGTGTCGTCTGCAAAATGTGCCTCTCGGAATGAAAGAAGCCCTAAGGAACCTTTATCTAACTTTTCCAATTCCGACTCCTAAGCCACCAGAGGTCGCGACCTATGGAGGAATGACTGAATGAGTAGATTAGCGAGCTTCTTCGGTTTCACTGAGCCAAACGACAAGATAATGAAAATGGCTCGGCTTATGGTTGTCTTCTTGCCCATAATCTCCGTGACGTTCATGCTCTCAACAACGTTCTACGTCATTTTCATAGCAGAGGCTCTGGGGAGCGGCGATTTCATGCAGGGTATGGGCTTGGTAGGTGTTCTTGTAGTTATTCAGCTGACGGTGCAGACGATTTTCGATTATCCTACAGGAGGCATCGGAGACTGGCTTGGCCAGCGATATATAATCTCTTCAGCCTTCATTCTATATGGTGTTTCATTCTATATGGTATCGCTGGTTACCAGCTCAACTCCATTCCTCTTTCTGGTTGCAATCTATGCGCTACAAGGATTCGCATCGGCGCAGGAGAGTGGAGCATTCGGTGCTTGGTTTGATAACAATTACAGGGCGGCGATGCCTGAGGACAGTGATAGAAAACAGTACGGTGTTTTTCAAGGCCGGATTGGAATGGTCTTCCAGATAGTCGCAACGCTGTCACTGATTCCTGGCAGCATTCTAGCGGTGTTGTTCCAAAGGGCTTGGGTGTTTCAACTGCAAGCAGTCCTCAGTGTGGTGATAGCAATTGCAGTGTTCAAGTACGTTGTGGACTTCCCAGAGGTCCGAGAAGCCCGAGAGAAACGGCCCTCCACAAGTGAATACTTGTCAATACTCAGGTCTGGAGTGAATTTCCTATTCGGTGATAAGTTTATCAAATACCTTATCATCGGCGGGATGCTAACAATCAGCAGCATAATGGTTTGGGGGAACCTGATCCTCTTTCCCTTTTACTATAGCTACCTTGTTACCGATGTAGCAGTGGCGAGCTATCGTACGCTCTTGTTCTTGCCCGGAGTCGCGGCACAGGAGCGGTCAGGCGTTTGGTCAAAACGATTTGAGCCCACGAAATGGATACCCCGTTTTCGTCTCCTTCAAACGTGCGGTTTCCTATTCTTTGGAATCCTTGCAGCAATTACCTATTTCTTTCCTCCTGCGCTGCCGGGTGCACCCACAATCGATGTGTTATGGCCTTTCACCGACTTAGTCATAGCGAGCATACCGTTGCAATCGATTATCCCTGTTACCCTTGCTTTCATCACATTTTTCGCTACGGGCATCTTTGGCGGATTTGCAGAGATTCTCACCCAGCGCATGCTCCTGGATGTCATTCCGAATCGCATTCGTAATAGCATCTACTCGCTCATCCCAACAGTGGCGATTGTTCTTGCCATTCCGCAGATTGCGCTATTTGGCATACTCGTTCCTATGTTTGGCTTTCCGTTGACACTGACGGGGATTGCTATCGTGTCCTTAGTGGGCGTGCTGTTGATTAGACACGGACTTGCCCAGCCAAAACCAATCCCCACAGAGGACACTTGGGCGGCACCATCGACGGAATCAGATGCGCTCGGGGACGTATCTTCGGAGGAATCTGTGGAAATGTGGCCTACTGAAGTATTCGACGATAGGCTGATGGAGGAATAGTTACTAAGCAAGAATCGCTAGGCCTTTCTTGGCTGGAAGATCGACGATGTGATTCGACCGTCACATGTTGTTCCGTAGTTCGTCCTCAGCAAAGTTTAAACCATTTGATAGCAAGAATCAGTCGGTGTTATACTTGGGAGAACGACCTGGATTCCTTACAGTTGCCTATTCGGGCTCTGGTCTCACGACCATGAACTATGAGAAGAAGATGATAAGGGAAAAAGATGTGACGTTTGACGGTGAGGATGGCTCACTCGAGCTCACCGATGTTCGCATCGTATGGATCAAGAAGCCTTCAAAATGGGGTGGCATGGGGAAATTCGGAGGTATTGCTGCCGCAGTTGGTGGGGCCGTAGCCGCTGACATTATTGGCAGTAGCATCGGAGGAGTTGCAGGACACGCGGTCCGGCGTGCTGGCCGAACAGTAGCTTATGCATCCATTGGCGCAGCGGTTTCTTCATGGACCATGGATTCCTATTACAACAAGGATAAGAACGGAAATACGGAAACTATCGCTCTCCCGCTTGTTGCAATCAGTCAAGCAACTCAGAGCGGTAAGAAATTGATAGTCGAGCTCAAATCAGGTGGAAATATGCAGTTTGAGTTTAAGCAGAGCAAGGTCATTGCCTCAGTCATTGCAAATGTCAATGCTGCCCAGAACGAGGGCAAGTGCCCTTATTGTGGTACGACTGCTCCCAATGCCACAGCATGTCCGAAGTGTGGAGCGCCACTCGAAAGCGGAGGAGGAGCACCAGCTCAAGGCGGGGGCGAAACCATCCACATACATGTGCCCACAGAGGGAGGCGGCGGGTTCTGTACGACGTGTGGCCAGCCACTGCCCGCGGGTTCAAAATTCTGCGGTAAGTGTGGACAACCAGTCTAGGCGCACCCTAGTCATCGAAAGAGGTCCTCACTCTTTGGGCGAGGAACATCCCTACTCTTCTCAGAGCCATTTTCATATTCGTAACCCCGGATGATAACGATTGGAACACCCTCGTCTGCTTGCCCCATGAGTGGCTCCGCGGAGGCTGCCAGCTCGTCCACCTGACAGACTGTTGAGCTCTTGAGGGTTCGTCCATAGAGATCTTGCTTCCCTCTATTGCGTTTGAACGCGTTAATCCCTGCAGACCCGATTGCAAGATTCACGGACCCCTTTCGCCAGGGTCTTCCTTGTGTATCGGTTATGATAATCCCTAATCTGACCCCAGTTGCATTGGTCAGCTTCCTCAAGATGCCTCTTGCACTCCGGTCAGGATCCTCAGGAAGAAGAACATACCAGTCCTCGGGTGCATTTGAACGGTCAACTCCACTGAAATTACAGACAAGTCCTGTCTTGGTTTCAGTAATGAGAGCCCCCTCACTCCGAATCACTTCCTTGCTTTCTCTCAATGCCAGTTCAACTTGTACGGGATCGAAGCCATTATGTTCGGCTATTTCTCTTGCCCTGCCCGACACTGACACCTCGTCACCGTGCGCAACTCTCCCTTCGGACTTTGAAACGACTGTATGAGCGATAATGATTAGGTCTCCATCCAGCAGCTGGATGTTCGAGATTTCAAGAGCCTTGAGCATAGCATCTGCAACATCATCTCCATGTTCAATGATGGGGACACCTGGCAATGCCATGATAGTGATGCTTTGCTTATTCAATGCTTCATCTCGGTCTCCCAGTATCTGTAACACGGAAAAATCCTCTGCTTATTGTTCACTTCTCCGAAAAAACCCCTTCTATCGGAGGTGTGCTCCAGAAGGACCAGAATGCCTCTACACGCATGTACAACGGCAAAAGCCTAATAGGGACTAATGGAGAATCCACGACATCTAGAAGCAGGGAACTGCTTTATGTGGGGAAGACGCCCGTTTTCCTATCCACGATAGAATGTAGATCTTGGGGCTTGAACCAATGGAGCCCACGGAGCGATTAGAATGAATCCTTCGAAGAAGACCGGACGCACCGAGTCTGGCAAGAAAAACAAGCATAGTCCCGGTAAGCCAAGTAGTGGCAGGAAAACGACAGTAGATATCCCTACTATGGACGACACAGGCGACATTCGCCAAGGCACGATTGCCAAGTTCATGCGAAAGAGAACTCAGTTGGTAGGTTTCGAAACGGGACTCAACAAGCACACCCAGTTTAGCATAGAGTTCCTAGACAATGCTATCGACGCGTTGGAGAGCTGGTGGTGGAAGACAGATAAAAGACCACGGCTCAAAGATGCACTGGACCCGGAGATTATTCAGGAGATTCGGGACAAGCTTGAGGAAACCCTGCACGACTCGATTGCTCTCAGCAAACAGCTCGAAAAGGATGTTCGCGCTGGAAAGGAAATCGATATCCCCCCCCGCCGAAAAGAAACGCTTGATGAACAGCTCACGAGGTTCAGGAAGTTCCTGATTCCATTCAGGAGTTTGATCACGAAACGTGAACCCCTAGTCGTGATGCAGCTCACAGAAGTTCAAATGCCTGACCTTGTACCACTCGATGACGAAGAGGGTTTCAAGGTTTACGAATTCATCTGCTTCGACAATGGTGTGGGTATGGTTCCGCCAGACCTCGAGAAGTACGGTATCTATCTGGCATCAAGCAAATCGGAGAAATTGAAGCAAACCAGAGGAAGTCAGGGCTTCGGCGCACCATCTGCATTCAGTGATTCCCAGAATACAACTGGAAAACCCATCTTTACCGTTTCCAAGCGGTTCACATCGGATACGGCGACTGTAACTGACTTCTATACGACAACAGCTAATACAAAGGATTACGTCAGTGGTCCCATTGATATGGACCTTCCATTTGAGCACGGCACATTCATCAAACTTTACTACCTGAACATCCAGTACAGACGGGGTTACGCTGACATCTACACAGAGATGGCTTCTCTTCTCAACGCACACGCAACACTTGTGTTTATTGATCCATACGGCGTTGTTCACATCCATCCACGGCGTGTGAAGAGTTTCCCAGATGAGCCCAAGTATGCTCAACCTCATCCTGCAAGTATACGGATCGGAGAATTCCAGGATCTTTTGCGGGAAACCCCCGAGTATGACCTAAAGCGCTTCCTCACGCAGGCGTTTGTTAGGCTAAGCACAAACAAGGCTCGAACTATCATCCAAGATGCGAATAAAGAACTAAGGCGCCGTCACCTTGACACTTTGAGCATGAACACGCCTGCTGAATCTCTGTCCAAGACAGAAGTGGAGCTATTGTACAAATCATTCTCAAGTCAGGAATACATCTCTCCGCCGACGGACACTGTAGTACCCGTCGGAGCTGAGGTCTTCGAGCAAACGATTGATCTAGCTTACCATCCTGAGTTCGTCACCGCGGTGACGCGCAAGCCCACCTCTGGTAAGGGCCTTTCCTTCGCAGTGGAAGTCTGTATTGCGTATGGTGGGGAGCTAAGGATTGCCACCTCAGCCCCAATGGCGCTCTGGCGGTTTGTGAATCGCGTGCCTAAGCTTAGGGACAACAGTGACTGCGCGACGTGGAAAAGCACAGCATCAGTCAATTGGAAGAACTACAAGGTCGCCACATTCGATAATGGTATTCCTCGTGGTCAAATAATGGTCTTCATTCATGTGGCTGGCGCATATGTGCATGTGATGTTCAAGGGTCAGAGTAAGCAGGCTCTAGCAGAGGATGAGGTTCTTCTAAGAGAGATCAAGCTTGGTCTTGAAGATGCAGGTCGGAAGTTCAAGAGGTTCATAACAAGGCGTGAAACTGCGCGTCGAAAGGCAAAGCGAGCGGGAATCCTAGCTATGTACGCAGACCAGTTCGCTCAGAGTCTCGCAAACATAGCCAATGATGGTCGCAAGAAACCCGCGTTTAATGCTGAGGTACTCGCCAGAAAAATGAGGGACTCCATAACTGGATTTGAAACACAAGTCGACGCTGAGGAAACCGAAACAGACGCAAGAGGAACCGATCTTGTTGCAGACGTATCTCTTGACGAAGGTGAATCCGCTGAGGCTTCAATGGAGGACGATACAGAATGAGCCCAAGAAAGAAGACAGAGAAAAAGGAAACAGTCCAAGCTACATTGGGTGAGCTTGTAAAGGAGCCTTCCAAGAAAACCTCTAGCAAGACGAAAACGGCCAAGAAGAAACCCGCAGCAAAGACAACCAAGAGGAAGGCACTTGCTAAGAAGGTCAAGGCAAAGCCCTCCGTAAAGAAAGAGCTGCAAGTTTTGATGGGTCCACCATTGACTTTGCTTCCGGGTGTTGGATCCAAGCTTAGGGGCCGACTCATAGCTGCAGGATATGACTCTGTTCTCAAACTTTCAAAAGCCAGATCGAAGAGTGTTGCGAAAAAAGTGGACGGGTTAAGTGTGACGGGTGCGAATAACTTGGTGCGGGCTGCAAAGGAAACCCTCAAAGCGTCTGAGAAGAGTGCCGTGCCGAAACCTGTGGCGGACACTGAGACTGAGGATGCCGCAGCAGCGGATATTACACGAGGCCCCACTGAGATTTCTCTTGCCTCTCTGCCAGGTGTGGGTGCAAAGATGGTGCGCAAGCTCGAAGACTCAGGCTACAATTCTGTGTCCAGATTATCCCGAGCAAGTCCGCACAGTGTTGCGCGATCTGTGAGCGGCTTAAGCGTTAGTCGAGCGCAGATGATAATTGTCGCGGCGAAGAAAGCCATTCAAGAGAGAGAGATGCAGGCAATAACTGGTACGGTTGTTCCCAAGATAGAACCGAAGCCCGCAGAGAAACCCGTGACTCCCAAGGAGGAGATTCCTAAGGAGGTAGCAGTTGCGGCCAAGAAAGCGGAATCCAAAAAGAAGGCGCCCCAAAAGAAAGCTCCACCCAAGAAGGCACCAACCAAGGAGAAACCAATGAAAAAGGATGCAGAACAGATTCCAAAGAAGCATCCAAGGTTGAAAGCGAAGAAGAAGAAATCAGGCCTTCCTGTCCCTGCGGCTGTCACTCGTGTTGCCAAGCAGATGAAGACGAAGTGGAAGGATGCTGAGAAGAGAGCTGAGGCTCTCGCAGCTGGAGCGGAACCCAAAGAGGGCGAGTTGACAACAGAGGACACAGTTCAAGTTGTTGGCCTGACATCCAATGAAACACGGGATAAGCTAGTCCAAGTTGCTTTGGAGATTCTCAACGAAACCATGATGACAGGTCGCCCTGCCTTTGAGATTCCCAGCAGATCCGCAGACAACATTGTCTGGGACGAGATTAGAGACCTTCTCCTCCTCGGAATGAAGACCATCACGCGACCCTATCATTCATTGGCGTCCGTCGTAGATGCCACACGCACTGCTCGAGTAATGGAGATAGTATTCGAGTTGCTCAAGGCCAACCTACACGCAACGAAACGAGAGGTGTTCTACAGTGACGTTAACCTGTTTCGGGAACAGAAGTATAGCGACAAGATCATTGAGGATGTTGCATCTATGCTTCGTACGACTCGAGACAGTGTCCATATTGTTGCTTCAGCCCGAGGATCAGCCATGGGCCGTGTGGTCATAAGAGATGGCGGCGACACTATTGATTTGACGAAGATGGGTACAGGTGGGTGGGCAATCACACCATTCCTCGATCAGGTGGAGATTCTTGAAAGCGATGCAGAGTTCATCCTGCTTTCCGAGAAGGATGCCGCAGTGATGCGCCTATCTGAAGCCAAGTACTGGAACCGACAACCGTGTATTGTCCTTACAGGAAAGGGTAGTGGTGACATCGCAACGAGGGCATTCCTGAAGACGCTTGTGAAGGAGCTTGAGATTCCTGCCTTCGCCCTTGTCGATTCAGATCCTTACGGACATTATATCTACTCGGTGTTTCTCCGTGGCAGCAAAAGGCTCAGTTACGAGTCACCATTCATAGCCACACCAGAGCTGAAACTGCTTGGTGTCCTGAGCAGAGACCTTGACGCGTACAATATTCCAAAGTCTGTTCGGATACCAATGGAGCCAACAGACATCAAACGAGTAAGGGATATGCTCAAGGAGCCCTTTGTCCAGACGAACAAAGATTGGGTCACGGACTTGAAGCTGATGCTGCAATTGAAGGAGAAGGCTGAGATACAGGCCTTTGCCAGCCATTCATTCCAGTATCTGACAGACGAGTACTTGCCTACGAAGCTGGAAACCGGAGACTGGATTTGATGATGTATTTGAGCATAGCATGATTCCCCACAGCTCGTGTGTATGTCTAAAGGCCTATCTCTGTACTGTCTGGATCAAGGCTTAGCTGCAGTTCCTATGTGCCCAATTGGGTTGCAAACAGCTGCTGTAAAGTTGGACATATCTGGACAATTCCATTGTGGGCTTTATATAGACCAATACGAAATTGATCTCTGAGGAATATGACACACCTGTGAAGGCTCCTCACGGAGTAGTCCAGTGCCGTTCTCTGGACGTACTAGACTTCGGTGTCCAACTTTGTACAACTTACAATGAACGGTTGCTGTAGCGTTAAGTTGCAGTCTATGCATTGCGAATCTTCTTGTCGAGATTCCTGAGATTCTTGGGGGCGTCAGCCTCCTTGTACTTCCCGGCAGCAAGTTGGTACTTCGCAAGAGCTTCTCTTGACCGACCCTCCTTGGACAACCGATCACCATCAGATTCAATGGCCTTCCCCCAAGCGCCGTAGGACGCGCGTATCCTCTCGGAGCACTTGGCTCTCATTTTGGATTGGGTTGTAAACATGAAAATCTCACGTGCTTTCTTGAACTGGACTGCAGCCCATTCGAACTCGCTAGCCTTGAAGTGCATCTCGCCCTGCGTGAGATGTGACGCTGCCATCACTTCATAGCCGCCATCTATTCTTTTCTGAGCTTCGGCAATTGCCCTGGGATTCTCCGCCCTCTCGAAAAGCGTCTTGGCCATTTCGAATGATTCGATAGCATTTTCGTGTTCATTCTCATTCTGCTTCTGGACTCCCTGTTCGAGCCTTGCTTTCCCCATGGCTTCGTAAACGTACGACGGGTACTCATAGCCATCTCCTGTGATTGTGGTCCCGCAATTCGGACAGGATGGTGTCTTCAGTTCGTGCATTGTGGTTGTAATGGCAATCTTCTTGGGCTTCCCCACGACAACGTCAACGAAGTCACGCGATGCAACCCCACGTCCTCTGGGGAATAGGTGTGTGACAGCTTCTGTTGTGCTAGCATCGATTTCTTCGGGGAATAAGTGCCGTAGTGCTTCATCTGTTGAAGTGGCTATGTCGTCTGTGGCAACCCGTGGAGGTGCCACTTCCTTGAATGGCATGCCCTCTTTGACTTCGTCTGAAGAGAACTCCGGTATGGATGATGTGTCCCAATTCATCTCAGCACTTACATGGTCATAATCGCGCACTTCAGTTTCTCGAGATGATTCGGGTTCAGCAGGAGCGGCTGCTAGCTCATCGGCTGCCATAACAGGCATCCCCTCCGCCTGGGCTGGGTTGTCAACGTTCCAAGTCAGTTCATCAGCTGGTGGGAGCGATGTTGCTTCGAGGGGGGATTCTTCTTCAGGACGTGCTACCTCTTCAGGTTCTGGAAGGACAGAGTCATCGATATCAGGAAGAACGTCTACTTCTGCGGCTGAGCTGGTCGGTGCCTCTGTTGAGTGCACCGCGGTTGGCACACCAGATTGTGTTAGCATGTCTGCCATCCTATCCTCGAGCCCCTCCACCCCAGCAGTTTCAGTGCTTGGTGTATTCTCTGTGACGATAGGACTGCCCATGGATTTCATATCGTCTCCGATTCTGATTCCGCAATGCAAGCAGAAGGTTGATCCTTTGCGAATTCTCTTACTGCATTCTGGGCATTCTATGTACTCAGTCATTGCACACAACCTCTGGTCTAGTACTGACTGCGGCTGGTCATCCTTGAGGAACAGCACGCCTTCGGAGAAACTGAAAGGCCAAACACGTAGCAGTGTCACCTCGGCGTTTCAGGTAATCCCTACCAGAATTAGATTTGCGGTGTTTCATAAGGATAGCTTAGACGTATTACCAGATGTAGAGCAATGCTTAAGCATCCCGTGTGGTAATGAAGTCCATCGATGCTCCTCCAACAAGCTTGAGGAGGAGGTGAATTTCCGAAGCTGATACGAGAAGTCTGCAACGGCAAACCTTTTGTTCTCTTATTTTCCCTTTTTCCTAATACGGGAAGTCCAGCGACAACCACGGATGTGTAACTTATGCCGGCAATGCCAAAGCGGGAGATCTTTGAACGAATAATCCAGAATATCACCAGCAAGTTTCCGGACGTCTATGCCGCACTCTTCATCAGTCCAGAGGGCTTTCCGATAAACAGCTGGGGTGTAAGTCTAGAAAGAGCTGAAGAGATATCTGCGCTACTCAGTGCCCTCATCGGTAAGACGAAAGAAATCATCAGACAGGTCAATGAGGGCGGTGATTTGCATTTCATTCAAGTTCAAACGACCTTCGGCGGAATTCGCATTGCTCCTCAAGAGGAGTTTATTCTTGTCACTCTGACCAAGCTCTAATTTGTCGGAACTGCAGTTTCATGGATGCACCACTCTGCCTCTTAAAGGGCAGACCAATCCCATTGTGCGGTTCACTTGATAAGGCTTGTCGAATCCTGTCCTTATGGCGCACTCACGCAGTGCCGCAACTAGTGCTATTTTTATACTGTATGAATCCACCATAACTTGGCCCGGTGCTTTGCATCGGTGAAATTCAGCGTACCAAGCACTTGAGGGAGGTCTTCAAGATTCCAGCAAAGAAAGATGAGAAAGATGTCGACTACGAGGAGTTTGATGAAGGGAACGATTCCACATTAGAGGCCAGTGCAGAATCTAACGTCAGTCTCGATGTGACCGATCTTCCAGGCGTCGGACCTGCAATTGGGAAAAGGCTAGCTGAGTCAGGTTACAGGAGTGTTGAAGCGATTGCAGTGGCTTCACCGAGAGAACTTGCAGCAGCCGGCTCAATCGGCGAAACAACCGCAACGAAGATTGTCAAGGCAGCACGAGAGATGCTGGATATCGGTTTCGAAACAGCTGACCTAATGCTAGAGCGGCGCAGAACGGCTGGTAGAATCACTACTGGTTCCAAGGCTCTTGACGAACTCTTCGGTGGCGGTCTTGAAACCCAGAGTATCACCGAGATGTACGGTTCGTTCCGTTCGGGGAAGACACAGATGGCTCACCAGCTGGCCGTCAATATTCAACTACCTCCCGAGAAAGGAGGCTTGAGCGCGACAGCGATCTATGTGGATACCGAGGGTACTTTTCGTCCGGAGCGCCTTGTTGACATGGCTGAGGCCGTGGATCTTGATCCCAAGAAGGTACTGAAGAATGTGGTGTGGGCGCGAGCGTACAATTCCGATCATCAGATTCTGTTGTGTGACCAAGCACTGGAGATGGCTACAGAGCTAAATGCCAAGCTTCTCGTTCTTGACTCGGTAACCAGTCACTTCAGAGCTGAATACACAGGCCGCGGTACTCTGGCGGCACGACAGCAGAAGCTCAACAAGCACCTGCATCATCTACAGCGGGGTGCAGAGGTCAGCAATATGGCCATCTATATCACGAATCAGGTGATGTCACGTCCCGACGCTTTCTTTGGTGATCCAACAGCACCTGTCGGTGGGCATGTTCTGGCTCACGTACCTCAGACACGTTGCTATCTAAGAAAGTCCAAGGGCGAGCGCAGGATTTGCAGACTGGTGGACTCACCAAATCTGCCTGAAGGCGAAGCCATCTTCAGAGTATGCAAGGATGGTATCAAGGATGTTGAGGGAATCAACGACTAGGATAAATGGTCCGTCACGAACTAAATTCAGCTGACCCCATAATTTTGCTGATACCACGCGTCCAATTCTCAAGACCGTCTGGAGTTCCGGGGTATTGAGCATAGTGGCGGTCCACTTTCTTCATCAAACTGGCCGCCTTCTGCAGCTTGAATAGGAGTTTGACGCGTGAGGCGCCTCTTCCTGCCTTGCGTATCTTGCTTCTTATGCCAATTGACAGTCCATCACCGCGATTTGCAGCCATCAGGTCGTTTGCTTCGAGCAGGCGCTTCTCGAAGCCATAGTTCATGTCCTCGTCACTGACTGCCTGGAGAAGCCTCTTGAATACCTCTAGAGAAGCTAGTCTTCTTCCAAATCCACGAAGGTACAGTGTGTTGTAGCCCCACAGGCCTCCTGCGCTCACGTCTCTCCTCGCTATGGCCTGTTTTGCCACTTCGCCCAGGATTATTCCAGCTCGCATTCCTGCCCCAATACCACCACCATGTATGGGATTGACCTGCCAAGCGGCATCACCCACAAAAGCCACTCCGTCTGCCACAAGGCTCTTCATCGGCCGCCTGATTGGCACTGCTCCTCCTCCGCCTTCCAATACACGCGCACCATGTAACAGTGGGTTTTGTTTCTTGAAGGTCTCGAAATGACTCTTGGGAGACCCCTTTCCCTTCCCTCCAGTGATTCCAACACCCGCGTTGATTGTCTTAGGTCCCTTAGGGAATACCCATGCATAGCCTTGTGGAGCGGCATCACCCCCCAGGTATACTCGCGCCACCTCTGGCTCTGCCATTGGGTTCTTTAGGTCCAGTATCTCTCGGTAACATAATGCGACATCTTCCTTCGCAATGTCGCGCTCAACAAGTGGATCATCCAGCTTCTTTCTGATTACTCCAGCGAAACCGCTTGCATCCACTACCAGCTTGCAGCTGAGTGCCATCTTTTCATCGGTGTGGCGGTCGAGATACACTACTCCGGCCACCCTCTCCTGCAAGAGGATTGGCCCAATAACGTGAACTTCCGGTTTGAAGACCACCCCTACCTGCACCGCTCTTTGGAGCAGCCGCTGTCCAAATAGCGGTCTGTCAATTGTCCAACCATCAAAGTCTTCCCATCCTCTTACCCGCAGCTCGTTCGACATGTTGGGCGGATAGACGTCCGCACCCTTGACTTCAGATGATATTTCGTTGTCGTATGGTGGCTTGATTCCTGTGAACTCGAAGTGTGATTTGCTAATCTCATCCCCACAGACCTTTTTCCCAATCTCCGGTTCTGGTCTGCGATCAAGAAGCATAGTCCTCAGTCCCAGTTCAGCACACCGTTTCGCGGTAACACAACCAGCTGTCCCTGCACCAACTACTATTACGTCAGGTCGTTTCAATATGGGTCGGGCATCAAGAAGTTCGTAATGATATAAACACATGCGTCACAACACGCGTGCCGGGTGCTCTTCTGGGCTCGCTAGACATGTCTGAACTCGATGGCCACAATCGAGATGATCACAATGGCTACTATGATCATGAGTACAGGTGGCATGTAATTCAAGAACACCTCGAAGTAGTAGAGAATCGTCGACGGATCGATGATAATGGAAGCAAGATGCGCGTAGACTAGGAAGAAGCCGTACACAGCGAATATTGGATAGAGTATTGGTCCTCCGCTGATAACTAGGAGAAGAATGACCACAGCAAGTCTGCTCTTGGTGGGGTCCAGCAGTGAGATCGGAATGGTTTCGTCATCAGCGAATCTGAAGTAGTAGCTAATAAGAAAAGATGGCGTCCTGATTCTAATCAGTTGAAGAATCTGGATGCTCAACTGTATTGTGAGCAGAGATATCGTGTGTAGCAACATGTAGCCAAGAATAATCGCGTTGATGATCGGTAAGTCGTCGGCGAATATCTGTAGACTCTCAATCACACCAACCAGGACGAAGAAGTTAATGACCAACAGCAAGAAGTGAGCCAAAGCCCCTTTGACGATTTGCCCTCTCTGAACCATTGGCACCAGCCCATATCTGGGAGTATTCTAAGTCGTCTTAAAGGGTTTCGATTGAGCTGAACCATGGAACCCTGGCTCCATCGGACCCAGTTTCTTCTGTTTCTCAATCGCCCTGAGAACCAGTTCAGCGAATAGCGTGTCTACATTTTCCCCGCTCTTGGCTGAAGTTTCATAATGCAGAACATCTAGCCACTCCTTCACCATGTCACCTGCTTCAGGTGGCACAAGCCTATCCGGCCTGTCTATCTTGTTGGCAACCACAGCAACGACAGCATTGGGACAGACTGTGATGAACTTCGTGAACCACTCGCCGATATCCAGAAATGTTTGCGGACGAGTGACATCATAGACAATTATTCCCATCGACGCGCCGGCCATGTAGCGGCGACGCAGTTCGTTGTACGTGGGCTGTCCTGCCAAATCCCACAGAACAACTCTTGCTGTGATCTTATGTCCCTCGGGCGAATCGACCTCAACTGTCTTGAGAGCGAAGGTCGTGCCAATCGTCATGATGTACTGTTCACTAAAGCTGTCCTCTGTGTATCTCTTAATGCAACTAGTCTTGCCAACTGCCCCGTCCCCCAGGGCAACCAGCTTGAACATGTGCGAAACTGGTTCAGAGTTCAACTTCTTTCCGTCCTAGATTCCGCTCTTGTGGATTCCCAATCTTTGACATTTAATGCTTCTGTGCGTGTGTCCTCCCAATCTTGCGGGTATGCGTTGACACCCGTCAGACAAAGCCTTTTTTGCTGGAATTCTCTCAATCTGATGTCAACTATGAATAGGTGACACCTATGGCAGAGCAGTTCCTGAGTCGACTTACTGAGATAGAATCCAGCATCGCGTCACTGGGTGAAACACTCAAACGTATGGTAACGCTCCTGAGCGCACTTAACGAGATCAAGTCTGAAGTCCGGATAGCAACGGAACAAGTCATGACGGCTATCCAGACAATCCCTCAAGCGCAAGCACAAGCGGGGGTTCAGGAGGTGACACTAGCGGCTATCAGGGGCGACCTGGCAAGCCTCAATACTTCAGTGAATTCAACCTTGGAGAGTTTCCGCCAAGAGATACAGACGATGGTTCAGAACATTCCTGCTCCAGCCTCTGCTCCGATTGCTGCTCCCACAACAACTCCCTCCCCAGCACCCGCACCTATACCTGCACCCGCACCTGCCCAAGCTCAAGTTGCTCCTGCACCAGTCGCAGCTCCAATTGCGACAGGAGGATCGTTATCACCCCATGGAAGCATGGGGATTGCCGCTCAGCTTGAAGCAATAGTTGCAACACTGAAGATGGGCTGCAAGGCTGGGACTGTCTTGGATCAGATAGCCTCCTCAAAAGCGGAGATCATCAAGATTGTACCAAGTGATCCAATAATGGTGAAAATTGACAAGTGGAATGGTATCGTGGCAGCCGTACCCCGCAGAAAGGAGCTACAAGCCCGAGATATTTTGAGTGTCAAGAAGGAAATAAATAAGGAAATCAAGCGCTACCAGCCGGCTTAATCATCGCTTCCGCTGTCTGCAATCATCTTCATCGTGGCCAGAACTCGGATAACGTCAGTGGTTGTTACTATCCCAGTGATGGCGTCACCAACAACCACAGGAATGTGCCTTCTTCCGCTCTGATGCATCACGGAGATGACCTGCCCCAAGTCTGCTTCAGGGCTTACGGTGACCACAGGGGTTGTCATTATGTCTGCGAGCACCATCGTTTGATAAACATCCTTTGAGAGCAGATGTGCTCCGATTATGTCCCGTTGTGCTACAATACCTGCCAAAACATCTCCCTTTGTCACAACAAGACAGCCGATGTCTTCTGCAGCCATCACTCGAGCCGCGTTAGTCACCGGGGTTGACTCTTCCGCGGTGATGATCATCTTGGTCATGAAGTCACTCACTAGCACTTTGATTCTCTCCTGCTGATTATTGATGATTTGGTCAATATCACATGGCTAGGTCACTACGTTGACCCAAGCCTCTCTTAAGAACAATCTCAGCAACTTTAGTGAAGACATCAGCAACCTTGGCTCCGGTCTTTGCAGAGGTTTCATAGTAATCGGCTTGGAACCAGTCCCGTAACATCCATCCGGGTTCGACTGGCACTATCCTCTCTTCTTCCAAGTCGACCTTATTTGCAGCGACGATGACTGCTGCATCAGGGCATATTTCACGAAACGCCTCGAACCAATTATTGCAACTCATGAAAGTTTCTGGCCTGGTAACATCGTAGGCTATTACTGCAGCGGATGCCCCCTTCATGAATTGGCGTCTCAACTCGCGGTATGTTGCTTGGCCGCCCATATCCCAAATCACGAGCCGCACATTGCGCTTCATACCGTCTTCGCCAACGACAGTGACATCCTTGGAGGCGAAAGTGGTTCCAATTGTCTGTTTGTATTCTTCATCGAACACATTCTCAGTAAACCTTCTGAGAAGTGAAGTCTTTCCTACAGAAGCCTCTCCCAACAATACCACTCTATACTTGAACCCGGTGCTTGTGTCATCAACATCGACCGCTGATGGCTGCATCTCAGTCATTCGAATGGTACCCCGTAACCGGAACTAAATTTGGCGCTCTAGAACAAGTACTCTCGGCGTGTTCTTATATCTTTTCTGCGCGGATTCTCGTCATCTCCAGATGGGGATTACATTATCCAAATACCGTTTCTTGGCAACTCCATCTCGAATGCGACCACTGGCATTCCAATACCGAAGTTATCCAGCACCTCTGGTGAGACCTCGCCAAAGACACCCACGGGTTTTCCGTTTATCAGGATCTTTCCAGATCTCCCGTCTATAAACTCGGGAGTCTTTTCAGCAGCGAACGCGATTCTGCTGCCAAGCCCCAAGTTCCGCAGAATGAATCCCATCTCCGTGAGCATTTCGGTGATATTGACACGAGTGTCAACGATCAAGCGGCATACATGTGGAACTTGTTTCGTTCGCGTCCGCTCTCTTTCATTAGGCATGACGACATCTCCCACCTCAAAGATTCGTTGAGGATAATCTGCATGCTGATTCTGAGAGGCAAAATCGAGCAGCACTGGCAAGAGTGAGTTTCTGAGGACAGAGTAATCTCGGCTCTTTGGGTTCCCGGTGACAGTCAGTGGCCTATTCCTTAGCATTTTGACATTCATAATCTCAGGCGATGTCATGACATAGCTCTTGATTTCTTGATACCCCGTGCCAACCAATAGGTCTCTAATCTTGTTCTTGAGCCGAGTGATTGGCAGCAGTTTCCCTGATGTTGCTGTTTGTGGTATCGATGGCTCGATTCTATCAAAGCCATATCCTATTGCCACATCCTCTATCAGATCAACTGGGTGAAGAACATCCGTGCGATATGCTGGAACCTTGACTTCGAGATTCCCTTTTCCCTTGATTTGTGCGTCGTAACCCATCTTCCGTAGGCAGACTACAGTTTCCACATTTGAGAGCGGAAGCCCTGTAAGTTCGACAACATCCTCCATTTTTAGGAGCATTTTCTTCGGCGTCAAGTTGGGAGTTATGATGGAGGTGCCATCGGGATAACGTACGGTCACCGATTCCAAATTGCCCCCTCGCTCAGCTAGAGAGGTCACCATGATGTTCAGAGCCTGATCAACAGTCTTTTTGTGAGTCCCCGTTACCTCGATGAACAAGTTTCGCGTCGTCATATCCACTTGGCCCAATGTGTTGCTGTTTATGATGGGCGGAAGGCTCAGAGTATTGCCCCTGGAGTCAATCAAGAGCGGCCACTTCTTGTGCTTCGATATAATCGGTCCGTACAGAATGCCTTTCTCATGTTCATTGATGATTGTGGGACCATCCATCTCGGTTTCAGTGCCCAGTGGAGCAAATCGTATCGACTCCGGTTTTGCCGGGCAATAGACCACTGGAAACTCGATTTCATCGAAGACGTAGAGACCGATGCTGGCCTTCTTGCGGTTCCTTCCATGTGTAGTAGTCAAGGATTCTTGAAGATGCATATACTCTCTGATGAGATCATTACTTGTCTGCACGCCTTTCACAATACCGCAGGCAATGAACTCCCTAATCTTCTTGAGACCTGGTTTGACAATAGCTTCGAGTCCTGACTTCTCAACAGGATACTCCGTTATCCCGGAACTTACATTCAAGAATGTTCTCAGGGCGCGCGCTATACCTTCTGTTGACAACATGTCTGTACGGTCTGGATTGATTTCAATCTCAATGATTCCATCATCCTCCTTATCTATCTCCGCCTTCATGAGGAACAACGCGTCCTCCAGCTGCTCAATCGTCAGTTTCTTGCCGATTAGTTTCAACAGCTCGTCGATTACACATTCAACTAGCATCTTAACCACTACCTCACGAAGTATGCCCTACGAAGCCAAGTCAAGTCCCTTGAGTAAAGATCTCGAATGTCCTTGATGTCCATCGACGCCATGTAGAGTCTTCCTGCACCTATGCCCCATGCCAGAACGGGATCGGTAATTCCCAGCGGACGCGTCACCTCCGGTCTGAAAATTCCTCCAGGCGCGACCTCTATCCAGCCAAGCGTATCGTGTTTCGCAAAGCCTTCGATACTGGGTTCCGTGAAGGGGAACTGTCCTGGCTTGAACTTCACCTTCTTGATTCCCATGCGATGGCACACCTCCCTCAGATAGCCCATGAGGTCGCGGAGAGTGAGTCCCTTATCCATGATGATGCCATCAAACTGGTTGAACTCCTGAGCGTGACTGGCGTCCAATGATTCTGACCTGAAGTTGCGGTCAATTATGAACATCTTCTGCGGCGATTCTGGATGTTCCCAGAGATATCTAATTGATACTGGCGTAGTGTGGGAGCGGAGGCATAGTCTGGTGGTCACCTCTCGACTGAATGGCGCTTCCCATCCAGTGGATCCTGTATCTCCCCCATTCTCGTGTACGGCCTTCACCTTTCTGTAGTATTTCTCATCTGGAATGTCACCATGATCGTAGGGCTCGGTGATTTTGAACTGATCTTGGACTTCTCTGGCAACATGATCTTGAGGTACGAATAAGGCATCGTTGTTCCAGAACTCGGTTTCAACATAGGGTCCATACCACTCATTGAATCCCATGCCTACGAGAACCTCCTTGAGCCAGTCAATGAACTCGTTGTATGGGTGTTTCTTTCCATAGTTCACGAATGCAGGCTCAAGCTCCACATTGTACGGTCTGAAGGTCAAATTCCTCCATTCGCCGCTGGCAATCAGTTCTGGTGTGAGATCAGTAATGCCCTCAGCCGTTTGCGATAGAAGCGATTCAATCTCACCCCTGCGATTCTCTGCAATTGCAGCTTCGAACATCTTGGTGGTTTTTTCCTCTACAAGAGTTCGTTCAATAGCGGTTTCGAGACCATCTGCAAGTTTCTTGGGTATGTTGACATCCCCCTTGTTCAGAAGGACAAGAACATTCTTCACACTTGATTCGGCGTTTTCCACCTTTGCCTTGAGGACAGTAGTTCCATTGGCCTTTTCAATCTCCAGCCATCCATTCCTTCGCGCCCAGTTGACAGATATTCCTTTAGCTTGCTTCTCCAGACCTGCTTCAGCAACAGCCTTGTCCAGCTCTGCTTGGCCGCCGAGTCGCGTAACCGCATGAAACAGGCGTTCCTCAGGAAGTCCATCCTTTACGTAACTGCGGCCTTCATCTGTCAAACGGTGTGTCATATGCTCCCGGGTGTTCAGCTTGATGAGCCCCCTCTCAGCTAGAAAGTTGAGGATGGAGATGACTCGCTCGTTCCTTTCTTGAAGCTCGTTAGCGAGCTCTGATGCGGAAATCAGCTTATCATACTCAGCCAGTTTTCCCAGAACTTTCCTTTCGCCTATAGTCAGCTCGGCCATTTGTCGTTCAAAACTCCTTCACTTGTGAAATGCCGCTGAAGATGCACGGCGGAGTACGGACTGCATCCAAGATAGAAATAGACACTTACTTGGATGATATAAATTGGCGGTACATCCCTTCTTCACCTGTGTGCGTATGTCTGACTGTGTCAACCTTTTTAATGTGTCGCCAAAAGCCTCAGCTCGCCGGCAAAGGGGCGCAATCTGCCCTGTTAGTTCACAACCTTAAAATACGGTCCAGTTTGCATTTCCTTAAGGCACCGGACGACAACTAATTCTCTGGTGACATTAGCCACTAATTATGATAAAGTAGGTGAGAGAACATGGAGGCCGAAAGACAACGCCTGAGGCGCAAGGTGCATCAGCTTAGAGCGCATCAGGGTCGACACAGTTCTTTCACGACGATTTACATTCCCCCAACGAAGAACCTGACTGACACGATTTCATTTGTCAAGGCTGAACTAGCTGGTGCTGAGAACATAAAGAGCAAGCAAAACAGAAAGAATGTATCCGATAATCTGACTGCGATATTGAGCGAGCTAACGACGATAGGTTCGATCCCGGAGAACGGTATTGCTTTCTTCTTTGGCGTCAAAGAGGAAGGTGGTACAAACGAGGAGATACGCGAGATTGTGATTCCACTTTCTCCAATATCCCAGTTCAGCTATATCTGTGGTCGAGAGTTCAATCTCGAAGAGCTTGAGGACATGACGCGACCTAAGAGCCTGGTCGTTATCGTATTGATTGAGGGTGGCAAAGTCACAGTTGGCTATCTCCGTGGAAAGCACATGGAGCTCATCCGGGACGAAGATTTCTTCATCATTGGGAAAACACGTGCAGGAGGCCAAAGCGCCAAACGGTACGATCGCTTACGTGATGAGAAGATGGCTGAGTTCTTCAAATTCGTTGGACGGCTACTGAACAACCTTCTCGCGGACAATCTAGAGAACGTTGATGCCATTGTTCTTGGGGGCAACACAATTCGTGCACAGGAGTTCTTGGAGAAGGGGGACCTGGACTACCGCTTGAGAGAGAAGGTCGCTGAGAAAATCATACCCGTCAGTATTATTGATGAAACTGGCTTGTATCAGGCGATGAAGGAAGCCTCTCGAATCCTGAAAGAAACGGAGATCTACGCTGAGCGCCAGGCTTGGGATGATTTCATGGGTGATTTAATGAAGGGCAATGCAACAGTGACCTATGGCAAGAAGGAGGTCCTTGAAGCCCTTCAAGCGGGCAGAGTACATACGATATTGGTCATTGAGGATGACATGGACCTTGTCGACGAGTTCATGAATGAAGCGCAGACTTATGGTTCTGAGGTGATGGTGTTCTCAAGCCAGACCGAGTCGGGTGCACAGTTGAAATCATTCGGCGGTGTAGCGGCCCGGCTGCGTTGGTAACGCGGACACATCATTTACTTCTTTGGAGGCCGAGGTATCTCACTCAGAGTTTCAATATCGATAACCCACTTCGTCAGTTCCTCATTGATCTTCTCGATATACTCAAGCAAGCTGTCCTGGTATTTGTGAAGGTGATCCTGTTTGAATTTACCTTTCTTCTTGGTGTAGCTATCGACTCTTCCTGTCAATCCCTTGGTCCACTTGCCCAGTGATAGGACTGCTTTTCGGTCTTCCAGCACTCTATGTGCAGCCCGAACCTTCTTTTTTATATTCAATAGGTCTTCCAATGTCTTCTGCAAGGATATCGTTGCGACAACCAGTTCCTTTGCATCAAACTTTGTTTCGGAGTCCCTTGTCGTATAGTAGACTTCCTTCAGCGTTCTTTTTGAAGACATCACGCGTGTGAGGAAGTTCTCTAACTCATAACCCATGGTAACTAAAGGTTGAAGTCAATCAGTAAAAAACCTCTGTGTTTCAAGCGGCTGAATGGTTGCATACTCCATTGGTGCCATACGGGCATGCTCTGCACTTCCCGACCTCGGGCGAGGGCCTTGGCTTTCTTTTCTTATACCAGATTTCATCCAGTTTCTTCAGAGTTTTCAGGACTCTCTTCAGATTGAACTCCTGTTGGAATGCGCGTCCCTTCCTACATCCAAAGCAATTCATGCCTTTGCCTACACTCACACAATTTGATGCAGCTTTCTGTGTACAGTATATGACTACCAATCGTGTTGAGCTGCAAGACACTCCTCTCTCCATCAATGCCAGTGCATACAGTCCCGCTTGGAACATATCCTCTGTTCTGACAATTTTGGGTATATTCCGAGAGGGAAACTTACGCTCAATAACGATCTCCAGAACTGGAACTCCATCGAACCTCAGAACTGCTTGATCAAACCTCCCGTTGTACCTATGCCCCATTGACACAACAGTTTCTTCAGCAAAGCTGTAACATTGTTTAGGTTCCGGCGGTTCAGATTCGAGTTGAAGGAAAGTGTTCAAATCCCACGGAGCGACAATCGATCTGTTGATGATTCCGAAAATCGATTTGATAGTCCCCTTTCTTACGTCGTAAAGCAATGCAAGAGCCCCGGCTAGGAATATGGCCAGCAATAGAATGCTTTGAGCCGGGTCCATATGATTCACCCCAAAATCCAGAATACGGCCACGATGATGGTCAGAATCAGCGCTGCCAACCGCACTAACCGCCTGCTGGATGCCTGAGGAGGTGCCTGCAGTATTGATTGTGAATGAAGCCATGTGCCCTGCACACTTGCATTCGAGGGTAGGTCGCCGTGTATCCTTTTTAGCTGAAGCCGATATTCACATTGGCTCTGTGTTCGCAGATCCGTCACCAGACGGTATCTCCCAGGAGGTAATCTGCTAGAGGAATTCATAAGCCGCATCACTCAACTCTGAATGTCGCGGTACCCCTCAAAAACGACACAGTCTGTGTGTCACTCGGGTAATATGAACATTCATGAGAGCAGAACATCATTTATAATGGAGAGAGTGAACCTATAGAATCAGGCCCAATCCACGAGGTCAACTACCTACTCAAGAAGGTGATAAGATGTCCAAGGACTCCGAATACGAAGGTGCAACAGCAGGTAAAGTTCTGGTCTTTGACGATAGTAACACAGTGGCGTTTCCAGCTGCATTCAAGGCAGCTATGGGGACAAGCAAGGGACTTATGGTCCTAGTGTTGAAAGACCGGCTGATCAAAATTTTCCCTCTTGATAGCAGCGAAGTAACGTTCTTGAGTCTCGAAATCGGCAAGCTAACAAACGATTTCCTCACCAAGCTATCGCAGATATTCAAGAAATCAGGGCTCGTGGATTTGCTTTTCTCAACGGGTGTGTGTCTCAGAGGAACGCGTTGTTTCTACGAATGTTACTTCAGCGCGAAGCAGTTAAGCACAAGTTTGGATGACCTCAAGAGCGCACTCTCGGTACTTGACGGCGTGAAGAACGTTCGCGTGGAAGACGTTACGAAATAGAGGCTGCAAAACCTCTCAATTCCATGTTTCTTGCATCGTTGGAGATGATGCAGTTCGCAACTCTTAAGAGGTGTTCCAAACTGTTTCTAGAGAACCAAGGTGAGGACGATGGTCGGAACAAAAACAATCGAAGTAACATGCGAGAAGTGTGGCAAACTGTATGAAGCTGAGGCCATCGATCACATCGACCTGCATGATGATCGCGGTCTTATCAAGAACCTAAAGTCCGGTAAGGCCAATCGCGTACAATGTCCCAAATGCAAGAAGGTAATGTATCTGAAGAGGAGCATTGTCATCAACTTTGACCCAGAAAGCAAGATAGTAGTATTCGATGCTTATGCCAAGTCCAAAGCTGCCAAGGAAGAGATGCGGAAGACCTTTGAGAATGTAGTTGCATTCAATGAAACGCTTGAGGAAACTGGCAATGAAACCGAGTTCATAGTTCTAAATGATTTGACAGAGCTGAAACGCCTTCTTGAGCAGTACTTGAAGGTCTACAACTAGCTCCTTCACAGCCTTCTCTTGTTCAGTAAGAACTCCTCAACCCATCTCTCCGCACGATACATTGTCGTGGGTTTTGGTGGTTTCTTGAAGCCATAAGCCGATATGGATTCGAGCGCCCCGCCTATTTCTCTCTTCAATGCAAGCTTAGTCCCTCTAATCGCATCGAGGAGGATCGGTCCTGCATTCGGCCCATCAGTCATTTCCATCCGTATGTCTATTGTGATTGGTGCTCCTCCAAACTGCCTTCCGTGCACATAGAAATATGATTCGCGTTCGTTGTTCATGAATTGAACGTAATCCGATGAGCCTGCAACAAGGGGTGTGTCGTACGGAAGATCTTGACTGATTGCAGAGGTCTTTACATCCCGCTTTCGGAAACGTCCGCGATAATGAGAGTCGAGTGACTCTGCGCCTCCTCCTACGTCGAGCTGGTAGCTCTTGTCCACACGTACGCCTCGCGAAACGAGCAACTGCAGAATGTTTCTGTGGAGTACTGTTGAGCCAAGTTGGTCCTGGATGTCGTCACCGACGAGCGGGATTCCCCTCTCGTTGAACTTCTCGTTCCATTCTGGGCTTGATGCGATCTCTATGGGTGTACCATTGATGAACGCACAGCCAGCTTCAAGACACGCATTTGCATAGAATTCTGTTGCTTCTTGGGCCGAGCCGGGTAGTAGATTAATTGCCATCTCAGCCCCTGATTCCTTTAGGGCGCTGACAGCATCTGCTTCCTTATCATTGGATATCTTGACAAGGGCACGAAGGTTGTCATCAACACCATCGAGCAGCGGCCCTCTGAGAACCTTGATGCCTGTCTTTGGTACCTCACTGAACCGCATCACGTTGTTCGGTTTTGCGAACACGGCCTCTGAGAGGTCAAGCCCTACCTTGCTTTCAACAACGTCAAAGGCTGCTACGAACTTGATGTCGCCAACATGATATCCTGCGAAATCCGTGTGATTGAGTCCAATCACATCACCATTCGCTTTTGCATTCTTATAGAACTCAGCACCCTGCACAAGGGCGCTTGCACAATTGCCTATGCCAATGAGGACTACCTTAATGTCATCCATTGTACCGCCTCACACTCGATTGTGTCTGCTCCAGCTCCATGATGAGGTTGGTTTTAAAGTTTTATGCCCGTAGAATTCTATACCCATAGAACAATAAGCTTATTTCATATTGTTGACATTATATGAAACGGACGACTGGTCGATGCCCGTTGCTCCGCGAGTAGTTCGAGCGATTGAACAACACTTTGCATTGGTATGTCCAAAAGAATGTCCGTCTGCAGGGAGATTCTACTCTCACCTATATGGTTCAGAGGGAGACGTTCCAGTGAGAGCGCAGGAGCTTCACGTTCAAAAAAGAGGGTGGACCTTTAAGCCATGTCTTGGCTGCCAAGTCAGGGAATCTGCCAGACGTCCACCTTCTTCTTCTTATTACAGACTGAGCAGGGCAATTCGAACTAATCGATAATCACTCAATAAGATCCACAATGAGGTCCACAATGTCAGCCACTCTTATCGAGCTATCCAGTAGTTTGGCACCGCTTTCGAGATTCTGCTCACAGAAGGGGCAGGCATTGGCAATTATCTCCGCACCTGCTTTTTCAGCTTCTCTGACTCTGTCTGCCGCGATTTTCTTGGAGAGTTCCGGATCATATGAGCGCAGCCCACCTCCGGCTCCACAGCACATTGCAGCTCGCCTGTTGGTTTCCATCTCTACGAGCTCTACCCCAGGTATCGCCTTCAGTAGGTTTCTCGGTTCTTCGTAGATGCCTAGCTCTCGACCCATATGACAGGGGTCGTGATATGTAATCTTCACGTTCTCACCTAGAGGGTTAAGCTTGATTTTTCTGCTCTTGACAAGTTCTAGGAAGTACTCAACGAAATGAACCACCTTGGGCATGGAAAGGTTGAATTTCTCAGGATAGTCCTTTCTCAGAGTCTTGAGGCAACCCGCACATGATACGAGAACAGTCTTGGCTCCTGACTCTTGGATTGACTCAAGCACCTTCTTCGCATTTTCTTCAGCATCTTGAAGCCGGCCTGTTCGAATCATAACGGACCCACAGCATGGCTCGTCCTCTAGAACCGCAAACTCGATACCCGCTGCCTTAAGCAGCTTCGCCGCTGCCTTGGCGGTTTCGGGCAGTTTCATTCCTGCAGTGCATCCGAAGTAGTAAAGCGTGTCAGCTTTGGTTGCAGGCTTAAAGCCCAAGTCTGCTACCCAGTCGCGTTTTCCTTTTTTGTCTGTGACATATGCATTGTTGGTGGTTAGAATCCTCTCTGCAATCGTATCCCGCGCCTCATTGGGGATGTCACTCAGAACCGCCCGAACCAACTCAAGCGACTTTGTTGGATTAAACTCCGCTGCACATATCTCGGTACAGTTGCCGCAGAGCGAACATGAGTACAGGGCTTCGGCGTTATCTGCTGTCTTCTCAAGCCGTCCTTCAAGCAGGGCAATGGCAACCATTAGTTTCCCTCGCATGAAGCTCGTTTCAAAACCTGCCGTGTTCTTCCAGACCGGACATATGCCGTCAAAGCCCATGTCTTCGTACACGGCATTACGGCAGATTCCACATCTGCGACATTGCGCTAGATTCTCCATTAGTTCATCTAAATCGATTTCAGTCATTTCTCATGGACCTCCAAGCACGCCAGGATTCATGACGTTGTTAGGGTCCATCACCTGCTTCAAAGTCTTGATGAGCTTGAGGTAGTCCTTCATTTCCTCGACATCCTCAATCCAGTAGGGTGCAAGCTTGAACGGAACTGCTCCGGTCTTGAATAGACGCTGAGCAAGCTCCTTGTGAGCCTTTCTGACCTTCATCTCCTCTTCCTTGTCTTGCGGATCAAAATACAAATGGGGATAGCTATTGTAACTGGCATGACCTGATTGAAAGCCAGCAGTGTGGCCAAGCAAGCCGTACTTGTCCATTACTGCCCAAATCTCCTCGACTGAGCGGTGCCAGTTTGATGGCGTCTGGTGATGATAGAGAATACGCCAATGCCAACCATGAGCGTAGGAAGATCGAGCGAAAGTCCACATTCTCTCATCCCATTCCCCGCGTGGTAGTTCACTGATTCCGATGACATGTCCTCCGAGCTCTTCACAGATCTGCTTTGCCAATTTGATGTCGCTCTCAAGCTGATCTTTTCTGAGGCGACCAAGAGTCGCCGAAGCCACGACAGGAGGCCATTCGTGTTTTGGAATTCCATACTCCTCGCCGAGCATATCCATGAAGAAGTCTAGGATTCGTCCTTCGTAAAGCGATGCGAATAATGCGTGTATCTCGTTCTGTTTCAGTTCTATCAGAAACCTCTCAGCTTGCCCTGCTGTGTCGAATCCATATGTTTCGTAGTGGAAGTGATGCAATCTCTTGAACGTCTTCACTGACACACTAGTGATGATTCCAAGACAACCCAGAGACCCTATGAATAGGCCCGTCAGATCCGGTCCGAAGGCATAACGCAGAAATGGACCGGGAGCGTTCGGATTGCCCTCTGTGCCTGTCTGGATTATTGTACCATCCGGCAGAACTACTTCAAGCCCGAGGACCATCTCAGCGATGCAACCATATGTAGTTGAACCTGGTCCGGCGCCATTGACAGCAACATTCCCGGCCAGTGTGCAGACTAACGCCGACTCCGGATAGATAGGCACCCAGAGGTCGTATTGGTTCAGGAACTTATCAAGCCTGCCAAAGGTAACTCCTGCCCCAACTCTGACTGATCTGAGGTCCTCAAACATCGTGATGTCGTCAAGTCTTAGGAGTTCAACGACCAGACCATCAGGTTTCGGAATGGCCTCTCCCTGAAGGCTTGACCCTCCAGAGCGTGGTGTCACCGGGACTTTGTACTTGTTGGCAACCTTGAGAATCTCAGCAACCTCTTGAGTACTTCCTGGTCTTACAACTGCTCCAGGACGAACTAAATCGTATCCTGTCGATGCCGAAGCGGAATAAGTCAGAAGTACGTCATCACGTGTCGAAACGAATTCATCGCCCACAATCCGGGCAAGCTCATCTACTACTCTCTGATCCACAAGTCACATCTCCCGTTTCTGAATGTTGTCAGAATATATGCTTCAACTTCATAAGGTCGGAAGCTGAACCTTTGACTTTCAATTTTCTCTTGAGAATCGCGGTTGTAGCCCCCATCTCCTCCAAGAAAAGCTTCCGGATTGTTTCTTCTGAGGCCTGAATCCGCATGTCCGGATTGTTAATGGGGCCTTCGTTGACCTGTATAGTGCCATCTGCAACGAGAAAATGGTACTGCTTTCCATCCTTGAGGGTCAGCAGCGCCTTACGTTCCCAACCCTCTAGGGCCTCTTGGGTTTTCTCGCGTTCAAGACCGATAGCGATTCTCTCGCGCATCAATTCAAGTAAACCATTTGTCATTTCAGATCACTTCTCTCTCGCGGCACTAGAGGGCACCGCAAAAAGCTTTCCTTTTGGTCTAGGCGCTGGTGTTCACTTCTTACTCCTGTGCTTCTTAACTACTTTGAGGAACTTCTTGACATTCTCTG
>Ga0209986_10000773_pt1 | contig 31399 bp, 35 predicted proteins | sample BlataG_FD_183168 | JGI IMG/M metagenome (GOLD analysis project Ga0209986, IMG submission 183168) | Deep subsurface microbial communities from Black Sea to uncover new lineages of life (NeLLi) - Black_00105 metaG (SPAdes) (version 2) | ecosystem: Environmental > Aquatic > Marine > Oceanic >...
CACGAATCGGATTTCGCTTGCTTGATACCGGACAAAAGGTACGGTTTTGCCGCTCCTGCCAAGAGGTAATTGATTAAACGGACTTGATATGGAATCTAGGTTAAAAGAAAAATATATAACAGAAGTGGTCCCGCAGCTCAAAGCTAAACTTGGCTTCGATAACATAATGCAATTACCAAAGCTAGAAAAGATTGTGGTTAGTATTGGTTTAGGCGAAGCAATACAGAACCCTAAAGCCCTTGAAGCTGCGGAGGGAGATTTGGCCATGATTTCAGGGCAGCACCCGGTAATTACACGAGCCAAGAAATCTATTGCCTCCTTTAAGTTAAGAACTGGTATGCCCATTGGAATGATGGTAACATTACGAGGTCAAAGAATGTACGCTTTTTATGATAAGCTGGTTAATGTTGTTCTGCCACGTCTCCGTGACTTCCGAGGAGTATCCATAGACTCCTTTGATGGACAAGGCAACTATAATTTAGGTGTCAAAGAGCAGATAGTCTTCCCCGAGATCGATTATGATAGAATAGACAAGATTCGTGGTCTTCAAGTAACCATAGTTACTACAGCAAGGAAAGATGCTGAGGCTAGCAGCTTACTAGAACTCTTGGGCATGCCCTTCAAGAAAGGTTAATATGGCAAAAGTATCTAAAATTGTAAAATCAAAGCGAGTACCGAAATACAAAGTGCAGCAACGTAACCGTTGCCAGTTGTGTGGCAGACCACGTGCTTATATGCGTAAATTTGGCTTATGTCGTATTTGCTTCCGAAAACTCGCTGTAACCGGTGTAATCCCCGGGGTAAGGAAATCAAGTTGGTAAGGAAATTTAATGAGTATTACTGACCCAATCGCTGATATGCTGACTCGAATTCGCAATGCCATCATGGCAAGCCATGACGAAGTGCTAGTACCCTCATCTCAAGTAAAGCTCCCTATTATCAAAGTTCTCAAAGAAGAGGGATATATTGATGATTATGAGATCCTCAAAGATAAAACGCGGAAAACAATAAGAATTCGACTTAAATATATGAATGATCAACCAGCTATACTAGGTTTAGAGAGGGTAAGCAAGCCAGGTCTGAGAGCTTATGTTGGAAGACGTGAAATTCCACGCGTCTATGGAGGGTTGGGAATAGCTATTCTATCGACGCCCAAGGGTATTATGACTGGCCAAAATGCATGGCGACGTCGCCTTGGTGGCGAAGTTATATGTCACATATGGTAGATTAACCCAGGAGTATTATATATGTCGCGTATTGGTTTGCTCCCTATTCCTATACCTCAAGGTGTTGAGGTAAGGATTGAGGGAAATGAAGTAACAGTAAGAGGGGATAAGGGAAAACTTCACCGATGTTTCTCTCCAGATATTTCCATCGCCTTAAAGGATGGGAGCTTGATTGTGACACGACCCGGAAATAGCAGAATCCACCGTTCCTTGCACGGGCTTACTCGCAGCCTCTTGGCCAATATGGTCGAAGGGGTAATCAAGGGATTCGAGCGGGTTTTAGAGATAAACGGCGTAGGCTATAGGGTACAGAAGGCTGATGATAAGTTGGTATTTCAAGTCGGATATAGTCATCCCGTAGAGTTCCCCCTCCCCACTGGAATTGAAGCCATTGTCGAGGGGACAAATCGTATTCGCATCCAGGGCATTGACAAAGAGGCCGTCGGAGAGGTAGCAGCCAAGATTCGGGCTATACGACCTGCTGACCCCTATAAAGGAAGGGGAATCAAATTTGCTGAGGAGAAACTGCATCTTAAACCTGGCAAGGTAGGCAAGGTATCCAAAGCATAGTGAATGTAATGGCTAAGGCAAATTTACAGCTAATTCGAAAAGCGCGGCATAAGCGAGCGAGAAAGAGGATCGTAGGCACAAACTCACGCCCCAGATTATGCATCTTCCGAAGCTTGAACCACATCTACGCTCAAATTATAGACGACTCTATAAGTCAAACCCTGATTTCAATGGGTACTCTTGATACAGAGGTAAGAGATAAGACCAAGCAAATGACAAAAACCAAGCAAGCTGAGCTTATAGGTTCACTGATTGCTCAAAGAGCGCTGGACAAGGGAGTTAACCGCGTGGTTTTCGACCGAGCTGGTTCTAAGTATCACGGCAGGGTCAAGGCTCTCGCCGAAACTGCCAGAAAAGCTGGGCTTATATTTTGAGGTTATTCACTCTTCAATGTCTCTGCAATTAAAATGTGAGGATTCTCCGGAAATCCTGAAACTTACCAGAGTGGAAAGCGATTTGAAAGAGGATGGGGAATGTTTCTCCATTTCTTTCCTTACCTACGAGTAGAAATGAGGTTTAATAGATGAAAGCTGTTACAAGGGTAATTGGTAAAAGGGCTAAAATTGACGCCTCGGAGCTAGAATTCGAGGAGAAGCTAATAGCCGTTAATCGTGTAACCAAAGTGGTTAAAGGCGGCAAACGGCTTCGCTTCCGAGCTCTATTAATAGTTGGTGATGGTAGTGGACACGTGGGAGCTGGTTTAGCTAAAGCAACTGGTGTTGCTGAAGCAATACGTAAGGCTAGCACTGCAGCACGGAAAGAGCTGATCGAAGTACCTATTGTAAACACTACCATTCCTCATGAAATTTTAGCTAAGTTTGGAGCATCCAAGGTTTTGCTAAAACCGGCAGCATCCGGTAGTGGTATAATCGCAAGCAATACTGTCCGCGCAGTGGTCGAACTGGCAGGTATAAAAGACATTATCAGTAAATCTCTGGGTAGTTCTAACCGGATTAATGTGGTCAGAGCCACCATGCTCGCTTTAACCAGCCTGAAGAAACCTGCGGAGTCTATGACTGAAGATAAAGCTGAGTTAGAAATCCCACAGGATGAGGCAAATGAGACAGAATGAATTAAGCCCTTCTCCAGGTGCCACGCATAAGCGAAAACGGGTGGGCCGCGGAGACGGTAGCGGTCATGGTACTTATTCTGGACGAGGTTGCAAGGGACAGAAATCTCGTTCTGGCGGTGGCGTACGTCTTGGATTTGAGGGTGGTCAATTACCGCTTATAAAAAAGCTGCCGAGAAAAAGAGGGTTCGTCAACATCTTTAGAACCGAGTACAATATCGTAAACGTGGGTAGACTTGGAATCTTTCCAGCAGCGAGTGAGGTAACCCCGGAGAGTCTGCTCAAAACGGGGTTAATCAAATCACTTAAGCAACCAGTAAAAGTTCTTGGATACGGAGACATTGATCACCCACTACTAGTTAAAGCTACCAAATTCTCTGCAGCAGCAGAGGAGAAAATCCTTGCTGCTGGAGGAAGTGTGCAAAGAGTTTAGAATGCAGGTACGCAAGGAAAGTCAACCACGCCTTATCCAGGCAATGATTGATATCTTTTCATTGCCAGACTTGAGACACAGACTCCTTTTCACTTTTGGTATACTGGTTGCCTTCCGCTTCCTGGTTCATGTTCCTTCACCCATAGTAACTCCTGAAGTTTTACAAAAGCTTGCCGAAACATTCGAACAGAACCAACTGCTAGGTATGCTCAACCTATTCAGCGGCGGTGCTATGAAGAATTTCAGCATAGCTGCCCTGGGTGTTTACCCTTACATCACCGCCTCCATCATTATGCAGCTACTGGTTCCAGTTATTCCCAAGCTTCAGGCCATTGCTCAAGAAGGAGAAGCTGGTCAACGTAAAATTAATCACATTACTCATATGGCAATGGTACCCCTAGCAGCTTTGCAAGGCTATTCACAGATTGCTTTGCTTCGTAGTCAAAATGTCATTGGGCATCTTGAAACACCGATTGTTGCCGTTACTATAATCTCGATTATTGCGGGTACTGTATTACTTGTCTGGATGGGAGAATTGATTACCGAGCGAGGCATTGGCAATGGAATATCAATAATTATTTTTGGTGGTATTGTAGCCAGTTTAGCAGAAACAGTTGGCCGCGGACAGCTAGCTATTAAGGAAGACCCCCTAGGTTTAATAAGTTTCATTATAATCGGTCTAATTACCGTGGTGCTCATAGTCATGTTTATCGAAGCCCAACGCCGTATTCCCGTTCAGTATGCACGCAGCACCTTTCGCGCTGGTCGCATGTATCGACAATCAGGCTCAACCTACATTCCACTAAGAGTGAACACAGCAGGAATGATACCCATCATCTTCGCCATAGCTCTAATGCAATTTCCAGGGCTAATAGCAAGCTATTTTGCCAATCCAGCAAATCCAAATCTGGCAGATAAAATCCTGTACATCTTTAACCCTATGACCGCTCTTCCCACAGGCCTAGTCTACCAGGGATTATACTTCGCCCTGGTAGTTGGTTTCACCTTTTTTTACACTATGGTTATATTTGAACAAATGAAGTTGCCTGAGACTTTGCAGCGGCAGGGCGGTTTTATTCCCGGTGTCCGTCCAGGAAAAGCGACTGCCGATTACTTAAATCGAGTTATAAAACACCTTACCTTTGGCGGCGCACTCTTCTTAGCTTCAGTTGCGATCATACCCTTCATAGCTCGATCACTTACAGGCGTTACCGTGCTGACAATTCAGAGCACCGCTTTGCTTATAGCTGTCGGTGTCGCGTTGGATACTATGAAACAGCTTGAAGCCCAGCTAACCATGCGCCGTTATGAAGGCTTCTTGAAGTGAGCAGAAAAAGTAGCATTTATATCATCCTACTTGGTGCTCCAGGAGCGGGAAAAGGAACCCAGGCAGATACTATTTGCAAGGAGATGTCTTTACCCCATATAGCCTCTGGCGATTTATTCCGGCAAGCGTTAGCGGAAAAGACCGAATTAGGACTCCTGGCTAAAAGCTATATGGAAAAGGGAAAATTGGTCCCTGATGAAATAACAATCAATATGATTCTGGAAAGAGTAAGTTCGCCTGACTGCGATGCAGGTTGCCTTTTTGATGGTTACCCCAGAACATTAGAACAAGCCGAGGCTCTGGATAAGGCTTTACTCCAGCAAGGGAAAGGTATAGACAAGGTAATATATATTAAAGTTCCTGATGATGAGCTTGTGAAACGTCTTAGTGGACGTTGGATTTGCCGAAGCTGCCAGACACCTTACCACTTAATAGCTTCACCACCTGAAGTACAGGGTAAATGCGACAAATGTGGTGGTGAGTTATATCAGCGTCCTGACGATAAAGAGGACACGGTAAAAGAACGCTTAAATGTTTTCTATGACCTGACTGTTCCCATCCTTGATTATTACAGAAAGCAGAATAAATTGATTGAAATCAATGGCAACTCAGGAATACAATGGGTCGCCAAGGAAATACTCTCCATGCTTAAGGTTGAAAGATAAGTGGTAATTATTAAGTCTTCTGAAGAGATAGCTATTATGAGACAAGGTGGCAGGATTCTAGCAGCTATTCTGGATAAACTAAGAATGAAAATAAAGCCGGGAATTAGAACACGGAAGTTAGATATTGTCATGGCTGAAGAAGCAGAGAGAAGAGGAGCCAGGCCATCGTTTAAGAACTACCAGGGTTTTCCCTCCAATTTATGTGTCTCTGTGAACGATGAAATAGTACATGGCATCCCCGGCGAGCGGATATTAGAGGATGGAGACATTGTCTCTCTGGATGTAGGGGTTATTTATAAGGGTTTTCACACAGATTCAGCTATAACTATCGGTGTAGGAGAGATAAACCAACAAAACAGGAAACTCATAGAAGTTACCGAAAAAAGCTTGAAGGCTGGCATTGCTCAGGCTAATTGTAGAGCGTATGTTACAGACATTTCAGCCGCAATTCAAGATTATGTCGAATCAAGAGGGTTCTCTGTAGTTAGAGAGTATACAGGGCATGGAGTAGGCAGAGATTTGCATGAAGAACCGCAAATACCCAATTTCCGTTTTAAGAAAGGTTGCCTGCTCCGCAAGGGTATGGCCTTAGCCATCGAACCCATGGTCAATGCAGGTGATTGGCGAACCAGGCTGGCTGCCAACCAGTGGACAGTACTGACGATCGATGGAAGCTTTTCGGCACATTTTGAGCATACCATTGCTATCACAGACAATGAAGCTGAGGTTCTTACTTGAATATTCAAGGGAAATATGCCTAAGAAAGAGAAAATTGAGGTTGAAGGCAAGGTAATTGTATGTTTACCCAATACTATGTTTCGCGTTGAGCTAGCTAATGGACACATAGTACTGGCACATATTTCAGGGAGGATGAGAAAACATTATATTAAAATTTTACCAGGAGATAGAGTCTTGGTAGAGCTCTCTCCTTATGACCTAAGCCGTGGCAGGGTCACCTATCGGCTTAAATAGATCCTGCCTTTGACAGAACGAGCAAGAAAGTTTATCATAGTAAGGTTTTATTTTCGGTAATTAAAAATGAAGGTAAGTGCTTCAGTTAAACGGCGTTGCAACAAGTGCAAGATTATCAAGAGGAAGGGAGTTGTGAGGGTCATCTGTGAAAATCCAAAGCATAAACAGAGGCAAGGTTAATATATAATGGCACGCATCGCAGGTGTAGATCTCCCCAAGAATAAGCCAGTCAAGGTGGCTTTACAATACATTTATGGTATTGGACCTACGTTAAGCAGGCAGATCTTAACTACTAGCGGGGTTGACCCTGAAGCCAAGGTTAAAGACCTTGCAGAGGAGCAGGTTAGCGAACTCCGTAAAACTATCGATGCACAGTGTAAAGTGGAAGGTGATCTCCGAAGAGAGATCCAATTTAATATAAAGCGACTTTCTGACATCGGTTGTATACGAGGTATGAGGCATCGCATGAATTTACCAGTTCATGGTCAAAGAACACGCACTAATGCTCGCACTAAAAGAGGTGCGAGAAAGACAGTAGCTGGCAGAGGTCAGAGGAGAGGCGTAGCTAAAAAGTAACAGAGGTTGTGCTCATTAAATGCCAAGGAAGAAAACGACTAAAACAGGGAAAAGACAACGCAGGGGAGTTATTGAAGGTAGAGCTTATATCCAATCTACTTTTAACAACACTATCATCACAATCACCGATAAGGAGGGTAATGTTATTGCATGGGGAAGCTCAGGTGCAGCCAGGTTTAAAGGTTCCAGAAAGGGTACCCCTTATGCTGCCCAATTAGCTGCTCAAGACGCAGCGCGACAATCAATGAACGACGGTCTTCGCAAAGTCGAAGTTTACATTAAAGGTCCCGGTAGTGGACGCGAGGCAGCTATCCGCGCTTTGCAGGCTTCAGGCTTAACTGTTATCAGTATCAGGGATGTGACCCCTATTCCCCATGATGGTTGTCGGCCACGCGGAAGGAGAAGGGTGTAAAATGGCACGTTATACAGAGCCCACCTGTCGCTTGTGTCGTCATCTTGGTGAGAAGTTGATGCTCAAAGGCGAAAAATGCCCTAGCCCTAAGTGTCCCTTAGAAAGAAGAACTGTTCATTCAAAAAAGGGACGTTTTTCCGGTCGACAGAGGATTTCCGATCGTGGGCTTCAATTGCGAGAGAAACAAAAGATCCGCATTAGCTACGGGGTTCTGGAACGGCAATTTCGCCGGTTTTTTAACAAAGCGAAGAAATCCCCAGGCATCACCGGCGATAACCTTATGATATTGATGGAGATACGCTTAGATAATATAATTTACCGCTTAGGTTTTGCTGACTCCCGTGCTCAAGCTAGACAAATAGTTCAGCATGGTCATATATTGATTAACGAGCGAAAGGTAGACATACCTTCCTGCCTTGTAAAAGTGGGGGATATTATCGGGTGGCGAGAAACAAGTACTCAAACCGAATACTATAAGAGCTTGGTTGAGAAGGTCAAGGGGAAAACTATCCCTCCATGGCTAAATATGGATGAAGAGAAAATGAAAGGTACAGTCTTGACATTACCCAGTTACGAAGATGTTGAGACGAGGTTTAACGTGAAAGCCGTTGTTGAATATTACTCAAGGTAATACAGTGGAGGATCCTATATCATTGGAGCTATTCATACCAACTATTGAATGCATTGAAAGCGCTGGCAATTATGGTCGTTTTTTTGCTGAACCCCTGGAGACCGGGTTTGGTATAACCATGGGCAATGCGTTGCGTCGCGTACTGCTTAGTTCTTTGCCTGGTGCTGCGGTAACATGGGTCAAGATTGAAGGTATTCAGCATGAATTCTCCACCATCCCCTATATTAAAGAGGATGTCATTGAATTTATACTGAATATCAAAGAGTTAAGGCTTCGACCCCTTTCAAACAAACCTGGCAAGTTGCTTCTAGAGGTCGAGGGAGAAGGCAGCGTTTGCGCAGCCGACATTAAACAGACAGCTGATTTTAAGATTGCTAATCCGGAGCTCGGCCTGGCTACACTTGACTCTTCCCAAGCCAAACTTTACGTTGAGTTCAATGTGGAACTAGGGAGAGGTTATGTACCTGCTAAATCATCCGACGGCTTACCAATAGGAGCACTCCCCATTGACGCTATCTTCACCCCGGTGCATAAAGCGAACTTCTCGGTGGAACCTGTCAGACCCGGGGAAGAAAGAAGCCCGGAGAGACTCATTCTAGAAGTGTGGACAGACGGTACTATCTCTCCAAGGGAAGCAATCAAACAAAGTGTTAGTATCTTAATTGACCAACTCACTCCCTTCAAGGAACTCAAAACCCCGGCACCTGAGCAAGTAAGTATCGGTGAGGGTTTACTGATTCCAACCGAACAGTATAACACCCCTCTGGAAGAATTAGGTCTATCGACTCGAGCCTGTAATAGTCTGAGGCGAGGAGGCATTTTAAATCTGGGACAACTTATAGAGATAAGCAGAGAAGGTTTACCACCATTACCAGGCTTGGGAGCAAAGTCCCGAAGTGAGGTAGAGGAACTGATAGCAAAATCAGGCTTTCCCATTACCATGACGCCAAAAGAGAAGGAAAAATGAGGCATCGCATAGCTGGGCGAAAACTAGGTAGACTTACAAGTCACCGCCGGGCGTTATACAGGAATCTGGTAACTGACCTCCTGGCTTATGAGAAAATCACCACCACTGAAGCTAAGGCTAAAGAGACTCGTAGCCTGGTTGAGAAGATGATTACCCTGGGAAAAGAGGACAACCTTGCTTCGAGGCGGCGAGCTGCTGCTTTTATTACCGATAAAAAAATAGTCAAGAAATTGTTCGATGAGATTGCCCCAGAATATGCCGACCGAAATGGGGGCTATACCCGATTGGTAAAGTTGGGACCTCGTCAAGGTGATAACGCTCCCATGGCTCAAATCGAATTAATTAAGCAGTGAGCCTTACAAAATTTGTTATAGTCATAGAGTACAATGGCACACAATATCACGGATTTCAGTGGCAGATTGGCTTACCTACCATCCAAGCTGAGTTGGAGGAAGCCATAAAAAAACTTGACAGGCAAAGTAGTAGAGTTATGTCAGCTAGTAGAACTGATGCAGGTGTACATGCTAGAGAACAAGTAGCAAGTTTCTGGGCAAAAACTACAATGGACACGACAACATTAGTCAAAGCATTAAACTATCATCTACCCGGCGATATCGCTGTCAAAGCAGCCCACAGGGTAAGTAGCGATTTCAATGTCAGGCGCGATGCCATAAGTCGGGAATATCGCTATTATATTCTGAATAGAGATGCTAGATCACCATTCAACGGAACATTTGCTCTATTCATGCCTAAAATGTTAGATATTGAAACCATGAACAGGGCATGCCATCTCCTGCAAGGTGAGCATGACTTTATTTCTTTCGCCACTTCTCTGAATAACGCACGAAGCACAATGCGCCATGTATATGAAGCGAAAGTTGACAAAATAGATGAATTTGTTATTTTCTGCATAGAGGCTAATTCTTTCCTACCCCACCAGGTACGAAATACAGTTGGCCCCCTGATCAGGTTAGGGCTAACTAAAATGAGCATCGAAGAGTTTTATAATATAATGGAGGCCAAGAAATTAGGTTTAGCCGGACCTACAGCTCCTCCTCATGGCTTGTGGCTGACCAAGGTCAATTATTCTAAACCTCTTGGAGGATAACGGTGAAAACTTACAGTCCCAAGGTAAGCGATATTAAGCGGGAATGGCATATAATTGATGCATCAGGGGCAACTTTGGGCAGGCTAGCAACTCAGGTAGCTAGGTTGCTTATGGGTAAACATAAACCAATCTATGCTCCGCACATAGATACTGGTGACTATGTTTTAGTGATTAACGCTGCCAAAGTGAAGGTGACTGGAAGGAAAACTGAGCAGAAGATTTACTATAGACACTCTGGCTATCCCGGGGGGCTTAAACACCCAGCCTATAAAGATGTATTCAAGAGCCATCCAACTCGTGTTATCGAACTCGCTGTTAAAGGGATGCTGCCCCACAATCGCTTGGGCAAAGCCATGTTCAGGAAACTTAGAGTTTATCCCGAAGATGAGCATCCTCATCATGCCCAGACTGTGGAAAGGAAGGACAATTAAGCTATGAGTGCTGAGAAGTATAGTTATGGAACGGGCAAACGTAAGTGCGCTATAGCGCAGATCAGGCTTTTCCCTGGTGATGGAGAGATAACAGTTAATGATAGACCTTATACAGAGGTCTTCACCCGTTTTGAGCACCGCCATGTGATTGAATCCCCCTTCCTGGTCAGTGACAACATGGGTAAATTTCGCACTGTGGTGAAAGTCAAAGGTGGTGGTATCAGTGGGCAGGCTGAAGCCATTCGACATGGCATTGCACGGGCACTGGTCAGGGAGAATGAGCTGTTTAAACCTGTTCTGCGGAAGGAAGGTCTGCTTACCCGAGACGCCAGGGTTAAAGAGCGCAAGAAATATGGCCTCAAGCGGGCTCGCAAGGCACCACAGTTTACTAAGCGTTGATTCTCAAGCTTCTATAGAACTTCTAAAAGGTTAATTGCAGAATCATTTTATTCTGATTTGAATCAATATATCTCCAGGCTTGCCATCTGTTATCTGGCAAGCTTTACTGAGTCTGACGACACTGCCCGTTCTTACCCCCGGGGGAATTTTAACCTCTACCCTCCTCCCCTTCCTTTTTAACAGTTTCACCGTCCCCTGGTAAGCCTCCCCAGCCGCGATTTTGAGTTCATAGCAAATCTCCTGGCGTTTGGCTTTCCTGGTCTGGCCAAATATCTCATCCAGATTAATCTTTTCTCCCGGTGAGGCTTCAAATTTTATTCCACCTGACCTGGCAAAATTCCCAAAAGAGAATGAAGAACCTCTGCCCCCCATGAAACCGCTAAATATATTATCCAGAAAATCAAATCCAAGGCCGGCTCCGCTGAAATCCTTCATCATATCCTCAAAGGTTGTCCGGGTAAAAGGACTTCCAAAAATGTCGCCAATATTACCAACTGTGCCAAATTGGTCATATTGGCTTCTTTTTGAGGGATCGCCGAGGACTCCATAGGCTTCGTTTATCTCTTTGAATTTCTCATTAGCCCACTTTTCTCTCCCTGGATTGCGATCCGGGTGATACTGCATAGCCAGTTTTCTATAAGCCTTCTTAATTGCGTCATCGGAAGCACTCCTCTGCACTCCCAGAGTTTGATAATAATCCTTAGCCACTGTTATCCCTCAAATTCAAATTACTACATACTCATAAAACTTACAATCTTATCAAAGGTTTAGTAGAAATCTCTCCACCTCGTGAACAAAGAGTAAGCACCAGCTGATAAAGCACCTGAATCCACTGCACTGCTGCATTATGTCAATATCCTGTGTGCACTGAATTTTTTATTAGATAGCACTTTTATAAATGCTGAACCACTGATGGAGAAGACTTACTTACCAGCACCAAGTTCTAACCCTTCCCCCCATCACCACCAGAGCTACTCCTTAACAATTGGCCTATTACGCCTGGAACGGCGTTTACCCGACCACAATCCTTGAAAAAATTTCTGGTTCAGTGGATGCCTGTTATCCGCCACGTCCAAGAGATCCTTGGACACATTTCTTTCAAAGTAAGCCACTTCGATATGTTTACCCATATTCTTCACAGCTTGAAGTGCGTAAGCGAAATCAGCATCCCCGCTCACCAACACTGCCACATCATAGAGGTTAATCCAGGCGAAATGTAACAGGTCTGTAGCCAGCATAATATCTATGCCCTTTTCAACCTGTATGCCCTGAGACATCTTGGTGCCCCCCAATCGAACCTCCAGATATGGCGTCTTGCGAAGTGTATCCAGGAACTCCTGCTGTTCACGGTGAGCATCCGGCCATTGGTTCGCACCCTGTAAAATGTTGTAATAATACGTTCGGAATAATTGCCTCGAACCAGTGAGTTTAATGGCAAACTCTGCAAAGTTAAGGTCGTGCCGTTTGAAGTTACTATGTAGAGCATGATATAAATTGCTTCCATCTATAAAAATCGCAACCCTGTCACTCATAAACTTCTCCTTAAGCTGTAACAATAGCTTTTTGTATTACCTAATCCTTTTTAAAACCCATTATACAGCAGCAAGTCTTTCTATTTCACCTTTTCCCAGGTGAATCTTGTGCGTCGTATACATACAATGCTAGTATTGGGTCTTGAGTCGGCGGGTTACCGTTCAAGAAAGCCTTTCCCCCAAGGGACTCAATTCTTCCTATTTATTGGTGTGTAGTATATTAGGCGATGCATCTGAATTGGAAACGTACTAAGATATTCTATGGGTGGTGGATTGTTGCTGCGTCTTTAGTGATTGCGCTATATGCGGGAGGGGTTACCTTCTATGGGTTCACGGCCATTTTTGAGCCTATAGCGAACGAGTTCGGCTGGAGTTATACAAAAATCTCACTCGCGGCTTCGCTACGCGGCCTGGAGATGAGCCTTCTCGCACCGATAACCGGAAGACTTGTAGACCGCTGGGGACCGAGGAGGCTGATATTCGGTGGGGCGATAATTATCTGCCTGGGATTGATACTTCTCAGTCATACGACCTCCATTGGTATGTTCTATGGAGCCTTCGCCTTGATAGCGATGGGCCTGGGTACCTGCACCAGCACAGTACTGATGACAGCAGTTGCTAACTGGTTTCATAAGAGAGTAGGAACAGTAAGCGGTATTGTTGCTTCAGGCTTCGGTTTTGGTGGCTTATTAGTCCCGATAATCGTTAACTTAATAGACACGCATGGGTGGCGAATAGCGATAAATACGCTCGCCCTCGGCATGCTGGCTGTAGTTGTGCCACTATCGCTACTGTTTCGCCACAAACCCGAACAGTACGGCTATCTACCCGATGGTGAAGTAAAAAGCACGGCTACACCCGACAATAATTTGGCCTTGCCGCAGCCCGCTGAGGTCGATATTGGGGTGAAGCAGGCCGTTAAGAGCAAGGCTTTCTGGCACATCGCCGTCGCTACTATGTGTCATATGACAATGGCAACTTCTATAGTCACCCATGTAATGCCTTATCTCAGTAGCATAGGCATCGCCAGGTCAACATCCAGCCTGGTAGCAACTGGCATCCCTTTGACGAGTATCATTGGCCGCCTAGGTCTTGGCTGGCTAGGAGACAAATTCGACCGGAAACAAATAGCAGCCGCCGCCTTTGCTATGATGGGTCTTGGAACATTCTGTTTTGGATACATCGCCTCAGCAGGCACCTGGCTTCTCATACCATTCTTCACCTTTTTTTGCATCGGTTACGGAGGCAGTGTTGCATTGAGACCATCCCTTACACGTGACTTCTTCGGTAGACTCAACTTCGGTAGCGTCTTTGGCCTGCTAATGGGGCTGAGCATGCTGGGAGGTCTCATAGGTCCACCCCTGGCGGGATGGGTATATGATAACTGGGGCAGCTACCAAAATATTTGGTTCGTGTTCGCTGGTCTTGCTGTTGTAGGTTGTATTCTTATGCTCACAATTCCTTCAATCAGTGCTACAACCCAGCCATCTGACAAAGCCCAAACTTAAGCGAACCGTCTCTCTTAACTCAATCCTTGTGGATACCACCGGGCAAGCTGCACTCTAAAAACCACCTAGATTTCTCTTTCATACTGACCTCCTTCCTGTCCCCTGAACCGGCAGTATGTCAGCCAAATCAACGCATCTCACTCCAGCTCTGGAAATTCGTCTTCGCTCAGCACAATCTGGCGTGGACGTAAGGTAAACGTCCATATCATGTAGGTACGCTTGCTCCTGGATAACGTTGTCTCCCACTCGAACTCATCATCAAACCGTTGATATCTGGGATTCCTTGTGAATCTCCTGGAATCGTCATCCCAGTCTTCTCCAAACGTAAAGTAAAGGAAGTATGTGCCATCGGTCACCCTCGCAATTTCGCAGGAATCGTCTGCCTGAACATATACTGCCAGCAAGGCAATATCTGGCTCTTCGGTGCTGGTTAGAACCGCAACCGTATCTGAACCCAGTTCATTTATAATTTTTAATGTCCCCATACCATGTAACGTCTTCACCAGAAGAGTTCCTGTGGGTAATCGCACAGGCTCTATTACATCGAGGATTTCTGTACGGTCACCTGTTTCAATGTTGTAGCTACCAGGTGAGTTCCTGGATATTAAAAAGGATAACGACCCGGTCTCCCCTCCTGCTAACGTAATGTTCCTCGTCTGCTCAACTACTCCATCCACCCCCAGTGAAGCAATATAGGTGCCCCCCGTTCCCCCCACGTTTTCAATACCTATTTCTACCGTTGCTTCTTCTCCCACCCTGACTGGATTAGGAGTTATATCGAGGCTGCTGACTTTGAATTTGGCGGATTCTAATGCACTGAATGTATCAGAGTACTGTCCCAGTTCAATCTTGTGAGTGCCAGCCATATCCACAACGACGCTGAACGATACTGTTTCCTTCTCACCACCAGCCAGAGTGATGCTTCTGGATTCTTCTTCATCTCCGTCAACAATCAATACCGCACGGTAGATTCCCTCGGTTTCACCGATGTTTTCCACCATCGCCGTAACCGTAACAGTTTCCCCTGTAATAATTTCCTTCGGTGCCACCGTGAAGGAGGTAACTTTAAATTCTGCTGGCGAAGGAGCTACACTGCACCCTGATAAAAGTAACGCAAGACATACTGATGCAGCTATTACGCCCCGGTGATTAAATCCCCTTTTTCTGAGAAGATTTATGAATGACGTAAGCGTAGCCACCACGGACCCATTAAATCTCCACCCTTGTTTAAGCTTCATTTCCATCCTCATCCCAACTTATGCTGCATCTAGTGATTAGCTTTAAACCCTTGCCACTTAATTTCATTCTATTCCCCATCCCCAAATTAGTCAATACCCCTACTTTAATCCTGGCGGCATTTTCTCATCCCCCATTACACAACGACTAGGTATCTCTGGTTACAGGTGTATTGGCACAGGTACTTCTCTACACAAGAACCAAGTAAAAGGAGGCACACAACCACAGGGAAAGGTGGGAGTTCTTTCATTGCAGGTAATACCACATAGCCCACTCATTCAACAGGGAGATTGAATATTCGCCTGGGATTGTCCCAGGTAACCTGCTCTATTTGTTCTCTTTCCATGCCTTCCATTCTCATAACCCAGGCCGCTTTTACCAGCGACAGATGCCCAGCGCCCCCATAACCCAGCTCAGAGCCAATAGTTATCATGTCTCTTTTACCGGGGTTATCAATCACAAGTTGGGCGGCTTCCTCAGCGGTTAGCTTGTCGTAGCATATACTTAGCCCGGTCACAGCACCGGAGTCCAGCCGTGTCTGGAAAGTGTTCTTCCCAGTATGGTCTATAATAGCCCTGTCCAGAGGAAAGTTCTCCTGCCTGAGTACTTCGATTATTTGAGTGGTTACCGCTGCCACCTGAGGTTCACGTGGCGTAGGCGTGTGGACAATTACCGGCAGGTTATGTTCCTTAGCAATAGCTAGCTGAGCTTTGAAAAGCCTTACTTCGTGTTCATTACCTGTATCCAGACCTATTTCGCCTATACCAACCACTCTATCCTCTTTCAGGTATTCAGGAAGTTTCTTAAGGCATTCGTCATAGCCTTCAGCGTTCAGCCCGTAAAATGGCACGCTCACGGTAGCAAAACAATTTATCCCCATCGATGCGGAATATTTCACCATATAGTCCAGGGTTTTTTCCCACAGCTCTATAAGTGTTTCTGGATAGCACAAACCACTCATCAGGTGTGGTGTAGGGATAATGGCTACCTCCACCCCTCCCCAGGCCATCCTCAAAATATCCTCGCCCGCCACTCTATCCATGTGAACATGAGCATCGATAATTCTCATAACCAACCCTCCTGCTAAAATCTATTGCTTACACAGACAGGAAGCCAGACACCAAACCTGCACCTCTACCACATTCAGTCATATTCCTATACTTCCCACCTTGACACTTCCACGAGACAAGAATTAGGGGCAAATCCAGGAGCGTTCTTGGACATCATCCGTGAAGGAGTCAGAATGTTAACACAGCCACCTCTGTCCACAGAATAGGGCTTGCCTGGCACAACCGGGTTATATTTTGCTGACGCCTCATATGAATGAACTACCCCTGGTCGCATCCTTTCCGTAACATATGCTATGCCCAGCACTGCACCCCGGTCGTTGTATAGCTTGACGATATCCCTATCCTTTATACCTCGTGCACCTGCATCCAACGGGTGAATACGAACAGTCTGCCAGTAGTAACCATCCTTGAATATTCGCTGATGTGGGATCTCCCATATCCAGGGGATGTGATCGTAATGGGTGTGGTGACTGAATCTTGGATGTGGGGAGATAAGTTGCAGGGGATATTTGCTGGCCAGCTCCGATGTATGTCCTTCCCAGCTGGGTATATACCGGGGCATAGGCGGTCTCTCCTCATCATCAGGCAAGTGGGCCTTCAAACTTTGAGAGACAAACTCTATTTTACCGCTATACGTTGCCAGCTCTTTAGCCTTCTCAGTACCCCTCTTGGGATTATTAAAATCCGGTGTATCACATTCTCTACCTTCGTAGAACCACCGCAGTGCTGGAGTGGATTTATAGGGTTCTGGCAAAGGCACCAAGAAGTAGCCCTTTGTCTTGAATTCTTCGTAGGATATGTACTTAGGCAGGTCAGACCAATTAAAGATTCTTCTGATCCAATCTTCCTCTGAGCGACCTTCTGTATATTCTTCCCCAATGCCCATTCTTACGGCAAGGTCCGTGAAAATTCGGTAATCGGACTTTGATTCACCTACCGGCTCAATGCACTTCTGCTGGTAAACAGCAATCCTGTGGTTACACGAACTCATGGTATCAGGACTCATGTAACCACAATTGGAGAATTCGGCTATATCATTCCGTTCCAGGTTGGTGCATGCCGGCAGAATAATGTCAGCAAACCCCGTCTCATTACACCACCAACAGTCTTGATTAACTATGCATTCAAGTTTGGGACTGCGAAAGGCATTTATCCATTTATTGCCTTCTGTCATAGTACCGATATAAGAACCGCCATACCGATAGAGCATTCTAATCTCGGGGTTGTTTTTCTCGGGATAGATGTATGGTATAAACTGCTGTTCTATTGACCTGGTACACCAACCCGGGCTCAGCCATTGAGTCGGTGGATTTAGAATGGAGTCAGGGAAAAGTGTCCGGTAGATATGCTGCTTTGTTGGATTAACGGGAGTTTTATCCCCTACCAGCATTATTCCCCCCTGCTCAAATCCAGGGAATTTAAGGTAGGCATCTATTGGCGCCCCCATTGTAGCTCCCCAGATGTTAACTCCCGGTTTTCCCAGACCCTGCATAGCCTGGAGCAATACCATTAACCTCGACCATTCATGGCCATAGGCCTGTCTACAGGCGCCACCCATGCCACCCCGCATACCAGCCGCCAGCATGGTCCTCTTCGATGCCCACTCCCTGGCCAGAGCTGTTATAGTACGCCCGTCAACACCACATATCCCCTCAGCCCACTTCGGGGTCTTGGGCACTCCATCATCTTCACCTGTAATATGCTTCTTAAACTCTTCAAACCCAACAGCATGCGTGTCCAGGTAGTCCTGGTCGTAAGTGCCCTCATTTATCCAGACGTAGGCTATAGCCATAGCCATGGCAGCATCGGTGCCCGGCCTGGGAGCTATCCATTTATCAGCCAGGATAGCGGCGGTATAATTACAGAAAGGGTCAATGAAGATCATTTTCTTCCCCAGTTCCTTAAGCCAGAAGCGCCAGATAGCGTTTTCCTGCCCGGCATAGTTCCCTCGATTAGAATCAGGGTCATCAGACCAGAAAACCAGTAAATCAGCATTTTTCAGGGCATCCTCAAGTAAGTCAAATTGCTCAGGGGGACCCATTCTCCAGTAGAAGCCCCAGGCATGTACGGAGCCCCATTGCCACCCCTCCCAACTATCTGGATTATCAAAGAATTCTGTAAATCCAAGGAGTTTCATGAACCTGTAGAATGTACTGCGGTGAATACCCATTGTGCCAGAATTGTGATGAGACGAACACATTCCAAAAATAGCTGCCAGACCATAAGTAGCTCTCACTCTCTTCATCTCACTGGCGACTATGTCCAGCGCTTCATCCCAGCCTATCCTAACGTACCCGGCCTCCCCCCTGGTTTCAGGATGTCTATCACCGTTCGGGTCGAAGCCTATTCTCTTGAGAGGGTATTTGATCCTGTCCTCTGAATAAACCCTGGCTCTTTCTGCCAGTGAGAAGGGCGCCAGTGTAACCTTTCTGGGTGCGGAAAACTTTGTACCGTGGACTTCAATTGTCCAGGTCGGGACATCCTCATTCTCCTCAAACACCATGGGGCGGACACGGGTTATTACCCCGTCTTTCACATAAGCGAAAATCGGACCTCCACCAACACCGAGATTCACAAAGACCTGTTCTGCCATTCAGTTACCTCGTGTTACGATGACTCAAGCGCATCGCTGAAAACAATATGCCAGTGTTGAATCTATGCAAACGTATTAATCGCTGATTACTATAGCAGGAAACTTCCGAATTACTTTAAAATCTTACGACCCTATATTGTCCTCTTTCGCTATGAAAAAATTGCGCTCCCCAGTTACTACCTGTCGGTAACAATTTGACCGGCTGTTTTTACTAGCGCCAGTTCTAGAGCATTATGTCATATCTTTCCCGTATTCTCTTATCTATTTCCTGAGGTATCGTTGGAGTTTCATGACCCTCTATAATCTCTGTTGCCTTTTCCCTGGCATAATGTAATACATCCAAGGGTCGATTTTGTTGTAAAGTCTCGGTAGAGGTCCTGGCAGATCTCGGCATAAGCATAGGTTCAAGGTATTCAGTTTTCAAATATTTCCGAGTATGCCTCGAGGAAAAGAAGTACCCTCCTGGACCGACCTCCTTTATTACGTCAATTGCTAATCTATCAGCATCAACCTCTATCCCTTTGACCATCTTCATTGCCATCCCGATTATCTCATTGTCTATAACGAATTGGCCGTAACCCAGCGTGAGGATAGACTCCAGTACCCCTGCTGCGTGATGGACGTAGTTTGAACCGGCAAGGGCACACTGGCATATGGAAAAGGTTTTCTCATATATGGCCTGCATGCTTGGTATCTTTGCTTCCGTTATCCCCGCCGAGCAGTAGTTGGGAACGTCGATGTAAGTCGCAAGCTGTGAAATTGCCGCGTTCATGAAGCCAAACTCCACTCCCCCCGCCTTATAGCTTAAATCATGCATATCCGCCATGCCGGGGATTCCGCCGTAAAGCACCGGAGCTCCGGGCTTTAAGAGCTGTGAAAAAACTATGCCGGCAAGTTCTTCAGCATGAAGCTGGGTTAAAGTTCCAGCCATGGTAATGGGAGATGTTGCCCCCGCCATGGGAGCCGAGGAGAGCGCTACAGGCATTCCGCTCTTTACAATCTCAATGAGGATCTTGGTAGCTCCCGGGTCAAAAGTTAACGGGCTTATCATCCAGCTCGTTACAAAGGAGATAAAAGGCTTTTCCTTAAGCTTTTCTTCACCACCACATATCATGCCCGCCATAACCATTACATCCTTTACGTCCTCAGGGTTCTGTACCGGACCCATTATATGTTTTGTGGTGGTGGAAAGTGAGGCATAGAACTCATTAATGCTTATCTTTTCCTGAGGAATGTCCTGGGCAGCGCAAGGTATCGTGTAGAAATGGATGTTTTCCAGTCCATCCGTTAACTTTCCCAGCTTAGCAATATCTTCCAGATTACTCCGCCTCTTCTTTCCACTGTTTGGGTCTATGACGTATGGAGCCGCTCCCCCTGTTCCCATATAAACTCTTGTCTTCTCCAAGATAAGATTGTGCTCTGGCTCCCTCCCATAAAGGATAACTCTTCCTGGAGCTAAGCCAAGACTTTTCTCTACAACTTTTTCCGGTATCCTTACCCGCTTACTCTCAGGGTCGACACTTGCGCCAGCTTCGGAGAATATGTCGAGAGCTTCGGGTAAGTCCACCTTCACCCCCACCTCCTCCAGGAGCCTCAGTGCACAGCCATGTATCCTTCCTATCTTATCCTGAGTTAGAGGCTGATATTGTCCACCACTTAAACCCTTTTCCATTGTTTTCCCTTTCTAAATTTTAATGTCGACCCCTATTATACAGTAATTTTGTACTCATCAAAGCAGGTGCTACAATTACATCTACGAAAGCGCATTGGGTTGGAAGGGGAAGGCTGGTTTTCAGGTCAACAGTCCGGTTTGTACAGTTAAATCAACGATTGAGCGGATTGTGCAATCCCATATGTGACCTCCTCAGACATCTATGCAGTAGGCCATCATTAGATGGCACCCAGCCCATATATAATGAGTTGAAAAGTATGGTTTAATGTATATATAGTTTTAAATCGAAAGGAGCGATTATGTATCAAATAGAATTGGAGGCTAGTAAGCGGGAGATTCTGGGTAAGAAAGTCCGGTTTTTACGTCGCAGAGGGATTACTCCAGTAAATCTTTTCGGTCATGGTATCGAATCGAGAGCATTACAATGCGATACTGGAAAGCTTAAGCAAGTGTTGACCGAGGCAGGAGAGACGGTGCTTATTAATCTTAAAGTTGGTAGGGAAAAAACAGCAAGAACCGTCATAATCCGTGATGTCCAGGTAAACTCGCTAAAAGGCGGATTACTCCATGTAGATTTTTATCAAGTAAAGATGGGTGAGGAGATAAAGGTGGAGGTTCCCATTAGTCTGGTTGGGAAAGCACCAGCCCTAGAGGTAATGCGGAACACGCTGCTACAGGAGATGGACACATTGACTGTGGAATGCCTCCCATCTAGAATTCCTGCCAGTATAGAACTGGACATCAGCTCGCTTACCAAGTCAGAGCAAGTGTTGCGAGTGAAGAATATTGAGTTAGAGGAGGGGATTACTGTCATTAATGACCCGGAACAGGTAGTGGCCAAAATCAGCTCACAACAGATACAGGAAATAGTAGAGGAGAAGGAGGTAACAGAGGAAGCGCTTAAAGCTACCGAGGAGACCACGCCACCTGTAGAGTAGCCCAACAAGGAATAGTCAGCATTCAAAAATGGAGTTGGGACATCCATAGGTAGAATTATTAAACTGGCTTTTAGTCTTGCTCTTTAGCCCAGCTACTATCGGTCAGGGCCATTGGCATTTATTATTATGTCGATATGTTCATGTGAAATATTACCTGGTTAAATCGGGATTGGCATCCAATGCCTGATTTATCATCGCCTGACAAGCATTTAATGAAACCCTATTCAAAGTCTTATCGATGGGTCATCGTTGTTCTTTTATGGCTTCTATATGTAACTTTTGGTCTGGTATCCCGTTCGGTATCCCCACTCATCACTCCAATCCTTAAAGACCTTGGCATAACCTATGGTCAGATGGGACTCATCTTGGGCTCCTGGCAGCTTACCTATATAGCAGTTGCTGTAATAGCTGGTGCTGTTATCGACAAGTGGGGAGTACGTAGACCACTTTTTGCCGGTACTATAATAATTGGGCTATCGGCAACCCTGCGTTATTTTCCCGGTGGATTTAACGGGTTTTTACCCATCGTGGCGCTGTTCGGTGTGGGAGGTTCACTGATATCCATAGGTGCTCCTAAAGCGATTTCCATATGGTTTAGTGGGAAGAGCCGGGGTACAGCGGTCGGTATCTATTTGACGGGACTTCGGATAGGGGGGCTACTTGCTTTCACCACCACAAATAGCTTTGTCATGCCGCTAACTGGATATAGATGGAGGCTTACCTTTGTCTGCTATGGACTACTGACCTTCGCAGTCGCGTTATTGTGGTGGTTGTTAGCCAGGGATGCCAAACCAACAGAAGACACAGGAAGTTCTAATATGATTACAGTATTCGGTAGACTCCTTAAGGAGCGAAACGTTCGTGTCATCCTGTTAATAGGGCTATTGTCCTTCACCATTACTCATGGGTTTACCAACTGGCTTCCCCAGATTCTGGAAAACGCCGGCCTCTCTCCAACAACAGCGGGTTTCACCGCCTCGATACCTCTCTTCGTCAGCATACCAGCCGTTCTGGTTATCCCCCGCGCTGTGCCACCACGACTGAGGGGACGGTTCATAGCTCTGCTTGCTTTATTGGTTACTGTGGCTCTCATGGTATCGGTGACTGCATCGGCTTCCCCGCTGATTATGGGATTGGTCTTGTTCGGTATTGCGGGTTATTCCTTGCTTCCCCTTTTAATGCTGGTATTGATGGATACCCCCGAAGTAGGCTCAGAGTATATGGGGTCAGCTGGGGGTATATTCTTTTGTGTTGCCGAGATTGGCGGGTTTGCGGGGCCATTATTAATGGGAGCCCTGGTTGATATGACCGCAGACTTCCTGGCTGGGACGGCTTTTCTGGCAGCTCTGTGTCTGGTTATTTTCGCCTTGACGTTCTTATTGAAAACCCCGCCTGCCTCTAAACCTGAAGCTTTGTAATCAATTGTAAGGACGTTCAGAAAGCTATAAAAATAACGCCATATCTTCGGGATGCATCGGCAGGCAGGTAAACTAAGTGTTAGTAGTATGGCTAGTATGCCTCGACAAGGGGCAGTGTAAGCAATCGACCTGGTTTTGACAGGCTCTCAACATTGCACTTTATATCTGATTACTGTGCGTCTCAGGCATATAGAGCATGACTAATGGTTTAATATCTTTTCTGTCTTCCTCCACCAAAGCCACCACTTTTCCTGCCACCAAACGACCCGCCACCTCCGCCACCTCTGTTATCAGTGCGAGGTCTAGCCGCATTAACATTTAGCGTCCGATCCTTTACAGTTTTTCCATTCAGACCGGTAATTGCAGCTTGGCCCTCAGACACCGATGGCATTTCAACAAACCCGAATCCTTTTGGCCGTCCACTATACTTGTCCGTTATGATATTTAGGGATTCAACCTCTCCAAAAGCCATGAATTCTTGGCGTAATTCCTCCTCAGTTACATCATAAGATAAGTTTCCCACATAGATCTTCATGTTAATCCTCCTTTCATTAAATTATAGCTATTACAAATTAGTTGCTTGCCAGCTGTTTTTGCCTTCACCTTGTGCTCTTTCTTGCTTTGAGCCGCGATTCCTGTTCCTTAGACATAGAATAACCCACCACCACATTTCAGGGATATACATGGGCAAATTATCTTCGGCCCATGTATATCCTGATGTTAAACTCCAGTATTACCTGCTCGGTCTCATTTTACGGTAGCAATCGCTACAGTAAACCGGCTTATCACCGCGCGGTTCAAAGGGTACTTCGGTGGCTTTGCCGCACTCGGCGCATGTCACGGGAAACATTTGTCGTCTGGACCCATAGCCGCCGTCTCCGTAGCGCTCTGTCTTCCTTGACTGGCGGCATGAGGGGCAGCGCTTGGGCTCATTAGTATAGCCCTTAGACTGGAAAAACTCTTGCTCTTCAACGCTGAAGGTAAAGGTAGCCCCACAATCGGAACATTGGATTGACTTGTCTTCAAAACTCATTGGATGACCTCCTCTCTTTTAAATTCTCGTTAGAGTCTGGGTCATCCAATACTCGAATACACCTGAGTAATATAAAAAAGTATGCAACGCCCTAAACTGAAACTACCCTCTAATTATATACAAAAGAGACACTGTTTGCAAAAACCAGTACCATCCTTCGAACAGGAAATAACCGCCTTCTACAGCGGACAGGTCCACTTTATGGTTAACTTTATGACGAGGCGTACCTACATTCGTCATTGGCAAGTGCTCATTTCTATTTTGGTGTGTTGACGCGGAGCGAGCAGAAGTCTTAGCATAGATACATTAATTGATGCCGGAATTATCCGGTTATCGAATATGAAAAAACTAGGAGGTACTGAACCAGGTAACAATGTCACCTGAGGAACGCAGGTTGATTATAGGTCAGAATATGGCAAGACTATAAGTCCTCACGCCGAAGTAACGAAATTAAGAAAGGAGAGCAAATAAATGACAGAGACCAAATACGGTAAATATGTCATCAGTCACCCAAAGGTCGAAAACGTTGCTTATCATCCTGTCAGGAACGTTAAGGGGGTTACCTTTCCCGACGAGATTTACCTTGATTCTAGTATTGTGGAAGGGACTCCCGCAGTGGTTGACATAGGTTGGCGCTTCCAGATTCCCGAGCCCGACCCTGTGGAGTGGACGCATACCCATGACTTTGACGAGATTCTCTGTTTTATTGGTACCAATCCAGAGAAACCCCATGACCTTGGTGCCGAAATCGAATTCCAGATTGGAGATGAAAAACACGCTTTTAATACCACCACAACCATCTTTATCCCGAAGGGGACGTCACATTGCCCCTTCATCCACAAGCGAGTCGACCAGCCCTTCATCCTGGTAGTGGTAGCTCTGGGCAAGCACTACCCCACCGCGAAGGAAGATGCATCCCTACATCCGGGAAAATATGAGAATTGACAAACCATTTTAAGGTATGTACCTGGAACCGACCCACCCCCGGAATCAGTTCCATTTAGAACGATACAGCCCTGTAGAATAACTACGGGAGGTAATATATATCAAAAATCTAAGGACGTAAAAATAAAACCGTGAAGAAGTGCACTAAATGGGATTAATGACTGTGTATGGATTTACTAAACGAAAGGTTCAAATCCCTCCAACTTATATGCTGCAGCCAATCCTCTTGCTTGGGCAACCGGAACCCCAATTACAGCGGCACTCCACACGGGGCGATGAGATAGCACTGGTTGAAACGATGAGACCAAGTGCCGTTTCTCGCTGGTTGCCCGCTAAATATTTTGGCTAACTTCTCATTCACACAACTGGTAAATCAAAGAATCCTTTAGGGTTATCCCAGGTGACTCTTTCTATCTCTTCTCTTTTTAATCCCAGTCTTCTCATAGATAGGACCGCTCTTGGAACAGAGAAATACCCCTCACTAGAGTAGCCAAATTCAGAGTTTATCAACAATTTACCTCTTTTATCTGGATTTTCGAGCACAATTTCAGCAGCATCCTCAGGCCTTAGCTTGTCGTAGCACAAGCTTAGTCCCACCATTGCTCCAGAGTCTAAGCGAGCTTTAAGCGTATTCCTGCCAGTGTGGTCTAGAATAGCTCTCTCTAAAGGAAAATTCTCTTCTTTAATTACTTTAATTATTTGCTTTAATACAGTAGGTGCTTGAGGCTCCATAGGTGTGGGAGTATGTACTATTACAGGCAAATTATACTCTGTGGCAATGTTTAACTGAGCCCTAAACAATTTCACTTCATCTTCAATGCCGGCATCAAGACCTATCTCACCTAAACCGACCACATTTTCGTGCTCAAGGTATTTAGGAAGTTGTTTAAGACATTCCCCAACCGCTTCAGTATCCATTCCATAGAATGGTATACTCAAGGTAACACGTAGAGTTATACCTAGGGATTTTGCATGCTTTACCTCAAAATCCAAAAAATTCCTCCACATCCTCAACAATGTTTCTGCGGAGACCAACCACGGGAGAAGATGGGGTGTTGGAAGAACTGCTGCTTCTACACCTGCAATAGAAAGTGTCTCAGCATCTTTCCCTTTCATTCTGTCTATGTGAAGATGCGGATCAATGATCCTCATAATTGTCCTCCTTATCGTATATCTTTAATGCATTCTCGACTGGCTTTTCGTCACGGAGTAACAGCTATTACGTCTATCTCTACAAGCATATCGGGCTCATGTAAACCAGCAACTCCAACAAGGGTGTCAGTTGGTGGTTCTTCTATCAGCTTAGGAGCATGTTTGCGGTAATAGTCCTGACGTTTTGCTTCAACCCTGTCGTAGTCTTCAATGTTCTTAAGGTACAACACTGTTTTGACAATGTTATTCATAGTTGTCCCAGCCTGTTCTAACGCTCCCTTAACCTTATCTAAGGATACTTCTGTTTGCTCCACTACATCATTTGATGAAACATGAAAAGTTTCTAATGTCTGTCCACTACATCCGGATAAGAAAACTAAATCACCTACTACCACTGATCTTGCGAATGGCACTTTTACTTTGTATGCCGCTGGATACGTTATTTTGCTAACCACTTTATCCTCCTCTTGAGATGACTACTATTCTGAGATGATGGCTATTGCGTCTATCTCTACCAGCATGTTGGGTCTGGCGAGGGAAGTAGGCTGCACAAATGTGCTGGCTGGTGGCTCATAAACTAGGCGAGGGGCATATTTTTGATAATACTCGAACTCCGTATCCCGCATAATCTGGTAGTCCCCCACATGCTTGAGGTAGATAACCGTCTTGACAATATTTTCCATAGAACTACCCACTTCTTCCAAAGCACCCTTAATCTTGTCTAAAGCTACTATCATCTGCTCCTTCACATTGTTTGATGAGACTTCTCCAGTCTCTATAGTCCGACCACTGGAGCCAGATAAGAAAACTAGATTACCCACGACTACTGATCTTGCAAATGGCTGCTTTTTGCCTGCATAGTATAAGGGATATACTTTTTTCTCCATTATTTTATTCCTCCTTTTTTTATTTCTTCATCCATATAGATGATGCGAAATTCTTTCCTGGCAAAGGGTTTAGTTTTCTGATCGATAAAGATATTATCCCTTTTCCATTCGGTTTTAAGCTTCTTTCGGTTAGCTTCTGTAGCTTCTCGGTCAATCTTTAAAGTGGTTTCATCCACCACTGCTCCATAATCTCGTCGTGCGCTTTTTACAGACACATATCCATTATCAACATCGTGTTGCAGGTAGTCTAAGTTTCGATCAAGCGGGTCCCCGTAACCTCCTCCTCCAGGAGCTCTAAAGGAGATAATGTCACCTGAGTGGGCTATTTCTCCACCAGCTCTATCAATTTCGGTAACTTCTCCACTCTTATGGATTATTCTATTCTCTCCATGCAAACCAGGCATTCCGCCAAATATCCCATAAGGAGGAATCATTGCCCGGTCGTTACAGCCACCAATTTCGCAATCATGGTCTATCGGGGAAATTACTACCCGACCCGACAAACCACCTCTAAATCTTCCAGGTCCCCCTGAGTCTGGGACAAGGGAGTATTCTTTAACACGGAAGGGATATCGAGTTTCAAATACCTCCATAGGTATCTCGGATACATGCCCACCTATTCTAGGTCCCCCAGCCAGTTCGAAGCCATCCTTGGTGGCTCTAGCACCCCAAGCACAGGGGTCAGATCCAAGATACCAGGCATAAAACTCGCCATTCCTTGGATCAATCCCACCTGCAATGTGAGCTGTAGCCGTCCCAGAATCAGAGGCAGTAACTTTCTCAGGAATGACTCTAGCCAGCGCTCCTGTTATAGCATCAATGATTCGTAGAGATGTCTCAGTATTACCGCTTACCACTGGTGATGGGAATTCTGCATTGATTACCAGACCTTCAGGAGCAATAATAGTCACCGGTCGGTAGCACCCATGGTTTGGTGGAATTGTTGGGTCAGTGAGATTGAGTAAGGCGCAATACGTTGATGAAGTTGTGACCCCGAGAACACAATTTGCTGGGCCTTTAACCTGAGGGTCGGAGCCACTGAAATTAAAGGTTATCCCAGTTCCCTTGACGGTAATTTTGACATGAATTTTAATTTCCTTATCCTTATCAATGCCATCATTATCCAGGTAATCAGCAAAGCTATATGTGCCATCTGGGATCTTCTCAATCTCAGCTCGCATAAGCTTCTCAGAGCGGTCCATACTCCATTCCATAGTCTGATGCATAGTATCAGCTCCATATTTCTCAAACATTTCAAGCATTCGCTTTTCGCCAATACGACAAGCTGCCATCTGTGCCTGCAAGTCTCCCCAGGTGAAAGTTGGTGTTCGTACATTAGCCAAAAAGAGATTTTTTACCCCTTCATTCAGCTTGCCAGCATCATAAAGCTTTGTTGGTGGTATTCGTACCCCTTCTTGAAAGATACTAATGGTATCACCGGCAAAACTCCCAGGATGCATCCCACCTATATCTCCATGGTGTCCTCTGGCGACGGAAAATGAAACCAGCTTCCCTTGATAGAAGATAGGGATGAGGATATCTACGTCGGGTAGGTGTGTACCTCCAGGGAAGGGATTATTGTGTATAAGCACGTCTCCAGGTTTGAACCCATCCATTCCAAAATGGTTAATGATAGCCTTAGCACAGAGTTCCAGCGCGCCGAGGTGTACAGTGACACCCATCGACGTAGCAATCATCTCACCTCTCCTATTGAGTAGAGCCGTGGAAAAGTCTAGCACTTCATTGAAAATAGGATGATAGGATGTCCGCTTCAATACTTCCGCCATCTCTGCAGGTATGGATTCCATTAGACTATACACTACCTCAAGGGTAAATATGTCTCTGACTTCAGTTTTCTCATTCATATCTATCACTTCTCTCATATTGTACTTTAAGCTGCAATATCTATAACAATATTTCCAAAATTATCGACTATCCCTTTTTGCTCAGGAGGAATTACAATAGTTGAGTCCATTTGCTCAATAATAGCGGGACCAATGATTGTATTATTGGCTTTGAGTAATGAGCGTTCAAAAGTCGGACAATCTACGTATCCATTAAACTCCTCAAAATAGACCTTCCTTGTCCCCTTTCTGGCTTGGTCAGGCCTAATCGAACCCCTCTCAATCTCAAACATATGACTTTTAGTCATGGGGCCTATGACCGAGACAGAAAGGGTAACGAATTCAGTGACAGCATTAGGAGAAGAGTGTCCAAACAAGTACTGATGTTGCTCATGAAATTTCTCTTCCAGCTTCTTAATAAAGTTGTAACCGCCTCCCTCTTTGACGAGCATACTTGGGAACCCAAATGTGACTTCATGAGCTTGCCCAACATAGCGCATGGCAACTTCATATTGAACAGTAATCTCTTCCTTTTCAAAACCTAACTCCATTATCTTATCTAGCCCTTCTTCCTCCATCTCAGTATAGATTTCCTGCATGCGCCTTGGATTAGCTTCTGGCACTCGGCACACATAAGAACGAAATACATCATATTTTGTATCCGCAGTGACAAGGCCAAAAGCAGAGAAAACTCCTGGGTTCAAGGGCACAACTACCTTGGAGATGTGTAGTTCTTGTGCTAGGCGCACTGCGTGTAGGGGTGCAGCACCACCAGAGACAACCATTGCGAAATCTCTAGGGTCATATCCCCGCTGTAATGTAACGACACGTATAGCTCCGCTCATTTTAGCATTGGCTAGTCGGTAGATACCATGAGCAGCTTCAAGTGAACTTATACCAAGTTTATCAGCTACTTTTTCTTTGATAGCAGCTTCAGCTGCATCTAAGTCCATAGCCATTTCTCCTCCCAGAAAGTAATCGGCATTAATGTAACCCAAGGTAAGATCAGTATCGGTAATAGTGGGTTCTGTGCCACCCAACTTGTAACAAGCTGGGCCAGGCTTAGCTCCAGCACTTTGCGGTCCGATATGAATGGCACTAGCGGCATCAATCCAGACAATGCTACCGCCTCCAGCTCCAATCTCTACCATATTCATTGCTGGGGCTCCAATAAAGTATTTACCATCCACCCAAAATTCAGTGGTAATTTCTGGCCTACCTCCATGGACAACACAGACCTTGGTTGTTGTCCCTCCCATGTCAAAAGAGATAACATTCTGGAAGCCAAGTGTCATCCCAAGTTGAGCAGCAGCAGTGACACCAGCAGCTGGTCCAGAATCAATAGTGTAAACTGGCCTCAAACCAGCCATCTTCGATGACATTATGCCGCCACTAGACTGCATTAAGTAATACTCTCGAGTGAAACCATGAGCTTTGAGCTTATCACGCAAATTTGACATATATAACTGCATAATAGGCATAATGTAGGCATTTATGGTGGTAGTGCTAAGCCGCTCATATTCCCTGATTATAGGCAAGATCTCAGTGGAGACCGAGAGGCATAGATTAGGGAGCATCTCATTAAGTATCTCCTTTGTCCGTTGCTCATGTCTGGGGTTGGTAAAGGAAAAGTAGTAGCATATAGCAACTGATTCTACACCCTTGTCCTGAAGCTCTTGGACAATACTTCGAACTGCATCCTCATCCAGTTTCTTTATTATATTTCCTTGATAATCCACCCGCTCTGAGATTTCGAACCGAAGTGTTCGCTCAACCAGTGGACTATAACCGCCAACATAATCCTGGGGGAGGTCCATCTGGAGATTATACATGTCTGTAGGTCTATCGATTACACGCCGTCCGCGGCGGAGTTCGAGTATATCCCTGAATCCTTTGGTCGTAACGATGGCTGTTCTGGCACCCTTATTCTCGATGACCGCATTACACCCAACAGTGGCTCCATGAGCAAGGAAGCTGACATCATGTAAATCTATGCCTGCCTTGCTTATAGCATCCTCAACAGCAATGGAAGGATCCTCCGCTGTCGAAGGCGTCTTCGCTACTCTTGTTCTGCCTTCTTCATCTATCAAAACCAAGTCAGTAAAGGTCCCACCACAATCTACTCCAAGTTTATATTTCATTAGTAATCTCCTTGCACAGTATGCTGTTAAATCGTAGACTCATCACCTGCAGGGTGTTATACACCAAAAAAGCCTCATGCACAGCAATTCAGAAGTCCTTCAACATTACACAGCCCCTTTGCCAACCGTAAAAGTTGCTCTAATATTCAGACAATTGTATGTTAAATAGCTCCATTTTTGGCTTTCCAACCTTCAAGTACCTTTTCTGGGGTCATCGGCAATGAGTGTATCCTGACGCCTATGGCATCATACACGGCATTGGCTATAGACGGAGCTACGTTCACTATACCTGGTTCGCCAACACCTTTGGCTCCAAAAGGACCCGAGGAAACTGGCTCCTCCACCAGTATCACTTCGATCTCCGGTATATCAAGAATTGAAGGAATCTTATATGTAGCGAAGCTATCGGATAAAGTTTCCCCCGTGCGCTTATCTACAACAAAATCTTCGCTCAGGGCATATCCCAATCCCTGTACGGCACCACCCTCGAGTTGCCCCTCCACATTCTGCGGGTTTATCGCACGGCCAATATCATGAGCAATTACGTATTTTATTACCTTTATCACCCCGGTTTCAGTATCTACTTCTACCTCAGCAAAGCCCGCTTGAAAATTAGGGCAGTGGGTGCCGGATTGAAATGAGCC
>Ga0209986_10000774_pt1 | contig 31379 bp, 36 predicted proteins | sample BlataG_FD_183168 | JGI IMG/M metagenome (GOLD analysis project Ga0209986, IMG submission 183168) | Deep subsurface microbial communities from Black Sea to uncover new lineages of life (NeLLi) - Black_00105 metaG (SPAdes) (version 2) | ecosystem: Environmental > Aquatic > Marine > Oceanic >...
ATCACCCTCTTCGTCTTCTCGATGATGGTCTTCGTCGACTGGCTGAACGTCCGCTCGCGCGGGGGGATGACGCGGGCGTTACGCGGGCGCAAGTGGCGCGAGTACCTCCTCTCTTCGTTCCTCGGTTCGACCCCAGGGTGCCTGGGCTCGTTCATGAACGTCTCCATGTACGTGCACGGCCTGATCGGGTTTGGGGCCCTGGTCGGCGGGATGATCGCCACCTCAGGAGACGAGGCCTATGTCATGCTCTCCCTCTTCCCGGGCAAGGCCCTCCTCCTGTTTGCCGGCCTGTTCGTCGCAGGAATCATTTTCGGCACCTTCGCTGACTTCATCGCGGGGCGCCTGGGAATCCGCCCTTGCGAGGAATGCGAACTACAGGCGGTCCACCCGGAGGAGCTGGAGGAGAACCGGTGGGAGACGCTGCGTAGCAACCTGCGCCGCCCGAGCGTCCTGCGCATCCTCTTTCTCCTACTGATGGCAACCCTGTTGCTGGCTGTCGGCCTCGGGGGGATTCATCCTGAGGAGTTCTGGATGCAGGTGACCCTCGTGATCCTCCTCCTGTTCGGGACCTTCCTTGGCTTGTCAAGCTCAGAGCACTACCTGAAGGACCATATCATTGACCATATCCTGCGCCGCCACACACTGCGCGTCTTTTTGTGGACGTTCGGAGCGCTCCTCCTGATGGCTTTACTTCCGGATACAGGGACCGTCCGCACGTTCCTTCAGGGACACATGCTGTGGGTCTTCCTGTTCGCCGGCCTGCTCGGGGTTATCCCTGAGTCCGGACCACACCTGATCTTCGTGATGATGTTTGCCGACGGCATGATCCCGTTCTCCATTCTATTTGTCAGTTCCTTCGTCCAGGATGGCCATGGGATGCTCCCCCTCCTCTCGGTATCAGTGCGCGACTCGCTCCGGGTGAAAGCCTTCAACCTCGTCTTTGGCCTCGCTGTTGGAGGGGCTCTCTATTTATTGGGACTCTGACGACGACGTTTGGGGGAAACGAGGAGAGCTGTAAGGAAGACGCCCGTTGCGGCAACAGCGATTGATGAACCAATCGGAAGATCGGCCCCAAGGGAAAGGAGAAAGCCGGCCAAAGCGGAAAGGGCCCCCAACAGCGGCGCGAGCAAGAAGACCTTCTTGATGTCGTAGAGAAGTTGGTAGGCGGCCGAGGCGGGGAGAATAATCAGGGTGTAAATCAAAAGCCCCCCGGTGATCTGCAGGGAAAGCGCGACGGTGAGCGCGGTGAGAAAAAGAACGAGATAGAAGTAGACGCGGGTATTGATCCCCGAGGCCGCCGCCAGCTTTCGATCAAGAAGGATCGCCAGAAACTCCTTGTAAAAGCCGCTGACAACTATCAGCACTACAAAAGCAAGGACGGCAAGCTTGAGGACGTCTCCCATGGTGATACCGAGAACGCTTCCCCAGAGCAAGGAGAGCGCACCACTTCCGATCGCTGCGCTGGGGGCAAGACTAATGAAGATGAGGCCAAGGGCCATCATCACGGGGAAGGTCGCTCCAATAATGGTATCGGGCTTAAGGCGGGAGACCTCAGAGAGCGGTCCCAACACCGCCGCCGTTGCAACCGCGAACAGAATCGCCATCCATAACGGGTCAAGCACGGCTACGACGAGTCCCAGCGCAGCACCGGCGAAGGCGGCATGGGACATCGCAAACCCAAGCGAAGAGAGGTTCATCCGTACCACGAAGACGCCCATCAGACTGCACAGCATCCCGCCCAGCAGGCTTCCCAGCAAGGTTGGAAGGACGATGTGGATAGGGATCCCAAACAAGGTCACGCCCTCTGCAGCAGACTTGTAACTTCCGGGATGGGCCCTCGCAGTGGCGATTCGGAAATGAGTCTTCCCCGAGCCAAGTTGAGCACGCGATCGGCTTCTTCAAGCAGGGGACCGGATTCATGGCTCACCACAAGGGTGGTAAGCGACAGGTCGTGCTGGATTTGAAGAACGAGCCTAGAGATCTCCTCCTTGGACTCAGGATCGAGGTTCGTTATCGGCTCATCAAGCAGGAAAACCCGCGGACGCTTCGCCAACACCCGTGCCAATAGGACCTTTCGCTGTTGCCCTCCGGAGAGACGGCCAATGGGGCGACCGACCAAGTCGAGGATCCCCACAGAACTCATCGCTTCGGCAACGAGGGCACGATCCGTCTTGCTGGGGAAACGGAATGCTCCCACCTTGGCGAAACGGCTCATCAGCACGACGTCCTTTACCAGAAACGGGGTCGATGGACCAAAAAACAGGTCCTGTGGGAGGTAGGCAATCTCTTGACGAAGGCGGTGACTTGAGGGGCAAACCAGCTCCCCAAGGACTGTCACCTCTCCGGTGGTGATAGGAAGCAGGCCATTTACTACCTCAAGGAGCGTCGTCTTGCCCGCGCCGTTCGGTCCGACGATGGCGACCAGTTCGCCTTTCTCCACGGTAAGGGTAATGTCGTGAAGGGTTGGGATCCGCTCACCCTCGTAGACGGCGCAGACGTTAATAAGCTCTATTGCGGTGGTTCCCAAATGAACAACTCCTCTTGGGGTTTGTCACGCGCAACCGCGGACTGCTCTTCCAACCTGCCGTTTAAGAATCCTTCGTAGATCTTGGGGCGAAGCTCGATCGTCACCCGCCGGCCTGATTTGTCCGAAAAATGTACACGAGCCCGGCGTGCATCGGTCACACGGATGTTCCCCTTGCCCAACGTACAGCCGCTTCCGATCTGCACCCCATCGGTGAGACAGGAAAGGGGCGTGACCGTTCCTGTCTCCGACTCGGCCTCGATGCCAAAGTAGCCGGAGCTTTCGAGGAGTTTAAGTGCAAGCAAACCCATACGGATTCCCGCGATCAGGAAGGGACCGCGGTGTCCGTGTAGGTGGATTCCACGGTCGATCATCTGCCCCATATCTACGTTCCTGGGATCGATGTGTAACGTCTCCAAAGAGGGTACCTCCCATCTTCTATTGAAACGGTTCTAACGCCGAGAAGAGCATTTCGGCGTTGGTTTCCAGCATCTCCAAGTATGTCGTGGTACCTGGGAGCGGACCGGGGTAGCCCGTGAGCACAGCATGCATTGCGCCAATTTCCCGGGCAAGCTTGGCACCGAAGGTCACCCCGCTTTGCAGGTTGTCAATCACCATTACCACGTCGTTCTCCTCCCCGATCTTCTTTAACTCAACAAGATCTTGCAGGGATAGGTCCTCGGGCATTCCGTAGGTAGCAACAACGTCAAACCCCAGCCAGGAAACAAACAATGCCTGCCATTTCATTGAAATTACGTTGACGGTTTCAATGCCGAGCTCTTCAGCCTGGGCCTTGAGCGCAGTGGCGAGAGTAGCTAGTTTAAGCTTGAAAGCCTCAGCGTTCGATACAAATGTCGCTGCATGGTCTGGAAAAACCTCACTCAGAGCCGCGGCGATCTCATCGGCCATCTCCGCGGCACGGTCGAGCCGCTTCTGGGGACCTGGGACTTGCAAAGTGGATACCGGATGATCAGAGGTATGGATTGACTCAAGCAAGGAAGTCATCCACTGCTCATGACCCACCGAAATCACCAGTACCGCCTGGCTGACGGCACGAATATCACTGGGACGTAGGTCGTAGTGTGCTGGACAAAATCCCGATGGAATTATGGTGAATACCTCGATTAGCTCACCCCCGATGTGCTGAGTAAACTCTCCCAGGATAGCATCGGAAGTAACCACGATCGGTGTGGCTAAAACAAAGAACGCTAGACCAAAAGTGATGCCCACCGAAACGATTACACCTAGCAACTTCTTCACAATAGCCTCCTTTAGTTCTCTAGGTGAGCTTCTTTCCGGTCGATGTAGCAGTAAGCTCCCCGTGTTTTACACCTTTTAAGCTCTTGAGACGGTCTGCGAGCACCTCAATCGTTCGCGCCTCTCCTCTGACGGCGATGCACTCCAGGCAATTTGACTCATCGAGGTGAACGTGCGTGCTTGCGATAACGTGGGCTAGCGCATGGTGCTGGAGCTCTGTTAACGTCTCGGCAACACCGGGACGATGGTGGTCATACAGAATCGTGATCACGCCCGCGACCTCCTCCCCTGCCTCCCACTCGCGGTAGATTAACTGGCGGCGGATCGCATCGCGGATCGCCTCCGAGCGGTTCTGGTATCCACGTTCCCGGACCAACTCATCGAAGGAGGAAAGGAGCCGCTCTTCGATCGAGATGCTAAAACGAACGAGTTTCCTCATACTAGTAACACCTCTAGAAAATTCGTAACACTGCAAAAGAGAAGAATACCCACGGAGTTGCTCCGTGTCAAGGGGAGCGGGTGACTTAGAGGAAGGCTGTCGCGGGCCCCTCCTTCTTGCCCTTCTGATAAAAGGAGAGATATAGTTACAGGACTATGGAACCGTTTACATCTGAAAAACCGCTTGTTGGGATGATTCACCTGTTGCCTCTTCCAGGGAGCACTTGCTACACAAAAGGCGGGATGCCTCTGATTGTAAATACCGCTCTGCGCGACCTCAACGCGCTGGAAACAGGGGAGGCTGACGCAGCGCTCGTGGAAAATCTCAGGGATGTCCCGTTTGCCAAACGCGCACCGACTGAAACGATTGCGGTCATGACCGTGATCTTACAGGAAATCATGAGGAAGGCACGCATTCCAATTGGGGTGAACGTGTTGCGAAACGACGGGATCGCAGCCCTCTCGATCGCCGCTGCTGTTGGCGCATCCTTCATTCGGGTGAACGTCTTTTGCGGGGTGGCGTTCACCGATCAAGGGGTGATCGAGGGAGAGGCGCGTGCCCTCCATAAGCTGCGGAACCGCCTTGGTTGTGAGGTGAAGATCCTCGCCGACGTACACGTTAAGCACGCTGCTCACTTAACGACGATTGAGGAAGCGGCCCTCGATGCAGCAAGGAACAACCCTGATGGACTGATCGTCTCCGGAATTGGAACGGGAAAGCGGGCCGCACCGGAGGATCTGCAAGCGGTGAAGCAAGTTACCCCCTTGCCCACCTTCGTGGGAAGCGGTGTAAGGATCGACAACCTTTCTACCTATCGTGAGGCGGATGGGTTCATCGTCGGAACCTCTCTCAAAGAGAACGGGAAGGTCGATGCGCCGATCGACCCCGCGCGGGTCCGTGCGCTCTCCGAGGCGATCGTGGGGTTGCGAAAAGGAAAATGAGCCGTATCGTTGTCCTCGGTGACCTTAACCTTGATGTGCTTGCAAGGCTTCCTTGTGATCTGCCTCATGGCGAGGAGGTAAGAACGAGCGTTGAGTCCACCCCCGGCGGCTCGGCCGGGAATTTCGCCCGCGCCGCCACTTGCGAGGGGGCAGATGTCACCTTCATCGGCTGTGTTGGGACCGACCTTGTGGGGGAGCTCCTTGTCCGTTCCTTGATAGAACAGGGGATCGATGTGCAAGTCAAGCATGTTGAGCTTCCAACTGGAACGATCGTTGCACTGCAATATGGTGAAAAGAGCACGATGCTTTGCTCGCGGGGAGCAAACGACGGTCTTGATCCATCCTGGATAAAAGAAGAATGGTTCCTGAAGGCGGATCACCTTCACCTCTCGGGTTACAGCTTTCTCTCCCCTGCTCAGCTCCCGGCAGTAAAGAAAGCCATGCGAATCGCGCAAAGGAAAGCCATAAGCATCTCTGTTAGCCCCCCACCCGCTAACCTGATTCACTCCTTCGGGGTCACTCGCTTCCTTGAGGCGATCGCCAAGGGCAACTTCATCTTCCTCAACTTAAAGGAAGGGAAGCTCCTTACCGGAAAGGAGACGCCGGAGGAGATCGTCACTGCGCTCGCTGAGAAGTTCGCCGCTGGCGCCCTTACCTTGGAAGGAGAAGGTTCTCGCGCCTGGCGCGGGGATGAGCGAGATCGGTGTCAAATCGACTCAATTAAGGCCTTAGATACCACCGGAGCTGGCGATGCCTTTGCTGCCGGCTTCGTCGTGACCTACCTGAAGAGCCATGACCTAAGCGCGGCGAACCGTCGGGGAAACGAGGTAGCCTGCCGCATGCTTCGAGGAAAGGCCGTACACACCTAAGGGATAGTGCTTGTCGCAACGCGTTGACTTAAAGGAGGATATAGCCTAGACTGGGCTTATGAAACTGCGGATCTTTCTTCTTTTGGCACTGGTTTTCTTAGCTGGTTGTGGATTTCCATTCAACCAGCCAGCCGTTGGTCCGGGGGGGACGATCGCATTTTTCCTCGACGAGACAGGGGCGTACGACTTCCTTCCTACAGTTGGGAACCTCGTCTTGTTACGTGACGGCGCCCTCATCTCCCTCGAGGGGGTGACTGTCGCTGGTGAGAGCGGGGCACTTGCGTGGTCGGCCGACGGCGAAGAGCTTCTTTTCATCGAGACCGAGGCCGGCGAGTGGGGCATGCCGGATGTCTGGAACCTACGCCTCACGGGGGTGCAGACTGACTCCGAGGCGGTGACCCTACTGCGTTCCGAGATGCCGATCATCGCTCCGGCCTTCACCCCAGAAGGAAACATCACCTACCTACGCTTCGACGAAGAGGGATACGGTCATGTCGTCCTCTACGACCGAAGTGAGGAGGTCCGTTATCCCTTGCTCAGTGATGTCTTAAGCTATCGTCCGGCAAGGTCCGGTTCTAACCTCACGGTTATTCAAGTGACAAACGAGGAGAGCCTGCGGTTGGCACATGTCTCCACCTACGAGCTAACTACAGGAGAGATGGAGGAAATCGCTTCGTTCTTCCTCGGCATGGAGATGGAGGAAACCTTCCTTCTTCTGCCGGGGTCCTTTCTCTGGGACCTCGACCCCTCAGGACGCTGGCTGGCCCTGACACTCTATGATCAGGTCCTCATCGCCCCCGAGATTGAGCCCGATGGTCCCTCCCTCTACCTGCTCGACACAGTGGAGGAGACCGGGGAGAGGATCGCGGCGATGGGCGTCGTCCCGGCCTTCTCCCCAGACGGCTCGCTCCTCGCTTACATTGGCTCCGAGAACGGGGAGGACCAGGCCGCCTACCTCTATGACCGGGAAACCGGTGAGATCACGAGAATTCGGGGAAGCGATTCCATCTCTACCCTCTTCTGGATCGACCAGGAGACGCTGGGGCTGATCCTCGAATACGATGAAGGCTACAATCTGCTTTCTTACCACCTTCCAACCGAAACGTCCTCGCCGCTCTTGGAGTAGAGTGGGGCAGCGTTTTTCGGCGGGACCTATAACAAAGGTCTTTCTACGCCCTCAGCTCGTGCTAAAGCGATCGGGGTTGCTTTTCCGCCGCTGATCCTCAAAAATGCCAGAAGAGATGGAAGAAGCTAAGTGGTATTACCGAAACAGCAAGCTCTTTTCCCACGATTTTCGAGGCCGCTCTGGAAGAGAAACTGATCCGGCTGATTCTGGGCGGAAATGAAGAGGAAAGAGTCGTAGAAAACGTCCCACAGGGCCTTTCCACGCTTCTTCCCATCAAGAAACGACTCCACCTCACCGACCAATTCACTGACCAGATCGCCCACCGGTTAGTTGACAAGGGGAGATCGGATGGTATAATATTTTTGTAGTTTTTGAAAAAATGTTCTTAATATCTGAAAAACTGGCGGCACAATGGCAGGATCGAGTGTTTTGGAGAAAGGTTTGGGTCTCCTCTCTCACTTTACAGAGGATCGTACCCTGGTGAGTATCTCAGACCTTTCAGCGCTAGCACATCTGTCAACCAGCACAGTCTACCGGTATTTGGTCACTCTTAGGTCTCAAGGATTCATCGAGGCGGACGCGATGCCAGGATACTACCGCCTGGGCCTTAAGATCCTGGAGTTGTCCCGGGCGATTAAGCGTCGAACCACCATCTCCTTATCTCTTCCTGTAATGGAGGATCTTGCTAATCAAACCGGGGAGAGCGTTCTTCTCTGTGCTCGATATGGTCAGAAGGGCATGTGCTTGGAGAAAGTCGAAGGCCATTACAACTTAAGGGTCTCTTACGCGCGTGGGGTGCCGTTCCATCTTCATGCGGGAGCGACCGGGAAGGCCCTGCTGGCTTGTCTAAGTAACAAGGAGGTGGAAGCGATAATAAGAGAGGTGGGGCTTCCTGCGTTTACGAAGAACACAATTACAGATCCGGAAAAGCTCAAGACTGACCTTGCGAAGATCAGGAAAGCAGGCTTTGCAGTAAGCAATGGGGAGATGCACGAAGGTGTATCTGCTATTGCTGCTCCAATCTTCAATGGAAAGAGGGAGATTGCGGCAAATCTGAGCATTGGGATTCCAATACACCGATTTGAGCAATCGGACAAAGCGAAGTTGATCGATCTAGTTGTAAGCGGCGCACAGGAGATAACGGGCAAACTCATGCTACATGATGCCTAAAATGGCTGCTTAGTATGGTATGTAGTCTACTAATGTATGGCATAGTGCAGGTAGCAGAAGAGATTAGCAAGTGCTGTCTGCTTGGTGGCAATGGGTATGGCGCGCTCTTGGTAGAAGCTTGCTGCACGTACGATTTGACTCGCCTAATGGCCCAGACACAGGCTGAAAGCCTTGCTGAGCGCGAAGCTATCCTTACTCCAGAAGAACGGGGCGTGGAAGGCACAACGGCCGATGGGAAAGCCGTTGTTCCGACACGGCAACTACGTATCCATACGAAATATGCGAGGCCAATACGGTGACGTTCAGGATCGATGATGATTGGGTAGAAGCTGCTGTCCTCGGTGGGGGAATCCTTGGAGGCGGTGGCGGCGGTAGTATAGAAGAAGGCATGCGCCTTGGACGATTGGCCCTCGAACTGGGCCATCCAACTATGTTGGATTTGGCAGAGGTTCCCGAAGACTCCCTCATACTTACTGTCTCTGCCGTGGGAGCTCCATCTACGAAACAACGCCCTGTGCCCTCCCATTTTGTAAAAGCTGTGAAGCTCCTTATGGATCACGTAGATGGAGAGATAGGTGGCCTCATGACTAATGAGATGGGAGGGTCGGCTTCGGTCAACGGCTTGATTCAGTCGGCAATCCTCCAGGTCCCATTGATCGATGCAGCCTGCAACGGAAGGGCTTACCCAATTGGGACCATGGGGGCAATGGGGCTATCGATGAGGGAGGGCTTTGTCTCCGAACAGGCTGCCGTTGGAGGAACGAAGGAGAATGGCAACTACGTAGAGATATACGGCAAAGGGTCACTCCCGGTTCTTACCAAGCTGATCATCAAAGCTTCCCACGAAGCCGGCGGCTTGATAGCTGTGGCCAGGCATCCCCTTCCGGCGTACTACATCAAGAAGAACGCAGCGGTAGGGGCTCTGAGCCAAACGGTGCGGTTGGGGAGAGCGTACCAGAAGGGTCGAGCTGGGGAAGAGAAAATACAAAAAGCCGTAGAGGTCCTTGGGGGGAAGGTCGTAGCTTGCGCAAACGTTGACTCGGTGAAGCTCACAGTTAAAGAGGGGCTGGATGTAGGAAAGGTGCTAATTGGAGATCTCGAGATCACGTTCTGGAACGAGTATATGACGTTGGAACGACAGGGGAAACGCCTGGCCACTTTCCCTGACTTGATCATGACCATGGATGCTGAGACTGGGTACCCGATCTCCAGTGCTGATCTCAAGCGAGATCAACGAATAGCTGTTATCGTGGCTCCAAAGGAGAACCTGATCCTTGGTACAGGGATGCGAGACTCGCAGTTGTTCTATGATGTGGAGAAGGTGGTGGGAAAAGAGATCGTACGATATATCTCTCCGGAGGGGGAATCCCAGCATGCTTCTTAAGGAGGTAATCCAAGCTTTTGCATTGATTGACGATCCTCAAGCCTCAGGAGAGCGAGTGGCTTCCAAGCTCAGGGAGACTGATCCGCAGACGAAGATTGAGGTGCAAACCGTACAGGGTGCAAAAGGGAGCACAGATTTCGTCAAGCTATTCATTCCGGGAAGTAACGGCCGATCCGCAGGGGGCGATTCGCGCACGCTTGGGTTCATCGGTCGACTCGGGGGAGTGGGTGCCAGACCGGAAAGAATCGGTGCCGTATCAGATGCAGATGGGGCGATAGTAGCGATCGCTGCAGGTTTGAAGCTAGTTGATATGCGAAGAAAGGGGGATGTGCTGCAAGGAGATGTAATCATCGCTTCGCACATCTGTCCGCGATCACCAGTTATACCGCACGAACCGGCTCCCTTTATGGGTTCCCCAGTGGGAATGACTACCATGAATGAGATAGAGCTGGATGAGCGCATGGAGGCAGTGCTTAGTATAGACGCAACCAAAGGGAACGAGATAGTCAACTGGAACGGATTTGCCATCTCCCCAACTGTGAAGGAAGGGTACATTCTGAGGGTAAGCAGGGATCTTCTTAGGATAATGAGGTGGGTTACGGGAAGGCCTCCTGTCACTTTCCCCCTTGCCACGGCGGACATAACGCCCTATGGCAACGGTTTATACCACATCAACAGCATTATGCAGCCGTCAACGGCAACAGATAGCCCGGTTGTAGGAATTGCTACGACTTCAGGAGAAATAGTTCCAGGTATTGGCACAGGGTGTAACAACCCGCTGGTTCTGGAATCGGTAACAAGATACTGCTTGGAGGTGGCAAAGGAATTTGGAAAGGGTTCTTGTAACCTCTACGAGGAGGAGGAATTCCACCGCATCACCAAGCTGTACGGATCAATGAAGCAGTTGCAGACGTTGCCATGTGGAGACACACAATAGATGAGGGAGAGGGGTTGTTTATATCTAACGTATTATCCTTAAATGCGCCTCAAGCCTGGTGTGCAAAAGAGGAAGGAGGTGATAAGAAGGGCATTAACACTGTACGTAGTGGAGATCCGAACGAATGACATGCAAGATTACAGGGAGGTATGAGAGTGAAAACTTCAAAACGCGTGTTGGCAATGTTGGTCATGGGGATCGTGGCAGCTGGATTGTTGGTCTCCGTGGCGTGCTCGGCATATGTCGAGGAAGAAGGGAAGAAGTATGTGGTCTTTGGGGCTCGTCAGCCGGTACCCAACCTTGACCCCAGCATCCATTACGACTGGTCCACTAGGATGATCCAGGAAAGCGTCTATGATGCGTTGGCCTATTACGTAGGGCCTCCGGAGGTCACGTTGCTGGGGGAAGAGCTGGTTCCCAAAGAGCCTGAGCTCGTACCCTGGTTGGCAGAGTCCTGGGACGCTACACCCGATGCTAAGACCTGGACCTTCCATTTGGTCAAGGATGCCAAATTCCACAATGGGGACCCTGTCACTGCTGAAGCCGTCAGATTCTCATTTGTTCGCACTTTGGAGTTAGAACAGGGACCTGCGTGGATGTTCTTACCCGTTTTGGACAAAGAGGGGATCGAGGTAGTGGACGACTATACCATCGTGTTCCACCTGAAGAAGCCCTACGCTCCCTTCGCTGCCTCCGTCCCTTGGTGGTACATCATGAACCCCAACCAGGTGAACGCCCACGATCCGGACTGGTTGCAGGACCATGAGGCTGGCTCCGGGCCGTTCAAGATAAAGGAATGGAGGCATGGAGAGTACTATTGGCTGGAGGCTGTTGAGGATTACTGGAAGGGATGGCCACACCCTAACCACATCGATGGGTACATCTTCAAATTGGTAAGGGAGGCCGCCACTCAAAAGATAGCCATCCAAAAGGGAGAGATAGACATCGCAGAGGGAGTGACCATAGATGATTTCGAACTCTTAGCGGACTACCCCGGAATATACGTGACCGAAGATATAGGCAGGACTACCTTCGGTATAAAGATGAACACCCAAAAGGGGTACACGGCCATCAAGAACGTTAGAAAGGCCATCTGCTACGCCTTCGACTATGACGCTTTGATCGATATCTACAACGGGCATGCCGTCTTGGAGGATAGTCCGTTCCCTCAAGGGCTCAGTGGATATCTCAGCCTAGCGGACATTACGTACCGGCAAGATCTGGACAAGGCAAAGGAGTACATGAAAAAGGCCGGTTTCCCTGATGGGGGATTCTCCTTGGAGTATGTCCTAGTAGCTGGACATCCAGAGGAGACGAAGATCGGGTTGATCCTAAAGGATTGCCTGTCCAAGATAGGAATCGATGTTCAAATAGTTCCCGTACCCTGGCCGGAGATGTGCGCCCGTGGCTCAACCGCGGAGACATCCCCTGATATGATGGCGGTCTACACTACCCCCATCATCAACGACCCCGACGTCGTGGCCATTCAGTATCATCCAGCCTCATACGGCGCGTACTACGCGAGCCACTTCTACTATGATCGGAAGGTGATAGAGCTGGTGGATGAGGCCCGTTCGATCTCGGACTGGGAGAAACGGGAAGAGCTCTACGAGCAGATCCAGAGGATGGTGCTGGAGGACGCACCAGAGGTCTTTGGCATGCTTTACAGTAGGACATGGGCCTTCAGGGATTACGTGAAGGGCTTTCGGTTTAGCCCTGTGCGTTTTACCTCGGAGGTAGATATGTACTGGCTGTACTTGGAGGAGTAACTCTCCGAAAGACGCATCCCCTGTCCCATATTGGGCAGGGGATGCTATCTATCAAAAATGATCAGCCGACACAGGGTACAATTGGCTGGTGCAAGTAATTTAATATGATGTATTATGTTTTAAGACGTATTGCTCTCCTAATAATTACCCTCTTTGGCCTGTCCATCGTGATCTTTGTCGTGTCGCATATAGCCCCTGGCGATCCAGCTCGTTTAGCCGCCGGACCGTTTGCAACGGAGGAGATGGTTGAGCACCTCAAGGAGCAATTTGGCCTGAACAAGCCACTACCACAACAATACGGAATATTCCTTGCCCAACTCCTGAGGGGAGACTTGGGGCGATCGATTCGTACCCGCAGACCTGTACGGGAAGACCTTGCCCGGTTCTTCCCGGCTACGTTGGAACTGGTCCTTGTCTCCTTGAGCTTTGCGGTTTTAGCTGGTATATTACTGGGTGTTCTGTCCGCTGTTTACCAGAACAGATGGATAGACCATCTCAGCCGGTTCCTCTCCATCTCAGGGTTGGGACTTCCTACCTTCTGGTTGGCATTGATGCTTCAGCTGCTATTCGTCCTAAAGTTAGATCTATTCCCCGTTGGAGCACGGATTGAGATGACGGTCCCCCGCCCCATCCCTATCACTCGCCTCTTCCTCGTCGATAGCCTGCTCACCGGCAATTGGATTGCATTTAAGAGTGCACTCTCCCATATTCTGTTGCCAGCTCTGTCGTTATCTTTCCCCGCTTTGGCCTCCATCATCCGTATCAACAGGGCGGACATGCTGGATACTTTGGGAAAGGACTTCGTCACCACCGCCAGGGCCAAGGGCTTACCCGAGAGGGTGGTCATCTGGAAGCACGTCCTCAGGAATGCACTCATCTCGACGGTCACCATGATCGGGTTGAGGTTCGGGTGGACCCTGGGAGGCACCATCTTGGTGGAGACCGTATTTGACTGGCCCGGACTTGGTCTCTATGCGGTAACGTCCGCCACACACTCTGATTTTCAGCCCATCATGGGCACGGCTTTGCTAATCGGTCTTTGCTTCACCATCGCAAACCTTCTTGTAGATTTGATGTATGGACTCTTGAATCCGAAGATCACGTATTAGGAACGAGTTTTCAGACTGTGTCAGGTGGGAATCGATGTACTCTGTAAGCGCAAAGATTGAGGAATGGAAGGTTCGATTCAGGGAGGCTAAAAGGACAGCCCGCGCCTTCTTTAGGAGTCCTCTCTCCACAATTGGGTTATGCATAGCGCTTGTCTTCTTCGTCATTTCCATAATCGCGCCATACATCGCCCCTTATCCTGATGACATCACCGGCTCTATTCACACCCGTGAAAAGCTTAAACCACCAAGCAGCGAGCATCTGTTCGGCACCGATGATGTGGGCCGAGATGTCTTCAGCAGAGTCCTATATGGTACCCGCATCTCCCTGCAGATCGCCCTGGTCATAATTGGCGTAGGTGCGTGCATAGGCGTGCCGTTAGGCCTGTTGGCCGGCTTCTCCGGGGGCGTGGTAGAGGAAGTCATTATGAGATTGACTGACATTTTCCTTGCTGTGCCAGGGATCGTATTGGCTGTAACTATCGTTTCCGCTCTAGGACCTGGGATAATCAACACCATGGTTGCCCTGTCCCTTGTGTGGTGGCCTGGCTACGTGAGGTTAGTCCACGGGAAGGCAAAATCCTTACGGGAGGAGACCTTTGTCGAAGCATCTCAAGCCATCGGGTCAAGCAGGCCCAGGATTATTTTTAAACATATCCTCCCCAATTGCATCTCGATCATCATAGTAAAGGCCTCCATGGACGTCGGAATGGCCATTCTCAGTGCCGCAGGATTGGGGTTCATTGGAATAGGTGCCCAGCCTCCCAGTCCGGAATGGGGAGCAATGATAAGTGGGGGTAGGTGGTATCTTCCAACATGGTGGTGGTATGCCGTGTTCCCGGGTTTGGCCATTTGGCTGACGGTATTGGGGTTCAACCTCCTGGGGGATGGTTTGCGAGATGTTTTGGATCCTAGGCAAAAAGGTCGCTACTAGTTGGCATGTAGGAAACAATGGGCGGGGAGTATCCGTCTAAATAGCTAGCAGAGTACGGAGATTCTGTTCCTGTGTGGGAGGAGGCGAGGTGGCTTTGAAAATAGGAGCCGTTACGATCGGTCAAACACCCAGAGATGATGTGCTCTCTGAGATCAAGTTGCTTATCTCTAGCGATATTGAGATTGTCGAGAAAGGGGCATTGGACGCGCTTACTCTCAACGAGATGGCAAGCTTGGAACCGACAAAAGACGATGAGATTCTCGTAACCAGGATGCGAGATGGAACCGAAGTAACAGTTGGGAGGGATCGTATTCTACCGAGGATGCAAAAGAGGATCTCTGAGCTTGATAGAGATGACGATGTCGCTTTGATCACGCTCCTTTGCTCGGGGGAGTTCCCTCCATTCCAATGCGGCAAACCCCTGATCATGCCGTATAGGCTTCTCTGGGGAGTTCTCTCCTCCATATCCATCGAAGGAAGCTTGGGAATGATGCTGCCCTCACCACAGCAGGTGAAGACTACGGCAGCAATCTTTGGAGGGTTGGGTTGCAAGGTTGTCGGAGTGGGGGCCTCACCGTACGGAGGGCAAGAAGGAATTGTCAACGCTGCTGAGGTGTTAAAGGGAGAGGTCGATCTAGTGTTTATGAACTGCTTCGGTTATGACCTAGAAATGAAAAGCATTGTAAGAGAGACAACAGGAAAGCCGGTCATCTTGCCTCGATCCTTGCTGGCAAGAACCTTGGACGACCTTCTGTGCTGATGCTGTAGGGGCAAGCGGTAAATCACTGGATCAACGTTGATTAGGCCATATTTGAGCTTTCCCGGCGGCAAACTGCTTTCTATTAGCAGAGGCATCACGCCTTTCGTGAAGGGAGAAACCGCTGGTGTTCGGGAAGTTGCTCTTGGTTTCTTTGGCTCTGTTGGGCGTGGGAGTGCACCCCTCAAGCTGGACACGTTGGGGCCGAAATTGATACATGCCACGGAGCCGACTTGATCTCTTGCTCAAACTCCACCGGGCTGACATAACCGAGTGCCGAGTGTAACCGCTCTTGATTGTATATCAGTTCGATGAACTCGCCAATCCTCTGTTGCACTTCCGCAAACGTCCGATACTCCGAAACATAGACCTCCTCCACCTTCAACGTCTTCATGAAGCTCTCCGCTTGTGCGTTGTCGTAGGGATTCCCTTTGCGAGACATGCTGATGGTGAACCTGTGTTCTTCGAGAACCTCTATGTAGTCCTCTGCTGCATACTGTACACCTCGGTCCGAATGGTGGATACACCCTGCAGAAGGGTTCCGCTCGGTAATGGCTGCCTCAAGCGCGGCACAGGTCAGTGCCGCGTCAATGTGCCGCGACAACGCCTAACCAACAACCCGACGCGAGTAAGCATCGAGAATCACCGCCAGGTAGACAAAGTCGCGCAGTAACCGAATGTAGGTGATATCCGCCACCCAGACTTGGTCCACCCCGGTGATGATCGCGTCTTGGTAGATGTTCGGATACACCGGGTAGGGATGATCGCTGTTGGTGGTCCTCACGAAACGGCGCTTAGTCCTACATAAGAGATCCGACTCCCGCATGAGCCGCAGGACACGCTTGTGATTGACCCGGAATCCTTCTCGCTTCAATTGAGCCGTCATACGGCGATATCCATAGCGCGGGAAACGCAGTGCTAGCTCTTCTAAGCGATCTCGGATATCCATATCTTCTTTACGCTTGGCTTCGTCCATTCGAGACTTGTAGTAGTACGTACTGCGGGGGATGCCCATCACTCGACACCCCCACTTGATCGATTCGAGGTTGGTCCGCTGATCATGGAGGAACGCTCGTTTTCCCGCAACAGAGCGAAGCGTACGCCCTTTTTTAACAGCTCGTTCTCCATCGTCAACCGACCGACCATCCGTTCCAGTTCTTTAATCCGCTCATCCTTGTCAGAAGGGCTCGCGGTCTCTTCTAACTTCCCTTCTGCGTAACGCTTCCTCCACTGAATGATCAGGTGATCTGAGATACCATACCGACGGGCCAACTGCGCCTGTGTCACCTCTCCCGCCAGGAACTCCTCAACGACTTGACTCTTAAACGCCTTGCTAAACTTCCTCCTACCTGCCATGAACCGGCCTCCTCGCGACCCTGCAGGCAATGTATTAACTCCCGCACCTATCTGTCCAGTCGCAGGGGTTCACTCCACGTTATGCCCTAGACGTAGAAGAGTGGGCTGAAGTCGTCTATGATTCCTCACTCAGTGAGTACAAGCCAATCCGATATTTCACCGGTCCTAGACTGATCGTACGGCGCATTATCAGCCGACAGCGTAGAATTCACGCCACGCTGGCTGTGAACGACTTCGTAATCAACAAATCCTACTTAGTAGCTATTACTGCTACTACCGATTATGACCTTTTTTATGTCCTGGCAATAGTCAATTCAAGATTGCTATCTCAGGCCTTCGTTGCCAGATCCGAGATTGCTAAGCGAGATGACTTTCCTCAGCTGGATATCGCAACATTAAGGGAGTTTCCCTTCCGCTGCATCGGATTCGTGACGCCAACGGGCGAGCGGGTGCAGCTCGTGGAAGAGGGCAAGCGCCTGTATTTCGAGACGTTGGCAAAGCTTGGGCTGGAAGCTGACAATCAGAGCACAAACGATACACCACCTGCGAAGAGTAAATCAGCTGGAGGAGGTGCCGGGTGAAGTACACGGTCATCCTGGAGAAGGGGCAAGAGTCCGGATACGTTGCCTACGCTCCGGCTCTACGGGGGTGCGTCTCGCAAGGGGAAACGCGGGAAGAGGCTCTCGCTAACCTCAAAGAAGCCATGCAGCTTTACGTAGAAACACTGCTAGAAGATGGAATACCAATCCCAGGAGGTGAGTGGAGATGAAGTCGTCAAGGATTGCCCATCTGCCTGTCACGCTTGAACGAAATGATGACGGTTTTCTTGCCAGTTGTCCGATAATCCAGGGGGCCTTCGCTGAGGGAGACACGATCGATGAGGCCCTGTTCAACTGCGTGGACGTTGTCCGAATGATCCTCTCTTATCGCGATGAACGCGCAGAACCGCTTCTAACTGGTCCTCTAGAGGAAATGAAGGAAAAGGAAAAGGTGTCCTTCACCATCCCCATCGAGGTGTAGCTATGGATATTCAAGCAAAGGGGACAAGGATTGAGGCTGTCTTCGACGATCTGTTGCGTTTCGTCAAGGAGCGGCTGGAGAAAAAGGACACGCCCGATCCTGGGCGACGTGTTGGGGTTCTCCTATCTCGTTCAACCGTCGGCAGCGGTCTTTAAAACACACCGCCAACCTGACTATGCGCTATTTGCGAGCGAAGACGAAAAACAGGCTGCCAAAGCATTCGGCGGAGAGAAGGAACTCGTGGTGATCGACGAGTTCGCACCGATGGAGATCTCCTCTCCCGCTTTTGTTCCTGCGGTGGAGGAGGCGCTAGCGAGCAATAAAGGCCTTATCATTTCCACCCACGCTCACCGGGGCCATCCCCTCATCCATCGCATCCGCTGAGAGCTCACCCTCTACCGTGTCAAGGTGGGAAACCGTGATCAATTAGTGGAGACGATCATCCGCTCCTTTCGTTAAGGACCTCAGATACGCCCTTACCGGTTGAACCTTCTGGAGGCTTTGGCCTTTTCCATGAGGCAAGCCAAGGACAGGAGGCACCTCCCCATCCTTCCTCCGATACCAGCGCAGGGGAGAGCACTGTTCTTTGCATACAGCGACACAGTGTTATAATAGTGAATGACAGGAGATCTCGTCCTGATGAAAAAGGGGGATACGTATGAAAAGAATGGTGGTGGGTTTGTTAGGTTGTCTGTTGATGGGCCTATTGGCAGTGGCCGCTCCACTCTCTCTTTGCGACTACTACACTCCCGAAACGAGTCTCTCGGACATGAATCTATCCTTCAACTACCGCTACTTCGACGATCCAGCGACAGAAGGGATCGATGTGAGCTCCGGACGGGTTTCGGTAGGTTACAACCGACTCTACGACTCGGCGGACATGGGATTCACCCTCGCAGGGACCGGCGAGGTCTCCCTCACGGGTTTCAGCGTCACCGGCGGACTCGGACAGGGTTCCGGAACACTGCGTTACTACCTCACTGAGGATATGCCGTTCTTCGGGTTCGGGGGGGTAGAGGGAGCGTTCGCCACAGGGCAGCCTCAGCCAGGTGTGGCGCTTCGTGCTGGCGTTGGCTATGGGCGCTTCAACGATGTAACGCCGCTAGCCAAGGCGTTCAGGATCCAAACGGACCTGTTGACACTTGGAGCGATCACCGATCGCTTGCCCGATGACGTGCTGATGGCAATCGCAAAGGAGATCGGTCGGCAGATCGAGTACGCGGAGATGAAGGACCTCGTCGCTGCAATCGAGACACTGATCGAGGACGCGTCCGGAGCTACCCTGAACGCCCGCGCTCTCCTCTCGATCGAGGATGAGATCCTCGCAACCGGAGATGAGAAGTACTGCGGCTGGTCGGTGCAAGGCGGGGTCGGATACGAGATCATCGATCCCTTCGGCGGGGAGAAGGATCTTCTCATCACCCTATCGGCCGATGCAGCCTTCGCCCCGGAGCCGGGCTCCCAGTTCCTCTTTCACGCGAGCTTCTTCGGCCCGTTTAACATTACCGAGGAGAACACCTTAGCTGTGACAGCCTCTTACGATTACGCTCTCCGCGAGGACACCACGCTCATCGCTAACTACAGCTTGCAGCGCGTGCAGCCCCTGGGACAGACCGCGGCAGACAGCCACTCGGCATCGCTTGCTATTGCCTTTAACTTGGGTGGAGCTAATGTCTCCCTTCAGATCGCGCTTACGAAGGGCGTGGGCGCGGCCGATTGGTCCAAGGAGATCACAATCTCCGCAACGATGGACCTGCTCTGATAGGAAGAAAACCTAAGTCCATAGTCCATGAAGGGGGCTCTGCAAGGAGTCCCCTTTTGTTTGAGCAAGCCTATCCGCTATAAAGTGAAAGGCAGGGATAAAGAGCGCTTTTTCTAGGAGGGGTATCGATGATAGATGAGCTTCACGATATTAAGCAAGAGGCTTGGTCACGCTTTAAGGACTTTCAATACGTGATGTTGGCGACAGAAGAGGGTGAACAACCACGGGTACGTCCGGTCACCCTGATCGGTTACGACCACAAGTTCTGGGTTGCTACCGGAACAAAGGACGCGAAGATAGCGCAGATACAAGAGAACCAACACATCGAGATCTGCTTGCAGTTCCAGGTGGAGACTGGAGGCGGTTACGTACGCGTTGCCGGAAAGGGGGAGATCGTCACCGACCACGAGACAAAGAAGAAGCTCGCCGAACACATCGACTACTTCGATAAGTACTGGACGGACGTCGATGATCCAAACTTTACCCTACTCCTGATTGTACCGAGCGAGGTGGAGTACCTGCCGCCGGGCGTTATGAAGGCGGAAAAGTTCAAAGTATAAGAGGATTTGGTTTCCCTCTTCTGTTCAGGATTGGCCCACCGCGCCCCAGGCAAGAAGAGGGGCTGCTAACTCAAGCCAGGGCAAACCGGCTTGCTTTTTCGCCTCTGATCATCAAGAATCCTAGAAGAGGTGAAAGGAATAAACAGTTCCTACCGAAACAGCAAACTCTTCTCACGTGACTTTCTCGAGGACCATCTGCCGAAGTTGCCGGAATGGCAGATTCATAAGGATGAGCTGAAGGCAGCCATGGAGAAGCTCCAGAGTCTTTTCGAGCAGGCACTTCCCGCGACATCCGAAGCCTCTCTCGAAGAGGAGTTGATCAGGCCGATCCTGGCTGACGTATTGGGATTCTCCTATCTCGTCCAACCATCGGCAGTGATCTTCAAAACACACCGGCAGCCCGACTACGCGCTATTCGCAAGCGAAGAAGAGAAACAAGGAGCCAAGGCCTTCGACGGAGACAAGAGACTCTTCGAGAGCGCTCTCGCCGTAGCCGACGCCAAGGCCTGGGACGTCGATCTGGATGCCGTCGGACCGGCAAGCCAGATGCACGATTACGTCCTGATCTCCGGCCTGCGGTGGGGAATCCTCACCAACGGTCGTCGCTGGCGGCTGACCCATCGCGACACGGTCCACGAGTTGGACACGTTTTTCGAAATCGACTTGGAGGAGCTGCTCAAGGCGGACGATCCCGCGTCGCTGAAGTACTTCCTCCTCTTCTTCCGCGCGGAAAGCTTCCGGGCCGGCGGCTTTCTCGATCGCGTGTTGACCCAAAGCGTGGAGTATGCGCAACGGGTCGGCGCGGAGCTGAAAGAGAACGTGTACGAAGCCCTACGCTGCCTTTGCCAGGGTTTTCTCGGAGGAAATGCTGAGCTTTCTCCTGAGGACCTTTCCACAATTCACCAGAATGCGCTCATTGTCCTGTACCGGATTCTCTTTCTCCTGTACGCCGAAAGCGAACGCGAGCGAGAACTCCTCCCTTTAAGTAACACAGATTACCGAGAGCGGATCGGGCTGTGCGCGCTGAAGCGCGACGTGTCCGACCGACGAGACTGGCTGACCGAGACCCACACCCTATGGAGCCGGCTCTCCGATCTCTTCCGCCTCGTCAATCAAGGGAGCGAATCGCTCGGGATCTACGCCTACAACGGCGGCCTGTTCGATCCGCAGCTCCATCCGCTTCTCGAACGCTGGCAGATCGGCGATCGCTACCTTGCCGAGGCGGTTAAGCTTCTGGCGTGCACCGAGGTGAAAGGCCGCCGCGGGTTCCTCGATTACAGCGCGCTCGATGTGCGTGAGCTGGGTTCGATCTACGAGGGCCTGCTCGAACACAAACTGATCCAAAAGAACGGTGCACTCGAGTGGGAGAAGGACCGCTCGCAGCGTAAGAAGACCGGAAGCTACTACACGCCCGAGTACATCGTGCAGTACATCGTCGAGCAGACGATCGGCCCGCTCATCGACGAGACGCAACGCAGTCTGAAAGAGGATCTCGCGCAATTGGACGAGAAGATCCGCCGCGCTCGTGGAGAGAATCGCAAACTCCTTGAGAAAAAGAAAGACAAGCTGCTACTGGATGCCCGCGAGCGGGTGTTGAACCTCAAAATTCTTGATCCCGCAATGGGGAGTGGTCATTTTCTTGTCTCCGCCTGTGACTACATCGCCCGTCGCATCGCGGAGCTGGAAGCCGACCTCACCGGCGAAGAGACCGAGGAAGCCGTGCAAGCGCTCAAGCGCACCGTCGCCGAGCGGTCTCTGTACGGTGTGGATCTCAATCCGCTCGCCACGGAACTGGCCAAGCTCTCGTTATGGCTGCACACCGTGGCCAAAGACCGACCCCTTTCCTTCCTCGACCACCACCTGCGCTTGGGGAATTCCCTGATCGGTACGTGGGTGAAGGACCTTGGGGCTCTACCTATCTTGAGCAAGAAGGACAAGAGGGCCAAGGAAGCACAATGGATGGGAGGGCTTTTTGAGGGCCAGTTGAAACGGCGACTGCCCGTAGTGATTGGGCAGGTTCTGAAACTCTTGCGCTTACCCTCGGATAACGTCGAGCAAATCCGACAAAAGGAGCAGATTTACGATGCAATCTTGGAGGTTCTGCGACCCTTCAAAGAGGTCTCCAATGTCTGGACCTCAGTCCATTTTCATAACGATATAGCAGAGGGGGAATATGAGAAGCTGCTCGTAAAGTTAGCAGACTCGAACACGGAATGGGAGAGCGAGGTCCGCTCTCAGCCGTGGTTTGCAAAAACCCAGGCCATCGCTGATGAGAAGCATTTCTTCCACTGGGAGCTGGAGTTTCCCGAGGTCTTCTACCGCGAGACTGGCCAGCGGAAGGAGAATCCGGGATTCGACGCGGTGATCGGGAACCCGCCGTACGGAGATGTACTTGATCACCAAGACAAACAGTATCTTCGTACAACTAGTGCAGCGACCACTGGCGGCCGAGCAGAGGCGAGCGCGGAATTCATAGTTCGCGCTATGAGTCTTATTTCGAATGAGCATTTTTTAGCTTTCATCATGCCTAACACCTTAATTGATGGACAACAATTCAAAAGTCTGAGGAAACACCTCAGCAAGGAAGCAGTTGTCGAAAGAATATGCGACTTCAGGAGTTATCGAGTATTCCTTGACGCGGATATCATCACGATGATTTTGGTGCTAAGCAAAGGCGCGCTGAAGCAGCCTTACCTTGCTGGCTATGAATACTGGAATGCATATAGCAAAGAATTCCAACCTGCGAGAATTCAGATTACGCCGGAGATGGAAAAGTCATGGACTGTCGAAGATCCTCTACTGGACCGGTTAGATTCAAGCGGTTTCTGTGTTCCGCTAGAGCCTGGTATCGGGTCATGCCACGATGCAGGAGTTGATTACAAATGGAAAGGAGTTGGCTGGCAGAGTAGAGGCAAACGACAACCACTATCACAGGTGTTGTTTTATTATGGCACACAAGAATCTTCAAACGATCATCCTCTTCTAAGAGGAGAGGATATAGATCGCTATTCTCTTGACTTTAAGAACAACTACTTGATCCACGATTTCGAGAAGTATCGCACACCAGAGGCAGCTGTCCTTGTATATCTCGATCTTGCCCTTGTCTCCAAGAAAATCCTTACGAGGCAGACTGCCGACTGCATCAAAGCTGTAACAGATAACGATCAATTCGTAACAGCGAAGTCGATCCACACCACTCTTTTGAAGACACCAGGCTATTCACCTAGCTACGTTGTTGCTGTGTTGAACAGCAACCTCCTGGCACATGTTTATGAGATTCAAACTGGAGAAGTAGGTCGTACATTCGCCCAGGTAAAAGTGCATGATTTGCGCCAGCTTCCCATCCGCCGCATTGGATTCGTGACGCCGAAGGACAAACGGTCGCAGCTCTTGGAAGAGGGCAAGTGCCTGTATTATGAGGCGTTGGAGAGCTTGGGAATTGGAGGACGATGGACTTGACGAGAAGCGTTAGGTTAGTCTCAGTGAGGAGGTGATCGGCACGAATGGCTCTTTCGGTCAAGGATCGGGAGCGGATTATGAGAGAGCTTGAGGGCCTACCGTCAGAAAAGGTCAAGGAGGTGCTTGACTTCATCGGCTATCTCAAGATAAAGGAACTCAATTCCGGCGTCGATGTCGCTTCACTAATCCTGCAACAGCGGGGTCTGGCCAAGATCTGGGAGGGAGAAGAGGAGACTCTCTATGCGCTTTAGCCGTGGAGATATAGGAGGTGGAGAATGAAGTACCGAATCATCCTCGAACAGGATGAAGACGGGGTATTCGTCGCCGAATGTCCAACGTTACCCGGCTGCATCTCTCAAGGGAACTCCCGCGAGGAAGCGTTGGTGAACATACAGGAGGCAATCAAAGGCTATTTAGAGAGTCTGAGAAAGCACGACGAACCGATCCCACCCTCGATTGAGGAAGAAGTCGTTGAGGTGAGTTTGTGACTAAGCTGCCGTTGCTTTCGGGCCAAGAGGTCACGAAAGCCTTTCAGAGAATGGATTACATGATCGATCATCAAACGGGTAGCCACATCATCCTCAGGCATGCGAAGCCTCCTTACCGTCGGCTCACCGTGCCAGCTCATAAGGAAGTGGCTAAGGGGACACTGCGAGCACTGATTCGGCAGGCCGGGCTTTCTGTTGAGCAATTCATGGAACTCTTGCAATGAACAGGCAAGGAAGGCAAACGAGCTCTACCACGGTTTTCAGCGAACTTCTTGGGCCCGTTGAGAAACGGCTGGACAAGCAGCACACGCCCGATCTGGAACTGGTGTTAGCACACAACGCCGATCCGAAGAACGCAGATTGGAAGCTCGATCCAGATGCGCCTTTCGAGCAGGCCGACGTGGTTCACGATCTCCTCGCCTTCCTCGCTGAACGGATGATCGCACTGAACAAAGAACGCCAGAAGAAGATGAAAGCCTTCCTTCAATGGTTTGAGGCGGAACTCGAGATCATGCCGGATAGCAAGGGCCGCGAGGGGATCGAAGCATTGACCGGCAAGACGAAGCTCAAGAGCTACCTCGGCGACTACCAAAAAGGCGAGGACGCGCTCCCCTTCGACGACCTCTGGGAGATCCTACGCAAGAACAAGCGCCGTATCGGCCGCAGCCTCACGCCGACGTTCATGCAGGAGGTTCACGCGGCCTACGACGAAAGCCTCTCCGAGCTTCTTCCCATCGAAGAACGCCTCCGCCTCACCGACGCACTCATCGACCAGATCGTCTATCGCCTCTACGGCCTCACTGAAGAGGAGATCGCCATTGTCGAACAACAAGCTGACTGAGGGGTGATCATACGTGAAGAGCTTTCGCAAGGAGCTGTGGTTCGAGGTACCAACGAGACGGGCGTTTATCAACATCACCCCGCAAGTGGAAGACGCGCTCAAGGAAAGCGGGATAAAGGAGGGGCTTTGTCTCGTCAACGCGATGCACATCACCGCAAGCGTCTATATCAACGACGATGAGCAGGGGCTGCTCGCAGATTACGAGGACTGGCTCGAAGGATTAGCCCCCCATGAGCCGATCTCCCGTTACCGGCACAACCAGACTGGTGAGGATAACGGTGATGCCCACCTAAAGCGGCAGGTGATGGGCCGGGAGGTGGTGGTGGCGATCACGGAAGGGAGGCTTGACTTTGGCCCTTGGGAGCAGATCTTCTACGGCGAGTTCGACGGCCGACGTCGGAAACGGGTACTCGTCAAGATCATCGGGGAGTGAGGCTGCAAGCAGAACGACACTGCAGTGGCTTATCAAGTTCGTTTCCTTAAATAGGACTTCTACCTCTCCAACTCTTCGTAGTTCTCGTAGACCTCTCAACATACCCCTAACCTCTCATATTCCACCAGTCCTGGCGTCTGTGTGCCGCGCTGATTAACGGCATGGACCTCCCTTGTTGCATGAGGACCTGCACTGGCAACTTGGACCGGGCCTCCCCTTAAAGTTCTATACCGAGTTACTCTGGAAGTGATCGATCAGCTCATAGATCCGCTGGCAGTAACCGGGAAACGCAAGGAGATTGCCATGGGCCGCATCCCGATCGACCATTCGACCGATTGGATGGCCGGCGTCATTCCGGCCATAACGGATCAGGGTGAAGATCCCCGTAAGTTGAATGCCCAAAGCGTCCTTAAGTTTCGCCGGAAGGGTGAGTGAAAGAAGTTCGCTTTGAAGAGCATCAAAACGAAGCTTGATGCTTCTCCCTGCTTGGATCACCTTTTTCTCGAACGCTCCTTTCCGACCCTTATCGCTGATGGCGTTCAAATAGGCATGGGTGAGTAGATCGAGGCACCGTTCTGAAGCGACCCCTAACATCACCGTGGCAGCCAGATAGTGTCCAACCAGGAAGGTAAGCAGGCTTTCTCTAATGTAGGTTAGGACAACCTCATCCAGTGGTTGCCCTACTCGTTGCTGCAGTCGTTTTAAGTAGCCGTCAGGATCATGTAGCAAGAGCGCATCTTCCTCAAGGCATCGCACTCCGTACTCTGTGAGGTGGATAAAAGGAAGGTTGGTATTTAAGGAATTCTTACCTGGGGCCAACACCCCTTGAACAAGTAGCTCCCAAATGACCTCTTGCAACTTCAAGGCGTCGTACCGCTGATAGTCTGAGGTGAGATTCTTGATCTGGAGTTCTACCGCATTGAAATGCGTCTGCGCATTTTGACGCAGTAACTCAAGAACCAGAGGGCGAAGCTCAGCCTTCTCCATTTGAAAATCCTCCCTACCTGTGCCAACACGTCTGGACCCCAGCCCGCGCGCGGGACTCACGATATCAGCTGTAACAAGGAGTAGATTACAGATGAAAGGGGGTATTGTACAAGCTACGCGAATGAGGTTAAGGGGCCTCGAACACGATTACAAGTCCTCAAGCACGACGAAGATTGCTTAGGGAGGGTGAAGAAAAGCGCAGGAATCTCTCAGTAGCTTCATCCAGGTTGGCGTAATGGCCGCGATAGGCCGGGGGGAGCAACGCCGCAAGCTGGTACATGACCTCGTCGGTCATCTGCCGACGTATCTCGCGCCGCACGCTAACTCCATCTGTGTGCAAATGGAACGGCTGGCCCACCACAATGTGAAATGGAGTGCGCCGCAGGCGAGACAGGTTGCGTTTGAGTTTCTCCCCTCCGTAGAAGACAAGGGGTAGCAAGGGTGCACCGCTTTGCAACGCCATCATCGCAACGCCGGGGTGGCCGCGTTGCAAGCGCCCGTGGCCGCTACGTGTTCCTTCCGGAGCTATCGCCAGAATATAGCCTTCTTTCAGCGCAGCTAGACCCTGGCGAAGGGCGCGCATGTCAGCTTCCCCTCGTCGTATGGGTATGGCCCCCCACAGGTTAAACAGGAAGCCTATAATGAAGTTGTCCCAGGACTCGGCTTTTGCAAAGCCGGTCACCGGGCGCGGGCGCAAATGTGTGTGGAGAACGGGGATTTCCAGGAAGTTAATATGATTGGTGAGTAAGATGAGCGGTCCCCGTGTCGGCACCTTCTCCAATTGGTCTTTATACACGCGGCAGAGAAGACGCAACAAACCACTGATGGTTGAGTCCACCACCCGTTTGGTCAGTGTCATTGGGCAGCCTCCGGGGGTTGACAGAGGATTTCGATCTGGCGCGGCAGCAACTCCATCTTAAGTTTTTGTCCTTGCGTACACAGGGTCTCACCATCGGCGTGGGCAGGTAAAACCCCTTCGACAGCGGTCACGACGATGCGTTGCGTCTGCCCGGTTTTGATGGATGGATGGGTGGCCTGCGTTCCTTTCATGAAGCGAGGGATAAGGGCGAAGATACGAACGCGGCTCACCTGGCTAGCGATGCATAGGTCGAATAGGCCGTCATCCATGCTGGCCTGTGGGGCCATCATGAAACCACCACCCATGCGGCGCCCGTTCATAATCGAGATCATAAGCGAGGGCTGCTCGATCATTTGCTCGTTGTATTCAATGCGCACCAGCGGGGCGCGGTAGTACAAAAAGATCGTTTTGAGGGCGGCGATCAAGTAGCCCAAGAAGCCATGCAGGTGCTTCATTTTTTGCGCTTCAAAGCCAGCGGCAGCGTCGAAGCCGATACCGACGCCGTTCCCGAAGTAGCGACCCTGGGGGAATAGCCCTCCCTCAACCCGCCCAATGTCAATCACACGCCGGTAACCCTGCGCCAACACACGACAGCCTGTTGCCAGGTCATGTGGCACACCTGCACCAAAGGCGAAGTCATTGCCACGACCAACACATAATACCCCCATGGCAGCACTTCCCTCTCCTGCCTGCCTTGCCAGCATCAGACCGTTCAGTACCTCGTTGGCGGTCCCGTCACCACCAACTGCAACCACGATATCGTACCCTTTCGTGACAGCCTGTTGCGCCAGTTCAGCGGCGTGCCACGGATACTCGGTGTGCACAATATCAAAATCCAGACTGTAGTCACGCAGTGTTTGCTCAACCAGAGGAACAGCTCTCTTCCCTGCCCCTCTGCCGGCGATCGGGTTGACGATAATCTTATATCTGGCCATCTGGCGGTTGACTCCTTTCTGCCATATTCTCTCCGGACCGCAATAGTCGCTATAATAAAAACTCAACGTCTATACTCACAGTGACAACCTGGATAAAAAACATCCTCCACACGTGAAACAACATTGTCAAAAACGATCGACGACGCATTAGTCCACATAACCAAGCGCTCGCAGGTGCTCCTCCATCTCGCGGGAGAGGTCGCTAGACATGCCACCGTCGCGGCTGTGACGTTCAGCCTTGTCGACAAAGGCCTTGATCTTTCCCTGTAGCTCCGCTACCAGCGCCGGGTATTCAGCGGACAGATCGCAAGCCTCCGTGGGATCGCGGTCGATGTTATAGAGAGCTTCGACCCCTTCCCCAACAGTCGTCAGCTTGTAATTTCCGGCATACACGCCCCGGCGCACATGCTGCAGCTGCAGCCGCTCGATGATCGCAGGGTTACGCCGGCGAAGCATGCTCAAGATCGTCTTCGGAGGGTACGCCTCAGTATAGGCAACGCCCTCCTCCGCGTCGGGGTGGCCGTCGGTGACGTTCGCCAGTGTCAGTCGGGCCACGTCGGCGTTGGGGTCGGCCTCACCCAGCGGCGGTTTCACCCCAGCAGCCTCAAGCACAGTATGAAAGATGCGCCGCGTCGAGACGTTGGTGGGCACACGGGCCCCTCTTGGGAAGCGCTCGCCACTGATAATCAACGGCACGTGCACCAATTCCTGATATACGGCGAAGCCATGCCCGAAGAAGCCGTGATCGCCGTGCAGTTCGTCGTGGTCAGCAACGATGATCACCAACGTATTCTCAAGCGCGCCCATTTCATGCAGAGCGTTAAGCAGATGTCCCAGATAACCGTCCTGACAAGCAATCTCAGCATCATGAAAACCCCGCAGGGCCGCGCGCCCCCAATCCTTAAGCGGTGAATCGGGCGGGCTGGACCAACGAGCGGCATTAGTGTTAAAGCGGTGTATGAAGGCATGGGCGTAGCGGTCGTTGCGCAGCTCCGGCGCGACGCGGACGATTGCATCCCGCGGAGGCTTGTAGGGCAGGTGCGTCCCCATCAGGTTAAGAAAGACAAACAGTGGGTGTTCTGCGCTCCTGCTAATGTATTGCCTCCAGTAGTCGATCAGGTCGTTGACCGACCGTTCGGTGTGGCCCTTGTAGTTGATGTAGCGCGTCCAGATCGGCACGAGCCACGGATACATCGAGATGCAGAATAGGCTGTCGGAGCGGGCAAACTGGTTTTCCACACGACGAGCAAATCTACGAAAGCGAGTCGCAAACGCCCGTCGCAGAGGACTATGACGGGCATCGACCGGACGGTTGGGCGCTGCTCCAGCATAACTATAGAAGTGCTCGAAGCCGCGTTGGAGCCCGTTATCCAACACAGCAACGAGCGGGTTGTTGCAAAACGCGACGGTATGATAACCCGCGCAGCCCAAAATCTCGGCCAGTGTGGGGATGCTCTCGGCAAGCTTGAAGTTACCCTGCGTGACCCGATGCACGCTTGGGTATAGTCCAGTGAACATCGAGGCGTGTGATGGCGTCGTCCACTGCGCAGGGGCAATGGCACGCTCAAACAGCGTGGCACGTGCGGCGAAGGCGTCCAATTCGGGCGATGTTTCGCGCGGATTGTCGTAGGCAGAGAGGCGGTCACGCCGCACGGTATCCAACACGATAAGCAGAATATTAGGGTTATCACTCCGAAGCACTGTCTCATCACCTTTCGCTAAGGATCAACACTATACCATATCATCCCCGCCAACGAGGGACAATGGCGGCAAATTGCGGTAACGGTTCGCAGCAGACAAAGTGACACCTCATGAGTTTGTGCTCTGATATCCGCAATTTGTACGACGACAGCTGACTTCTCCTTTTCAACCCAGTTGTGATATCGTTCTAAACAGGATAAAAGTGAAGGAGGCTCATCATGAAACCGAAAAGAGAGCTCGGTGCAACAAACGCCCTTTACCCGACACTGACGGTTCTTATCGGCGCCATGGTGAATGGCAAGCCCAACTTCGTCACCGTCGCCCACGTCGGCATCATGAGCATCGAAAACCTGATTTCGATCAGCCTGAGCAAGACATGCCACACCAACCTCGGTGTTCGGGAGAACGCTACCTTCAGCGTGAACATCCCAACAGAAGCGCAGGTCAAGGAAACGGACTACTGCGGCATTGTTTCAGGGAAATCCGTAGACAAGGCCGCCCTGTTCAAGATCTTCTATGGTACCCTTGACACGGCCCCCATGATCGTCGAGTGCCCCATCAACATGGAATGCCGGCTGATAAAGACCATAGAGTTTCCCAAAAGCGACGTCTTCGTCGGTGAGATTGTGCAAACCTACTGTGATGAGGACGCTCTGGAGCATGGCGGGGTGGACCTAGCCAAGGTAAGACCTATCCTGTTTGACATGAACAGCCGTTCCTACTGGAGCCTGGGAGAGAAGCTTGCCCCGTGCTGGCGAATCGGCCGAGACCTGGAAGAGTGATAGCGCCAGACGAAACCTTTTTCGCAAGCAGAGGAACGAGCAAAAGACCTCAAAGAGTGCGCAGTAATCCTCGAAGCTAAGTTTTAACAAGCTAGTGAAGGCCCACTAGCAGGTGTAACAGGGACGTATGGAGCCTTTACCCTATAGTGACAATGGGCAAATCTCGCATCGTAACCAGGCCTGGCGCAGCCTCACGTACGCGACGGATGGCGTTGACCGCGATAGCTACTGTAGCGATGTCCCCGTTAGTCCCCTTAAGTTTGACCTTAAGGTCTGGCTTGCCAGTGATCTTGATAGTGTCCCCGTCATTCTCCTCAACCAGCGCGGCGATGAAGGTGAGGGTCAGGAACTCGCCCTCGTCGGTGTAGCCCCGGGCCACCTGCTTGAGTCCCCTCACCTGGCCAGGTTGCACCTCAAAAAAGTCAGTCTTGACCGGTTCGTCGGCCACCACCGGTTCGACGCTGGACTCGTAGCGAGCTAACTTTTTCCCCAGTGTGCTAAAGACCATGCCCACGGATTCGGGCAGGCCCACGTGCCCCATACGGCCGGCTGCCATCTTGGCATTAAAAGCCTCTACCGTCATGCCGGAACCGATCTTGGCCTGGAACGGTCCGCGCCGTGTGGAAGCGTTGATGACCCGCGTCACGTCGATGCGATCCACCCGCTGGCAGATGGCCGTCAGGCCGAGAGGCAGGCAGTCCATGAGAAAACCGGGATTGACACCGGTGCCCAGCACGGTTACCCCAGCCTTTTTAGCGACAGCGTCAATCTCGGCGGCCTGTTCGGGATGAGCCAACCACGGGAAGGAGAGCTCTTCTGCCGTAGAAACGACGTCCAACCCCGCTTCCAGAATCTCGATGATCTGGGATTTGAACAGGTCAAAGTAAGAGTTGGCGGTGTGCAGCACCAAGTCGGCTTTCGTCTGCGCTAGGACTTGCGCCAACTTTCCGGCAACGACAAAGCCCAGGGGGCGCCCCAGACCG